>RCNF010000375.1_pt1 | contig 22431 bp, 20 predicted proteins | sample 2041311 | NCBI WGS metagenome assembly RCNF01 (sample SAMN09708228, study PRJNA481090) | Marine sediment metagenome, whole genome shotgun sequencing project. | biome: marine sediment; feature: ocean; material: sediment; isolation source: Sewage treatment plant 2 marine sediment (STP2) ... | reverse complement strand
ATGCTGCCCCAATAGCAACAGACATACCCTGTCCTAAAGAGCCGGAAGCAATACGCACTCCTGGCAGCCCTTCATGTGTGGCAGGATGACCTTGCAGGCGAGAGTTCAATAATCTAAATGTTTGTAATTCTTCAATCGGGAAGTAACCACGCCTGGCCAGTACACTGTAAAAAAGTGGAGAAATATGGCCGTTGGATAAAAAGAACAGATCTTCATCACGTCCATTCATATCAAAACCTTCTTTTAAGTCCATGATTTCATTGTACAAGGCTACCATAAATTCTGTACATCCCAAAGAGCCTCCCGGGTGGCCGGAATTTACTTTATGCACCATACGTACAATGTCTCGGCGAACTTGTGAAACGAGGTCCTGCAATTCCTTTATTTCTGACATTTTATCTCTGATTTATCAGCATCAAATGTAGTGGCAAACTTTTGCTTCCGCAAGAGTAGTTATAATATTTTATTAACGTTAATACCCTTTGCAGAACTTTATTTTTTTGTTAAGTATTTTATGCAAGTCAGTTGAGTATATTTGCCTTTGAATTCTTGCTTTGAAGTTTAAATTAGAACATACAGATTCTGGAACACAGGCCCGCGCGGCAGAAATAATAACAGACCACGGTGTAATTAAGACTCCAATATTTATGCCAGTGGGAACGGCAGGGTCCGTAAAAGGTGTACATCAGAGAGAACTTCGAGATGAAATTGATCCCGATATTATTTTAGGTAATACCTACCATTTATTTTTAAGGCCAAAAATTTCAATTTTAGAACAGGCAGGCGGGCTTCATAAATTTATGGGTTGGGATAGAAATATTCTAACTGATAGTGGGGGTTACCAGGTATACTCCCTGTCTGCCACCAGGAAAATAAAGGAGGAAGGTGTAAAGTTCAAATCTCATATTGATGGCTCTTTACATATGTTTACTCCCGAAAATGTTATGGAAATTCAAAGGACAATTGGTGCGGATATTATTATGGCCTTTGACGAGTGTACGCCATATCCATGTGAGTACAATTATGCAAAACAATCTATGAACATGACCCACAGATGGTTAGATCGTTGTATAAAGCATTTGGATAAGTTACCCTATAAGTATGGCCATTCGCAGTCGTTCTTTCCAATTGTACAAGGATCTACTTTTAAGGACCTTCGTATTCAGTCTGCAGAGTACATCGCAAATGCAGGGGCAGAGGGAAATGCCATAGGCGGTCTTTCAGTTGGAGAACCGGCGGAGGAAATGTACGCTATGACCGAAGTAGTATGTAATATTCTGCCTAAGGATAAACCGCGGTACCTTATGGGTGTGGGAACACCAATAAATATTTTAGAGAATATTGCGTTAGGAATAGATATGTTTGATTGTGTTATGCCTACCAGAAATGCAAGGAATGGTATGTTATTTACGGCACATGGTACTATAAATATCAAAAATAAAAAATGGGAGAATGATTTTTCCATGATTGATGAAGAGGGAACTACCTTTGTTGATAAAGAATACACTAAAGCATATTTACGCCATTTATTTGCGGCGAATGAATATTTGGGAAAACAAATTGCCACTATTCACAACCTTGGTTTTTATATACGATTAGTAAGGGAGGCCAGAAAGCATATTTTGGAAGGAACTTTTTCAAACTGGAAAGATAAGATGGTTCAGCAGATGGATAAGAGGTTATAAGCATGACAATTATAGACAAATACATACTAAAACAGTATCTGACCACTTTTGGAACGATGTTGTTGCTGTTTGTGCCTATTGGCATCATGCTTAATCTGGCCGAGCAGATAGGGAAGATGATCGACAATGAAGCTCCTCTGAATGAAATACTTATTTACTATCTCAACTTTACGATATACATTGGTAGTTTGTTGTTTCCGATCTTTTTGTTCTTATCAATTATTTTCTTCTCGTTAAGTTCATTTTTATTGCTGAGTTACAAGAATAGCTATGACAATACTGAAAAAGCAGTTATAAGATATTTTAGTGGATTGGTTTGGGACGAAGATGGCGAACCCTTACATCAAGTGGTTATATTTCTTCCAGAGTTAAATTTGGCTGATACAACAAGCAATCAGGGAAGATTTGTTTTCAATATTTTTGATACACTGTTCTGTTTGTTTCCCAATATCTTCTGAAATTGTCATGGATTCATAATCATATCCGGTGGTTCCAGACACAAAGATCATATTTCCTGCCAACACAGCTCTTGAATAGCCTATTTTTTCTTCAAATGTTGAACCCGAACTTATCAGTTTCCTTTTCATTCTAGTATAATTTAAGGAGGTCTCATCGAAGTGATTAATATCCCAGTTTGTTACGAACTCTTTTTAAAACGGTATCTGCCACCAAATGGGCCTTTTCTGCACCTTGCATAAGAACTTGATCAACCTCTTCAAGGTTATCCATATAATAATGATACTTTTCTCGCTCTGTTTTAAACGTATCGATCAGTAATTCGTAAAAGGCTTGTTTTGCATGTCCGTATCCATAATTTCCCCCAACATAATTCGCCCTCATTTCTTCTATTTGAGACTCACTGGCCACCAATTTATACAATGCAAACAGGTTACAACTATCAGGATCCTTGGGTTCCTCCATCGGGGTCGAATCTGTTTTGATCTTCATGATTTGTTTTCGCAACGGTTTGTCTGCAAGAAATATATCAATAATATTTCCCTTTGACTTGCTCATTTTCTCACCATCCGTTCCCGGAACATACATCGTGCTTTCCTGAATCTTGGCCTCGGGTGGAACAAGTGTTTCCCCCATTTGATGGTTAAATCTGTTTGCAACATCCCTTGACATTTCAAGATGTTGCAATTGATCTTTACCTACCGGCACCACGTCTGCATCGTACAACAAAATGTCTGCTGCCATAAGCATGGGGTAAGAAAAAAGACCTGAATTAACATCTTCCAATCGATCGGCCTTATCTTTGAAACTATGCGCCAAAGTCAATCGCTGGTAAGGGTAAAAGCAACTTAAATACCAGGCGAGCTCGGTCACTTGCGGCACATCACTTTGTCTGTAAAAAACAGTTTTTTCCACATCCACTCCAAAGGCAAGCCAGGTAGCAGCCGTACTGTATGTGTTTAGTCGTAATTCATTGGCATCCTTTATCTGGGTTAAAGAATGTAGATCTGCTATGAATAAAAAGGATTCTTCCAGAGATTCTTTTGACATCCTGATGGCCGGGATGATAGCACCTAGTAAATTCCCTAAATGAGGAGTCCCTGTACTTTGAACTCCGGTTAATATTCTTGACATATTGCTTTCTTAAAAAATTCAAAGGCAAAAATAAGGAAATAAGGCTTAAAATATAAAGATACAGCCAGAACTTCTTTATGACATTTCCGGGATGTGAGACCTGTTGATTCTCCGGTTTATTTTTTGATCAATCTCCCCACATAAAGAATGAGTATTGCTCCTGCTAGCGAGGTTACCAATGATCCAAGTGTACCGCCATCAGAACTGATCCCGAGCATACCAAATACCCAGCCTCCAACAACGCCTCCAATAATCCCCAGAACAATGTTCATTGGGAGACCAAAGCCTCCACCCTTCATAATTTTTCCGGCAAGCCAACCAGCAATTGCGCCAATAACAATGAAATAGATAAAGCTCATAATTAAAAGTTTAATCAGTTAATATTCAATAAATTTAAAGAAAAAAATAAAGTTAGCTCCATTTATAAAATATTAAATCTTTGAATTAACGAATTTTAGTAATTTTGAATACTTATGAAAAATAAAACGACTTTCTACGGTTCCAAAGAAGAAACTTTAAATATAATTACGCACGGCATAGGATTTATTCTCAGCATTGTCGCCCTGGTTATACTGGTGGTAGCCGCTTCAAAATACGGCAATGCGACACACATAATAAGTTTTGCCATTTTCGGTGCCAGCCTGATCGTTTTGTATGCGGCCTCCACACTGTATCATTATGCTAAAAATCCTGAATTAAGGCATAAGTTGAATATTCTTGATCACTCTGCTATTTATGTTTTAATAGCGGGTACCTACACCCCTTTTACGCTAGTCGTTCTAAAAGGTTGGGTGGGTTGGACAATTTTCGGTATCTCCTGGGGTCTGGCCATTATAGGAATCATTTTTAAGGTATTTTATTTTGGAAAGTACGACAAAATCTCTACCATAGCCTATGTTTTGATGGGTTGGGTTATCATACTTGCTATCAAACCATTGATCGATAATTTCTCAATGAACGGCTTGATCTGGCTATTTGCTGGAGGAATGTCCTATAGCATTGGGGCGCTTTTATACAGTATAAAAAGTATTAGATTCAACCATGCCATTTTCCATGTATTTGTGCTTCTTGGAAGTTTTTGTCATTTTATGGCTGTCTTTTTGTATGTCCTGCCTAAGAGATAAATTACTTTTCTTCCTTTTGATGCAAAAATCTTGTTAATTGCATAGACAGATCAAGGAGAATGATCTTAGCGTTCCCATTTCTCTCAATGTGGTACATAGCATCTTCAATAGCCTGATTGATATCTTCAATATTGGCTCCGTGGACGAAGGGGGCGAATTTCTCCAGATTAAAATTATTTTCATGTGACTCAAAGAAAACCAGCGAACTCGCATTATAATTTGTCAGTAAGGCTTGCCTGAAAAAATGAGAACAATATTTTAAAAATCTTTTTTGAGTTTCTCTACCTGTTTTAGCGATCTCCTCACTCCATATAATAAGATCCTGAACAACACTGGCGTCTCCTTTGGCCCTAAATGCAGCTCTAACCCAAGTGATAAACCATTTTTCAAAGGCCAGTTCATTATCATCATGATGTAATAGGTGTAAAGCCTTATTCCAGTTCCCATTGCTCTGTTGCGCAATTTTTATGGCTTGATTTTCGTCCACCTGATGCCCTTTGACTAGTGTATCAATAATATTTTGTTCTGTAAGAGGTTGAAAATGCAGTACCTGACATCTAGACAAGATGGTTTTAATGATCTGCTCTTCATTTTCAGCGATCAATATAAACAAGGTTCGCTCGGGGGGCTCTTCGATTAATTTTAATAATTTATTTGAAGCAGAAGCGTTCATTTTATCTGCCATCCAGATGATCATCACTTTATACCCTCCTTCATAGGGCTTTAGAATCAATTTCTTAACGATCTCCTCGGCTTCATTTACGCCTATTTGTCCTTGCTTGTTCTCAATTCCAAGTAACTGATACCAGTTAAACAAGCTCCCATAAGGTGTCTCTTGAACAAACTGCCTCCATTCTTGCATAAAGGAATTACTCGTTGGATGTTTTTTGACCTTGTCGTTTGTTGTAACGGGAAACGCAAAATGAAGATCGGGGTGTCCAAGTTTTTCAAATTTCAAATTACAGGATACATCGCCATTGTCATTTTCTCCCTTGGTGTTATTACAAAGAATGTACTGAGCATATGCGATGGCCATGGCAAGTACACCGCTTCCTGTAGGCGCTATAAATAATTGCGCATGAGGAATTCTCGAATTCTCAACAGTTCGTGTCAAGTGATGCTTGATAAGTTCTTGCCCGATAATGTCTGAAAATAGCATCCGATTTGGTCTTAATGTACAAAGAAAACAAAAAGTTAGGATTTACACTGACAAAGCAGCACTAATTTCAAAGTCAAAGATTGTATGAAAAAACCTATTTTTGCAAAAATATCCGGTTGGATCAGGTTCGTTTTCAATTGTCCGAACTCTTACAATTCATGAATCGTAAAATAGCTCATGGTTATTATAACTTTACAGAGAAGAAAATGCATAGGTTGCAACTATTGTGTCGAACTGGCCCCTAGGCAGTTTCAGATGTCAAAAAAAGATGGAAAAGCAGTATTGCTGCATTCCAATGATAAAAAGGGTTTTTTTACCATTAAATCCCCTGACATGTCTATTCTGGAAAACGCAATCAAGGCTAAGGAGGCATGTCCTGTAAATATTATAAGTGTAAAGGAAAACTAAGCACCTATCTGATTAATACTAACTGATGTTTTTAGTTTGGCTTTATTGAGTATATTTACCTAAATTTTTTCGAACCTATATTGAGAATTTGCCTGTTGAGGGTTTACGTAAAGTAAACATAATGAAGGTGACTGAAATATTTAAAAATCAGGCAAATACTGTTTCTCAATTCAAAATATAAACATATTATGGGCTGTACTTCGTGCTCATCCTCTATAGATGGATTGCCCTTGGGCTGCAAAAACAATGGTGCCTGTGCTTCGGGAAGCTGTGACAAAATGAACGTTTTTGACTGGCTTGCTAACATGTCTTTGCCCAACGGTCAAAAACCATTTGACATTGCAGAAATCAGATTCAAGAACGGACGTAAGGGATTTTTCAGAAACACAAAAGAACTACAGTTATGTATTGGAGATGTGGTAGCGGTAGAAACCTCTCCGGGTCATGATATTGGAGTGGTGTCACTTGCAGGAGAACTTGTAAAGGTTCAAATGCGTAAAAAAAGGTTTTCATTTGAAAACGAGGAAATCATGCAGATCTACAGAAAAGCGTCTGAAAAAGACATAGAGATCTGGACAACTGCAAGAAATAAAGAAAAAGAAGTTCAGAAAAAATCAAGACTAATTATCAGTCGGTTAGGTTTAAAAATGAAGCTGTCGGATGTTGAATTTCAAGGTGACGGTAACAAAGCTACTTTCTATTACACGGCGGATGATCGCGTCGATTTCAGGCAATTGATCAGAGAGCTTGCCGGAACCTTTAGTCTTCGTGTTGAAATGAAGCAGGTCGGATTAAGGCAGGAAGCTTCTCGTCTTGGAGGAATTGGTTCGTGTGGAAGAGAACTTTGTTGTTCAACCTGGCTAACAGATTTTAGATCTGTAAGCACCTCAGCCGCCCGTTACCAGCAATTATCCCTGAATCCTCAGAAACTGGCCGGTCAATGTGGTAAATTAAAATGCTGCCTTAACTATGAGTTGGATTCTTACATGGACTCGCTAAAATCATTCCCAAAAACCAACATATGGCTGCAAACTGAAAAAGGGCCCGCCATTTTTCAAAAAATGGATATTTTTAAAGGATGGATTTGGTATGCCTATAAGGAAAACCCTGTTACATGGCACAAACTCACAGTAGAACAAACCAACCAGATTATCGGGCTGAATAAAGAAAATACCAAGGCAACCAGTTTAGAGGAATATTCCTCAGAGCTTGAATTTGAGGTTATAGAAGCATCAAACTTCACTGATGTTGTTGGGCAAGACAGTCTTACAAGGTTTGACAAGCCAAAATTCAAAAAGAAACGGAATAGAAAAAACAACCGGAATTTTAAAAATAATAAAAAAAATCTTCAAAAAAAGAATACGTAAAAATGAACTTTCAAATCATGAAGAAAGGTATGAACTTCGGAAGAATATTTTTAGCTTTTATCGTTATAACCTATATGACGTCTTGCAACAGAAATACTATATACAACCAATACATACCGATTGAAAATAGTCAATGGCATAAAGATTCCATTATTAATTTTAAGATAAGTTCTATCGATACAATCTCGAAAAATAATCTGTATGTCACCCTGCGAAACAACAAGGATTTTGAATTCAGTAATTTGTTTCTAATTGTTGGAATCAGGTTCCCGAACAACCATCAGGTGGTTGATACTTTGGAATATGAAATGACAAGCCCGGAAGGCCGATTTCTTGGAGCGGGCATGACCGATATAAAAGAAAATAAATTGGAATATAAAACCAATGTCACCTTTACCTTAATTGGAGAATACGATGTTTCAGTACAGCAAGCTATGAGAAAAACACGCGATATTGAAGGGCTTGCAACACTGAACGGTATCACTGATGTTGGATTACAAATTGAAAAATTAAACTAATGGCTCAAAAAAGTCAAAAGTCAGGTATGAGCAGATACACCAAATGGATTTGGAAATTATTCCTTGGGGGATTGGTATTTTTATTTTTGATCTTTTTACTGGCTGCGCTGGACGTATTCGGTAAACTTCCCACTTTTGAAGAATTGGAAAATCCAGAGAATAATCTAGCCACCGAAGTAATTTCCATCGACGGGGAAACCTTGGGTAAATACTATCGAGAGAACAGAACTCCTGTCAAATTCAGGGAATTACCTGAAAATCTTATTCAGGCCCTTATCGCCACAGAAGATGAGAGGTTCTATAAACATTCAGGAATTGATTTTCAAGGTACTGCAAGGGCAGCGGCAAAATTTGGAAAAGATGGGGGTGCCAGTACCATTACTCAACAACTGGCAAAAATGTTATTTACAAAAAATGCATCTGGTAGTATCACTAAAAGGTTAATCCAGAAAGTCAAAGAATGGGTGATTGCGATCAGACTTGAAAAGCAATATACCAAGAATGAAATCATCACCATGTATTTCAATAAATATGATTTCGGCCATAATGCGGTGGGCATTCGATCAGCTAGTAGGATTCATTTTGGTAAAGAACCAAATGAATTGAAAATTGGAGAATCGGCGATGCTCGTGGGTATGCTTAAAAACTCTTCCCTGTACAATCCTATGAGGCGCCCCGAAATGGTAACACAACGGAGAAATGTTGTGCTTGGTCAAATGGTAAGAAATGAATTCATCACCGATGAGGAAAAAGATTCCCTTCAAAATCTACCTCTTGAACTCGATATTAATCTGGAAGGTCATAGCGATGGAACGGCCACTTACTTCAGAGAGTATGTTCGTGAATTCATGAGAAGCTGGATGAGGAATCATGCAAAACCTAATGGAGAGAGCTATAATATTTACCGTGACGGTCTCAAAATTTACGTCACGCTCGATTCTAGGTTACAGAAGAATGCAGAAGAAGCGATGACTGAGCATTTGACCAATTTGCAAAGCATCTTTTTCAAGCAACAGAAAAACAATAAAACTGCACCATTTTACGACCTCGATAAAGAACAGATCAAAAGTACGATGCTATCGGCCATGAAAAGAAGTGATCGTTGGAGAAAGATGAAAAAGAATGATGTACCTGAAAAAGACATTAAGGCTTCCTTTTATGTTGAAACGCCCATGAAAGTCTTTTCTTGGAAAGGGGAAATAGACACAGTCCTTACCCCTTATGATTCTATCAGGTACAGTAAACTTATATTGCAATCGGGTTTATTGTCAACCGATCCAACCACTGGCCACGTAAAGGCCTGGGTAGGTGGTATCGATTATAAACACTTTCAATACGATCATGTAAAACAAGGGAAAAGGCAAGTAGGATCTACCTTTAAACCTTTTGTTTATGCCACTGCCATCAATCAGTTAGGCCTTTCTCCCTGTGATGAATTTCCAAATACGCCTTATACGATTCCTGCCGGCAAATACCATCTTGATGAAGACTGGACACCAAGAAATTCTGGTGAAAAATACGGTGGTTTAAGATCCTTAAAAAATGCACTGGCAAACTCCATCAATGTGATCTCTGCCAACCTGATCGATCAAACAACACCTCAGAATGTTGTTAGAATGGCAAAAAACCTGGGTGTAGAAAGTGATATTCCAGCAGTGCCTTCTATAGCACTTGGTACGGTTGACTTAAGCCTCTATGAAATGATTGGTGCCTTGAATACTTTTGCTAACAAAGGCATGTATGTAAAACCCATGATGATCCTGAGGATCGAAGATAAAAACGGTACAATCCTAGAAGAATTTGCACCCAAAACCAAAGAAGTTCTCAGTGAAAGTATTGCGTATACCACAATCAATTTAATGGAAGGAGTGACCCTATTTGGCTCCGGAGTTCGATTGAGAACTTCTGGCGGAAAATATCCCGACAATGTTGCAACAGGCTATCCCTATGAATTTGATAATCCAATTGCCGGAAAAACAGGCACTACTCAAAATCAATCAGATGGCTGGTTCATCGGATTGGTACCGAATTTATCAACAGGAATATGGGTAGGAGCCGAAGACCGTGCTGTTCATTTCGTAGATCTGGCCAGAGGACAAGGTGCTTCTATGGCCTTGCCTATCTGGGCTCTTTACATGAAACGCAATTACGCTGATGAAGATTTAAATATCAGCAAGGGTAATTTTGAAAAACCTGAAACACTTACGATCAATATTGATTGTGACCAGGACAAGGATGAGGATGAAAAAGAAGGTGATCAAAAGAAGCCTGATCTGAATGATGAAATAGATTTCTAAATATTATGAATGTTTCCTGGTATCCAGAAGATGATGTATTGAAAAGCAGCAACATCTATCAGATGATGCTGAAAAACAATTTTGAGACATACCCCGATTTCTGGAAATGGTCTGCCTCAGAAAAGGAAGCCTTTTGGGAACAGACCATAGAAAACCTCAATATTCATTTTCGTAAAAAGTATACTACTCTTCTCGATCTGTCAAAGGGAGTTGAAGAGGCGTCTTGGCTCAAGGGATCGTCATTAAATATCGTTGATTCATGTTTTCAAAACACAGACGATTCGATTGCTCTGATCTATCAGGAAGTAGGAGGGTCACTGGTTAAGATGAGTCAGTTGTCACTTAAAAAGTACTGTAACAGAATAGCTAATAGTCTAAGGGATTCAGGTCTGCAACCAGGTGATCGTATCGCAATAGATATGCCCATGACTATGGAAGCAGTGGCCATCTATCTGGCAGGAATTAAAGCCGGTCTTGCTGTAGTTACCATTGCAGACAGTTTTAGTTCAAATGAAATCTCCACCAGACTTAAGATCACAAATCCGAAGATAATCTTTACCCAGGATGTTTTAAAACGAGCGGGGAAATCCTTGCCTTTGTATCAAAAGGTATTAACAGCTGATGCGCCTCAAGCCATCGTAATCAGAGACGGTCAGGATGAAGTATCTCTAAGGTCCGGAGACCTCCTCTTTAGCGACTTTATTTCGAACAATGAACAATTTGAATCATCTGTACAAAACCCTGAAGATCCTATCACAGTGCTTTTTTCCTCGGGAACAACAGGAGAGCCTAAGGCTATTCCCTGGACGCATAGTACCCCAATAAAAAGTGCCTCTGACGGATACTACCATCACAATTTACAAAACGGTGATGTAGTATGCTGGCCTACTAATCTCGGTTGGATGATGGGTCCTTGGCTTATATTTGCCAGTTTAATCAATAAAGCGACTATTGCATTGTATTACGGTGCACCGATGGGAGAGGCATTTGGTGCCTTTGTTCAGGAAGCTAAAGTGACTATGTTAGGCGTTGTTCCAAGCATTGTAAGGCAATGGAAGAATACCGGTACAATGGAGAAATTTGACTGGTCAGCAATTAAATGCTTTAGTTCTACTGGTGAAGCTTCAAATCCGGAAGAAATGAAATACCTGATGCAACTGGCCGATAATAAACCCGTTATCGAATATTGCGGAGGAACTGAAATTGGCGGGGGCTATGTAACAAGTAGCGTCGTTCAGCCAAATATTGCGAGCGCCTTTTCATCACAGACGCTGGGAGGTGAATTTATCCTCCTGGACGAAAATAACCAACCTTCAACAAAAGGCGAAATGTTTTTGATTCCTCCCATTATGGGTTTGTCAAATTCTTTGCTTAACCGAGACCATTATGAGGTCTACTATAAAGGGAACCCAACATTTAATGGTAAAGTGCTGAGAAAGCATGGGGATGAGTTGATCCAATTGGCAAATGGATATTACAAAGCTCAAGGCAGAGCCGATGATGCCATGAATCTCGGAGGGATCAAGGTTAGTTCCATTCAGATTGAAGAATTAATTAACCAACTTGAATTTGTAAAAGAAAGTGCTGCCATAGCCGTTTCACCTCCTGATGGTGGGCCAGGTCAATTGTTCATCTATGCTGTTTTATTGCCCTCAGACCTCAATAATGAGGAGCAATTAAAAGAAGCCAAATTGATCATCAGAGAAAGATTGAACCCCTTGTTTAAAGTTGAAAAACTACTGCGAATCGATTTGCTTCCGCGTACCGCTTCGGGTAAAGTAATGCGAAGAACGTTGCGGGATATGTTGCCTGACAAATAAATCCTGTCCTTTGCACTCTTAGCTGTAAAACCCGTAATGAGAGGGATTCTACACTATATACCTCCATCTACCAATCTTAGTGTATCATCTTCTTTTTTTTGCGATATTTACAGGGATCAAAACAATGTTTATGAAAGTACTGTCATATAATGTAAATGGTATTCGCGCGGCGATTAGAAAAGGGTTTTTAGACTGGTTAACGGCAGCAAATCCGGATGTGATTTGTATCCAGGAGACAAAAGCACAAAAAGATCAACTTGATCTTCAGGCATTTGAAGATCTGGGTTATCCTTACCATTATTGGTTCTCAGCCGAAAAAAAAGGCTATAGTGGCGTTGCTGTTTTATCAAAACTGAAACCCAATAAAGTGGTTTATGGAACAGGAATTAAAACTATGGATTTTGAAGGGCGTAATCTGCGACTCGATTTTGATGATGTTTCGGTAATGAGCTTGTATCTTCCATCAGGCACAAACGATGCACGGCTTGATTTTAAGCTCGATTATATGGCAGAATTTCAGGAGTATATCAACGATTTAAAAAAAGAAATACCAAAATTATTGATCTGTGGAGACTATAACATCTGTCATGAGGAGATCGATATACACAATCCGAAACAAAATAAAAACACCTCAGGTTTTCTTCCTGTGGAAAGAAAATGGATCGATAATTTTATCAATACAGGGTTTATAGACACGTTCCGACATCTTAACAAAGAGCCTCATAATTACAGTTGGTGGAGTTACAGAGCCAATGCGAGGAATAACAATAAAGGGTGGCGAATTGATTATTGTATGGCCAGCGATCCTTTAAAAGAAAATATTGAAAGGGCTTTTATTTTGCCTGAAGCGAAACACAGCGACCACTGTCCTATCGGGGTGGAATTTTCATTTTAAACGGCAGTTTTATTGGCTAACTGCCCGCATGCTGCATCAATATCTTTACCTCGGCTGTGCCTGATATTAACTGTAATGTTATTTCTTTCCAGTTCTCTTTGATAATAAGCGACTGCGGCTTCATCAGCTTGTACAAAACCGTCTTCTTCAATGGCATTATATTCAATTAGATTAACCTTTGAAGGAACTTTTTTACAATAAGTCACCAAAGCGTCTATATCTTTTTTCTTATCGTTGATACCCTTCCATACTACATATTCAAAGGTAATCATCCTATTGGTCTTGGCATACCAATACTGAAGTGACTGCAACAGGTCGGCAAGAGTTGACTTATCATTGATAGGCATCATTTTTGAGCGTACCTCATCAATGGCAGAATGCAGGGAAACCGCTAAATTGAACTTAACCTCATCGTCAGCCAGTTTCATGATCATTTTGTGTAATCCAACCGTAGAAAGCGTAATCCTTCTGGGAGACATTCCCAATCCTTCTTCTGAAGTAATCATTTCTATGGATTTGAGCACATTTTTATAATTGAGCAAAGGCTCTCCCATGCCCATAAATACAATATTGTTCAATTTATGCCCTTTGTAGACTCTGCTCTGCCTGTCTATGGCAACTACCTGGTCATAAATTTCATCAGGATTGAGATTTCTCATTTTCTTCAATCGCGCAGTAGCACAAAATGTACAATTAAGACTACAACCCACTTGACTCGAAACACAAGCCGTAGTTCTGGTAGTTGTCGGTATAAATACCGATTCCACAACAAGACCATCATGTAATCGAATGGCATTTTTGATGGTCCCATCAGAAGATTGCTGCATATCATCCACTTCGATATGATTAATCACAAAATGATCTAATAAGAACTGTCTTGTTTCTTTGGAGATGTTGGTCATGCTCTCAAAATCATGAGCTCCCTTATGCCAAAGCCATTCATACACCTGATTGCCCCTAAAGGCCTTCATGCTGTGTTCCATAAAGAAGGTTCTCAGGTCTTCTTTCGTTAAGGATCTTATGTCTCGTTTTGCCGTCATATATTATAAAAAACGTCCGACAACCAGCCTGTTGGCGGTTGAACGGACGTTTTAATTTTATCTAAGGATTCTAAATAATCAACATGGCATCACCATAAGAATAGAATTTATATCCTTTTTCAATGCCCTCCTGATACGCTTTTTTCAACAAATCATGCCCGGCAAAAGCCGAGGTCATCATCATTAATGTAGATTTTGGCGTATGGAAATTCGTGATCATGCAATTTGCAATACTAAAATCATATGGAGGGAAAATAAACTTATTGGTCCATCCTTCATAAGGTTTTAGATGCGCATCTGCCGATACGGAACTTTCTATAGAACGCATTACAGTGGTTCCTACTGCACAAACTCTTTTCTTTCTATCAATCGCCTTGTTCACAGCGTCGGCTGTACCTTCAGGAATGAAAACTTCTTCAGAATCCATTCTGTGTTTGGAAAGGTCCTCCACTTCAACAGGATTAAAAGTTCCCAAACCAACGTGAAGTGTCAATTCCTTCAAATTAACACCTTTGATTTCCAAACGCTTTAATAAATGTTTCGAAAAATGAAGTCCTGCTGTTGGAGCTGCAACGGCACCTTCGTGTTTGGCATAAATGGTTTGATACCTGTCCTCGTCAGAATCCTCAACCTCTCTTTTGATGTATTTTGGCAGTGGTGTTTGTCCCATCTCGTTCAATTTCTTGCGGAACTCTTCATAAGAACCGTCATAAAGAAATCGAAGTGTTCTTCCTCTGGAAGTAGTATTATCAATAACTTCTGCTACCAATCCACTATCTTCTCCGAAGAATAATTTATTTCCAATTCTGATCTTTCTGGCAGGATCAACCAACACATCCCACAACCTGCTTTCAGCATTCAATTCCCTTAATAAAAAAACCTCGATCCTTGCTCCGGTCTTTTCTTTGTTCCCGTACAATCTTGCCGGAAATACTTTAGTATTATTGAAAACCAATATGTCGTCTTCATCAAAATAGTCTACAAGGTCTTTAAAGGATTTGTGTTCAATGGTGTCTTCTTTTCTGTTAAGGACCATTAATTTAGCCTCATCTCTGTTTTCAGAAGGGTATTCGGCCAATAATCCTTCAGGCAGGGTATATTGGAAGTTGGATAATTTCATAGATGTTTTTTATTAAAATGCGAACAAATATACAATCTCAAACTACCCTTTGTCAAGTGTTTTCCCATTTATATTGCTTTTTTAAGTCAATGGTGTAAAATGTGTTTTGAATCGCTATCTTTACGCAAAATTTTTACATGTCAAAAAATGTGATTCCATACAAGGATTCTGAGCTTGGAAAAAAGGAGCAAGTAACCCAAATGTTTGACAATGTTTCGGCCAATTATGACTTTTTGAACCGAGTTTTGACCTTTGGGATCGATATCAGCTGGAGAAAACATGTTGTAGCCTTGGTCAAGGAGGGTAAAGCGAAAAAGGTACTTGATATTGCCACCGGAACCGGTGACCTGGCAATTATGATGGCCAAAGCTGATATTAATGATGTTACCGGACTTGACATATCACCTGGTATGCTGAATGTTGGTATACAAAAGATAAAGGATGAAGGCTTGAACGAGAAGGTTGACATGGTGATTGGAGATTCTGAACAACTGCCATTTGACGAAGGTACTTTTGACGCAATAACAGTTGCGTTCGGTGTTAGAAATTTCGAAAATCTAGACTTAGGTCTTAAAGAAATCTACAGGGTATTAAAACCCGAGGGATCACTAACCGTGCTTGAAACCTCACAACCTACTAAATTCCCGGTAAAACAAGGTTTTCAATTTTATTCCAAGTATATCATACCGACAATTGGAAAAATTCTCTCAAAAGATAAGAGTGCTTATGATTATTTACCTGAATCTGCAGCTGCTTTTCCCTTTGGTGAAAAGTTTAACAATATTTTATTGAAAACAGGGTTTAATACTTCTAAAGTTTACCCTCAGACCCTCGGCGTAGCAACAATTTATCATGCAATTAAATAAAACCATGAAAAGGCGATTCGTTTTATTCAGTCTAATTATATCTCTAACTATTCCATGCATTTTTGCTCAAAAGGAAAGGATAGAGTATTTGCCTAATTTTGATAAAAGACCCCTTCACTTTGGCTATTATTTAGGAATCAATAACAACAGTTTTGAGGTTAATTATTTTGCCCAAAATGACCCGGATTCTCCGGTAAACCCAACTTCTGAGCAAGATCTATTCGTCTCTGTAGATGCCTCTCTTGGTTTTAATATTGGTTTTGTGATTGATTACCGTCTCCACAACAATATCAATTTACGTTTTGAGCCAGGGCTGATGTCGAATGCTAAAACCATTACTTTTGTAGATCCTAATTTGAATGCTGCGCCAAACGGCATTCCCATTTATGGAAGTTCCACGACTAATACCGTTAGAGAAGTTGCCGGTACGTATCTTCACTTGCCATTGCTTCTTAAATTAAGCACCAACCGATTAAATAATATCAGACCCTATATTATTGGAGGAGTATCCTATGATTATAATTTTTCAAGCAACGAAAAGAACGGGAAAGACAATTTTGAAGAGGAATTTCGAATGACCGCCCATAACTTTATGTATGAAGTAGGTGTCGGCGTGGATTTTTACATGTATTTCTTCAAGTTTACCCCTTCTATCAGAGGTATTTTTGCCATGAATAATGAATTGGTCAATGATACCCAGCCGGCTGATTTTCCTCAATATTCAAGTCCCTGGACGGGTCCCATAGATTTTCTGGGCACGAGAGGTATCTTTTTGAATTTGACTTTTGAATAGTTAAAAGGACTAAGTGTTAAGTGTACGTCCCTGATATATGTTGACAGTTTTTAGACAATAATGTCATGATTAAATATATTTATTTTGGGAATTAGAGGGGCGTGAAATTATTTCTTTTGTTCATTTTTGACGCGCCAAAAAGAACCAAAAACCGCCTTCACTGCACAAGGTAATTGCTGCGCACCATTCACTTCTCCGCCGGTAGTCGGACAGGCACAACTCCATGCTTGTTCTCCCTTTCAGTTCGAACGCAATTCCGTTGCTTCGTTCATTATTACTTCATGCAGCGCCACGATTTAATCAACGAGTCTTATCGTGACGAAATTTAAGAATATTGAATATTGAATTTCTTAAGGACTAAGTGAAAATATAATAAAAGGTCGATTTAAAGATGCATTATAAAACATTCTTTAAACCGACCCTTTAATTTGAACCTACTACTTATTCTTTAGTAACGTGAGCGCCTCACTTGCGAGGCGATCGGAAGTGAGGGTCTCAGTTGCGAGGGCTTCAGTTTTTTGGGGGTGAGCAAAACTAACCTCATACTTCAAAAGCTGAACTTAACACTTAGTACTTAATCCTTAAAACTTAGCACTTAGCACTTATTCTATCCACACTTCGAGTGTCCGCAACTAACGCACTTTAGGCATCCTTCTGAATAGATAACACCTTCGGGATCTCCACATTCTCCACATTTTTTATCAACAGCAGCTGTCCCATCCTTCACATAACGTTTTAAAGCCCTTGCAACCCCATTTTTCCAGGTATTGATATGATCATCATACATGTTCAAATTCTGAATTAGATCTACTACATAATGCATGGGCATTTTATGGCGGAGAATCCCTGAAATGAGTTTTGCGTAATTCCAGAACTCTTTATCAAAAGATCTTGAAAGCCCTTCAATAGTGATCTTATACCCTTCTTTATCGAGGTATTGAAAATCATATCTGGCTTCTCCATTTTCATCTCTGTGTTTAATCACCCAGCCCTTCTCAAGCCATTGTGGTAAATTAAATGCATCTTTCATCTTTCCTGTAAAGATCTCATAAGGTCTTTCATCAATAAGGCCAACAACAGCCAGCCATTTTTCAGATTCATTGTGGAACCTCACAATTTCTGCTTCAATTTTCCTTGGTCTTTTTGGGAATTGCCCTTCCTTCTGATATTCTGAAACTTCAGGTTCTTTTTTGTCATCAGCTATTAGAATTCCACTTCTTGATCCATCTCTGTACACAGTGATACCCTTTAGGCCTTGCTTCCAGGATTCCATATAAATGTCTCCCACAAGGTCTTCGGTTACATCCGTAGCCAAATTAATGGTGGAGCTAATTGAATGAGTTGTATACTTTTGAACCAAGGCCTGCAACTCGACTCGTTTCTCCCAGTTAATTTCAGAAGCTGTTGCTCCTGCATATGGACTCTTACTGGCATCCGTTTCACCGGTAACCTTCATCCATTCTTCCACTTTTTTATGATAAACAATGAATTCTTCAAAGGCATCTCCTAGATCGTCGACAAAATCAACTCTGGCATTTTTATCATCCTGATTGATCTTTCTTCTTCTTTTATATGAAGTCATAAATACAGGTTCAATACCTGAAGAAACTTGAGCAAGCATACTTAAAGACCCTGTTGGAGCCACCGTGCTGATCGAAATATTTCTACGCCCATAATTCATCATACGTGTATAGAGATCTGGAAATTCATCTCTCAGCATCTGAACAAATTCGGATGTGTCTTCAATGTTACGATTAAAAATCTCAAATTGGCCTCTTTCAATGGCCATGTCAATACTGCTATCAAATTCTGCGGTCATTTTACTTTTCATGATACCGTCAACCTCGTTAATTGCTTCAGAAGAATCGAACTTCAAGCCAAGAGCTGCCATCGCATCCGCCAGAGCAGTAAAACCGAGACCTGTTCTACGTCCCTTTTTTCCAGTTTCCTGAAGTAATTTCCAAGTTTCAATCTCATCCTGCTTAATCTTATCCGGTTCAGGATCGCCTTGGATTTTGTTTAGTATCTTATCAACAGCCTCTAATTCAAGATCAACCAAATCATCCATGAGCCTCTGGCTTTCATATACAACTTCATAAAACTTTTTATGATCAAATTTTGCTTTTTCAGTAAAGGGGTGGTCAACGAAACTGAACAAGTTTACTGCAATCAGTCTGCAACTGTCTCCTCCTTGCATGGCAATCTCAGAACAAGGATTTGTTGATGAGTTTTTAAAGCCCGGATAGAGAGATGAAGTTGAATAATGGTGTTGTCTGTCCCAAAAGATTAGGCCTGGTTCAGCAGTATTATGAGCACTTTTTATAACGGTTTTCCACAACTGTTGGGCATCAATTTCTCGGGTGTACTTTGGGTCCTTCGATTCTATTGGCCATCTCAGGGTAAAGGTATCCTCGTTTTCAACGGCCCTCATAAATTCATCTGACAGTCTTATAGAAATATTAGCGCCAGTAACTTTGGTTAAGTCTTGTTTGATTGTTATAAATTCTTCAATATCAGGGTGTGCAATATCCATGGTAAGCATTAAAGCGCCCCGGCGTCCATTTTGAGCAACTTCTCTGGTTGTGGCAGAAAAACGATTCATAAATGAAACTGCACCTGTTGTAGATCCGGCTGCATTGGATACTTTGGCATCTTTTGGACGCAATTCGGAAAGGTCAACCCCAACACCACATCTTCTTTTAAAAAGCTGTGCCATTTGCTGATCAGTGTAAAAAATCCCTCCATAAGAATCATAAACCGGTGGAATAACAACACAATTAGATAAAGACGCTATGATCTCATTATTTCCCAGTCCAAACATTACACTTCCCTGTGGGATGACATATTTAAAATCTTTAAATAAATTATAAATGTATTTTTCGGTTGATTTCTTTCTTTTACCGCCATAAACGGAAAGACCTTCTACCGGAGTTTTAACCTTATTGTATTTTGCTTCGATACGGCCAAACTCTTTTGCCATTCGTTGATGCATATCATCTGGAGTAAGTTCGTTATACGTTCCGTCACTCTTTTTTAAGGCATACTTGTTGATCCAAGTTGTAGCTGCCAACTCATCACCTTTAAAGTATGATAATGAGCAATTTAGAACTTCTTCATAGGTATAACTCCCTTTTGTAACTTTTTCTTCCACCATGATTTTGAATGTAATTTTGAATGTAATTTTGAGTTTGAAACGAAATCTAAAATTAGTATAAAAGCTAAGTAATTAGGAAAGCATTTTTATTAATTATTAACAAATCATGGTTAACATTTTTTAATTTTTTGAAAGGCTTGATAGATAGTCACTTTCGAAGCATTTCATGAAAACAAAATATTTTTCATGAATAAATTGAAATTAATTTCTTACTTTCTAGGCAGGAAAACAGCCTTTATGAACTATCGCTCGAAAATCTTTGTTTTATCGGGTCTTTATGCCTTAGTAGCAATCTTTTTGACGAAAAAATTGTTCTTCAATTATTACTTTGGTGAAGAAGGAAGCAATCTTTTACCTTTAAGTTTTTTTGAAATAGTGATTTTTTCAATTGCCTTGATCACCTTTATCCTCACATTGATTTCCATTTCGGTAATCGTGAGGAGGCATACTAATCCTTTGAGTTTTAAAAAAAGATTCCACTTTCTGATTCCCTGCTTCATGGGATGGATCATCATATTTCTGCTGCTTCAACAAAATATGAGCGATATTGTTGTACCGGCCTCCATTATTATCTATGGATTAATCCTCTTAAATCTCAATAGATTTGTGACCAGTAGGTTAGTTTATTTTGGAATTGCAGTCATCTTGTTGGGGGTCATTTCTTTTTTGATCCCAACTAATAATTGGCTATTCTTAACTCTGGGTTTTGGTGTTTTTCCAATTGTTTTCGGACTCATTCTTTTAAGAAAGTCGAAAATATAAGCAAAGGGCTAAAAAAATTATCGCATTAAAGCATTCACGCATTTTCTATAAGAGCATCATTCCACCCCCTTCACATAAGCCTCCAAATACTGAAACCTTGGCGTTAGCCTGCCATTTCTGGTCATTCTTGCACGTTCCAAAATACCATCCTTATCACCATTAAAGAAAGCAGGGATCACATGGGTAACGAAGTTTTCACTAAAGCCCAGAGAAGCATCCCTGGGTAGTTCATTAGGAAGATTGTCAACGGCCATTACAGCGATGGCCTCAGAATTCATGAAATCAACTTCTGTTTCCTTTTCTCTATCATAACCATAAATGGGTTCTGCTATGGTAGAAGCTCGAAGCGTAGAGGCAACAGGTCCATCAATATCACAGCTGATATCAGCCACAACCCTTATTTTAAAAGCTGCTAATTTAGCGTCTTGTCTGGTAAAAATATAAGGTGCTCCTGCCGCGTAAAAATGTCCTGCTATATAAACATCGCTCACTTTAGCAAAGCGAAGAAAATCACTTTCGTAGGCTTCGGGATGATCAAAAAAGTCATACATGTCAATCAACTTGCCATCAGTTCTTTTGTTATAATCCAGCACATCAATCTGGCAATAAACGGCTTCGTCAAATGTTTTTGTCAAATAGTCGTCAATATTGACTTCCTTCAGGCCCATACCCTCTAACATTTCCTTTGATCCGTTGCTCACCCTTCCCTTTCCGGTAAGTACTATTTTAATATTTGGTAAACTGATTTTCTTTAATTCTTCTATACACTGCATCTGATCTGAAAGCTCCTGTACTTTAGGCAATAAAAAGCTATCCTTTTTAAGGCCAAGGGTTCTGATCGCGTTATAAGCTCCTACGATTCCGGCATAACGGCCAAAAGCGACGAGTCTGATCTCCTTTTGGTTTGTGATTACTTCGTGATCATAGAGCTCAATGTTTTTATTCAAAACGGCCCTGAGCAAGCCGCGGTTATAGGGCTGCTTTTTGATCGTATGAGAAAAAAAGAAATACTTTTTATTAGGAACTAAACCGTCAATTGGCACTTCTTTAACCCCAAGCAAAACTTCTGCCGAACTAACATCTTCAGTAACTTCTATACCACATGCCCTATATTCCTGATCTGCATACGTTCTATTCGCACTTCTCTCCACTATGATCTCAATCTCCTTAAAGGTTTCATTTAGAGCACTACAGGCCTTTGGTGTTAGCACTACTCTTTTATCTGGCGGGTTTTTACACTCTCTGATAATACCGAATTTCATATGGGTTCTGATTTTAGAAAAGATGACAATGTTACCTGTTTTCCAGATTTGGAACAGTCTTTGCGCTAAGGTATTTGGAATTGAACAAATGCACAAGTAATCGACTTGAATTTTATACATTTGCACTTTGTAAGTTCTTTACATTTTGGGGATGACTGGTTTTGACAGCAAGATCAGTTAGAATATAAGCATGTCGAGCAATGAAATAGTACTCGTGAAACTCAATTTCAACTTTTTAAACGGCGAAGATAATTACGCTTTAGCTGCTTAATCCGAATCACAGTAGGATCGAGCCTAGTCCCGTTAGACGGGAAAGCTAAATGTCTCTTGAAAGCCTTGGTTAACGGCGTTCCATTTTGAGGCATCGTAAAAGTAAACCTAGAAAGACCATTGTTTCGCCGGTCTTTTGAAACTAAAGAAACTAAGCTTAAAGTAGGTCGTTTTTAGTCGGCTTTAGGTCTACAATCAAATAAAAACTATGCATGTAGAAAGTATTTTAGTTGCTTGTTTGGACGAGGGTTCGAGTCCCTCCATCTCCACCAATACAAATCGTAATTATTTATTTATTAAA
>RCNF010000373.1_pt1 | contig 22527 bp, 16 predicted proteins | sample 2041311 | NCBI WGS metagenome assembly RCNF01 (sample SAMN09708228, study PRJNA481090) | Marine sediment metagenome, whole genome shotgun sequencing project. | biome: marine sediment; feature: ocean; material: sediment; isolation source: Sewage treatment plant 2 marine sediment (STP2) ... | reverse complement strand
AGCATTGGGTGATGTGGAGGACGGAGATGTGCTGGTACTGCAATTGACCGGCAATCTGTTGGCTGAGTTCGGGGGAACAGAAATTGTCGGTGAGGACGTGATTGTTATCCTGAAGAAGGGGAAAGTATACCTTAGCTTTGGATCTGAGCTGGCTTTTTCCCAGGATCATCCTGCTCCCCTGGAGTTTGCATCCGGTTCCTATCATTTGCTGCACGCTGGTGCCGGAATATCCATCCCGGTTAACGGCCAATCCCTGAGTCTTGATTTACAGATCCGAAACCTCCTCAATACGAACTATATAGATCATCTTTCCACCCTTAAGACATTAGGGTATTTTAATATGGGGAGAAATATTGTGGTAAACTTGTCAATCCCCTTGTTGACAAGTGGAACATAATCCGTCACGGTGCGTAGAAGGAAACGAAATACCTTCACGGAAGATTTTTCACCGTTAATGTAATATGTCTCAGTCCCAAAATATACAAGCAAGTGTACTGTACGTCGATGACTTGCAGACTAACCTGATCCTTTTCCATGCGACTTTTGAGCATGATTATCATGTCATCCTAGCAGAATCTGCGGCAAAGGCGCTGGAGATAATGAAAGAGCAGGAAATCCAGGTGCTTGTCACAGACCAGCGTATGCCGGATATGACGGGGACCGAATTACTTCAGATTGTTTCCAGGGAATATCCAGAAGTGCGCAGGTTCCTGCTGACGGCTTTTACCGATTTCGAGACCGTAGTTGAAGCGGTTAATAAGGGACATATACACGGGTATGTTAACAAACCATTGCAGGCTGAGGAAGTCAGGTTATCCATCAACAGTTCCCTGGAGATGTATTACCTGAGGAAGAAGAACAGTGAGATAATGCTTGAGCTGGAGAAAGCTAACCAGGAGTTAATGGGACTGGACGGGATGAAGAGCGAGATCATCAAAGTGATAAGCCAGGAAATCAGGAACCCGCTGAACAGGATCATGGGGACCCTCCACCTGTTAAAGGATAAGATGGAAGGGCAGGAACTTGCCGGGGTGATCAATATTCTCGACAGTTCAGTTTCCAGGCTGGAGGAGTTTTCCAGTATGACTGAGCAGATATCCATCCTGAAATCTCCCGGCCATACCCTGGATAAGAAAAATCTCAACCTCAAACAGGTAATTGAATATGGTGTGATCGAAGTTTCAGAGGATCTGAAGGAGAAAGGGATAGCGATCGATCTGCAGAATCATACGCCGGATATGACCATAAGTGGAGAATCGGATCTTCTGGTCAGTTGCCTGGTCAATATCCTGAGAAATGCAATGAACCATACGGGGAAAGGAGAAACCATTACCATTATAACCACCCAATCAGACAAGGAAGTGATATGTGAGGTCATAGACCAGGGGGAAAATTACTCAGAAAAATTACTGGAAGACCTTACCAGTCATCTTAATGCTAGGCATCATAAATTAAACCTGAACCTTGGGATTGATCTTGCCCTTTCCCAGATGATCATGGAAGCACACGGGGGCAATATCCTTTTCGAGAAAGCAAACGGGAGCAGGGCTTCTGTGAAGATGTTGTTCAATGGCAAGGAATCGGTCCTTCCACAGCAGGAATGATGCAACCATCCAGGATCAGTTTCGTATTAATTTAAAAAATGAAGCGCAGGATTCATGAATGAATCTATGTTAAAATCCCTGATGAGGTTGTTTGCCATTATGGCAAGCATCAACAAGGAAGCCATTCATGTCCTTGCCAGGAGTTTTGTTGAGTCATACCTGACCCGGCAGTTCAGCCAGAAACTGGCGGAACGATTTTTGCTGATCTTCGAGGAATATTTCAATGAACTGGACAGGGAGGAAAAAAAAGGACCCGAGAAAAAATTATCGGTGCTCTCTGTAAAGATCCTGGCCATTTGTGACAGGATCAATGAAGAACTCCATATCCGGCACCGTTTCCAGATCATGTTAAGCCTGATCCAGTTTGCCAAGTATTTCGAAGATTATTCCCAGTTCCGATCAGGTTTTTCCAACGCCATTACAGATGCTGTACAAACCATTGCTGAAGGGCTCCTGATCACTCCCGAAGAATATGCCAACTGCACTTCTTTTATTGTTGACAAATTCTATAAGGTCCCCAATAAGGAACGCCTCCTGGTGATCAGTGATGACCAGCATTTCCAGTTCACAGAGATTAAGCATTCTCAGAGGGACGGACTCTCAGGACAGATCTATGTTTTGCGCATTCTGAGGGCGGATACTTACCTCTTTCAGTATGCTGGTAAGGAAAGACTGGAATTGAACGGGAAGTATATCTTTCCCCGCCACGTATATTTCATGCCCAGGGGTAATTCCATAAAGGGGGAAGGGATCAGCCCCATTTATTACTCGGATGTTATTTCAGGTTACCTGAAAGATACAACAGGAGACCAGGTTGATTTCCTGGCAAGGAATATTGAATTCCACTTTAAAAATTCACCCAATGGGATACATAATTTCAGTTTCCAGGGGAAATCCGGCCAGATGGTCGGGATCATGGGGGGTAGTGGTACTGGTAAATCTACCCTTGTAAAGGTTTTGAATGGCTCCCTGAAACATGATGCCGGGAGCATATATATCAATGGACATAATCTGATAACAGCCAAGAGGGAACTGGAAGGAATGATCGGTTACATCCCCCAGGATGATCTGTTGATCGAGGAACTTACGGTCTTCCAGAACCTCTATTACAATGCAAAATTGTGCCTTGACGGATACAGCGAGGAAGAACTGTCTGAGAGGGTCAATATGATCCTGACCGACCTGGATCTTTTTGAGGTCAGGGAGCTGAAAGTAGGCTCTCCACTTCATAAATTAATCAGCGGGGGACAAAGGAAACGGCTGAACATTGCCCTCGAGATCATCAGGGAACCATATATCCTGTTTGTGGATGAACCTACTTCAGGCCTTTCCTCCACTGATTCGGAAAATGTGATGATGCTGCTGAAAGAACTGGCCATGAAGGGCAAGCTGGTAGTGGTTAATATTCACCAGCCGTCTTCAGATCTATTTAAGCTTTTTGACCAGCTGGTCGTGCTTGACAAGGGGGGGTATCCTGCATATGCCGGGAATCCTGTAGAAGGGATCATCTATTTTAAGCAGCTGGCAGACCGGGTTGATGCCAGTGAAAGTGAGTGCGTTTCATGTGGCAATACCGACCCGGATGAGATCCTCCAGATCATTGAGGAGAGGGATATCAATGAATTTGGCGAATTCTCAAACAAGAGGAAGACCAGTCCCCTGGAATGGTATCAGAAATACATTGAAAATATTCAGTCGAAGCATGAATTTGTATTTGTAAAAAGAGACATCCCAACCAGCCTGTTTAAGATCCCTGACCGGTTCAAACAATACCTGATCTTTTTCAAACGGAACTTCCTGTCAAAACTGGCGGATCGGCAATTCCTCTCTATCTCCCTGCTGGTTGCCCCCCTGCTAGCTGTGATCCTGGGATATTTTACAAAGTATATAAGTGGGACAGAAACGGAACCCCATGCCTATGTTTTCAGCCAGAATGAAAATTTGCCGGCCTACCTGTTCATGAGCGTCATCGTGGCGCTTTTCCTGGGACTCATCATCAGTGCTGAAGAAATCATCAAGGACCGGAAGATCCAGGCAAGGGAATCATTTCTACACCTGAGCCGTACATCGTATCTACTGTCCAAGGTAGCTTTCCTTTTCCTGCTTTCAGCTGTGCAAATGCTGTTTTTCGTCATCATCGGGAATGCCATCCTGGAGATCAAAGGTATGACCTTTTCTTACTGGGTCATACTTTTCAGTACCGCCTGCTTTGCCAATATTATGGGATTGAATATATCTGACGGACTCAAATCGGTGGTGGCTATTTATATTGTTGTACCCTTCCTGCTGGTTCCACAGATCCTGCTGGCCGGTGTGATCGTTAAATTTGACAAGTTACATTATAAGTTTGCCTCCCATGAGAGCGTTCCCTTCGTCGCTGACCTGATGCCGTCGAGATGGGCTTACGAAGCGCTGGCAGTAAACCAGTTTGTCTATAATAATTACCAGCAACATTTTTATGAAGTAGAGATGAGGGAAAGCAACGTAACATATGATCTGCAGTTCCTCGTTCCAACTTTAATCCAGCAGATCGAGGATTCAGAGACTATGTATCAGCGTGAAGATGACAGGCTTCCTGACCAGCTTTGGGTGGTCAGAAGTGGATTTGATGCCATCTATTTGACCGAAGCATTTCCAGGCCAGGATAGGTTTACTGTTGATGCATTCACTCCCCTTCTGGCCGATTCTACAATCAGCTGGCTCAGGGCTTATCGATCCCGCCTGTCTACGAACCGTGAGAAACTGGTTGCACAAAAGGACAGGATACTCATGGACCTGGAAGATACCTATGAAGGCAGCTCCGGGGTTACCAATTTCAAGCGGGATTATTACAATGAAAGCCTGGCAGACCTGGTGCTCAACCGTATGGATCTTCATAAGATCGTAGAAATTGATAACAAGTTGATCCGGAAGATGGAACCAGGTTATATGTACCCGGTTTTGAGAAACGGAAGGTCACATTTCTTTGCCTCGGTAAAACGGGTAGGAAATTTATATATGCCGGCTGTGCTATTTAATATTGTGGCGGTCTGGATCATGACCCTTGTTTTTTACCTCATCCTGCAATTTAGCCTGCTGAGGAGGACCCTTGAATTCTTTGGTACCATAAGGAGGAGGGAAGTTACTATAAATGGGAGTTAGACTGTTTATAAGTTGATAGGAAGTTAATAAAAACGATTTATATATTTGTTAATACACTGATTATAAGTTAAAACCTTGGTTATGCAATGTAAACTTTACAAATTCTGTCTTCTGATTCTGATCATTCCTGCCATACTTGTTGCCGGATGTAAATCAGATAAAGGCAAACGCAGCCCTGGATTGCTGGATGATAGTGAGGCTGAAGAAATAGTGGACCGGATAGCAACCATTAAACAGGTTTACCATCTGTCACCATCCCCTGCTGAAATGCTCAGCGTCATCGATGTTGCTGATCTGTCTTTTGATGTCGGTTTGCTAAATCCGCCAGGCAATATGGATAATTACCTCGATACAAAATCACAGACCATCAGCCTCGGGATCTATATTACAGATCTTGCCTATGCTGCTTTGTTCGGGCGGCACGAGGAAACACTTGATTACCTTGATGTCGTGCGCACCATGGCTGAACAGATCAGGGTAACCGGAGCGATCGATGATGAGCTTATCGAAAATGCCAGGAACAATGTTGAATACCTGGATTCCCTCTTTGATATATCAAATGAGGCATTTATCAATATGCTGTTCTTCTGTGAGCGGAATAACCGACCCAATACCGTCATTATGCTATCTGCCGGGGCATTTATCGAAAGCCTATTCCTGGCAGTTAACCTGGCCGGGGATAATGGTCATGCCGATTATATCCTGCAGCACCTGGCTGATCAGAAATATGCTCTTGATAACCTGATGATGTTTGCGGAGAGCATGAAGGCCCTGGATCCAAATGTTGCAGCTGTCATTGAAGATATGAAACCCATCAAGGAAATATATGACGACATAACCGTTGTTGCGGGAACTACTACCGTTGAATCAGAAAAGGCAGCTGATGACCAGCCCAAAAAACTGGTAATCGGAGGCGGTAGTAAGCCCACTCTCAGCAAGAAGGAATTCGAGAACTTGAAGAAAACCACGGTCGAGTTGCGTAACAAGCTAGTTACTAATTAAATGATTAAAATCTGAGAGGCATGAAATACATCCGCCAAATTCAAATACTGTTTGTTCTGTTCCTTATTGCTCCCCTTTCTATGATGGCACAAGATTGTGTGGATTATCATAAACTCGGGGATTGCATGATGGACCGCCAGAAAGGTTATAAGATTTACAGCCAATCAAAAAGTGTCGGTATGAGTCCCACAGACACCGTTGAATTCAATGTCATTTTCTATGGACAGAAAGACTATATTTTTTCTTTCTGCACCCACGCCAAGCTGTATCCGGTCCATTTTGTACTGATTGATCCGGATTCGGGGGATGTATTATATGATAATGCCAAGGACAGGTATATTGAATCATTGGGCATTGGATTTGATGTAACAAAATCATTAACTATAAAAGTCGATGTTGTGGCCCGTAAGGCCAGTGAAGAGGAAATTGAGCAATACGTCGGCTGCCTGGGACTGCTCATTCAATACAAGAACTATTCCCAAAAGAAAGTAAACCTGCAGATGTAGTGAACAAAAGCAAGCTGACACGATCAAACAACCGGGTCATTGCCGGAGTTTGTGCGGGGCTCGCCGAATGGATAGGGTGGGATATTGCCCTGGTCAGGTTGCTTTACCTCATGGTGTCAATATTCAGTGCCGGGTTTCCCGGAATTATTGCTTATATCATTTTGTGGATTGTTATGCCGGAGGAAACAGGTTTTCAGACCTGAAAACAATTCACTATTTTTGCTGAATTGTTACACCTGACCCCTATAATCTTATGAAGAATCTTATTTTTGTCCCTCGCATAGGACTGGCTTTGTTGTTGTCGTTTTCGATGGCAACAGGATGCCAGCAAATACAACAAAAAACTGATATGACAGCACCTGTTGCAAAAAAGATAAAGAAAGAACTTTCCATCCACGGACATACCCGGATCGATCCCTATTACTGGCTCAGGGAAAGGGAAGATCCAAACGTCATTGCTTACCTGGAGGCAGAGAATGCCTATACGGATGCCATGATGGAGGACACCAAGGATTTCGAGAAGCAGCTCTACAAGGAAATTGTAGGCAGGATCAGGCAGGATGACCAGAGTGTGCCTTACCTGGATAATGGTTATTATTATTATACAAGGTATGAAGAAGGGGGTGAATACCCACTGGTTTGCCGGAAAAAAGGCAGCCTGGAAGGGGATGAAGAGATCATCCTGAATGTGCCCGAAATGGCCAAGGAGCACGCTTACTTCCAGCTTGGCGGATATAGTGTCAGTCCGGATAATAAATTGCTGGCATATGGTGTGGATACGGTAAGCCGCAGAAAGCACACCCTGTATTTTAAAAACCTGGAGAGCGGGGAGATTTATCAGGATGCCATCCCGACTACTGATGGAAGTGCCAGCTGGGCAAATGATAATAAAACAGTTTTTTACACGCAGAAAGACGAAGAAACCCTGAGGAACCATAAGGTATTCAGGCATGTACTGGGGACCAGTGCAGAACGGGATGTACTTGTTCATTATGAGGCGGATGAAACCTTCACCACCTTTGTTTATAAAACCAAATCTGATAAGTATATCATGATAGGATCCGGGAGCACCCTCTCTGATGAATACCGCTTTCTGGATGCCAATGATCCTGAAGGTGATTTTTCTATATTTCAGGAGCGGGAAAGGGAGTTGGAATATTCTGTGGGGCATTTCGGAAATAAGTTTTATATCCGTACCAACCTGGATGCCAAGAATTTTCGTCTCATGGAAACGGCGGTAACGGCCACCTCAAAGGAAAACTGGATTGAAGTTATTCCCCACCGGGAAGACGTCCTTCTCACCGATCTTGAATTATTCAATGATTACCTGGTAGTTTCCGAACGAAAGGAAGGATTACTGCAGATCAGGATCATTGAGTGGGAGAATGGACATGAACATTATGTGGATTTCGGGGAAGAGGTATATGTGGCCAGGATTGCTTACAATCCCCAATTCGATACAAAACTGCTCAGGTATTCCTATTCCAGTTTGACCACTCCCAATTCCACCTATGATTACCAGATGAAATCCCATGAAAAGACCCTGCTCAAACAGCAGGAAGTGATCGGTGATTTTAATCCCGATAATTATGAGGCGAGACGGCTCTATGCCACAGCCAAAGACGGGGCAAAGGTCCCCATGTCAATGGTCTACCGGAAAGGTAAACAAGAGGATGGGAAAAATCCCCTGCTGCTTTATGGATATGGTTCTTATGGTTATACCCGTGAACCTGCATTCAATTCGGCCAGGCTGAGTTTGCTCGACCGCGGATTTGTTTTTGTGATAGCCCATGTGCGAGGCGGACAGATCAACGGGAGGCAGTGGTACGAGGACGGGAAGATGTTCAAGAAGAAAAACACTTTCACCGATTTCAATGCCTGTGCCGAACAATTGATTGCTGATAGTTACACCAGTCCGGATCATCTGTATGCCATGGGGGGGAGTGCGGGTGGTTTGCTCATGGGGGCCATCATCAACCTTCAACCCGAATTATACCATGGGGTGATTGCAGCAGTTCCCTTCGTAGATGTGGTCACTACCATGCTGGATGATGAGATCCCTCTTACTACCGGTGAATTTGATGAATGGGGCAATCCGGATAACAAGGACAGCTATGAATACATGCTCAGCTATTCTCCCTATGACAATGTGGATGCAAAGGCGTACCCGAACCTGCTGGTTACTACGGGACTTCATGACTCACAGGTACAATACTGGGAACCAGCCAAATGGGTAGCCAGGCTGCGTGATCTGAAGACGGATGATAAGCTGTTGCTCTTGAAAACCAACATGGAGGCGGGCCACGGGGGTGCTTCCGGCCGCTTTGAATACCTGAAGGAGGTAGCTTTTGAATACAGCTTCCTGCTAAAGCTGGCAGGGAAGACTCCTTAAAACATATTCGGAACAGGTTTGTGGACTGAACTTGTTACAAAAATGTTAATCTTAAATACATTCTTGTTAGATCAATCTCTCCCTGTTATGTACATTTGTAATATCAATGCTGACAGACAGGAGATCAATCCATGAGAATCACTAAAAGATCTAAAAGAAGGCTTCCCTCTCCCCTTGAGCTTTCATTCTATCTTTTTGCAGTGATCGCTTTCTGTGTCATCAACTGGACACTCCTGAAGGTAGTCAATCCTGATAAACCTCCTCCAAAATCATTTGAATCAGTGATAATTGAAGAGATGCTTAAAGATCTTGACCCGGTGACATTACCGGAGGATGAAATGATGACCTTTGATGTAAACAATTTTGCTGAATTCAGTGAGCAGACTTTAAAACTTGAACCTTGGATGTTAAACATTGAGGCATTCTCCCGCTTTAACACTGAGAGCGAAATTATCCTGGAGGACTGGATGATAAACACAAGCACCTGGAATAGTTCTGGATTCCTTGGTAAATAAATAATCGCCCTTAATCAAGTACTGATTCAGCTTGCCTAATCCCTGATCTATTCTAAGGCTTTCCCATCATATTGGCAATACCCGCACCTAACTTGTTACATTTCAGTCATTAATTGTGACCAGACTGATAGACATCCCCATGCTCAGATCATAACTTTATACTAATATTAACTAATATGATAAAATCATGAGAAAGATTGTTTTCATCTCAGCCACATTACTACTTGGATGTATTATCCAGGTACTGGGACAGAACAGGCACATCATGGGGACCATCAAATGTTCGAATGACAGCACACCCCTGAATTTGGCATCGGTTGTACTCAAGGGAACAACCATTGGTACAGCATCAGGTGAGAAGGGAGATTTTTCATTAAATATCCCTGAATACTACAGTCATTATAATACCCTGTGTTTCAGTTTTATCGGAATGAAAAGCCGGGAGATTGAGATCGCAGACCGGGGACAGGAAGATATCAATCTGTATATGGAGGTTGATTTCCTGCCTTTGGCAGAAGTGACTATCGTTTATGACACCCTTACCGGGCAGAGCAGGACCTATCTTGCCACATTCAAAAAGGATGGGGCATTAGATATGCTTGTACATATAGTAGACAGCGTTCAGACAGACGATCGCTTGCGGATTCTCAGGTAAAAAAACAGGATCCCGGACAGGATCACTAATTCGCCAAGAATATATAGGAACCAGTTGAATTTTCGTGGAACATATTCTGTTGCCAGCTTTAGGACATGATCCTTCGGCAGTGTCCAAATGTCCCTGATGGTCATGGATTCCATGATAAAAGCTGAATAATCCCAGATAAAACCAAGGATCAGTATCACTGACCCGGTGATCAGCAGCAGCCAGCTGATGCCGGGTATTTTTATATCCTCATTATGCCTGTTAATTATCAGGATAAGCAGGGCAAATCCTATCATCGTCAGGGATAGGATAATTGGTGTGATCACAGGTCCGATCCAGGTGGAAGGCAGCAGGAACAATACATCATTGGTCATAAGGGAAGATGGCCATCCGATCAGCAGCCAGAGAAAGACATAATAGAAAATATCCCAGATAGCAAAGGAATAAAGAAACCAGGCCAACCGTTCCGATTTGTTTCTCCCGGCGAGAAAGCCAATCCCAAGCAACATGACAATCGTTGCCCCTTCCCTTAATAATTCAGTCAGCATCAAATCAGGCAAAACCGGGCTCAGGGGGAATCCAAATCCTTCAGGGTAAAGTATTGCCCTCATATATATCACCACAGCACTCTCTAGCAGTCCCATTGCGATACTGAAAATAGTGACAACCAGCAGCAGAAAAGATAAGGATCTGTTGTTCATGATACGTGAAAGTGTATTGTAATATCATAAAAATACAATTAAGGCCCATGTCCACCAAATGATAAAAAGCCTTACATATATCAGGCTATAATCCTTTCATGGCATTTAACTATCTTTATGGCTTTGGCCATAATTACTCGCAAACTTGAATTATCCGGAAAACTTCGAAACGAAAATCGGCTTTGACAGGATCAGGGAATCGGTTAGCAGGAACTGTTTGTCGGAAACAGCCAGAAGCTTGCTGAATGAGGAGGGATATATGACCGATTATGACATGATCAGGGAAAAACTGCTGCGGGCTAAAGAATGTATGGTGATGATGGGGGAAGAGGAATTTGCCATAGAGCCTTACCCGGATGTAAACCAGGCACTTTCAAAACTCGGGGTGCTTGGAAGTTACCTGATACTTGATGAAGTAGCTGCCCTTCGAAAGAACCTGGATGCTGTCAGGGGGATCCTGAATTTTTTCAAAAAATCCGACCGCCAGGAAAAATTCCCAAATATTTTCAGCATGAGCAGGGAAGTTAAGATCTATCCCTTTATCCTGGATAGAATTGATAAGGTGCTGTCGAAGAATGGAAAGATCAAAGATAACGCATCCAGGGAATTGGCCCAGGTACGTGCAGGTCTGGCCGGAAAGGAAAAACAGGTTGCACGCAGACTCCAGAGCATCCTGAAGTCTGTCCAGCAAGAAGGTACAGCTGAATCGGATGTAGCTATTTCCATTCGTAACGGAAGACCTGTAATCCCGGTCCAGGCCTCCAGGAAAAGACAGCTTTCAGGGATTGTCCATGATGAATCGGCCAGCGGAAAAACAGTATTCATTGAACCATCAGAGGTAGTCGGGATCAACAACGAGATCCGTGAGCTGGAGTATGCCGAGAACAGGGAGATTATCAAGATCCTGACCAACTTAACGGATGATTTGAAACCTTATGCAGAGGAGCTGGGCCACTTGTCCGGTTTTCTTGCCGGCATGGATATGGTCCAGGCCAAAGCAAAATATGCCAGGGATGTCAAAGGGGTCATGCCCGAGGTGGTGGAGCATCCTCTGGTAGAATGGAGGAAAGCCATTCATCCCATGCTGTTCAAAACACTGAAGAAAGAGAAACGCCGGGTAGTCCCCCTGGATATCAGTCTCCATAATGAATCACGCATACTGGTTATATCCGGACCGAATGCAGGAGGAAAATCAGTCTGTCTGAAGACTGTGGGACTGTTGCAGTACATGGTACAGTGCGGTTTTCTGGTACCCATGGACCCCGATTCAAAGGTGGGTGTTTTTGACCGGATATTTATTGATATCGGGGATGAACAATCCATAGATAATGATCTGAGCACATACAGCTCTCACCTGTTGAATATGAAATATTTCACCCGGAATGCAGATGCTGGCACCCTGCTGTTGATCGATGAATTCGGGACTGGCACAGAACCTGCCCTTGGAGGTGCCATAGCAGAGTCCATCCTCGATAAGATCAATAAACAGCTGGCCTGGGGTGTGATCACCACCCATTACAGTAACCTGAAACATTTTGCAGCCGAGGCTGAGGGGATTGAAAACGGGGCTATGCTCTTTGATACAGGCAAGATGCAACCCCTTTACAAGCTTGAAATTGGTCAGCCTGGCTCATCATTTGCTTTCGAAATTGCAAGGAATATTGGTCTTCCGGAAGAGATAATAAAGGGAGCCTCTGAAAGGGTGGGAGAGGACCACATTACTTTTGACAAACATCTTCGTGAGATCATACGGGACAAACGATACTGGGAAGGGAAGCGGGACAGGATCCGTATTTCCGAGAAAAGGCTACAGGAAACCCTGGTCAAATATGCCGATGAACTGGACCTGGCGGAAAAAACCCGCAAAGATATCCTGAAAAAGGCCAGGGAAGAGGCAGACGAGCTGCTCCGGCAGGCAAACCGGAAGATAGAAAATACCATACGTGAGATCCGTGAAGGACAGGCTGAAAAAGAAAAAACCAGGCAGGCAAGGGAAAAATTGATTGAATTTAAGGAGAAGGAAGTCAAAAAGACTGAACTGAAGAAGGATCCCCTCGATAAAAAAATTGAAAAAATAAAAAGCGAAGAAAAGAGGATCCGTGAAAAAAGGCAGCGGTTCGGACAGCTGGAACCTTCACGGAAAGTCAAGGAAAAACCTTTGGACCCAAGCATTCGTACAGGGGACTATGTGGTAATGAAAGGACAGGAGATAGCTGGTGAAGTGCTTGAAAGAAAAGGGAACAAGGTTTCTGTACAATTCGGTCACCTGACCACCAGGATTAGCGTGGATAAACTGGAGAAGGTCGCACCCGAAAAATATGAAACCTCATATGAAACAAATCATGGTAGAGGAGATTATGCCGACTGGGATATCGCCAGGAGGAAGATGCAGTTCCGTCCAGAGATTGATGTCAGGGGACAAAGGGCTGAGGAAGCCCTCAGGAGGGTGACTGCATTGATTGATGAGGCCATCATGGTTCAAAACCGGGAATTGAGGATACTGCATGGGAAGGGGGACGGGGTTCTCCGGCATTTGATCCGGGAATACCTGCGGACGGTTGACCTGGTGGATTCATTTGGAGATGAACATGTTGATCTGGGAGGCACCGGGGTAACCATCGTAATACTAGATGTCTGAAAAGCCAATATAGATCATGGAAATACTAATCTATACGGAAAGTCAATCACCCAGGCTGCAATATATCCTGAATTATATATTCAGGGACTGCTTTGGGGTTGCTTATTCGGTGACTGATCAGGAAAGGATATTTTCTCCACGTAAGGGACCTAAAATCAATTACTCAGGCAAATATGGATTGGATGGCTTCCGTATTCCTGCATCCGGATTACTCATTGAAAACTCCATCAGGAAAATGGAGCCTATGCCTGAAACCTCGGGAGAAGTCCCTCTGCTCTTTACCGACGATAAGGAAACGGATCTGTCCTTCGATATTTTTTCGGCTGTTTTTTACATGATCTCAAGGTATGAAGAATACCTCCCCTTTGAGCCGGACCATCACGGCAGGTTTGATGCGGGAAGCAGCCTGGCAATGAAGTATGATTTCCTGGAATTGCCGGTAGTCGATCTGTGGGTACTTAACCTGCGGGAGAGGTTAATCGGGATGTACCCTGAATTGGATCTTTCAGCAGGTACCTTTAAATTTCAGCCCACCTCAGATATTGATTTGCCCTTTGCCATATTGCACAGGGGGATTTTGCGAAAAATGGGGGCGAATATCAGGTCCAGCCTGAAGCGCAATGGTGAGTCAAAAATGCGTCGTGCTGTGCTCTCAGGTGGGATAAAGGATCCGTATGATACATTTGATGAGATGGGGAGAATTCATGCTGAAAGGGGACTCAAACCTATCTTGTTCTTTCTGACTTCCGGATATGGAAAATATGACAAAAGCATCTCACCTCAGAATGAAACTTTCAGGGAACTGGTGGGGCAAACCATGAAGTTTGGCAGTCCCGCGATACATCCTTCCTACCGTTCAGCTGGCAAACCTGCCGTCCTGCAAAAAGAGATACAGATGCTTTCATCTATTACCGGTGGAGATATCCTGGCCAGCAGGCAGCATTATCTGAAATTCAAACTGCCGGAGAGCTACAGGCAATACATGGAGGCAGGGATAAGGAAGGAATACAGCATGGGGTATGCTTCACATTCCGGATTTAGAGCGGGGACTTCAAAACCTTTCCATTTCTATGACCTGGAGCAGGAGATGGAAACACCTTTGAAGGTTACCCCTTTCCAGGTAATGGACAGGACCCTGAAAGATTATATGAAACTTTCTCCCATATCTGCTGTGGAAAAGATCAGGAAGCTGGTAGATGCGGTCCGGTCTGTGAATGGGACCTTCGTATCCATCTGGCATAACGATGCATTCAGCGATATAGGGGAATGGGAAGGTTGGAAGGTAGTATACCTTGAAATGTTGAACCATATTTAGCAGGCTGGTGATTAAGTTGCTGGGCCATACTGAAATAAACAGGGAACGATGGGATCATTGCATCAGTCATTGCATTTTTGAGACCATTTACCCTTATTCATGGTACCTTGATCTGGTATCTCCCGGATGGAATGGACTGGTATTGGACGATTTCAGGGCTGTTATGCCGCTGACATGGACAAAGAAGCTGGGGTTCCGCCTTCTGCTTCAGCCCATCCTCGCTCAGCAGCTGGGAGTTTTTTCCAAGGATCCCCTTGACCATGCCCTTCTTGAAGAATTTTTAAATGCCATCCCAGCGAGGTTCCGGTATATTGATATCTGTCTTAATATGGAGAACCGGGATATCCCGGCTAAATGGGAATCTTTTGAGCGGCATAATTATGAACTGGATCTTTCTCTTCCTGAGGACTCCTACAATAAAAATACCCGCAGGAATCTGCAGAAAGGACAGTCCCAGGATTTTGAATTCAGGAGCATTTCTGCCCGGGAATATCTTTATCTGAAGTTTCATGGGATGAAAGATGCCCGCCCTGGCGTCAGGTGGAGCTACCTTGAAAACCTGTTCGGGGGACTGATACGACTTAAGAAAGCAGAAATTTTCGGACTCTTTCAGGGAGATGACCTGCAGGCGGGTGCCATACTTGGCTATTCGGCCAGCAGGACCATATACCTGAATGGCTGTAATTCGGATGCCGGTAAAGAGACGAGGGCCATGTTTGTACTGATGGATAATTTGATCTCACAATCTCGTGGTACGGAAAGGGTATTCGATTTCGAAGGATCCAACATATCTGGCGTAGCTCGGTTTTATGAGGGATTTGGTGGTAAGAGAACAGTTTACCCCCGTATCGTGAAAACAAGTTTCCCATTTTTACAGAAGATAAAATAATACCATGCAAAGTGGCATTAAAACAATATTAGGCATTGTCGGTGGATGGATCCCCCAATCCACCCTTATCAATTTAACAGGACAGCATTTCCTATTACCCTTTTACCATACCGTCTCGAACATTCCCCTCCCACATGTCAACCAGGTATACAGGGTCAGGTCCTTTGCCAGTTTTAAGAAGGACCTGGATTATCTGACCGGACATTTTCAGCCTGTGGGATTAGAAGAGTTGAAGGCTTTCAGAATGGGGGAGAGAAAAGTATCCAAACCCTGTATGTTCCTCAGTTTTGATGATGGATTGTCTGGCATCTATGATATCGTGGCGCCAGAGTTGCTGAAAAGAGGAATTCCTGCAGCATTTTTTATCAATACCGATTTCATAGATAACAAAGACCTGTTTTTCCGCTATAAGGCAAGCCTCATCCTGGACAGGCTGGAACATAATAACTATCCACCGGGGATACTTGAGAATTTCCAACGCCGGTTTCACCTGCTACGGGCTGGAAGAATTAACGTTCGTGAGCTCGTACTAGGGGTAAGCTACCGGCGGCGTACAGAACTGGACGAAATGGCAAAACTGGTGGATCTTGATTTTACTGCCTTCCTCAAGGTTAAAAAACCTTACCTGACCTCGACACAGATTGGTGAGCTGGCCCATTCGGGATTTCATATAGGTGCCCATAGCAAGGACCATCCGCTGTTCAGTGACCTGGAACAGGATGAACAGATCTCCCAGTACCGGGATAGCCTCAAGCTGGTGCAGCAGGAATTCGGGATCAGCGATGGACTTTTTTCTTTTCCCTTTACGGATGATGGTGTATCAGCATCATTTTTTGACGCCTTATCAGCTGAAGGATTGCCTCAGCTGGATGCCACCTTCGGGACAGCAGGATTGAAAGAAGATTCGGTTGACTTTCATTTCCAGCGGATCCCCATGGAGATAAAAAATTTTCCGGCTTCCCGTATCCTGAAGGGAGAATACACTTATTACCTGATGAAAAGCCTGTTGGGCAGGAACAAAATAAACAGGGAATGAGGGTAGAAAAATACAATGCCAGCCGATTGGAGGAGTTCATTAGCTCAGCGCAGTACCGGACCCAGCCTTATATCCCGGTCAGCCCTCAACGGGCCCTTTCCTGGCTGAAGAACCCACGGATGGAAAAGGAAGATGTCCTCATGTATTTACTTCTTGATGGTGATGACCTGGCAGCCTACCGATGTATATTGCCGGATCGTCATGGGGACATCAGGTTCGGATGGCTGAGCGGAAACTGGGTTGACCCCAAAAGACGCAGGCAGGGACTGGCAAGCCAGCTTTTTGATGAGGCATTTAAGGATTGGGGGCACCAACTAATGTACACCAATTATGCCCCGGAATCCAAGGCAGTATATGATAAAACGGGAAGGTTTGCAATATACAGGGAACAGGAAGGAGTCAGATACTATCATAGGGCCGTCTCAGCAACATTGCTGGGCCAGCGGAATGCAGGCTACCGTGCAGCCCGGCCCCTGTTTAGCCTTGCTGATGGGATCATCAATGCCTGGCAGGATCTCAGGATAAGTACCGTAAAGAAAAAAATCAAACCAGATTTTCTTCAAACCGAACCGGTCCCTTCAGTCGATCCTGCATCCCTCGACATGATGGAGCGTAACAAGCGGCTTGGATTTGGGATGCGGGACCAGGAAACATTTGACTGGATAATATCCTATCCCTGGGTATTAGAAGGGGAGAATCAAGGAGAAAGATACGCTTTTAGCTGGCTGGTTTCACGTTATCAGAACACCTGCCTGAAAGTCTGGGATAATGAGGGAAAACTGGCTGGATTCCTGATGTTGTCATTAGTGGGAGAGAGGATGACCCTGCCATATGTCTGTCTTAAGGAAGAGGTAAGCAGCGCTGTAGCGAAGATCCTGGACCATTACCTTTTCTCTGAAAAGATATCCTATATCACCACCTATAATCCCGAAGTGAAAACCATGCTGGAGAATTCCAGGACACCCCTGCTGGGGAAGCGCCGGATGTACCAGAAATTCTTTGCCACACATGAATTGATCAGACAATTGCCCGATGGGAATAAAATATTTTTCCAGGATGGGGATGGAGATGTGGTCTTTACCTGAACGGACAAAAAAGAGGGAATTATTCCTCCAATGCTTCAAAATCTATTTCCCGCTGCTCCAGTTCAGTGAGCTTGCCATCTGCACATTTCAAGGTACGTGCCCTGTACTTGTTAAGCAGGTTGTAGTTATGGGTGGCCATGATCACGGAGCGACCGCTTGTACTTATATTCGTAAGGATGATCATGATATCATCCGAGGTTTCTGGATCAAGGTTCCCTGTAGGCTCGTCGGCCAGTATGATCTCGGGATCATTCAGCAGGGCACGGGCAATTACAACTCGTTGCTGTTCCCCGCCTGATAACTGGTTTGGCATTTTATAACCTTTGTTGGTCAGACCTACCTTTTCGAGTACTTCTGAGATCCTTTGCTCAATTTCGTCCTTGATTTTCCATCCTGTTGCTTTCAGTACGAAGCTCAGGTTATCTGTTACGGTACGGTCTGTCAAAAGCTGGAAATCCTGAAAGACAATCCCCAGTTTACGTCGCAGGTATGGGATCTGGCCGGATTTCAGATTATGCAACTCATAATCTGAGACATAACCTTCCCCCTCCATCAAAGGGTGCTCAGCATTCAGGGTTTTGATAACGCTTGTTTTTCCACTTCCCACCTTACCTATGAGGTAAATAAATTCACCTTTATTGACCTTGAAGTTGACGTCTGAAAGCACCAAATGGTCCTGAATGAAAATCGAGGCATTTTTAAGCCGAATAATGGTATCCGGAGACATGCTGGCAAAAGTAAAATAAATATATTAAACCCAGGCTATTGTTAATAAATATGTTAGTTGTTCCATCCTGCATCCCGGTATAACGATTGCAAAATAAAGTACTTTTAAATCCGTTAGAAAGAATAACTAACTGCATGCAGATATATATGAATATTATCCGGATAATTGCACCTGTGCTGATATTTGCATCTACCTTTTCCTCTACCCCGGCAATAGCCCAGAAATCACTTATTCAGGAACATCCTGATAAACTGTTTTTTGAGGCATGGGAGCTATTTCAGAAGGAAAAGTACGCGGCGGCACAGTTAAAGTTTGAGGAGATACTGGAAAATCGGGAAGAAACATCTGCCATCCTCCATCAACGGGCTGAATACCTGAGGGCGAAATGTGCTGTTGAGCTTTATAATAATGATGCCCAGTACATGTTGTATGACTATGTTAAGAACAATCCGGATGCGCCCAATATAAACGAGGCAAGGTTTGACATGGGAAAAGTGGCTTACCGGGACAAGCAATACGGCTCCGCTGTCAAATGGTTAAAGGCCGTTGATCCGCTTGAACTCTCATCTGAAGATCGTTCCGAGTATTTTTTTGAGCTGGGTTACAGCTACTTCAGGAGGAAGGCTCTGGAGGAGGCCAGGGTGGCTTTTTATGAAATACTTGAATCAGGTGATAAATACGAGGGACCGGCAACCTATTATTATGCCCATATAAATTACACACAGAAAAATTACCAGACAGCCCTGAACCATTTTCTGAGGCTGAAAAATGATGAGACTTTTGCCCCCATTGTCCCCTATTATGTGACCCAGATCTACTACCTCCAGGAGAAGTGGGACGAGATCATAGCATATGCCCCAATGCTGCTGGATTCTGTTACAGAGAAGAGATATGCTGAAATGGCCAGGATCATAGGCGAGGCTTATTTCAATAAGGATGTGTTTGAAGAGGCAGTCTATTATCTCCAGCAATACCATGAGAAGGTCAACTTAACACAGCCGGAAGATAAATACCAGATGGCTTATGCCTATTATATGATTGGGGATTACCAGAAGGCCATGGAAACCTTCAAGAGCATTCCGGTCAGGAAAAATGACCTTAGCCAGAGTGCGATGTATCATTTGGGGGACTGCTACGTGGAGCTGGGAGATAAACAGCAGGCCCGCCTGGCATTTGATGCAGCATCCCGGATGGAATATGATAAGGAGATACAGGAAGATGCCATGTTTAACTATGCCGTACTGACCTATGAGCTTTCCATGTCTCCTTTTAATGAGGCTATTAGGGGATTGACACGCTATATTACACTCTATCCCGCTTCAGACCGTACTGATGAGGCTTATAATTACCTGGTACTCGCCTTCATGAGTACAAAAAATTACAAGGCTGCCCTGGCCGCCCTGGAAAAAGTGAAGCGGAAAACCCCGGAAATAGAGAGGTCTTACCAGCGGGTAGCGTTTTTCAGGGGACTGGAACTGTTCAAGGATCTTTCCTTCATGGATGCCATCAATAAGTTTGATGCTTCCCTGGCTTACGGGCAGTATGACCGCTCCCTGAAGGCCCTTTGTTATTATTGGAAAGGGGAGTCATATTACCGGATGAAGGAATATGATGAAGCGCTCAGTTTTTACAAGAATTTCATGCAGACAGACGGAGCAACGATTTTGAATGAATATGCCATCTGTCATTACAATATTGGCTATGCAGAGTTTAAGCGGAAAAATTACAGGGAGGCTCTGAACTGGTTCAAAAGGTTTGAATCTTTGGACGGGGGACAAAACAGGCAGATCCTGGGGGATACTTACAACCGGATCGGTGATATGTATTTTATAGATGCACGTTATGCACAGGCCATCGAGCATTATGATAAGGCCATCCGGATCGGAACCACTGATGTAGATTATGCCCTTTACCAGAAAGGGCTTTCTGCCGGAGTACTTAACAGGCATACAGAAAAAATCGGGATCCTTGGAGAGATCCTTGGCCAGCATAAAGGATCAAACTACACGGCGGATGCCTTATACGAAACAGGAAGAAGTTACTTCATCATGGCCCAGGCAGAAAATGCCATCCCTTATTATGCAAGGATATTGCAGGAACATCCTAACAGTTCCTACGTACCTAGATCCCTGGTCCAGCTGGGACTCATATACTATAATAAAAACAATTCAGACAAGTCTCTGGAATATTACAAGAAAGTTGTTACAGATTTTCCCGTGACCCCTGAAGCGAACAATGCCCTGCTGGGGATCAAAAATGTCTATGTTGAGAATAATCAGGTAGATGAATATTTTAACTACGTTGAATCCCTGGGCAGGGATATAGACATTTCTCGCAATGAACAGGACTCTCTGGTTTATATGGCTGCCGAGAACATTTATATGAGCGGTGATTGCGATGGGGCGATCAACAGTTTCCGTGAATATATCAACGATTTCAAGTCAGGTGCTTACCTTGTCAGTGCACATTTCTACAAGGCTGAGTGCCAGCTTAAGGCCGGGGACCACCAGGATGCACTTAACTCCCTGAATTTCATTACGGAAAGTCCCCGTAATGTCTTCACCGAACCTGCATTATTAACTGCATCAAGGATCAATTTCGACTATCAGAATTATCCTGTCGCCCTTGAAAATTTCCTGATGCTGGAAGATATTGCTGAAGTAAAGAGCAATATTGCGGAGGCCCGGATAGGCAAGATGCGCTGCTACTACCTGCTGAACGAATTTGGAAATACCATTGATGCAGCAAGGCTTGTACTTCGCGACGAAAAACTCTCGGATGAGTTGGCCCGGGAGGCACATTTCAAGATTGGTAAATCCTTTATGGAACAGGACCGATTTGCCCTGGCCCAGGATGAATTTAAAACAGTTGCCAGGGAAGTAAGCAGTATTGAGGGGGCGGAATCCAAATACCGGGTGGCAGAGATCCTGTATATAAGGAAGGAATACAAGCAGGCAGAAGATGAGATCTTTGATTTCATTGATAAAAACACCCCACACCAATACTGGATGGCAAAATCATTTATTCTCCTGTCTGATATATACCTTGTCCAGGAAGATGAATTCCAGGCTATCCAGACACTGGAGAGCATCATCGATTATTATGAGGAAACAGATGACGGGATCCTGGACCAGGCCCGCAGGAAGAAGGCAGCTATACAAAAGCGGCAGGATGCACAACAGGGAGAGGATGCCGAAGAGGATATTGAGATTGAAATGGGAGAAAACAATTGATATGGATAGTTCAATCATAAAACATATAATCGCTTTCTTTACGGCCATTTTGCTGCTTGGGATGTCAGGCCTCATCATGGCCCAGGATGAAATAAATAAGGAGATAGTTGTCGTCAAGCCATATGAACCCAGCCTCTCGGACGCATTCAAGATCAATGTCCTCCCCAGGGTAAGTGATTCCATCAACATCCGTCCGGAATTCAACTATTCAATCGAGCCTAAGAAATTCGAGACGGCTTTCCACGTACGTCCTATCAGTCCAGCTAAACTGGTCGGTATACCCTTAAAAAAACTGTACAAAAGCTACCTGAAAATCGGGTTTGGCAATTACCTGATTCCGATGGGAGAACTCAGGGTCAACTCCATCCGTTCAAAAACGAGCCAGTGGGGGCTTGCGCTACAGCATTATTCCATCAATGGCAAGATTGAACTGGACAATGATAAGAAAGTATCTCCCGGTTATTTTGAGAATTCCGGAACTTTATATGGCAAGAAAATATTCAATAAGGCTTACCTGGCAGGAAATATTAAAGGAGCCTGGGATGGTGTCAATTTTTACGGATACCATGCATCACTTGATACAAGCCTGAACGAGGATGATATCAAGCAGCGTTACCTGAAGCTTGACGGAAGGGTAAAAATGGGTTCTACCCACAAAGATTCCACTCACCTGAATTATACCTGGACCCTGGATTATAACTATACCAACGACAAGCAAAAGAACAATGAACATGCATTCCTTCTGGGGGCTGATGTGAACAAACGTTTCAGGTCGGGGAATACATTGGGACTCGGACTGGTCGGGAATTATTACAGGACCAGCCTGAGCATCGATTCCATTAACAATACGGTTGTCTCCGCTAAGCCATGGTTTGGCAAGACAACGGCGGATTTCACTTACCGGGTTGCCGTTGAATTGCTCGCTGATATAAGGGGCGATGAGGTATCGCCGCATTTTTATCCGGATGCCTACCTGCAGATCGGAGTGGTCAGGGGTATTCTGGTTCCATACCTGGGCGTAGACGGGAAGCTTCAGGTTAATAATTTCCGTACTGTCATTGATGAAAATATGTATATCACACCAGGGCTCAAGGTCTCAA
>RCNF010001480.1_pt1 | contig 22581 bp, 17 predicted proteins | sample 2041311 | NCBI WGS metagenome assembly RCNF01 (sample SAMN09708228, study PRJNA481090) | Marine sediment metagenome, whole genome shotgun sequencing project. | biome: marine sediment; feature: ocean; material: sediment; isolation source: Sewage treatment plant 2 marine sediment (STP2) ... | reverse complement strand
AATTCTCGGGTGTTGGTAGAGCAAATTCGCCAGGGAAGGCGAATTTAGTCCTGTGCGCCCGGACGGCGCATCAGGACGGGCTCGTAGGCAACAGCTTAGAATTCAGGCACCCGCAGGGCAAACGAATTTGGGCGGCCTTTTCTGGTTACTCTTTTGGGCTGTAGCAAAAGAGTTACTCGCCAGCGGGGCGAGACCCGCAACCCCTAAATAAAAACCAGTCGTAAATGCTAACAGCACCTGCTCGCAAAAGAAAAACTACCCCATCACATTAATATGCGAGTCAGCTTTATTAGTTGAAGATATTAATGTCTCGATTAAAGCATCAGGCAATTTGACGCTGCCATCGTGACTATAAGGATTAGAAAACACCGGGCAATCCAGTCGCTCACGTAAGTCAGCCGAATTGTCCATGTGCTCATTATTATTTTCGTCCAGTGCATTTAAAACAACACCAGCCAATTGCAGTCCACGCTTTTTTATGACTTCAACATTAAGTAAAACCTGGTTTATTGCCCCCAGTTTATCCTCGGCTACTAATAAAACGGGTAGTTGTAAAGCAACGGCGAGGTCTGCATTAAGGCCATTTTCAGTGAGTGGCGAATAAAAACCGCCGGCACCTTCAACCAGTAAAAAACCCTGTTCGCTGCCTTGCAGGCATATGCTGACCAGTTGTTCTGTGGTTAAAGTTTCATGGGCAAGATGTGCGGCACGTACCGGTGAAACAGGGGGTTCGAAACGGTAAGGGCAGACTTCGGATAATGCGCCTTTATACCTGGCGGCCTGTTTTAGCGCGTTGGCATCCTGTGGAATGAGTTCGCCATCCTGCTTCAGGCAGCCCGATTCAACGGGTTTTCTGGGGATGACTTTGATTTTTCGTTGGCCAAGTTGTCTGGCTATTTCAACGCCAACAAAGGTTTTGCCAACACCTGTGCTGGTACCTGTGATAAAAACACCTTGCATACCTATTACTCCATTTACTCCATAAGTAATTTTTTAGCGTATTCATATTTTTCGGCTGTTTTTGTCACAATTGAGTCTGGTAGTTCAGGGCCAGGCGCCGTTTTGTTCCAGTCCAGTGTTTCCAGATAATCACGTACAAACTGTTTATCGAAACTAACCGGGCTACTACCGGGCTGATACTTATCTTTGGGCCAGAACCGTGAAGAGTCCGGGGTTAACACTTCATCAATTAGCGTAAGCTGGCCATCCTTATCAAGCCCGAACTCGAACTTGGTATCGGCAATGATAATGCCGCGCTGCAGTGCGTAGTCGGCAGCTTCTTTGTACAGGCGTAAACTGACATCACGTACCTGCTCGGCTAGTTCAGCGCCTAACAGGTCCTTCGATTCGGTATAGCTGATGTTTTCATCATGTGCGCCCACTGCGGCTTTTGTTGACGGGGTGAAGATGGCTTCAGGCAGTTTATCGGCCAGTTTAAGGTCTGCCGGCAGCTGTATGCCGCAGACCGTACCGGTGGCCTGGTAGTCTTTCCAGCCGGAACCAATGAGATAGCCGCGAGCGATGGCTTCAATAGGCAGTGCTTTGAGTTTTTTAACAATCATCGCATGTTCGGCAACTTCGGCGCGTTCAGCTTCATCTGGTAGCACGTCTTCCAGCTTCAAATCACATAACTGGTTGGGGATTATGTGCGCCAGTTTATTCATCCAGAACTGGGTTACCTGGTTAAGAATGATTCCTTTGCCGGCTATTGGTGTTGGCATAATAACGTCGAATGCAGAGATTCTATCGGTGGTGACTATGAGCATATACTGGTCATCGATATCATAGATATCACGGACTTTCCCACTATGCAGTAAGGGCAGGCTTTTTATGTGGCTGCTATGTAATGTGGCGGGCATGGTAGTCTGTTATTTGGGTTAAACTTCTGGCAGCCAGGCTGGCAGCTGATTTTTAGTATTCGTTGCAGGGCATTTTACGCTAAGTTTAAGGCAACATTGGTTAATTATTATAAAGTTCTGCGGGCTTTTAAGCGTACAGATTTAAGGCATGTTTCGCAGTGAATGCTTACTGCCTTCACAAGAAGCATAACGCAGAAGATGTGCGCTTAAAAGCCCGCCCCGTGGGGCGTTGCCCAAAAGCCAGACTCTTCGTTATTGCTTTTCACCATACAATAAGTATGCTTTAACCGCCATGGATGGAGGGAATGCAGATTTTGCATCGTTACATGGATGTAACTTATTAGGGCAATGCAGGAGCTATTGCCGAGGAGCAAAAATCTGTCAAACCAATGCCTTGATTCTGGCTTTTGGGCAACGCCAGAATTTATAATAATTAACCAATGTTGCCTTTAAAAGATGGTTAAAATTATGGGAAAGAATAAAGTAGTTAATGTGATACGGCATCTGGCGTTTGAGGATTTAGCCAGTTTTACCTCGATTTTGCAGGTGCATGGTTATCAGATTAACTATATCGAAGCCGGTTACGATGATTTATCGCAGATTGAGGCGCTGTCCGATAATTTGCTCATTATTCTGGGTGGGCCAATCAGTGTCAATGACGCTGCTATGTTTCGATTTATTGAGACCGAAATTGAAATATTGAAGCAGCGTATAAAAGCGGATAAACCAACATTGGGCATTTGTCTTGGTGCGCAACTTATCGCCAGCGCCCTGGGGGCAAATATTTATCCGGGTGAAGAAAAAGAAATTGGCTGGTACGGGTTAACTTTGACGGCTGCCGGCCAGCAGTCAGCGCTGCGTTATCTTGGTTCTGAGCATTGTTCTATGCTGCACTGGCATGGCGAAACATTCGATTTACCTGAACATGCTGTTTTGCTGGCGTCCAGTGAAAAAACCATTAATCAGGCGTTTAGTGTGGGCAGTCACGTTCTCGCCCTGCAGTTTCACCCGGAAATAACCCAGCGAGTAATGGAAAAATGGTTTATCGGGCATATTAGCGAAATTATGCAAACCAACGGGGTAAGCGTGAAGCAGTTAAGAGAGGATACACATCAATTTGCAAACCAGCTTGAAGTTCAGGGCGAGCTATTTTTTAATAGCTGGTTTAATGAGGTTATGTAGTGGTATTTAGTGCGATATGACATGAGTAACCGGGGCCACTTGCCCATTCTTACCAGCTTTAGCGGACATCAGCGCTGTAATTTGTTCGTTTTGCATCCATTAAAATTCTGTCTCATGGCCGCATGAAAGCGAGACCCCAGAGAAACGAAATAACCAGGCCAATGCTGACAAGCTTTCATTGAATGCTAATATTCGCTAAAATGTTCGGCCCTGTCCGTTATTTGCGGCTGTTTATGCAGGCGCGCTAATTGAGCGTCCAGGGCTAGTCGGCAAGAACATATGCGTTTCTCAGGCTTCCTGTGATAATTGCCTGATTTTATTGAAATATACAGCGACTTCTTTGTCCGCCAGTGTCACTTAAATGGTTACGGTTTAAATATGAGCTCAACTTTGCAAGAACAGACAAAATTCGGATTCCCTGAAAAACAGGGTTTATATGACCCAGCTTTTGAAAAAGACAGCTGTGGAGTCGGCTTTGTCGCGCATATTAAGGGTAAACCCAGTCATCAAATCGTGCTTGATGCCGAAGTTATGCTGGAACGTATGGAGCACCGTGGCGGTTGTGGCTGTGAGCCCAACACCGGTGATGGCGCTGGCATATTAACCGGTATGCCGCATGATTTTTGTGTGAAAGTGGTGAAACAGGATTTGGCTGTGGATTTACCGGCAGCGGGTTTGTACGCTGCGGGCAATGTGTTTTTGCCAACGGCTGAGAATCAGCGCCAGCATTGTATAACCGAGATTGAAAAAATTATAAAAGAGCAGGGGCAAAAATGCCTGGGCTGGCGTGAAGTGCCAATTGACACGGATGGTGCTGATATCGGTCCAACCGCTCGATTATCACAACCGATTATTATGCAGTTGTATATTGCAGCTGACGGCGTTGAAGGTAAAGACTTTGAACGCCAGCTTTTTGTGATTCGAAAACGTTGTACGCATTTGCTGCGCTATGACAAGTCTTTATCACAGCGAAAGATTTTTTATATTTGTTCACTGTCACCAAGTATTATTATTTATAAAGGCATGCTTAATGCGCTTCAGGTAAAAACATTTTATCTGGATTTGCAGGATCCCGATTATGCTTCGCATATTGCGATGGTGCATTCGCGTTTCAGTACCAATACTTTTCCTTCGTGGGACAGAGCGCAACCTAACCGTTACATGAGTCATAACGGTGAGATCAATACCTTGCTGGGCAATCGAAACTGGATGACGGCGCGCCAGGGCATGGTGAAGTTTGATGGTTTCGGTTGTCCAATTGAAAGCCTGTTTCCTATTGCTGAGAATGACTGTTCTGATTCAGGAAACTTCGATAACGTATTAGAGTTTTTATTAATGTCCGGTCGCAGTCTGCAGGAAGCGGTTATGTTGATGGTACCGGAAGCATGGCAGTCTGATAAAAATATGGATCAGGCAAAAAAAGATTTTTATCGTTTTAATTCGACAATGATGGAGCCGTGGGACGGTCCGGCTTCAATCGCATTTACTGACGGTCAGTATATTGGTGCCGTGCTTGACCGCAATGGCTTGCGCCCGAGTCGTTATTATGTGACGAATGATGACCGCGTTATTATGGCGTCAGAAGTAGGCGTGGTTGATGTTGATCCTGCTGAGGTTAAATTTAAAGGCCGGTTGCAGCCCGGAAAAATGTTTCTTATCGATTTTGATAAAGGTGAGCTGATTTCTGACGGCGACCTGAAAAAAGACTTTTCTACACGCCGTCCTTATGGCGAATGGTTAAAAAATCAGGAAATAAAATTAGCTGAACTGGGATGTGACCAGGAAGCGCACGGTTTTGCGCCGGACACCATTATTCCGCGTATGCAGGCGTTTGGTTACACGGTTGAAACCATGCAGTTTATGCTGCTGCCGCTGGTACGTGAGTTACGCGACCCTGTCGGTTCCATGGGTAATGACTCTGCACTGGCCTGTCTTTCTGACAAACCGCGCATGCTTTACGATTACTTCAAGCAGCTGTTTGCGCAGGTAACCAATCCGGCGATTGATTCCATTCGTGAAGAAGTGGTGATGTCACTGGAGTGTTATATTGGTCCGGAAGACAACCTGCTGGAAACCACTGAGAGGCATGCGCACCGCTTGCGTGTACCACATCCTATTCTAACCAATGAAGAGCTGGCCTGCCTGAAGCACATCAATCATCGTGGCTGGAAATCCAGAACCATTGATATTACTTATGATAAATCTGAAGGTGCGGCCGGACTGAGCAAACGACTGGATGAGATATGTGCGCAGGCGAGTGAAGCGATAACAGAAGGTTACAGCCTGGTTGTGCTTTCTGATAGAAATCTTTCAGCGTCACGTGTACCGGTCAGTACCTTGCTGGCTACGGGTGCCGTGCATCACCACCTGGTTGATAATCAGGAACGTACCAAAATTGGTATCGTTTTAGAAACAGGTGAGGCGCGCGAAGTGCATCATCACTGTTTGTTAATTGGATACGGTGCAGATGCGATTAATCCTTATGTTGCTTTTGAAGCATTGTTCCAGTCGCAACGTGATGATTTGCTGGATGCAGAAAAATATAATGATGAAGCGATAGTTGCTGCTTATCGCAAAGGTGTTGCCAAAGGCATGCTAAAAGTAATGGCAAAAATCGGCATCTCAACATTGCACTCATACAAAGGTGCGCAAATTTTTGAAGCGGTTGGACTGGGCGAAGAGGTTATCGCGCGTTGCTTTAAAGGTACGGCAAGTCGCATTAAAGGCGTTAACCTTGAAGTGCTGGCAGAGGAATCTCTGCGGCGCCATGAAAAAGCGTATCCGGGTCGTAACCTGGTGCGTTTGCCTATGCTGGATAATCCCGGTGATTTTCACTGGCGCAGCGGCGGCGAAGTGCATATGTGGAACCCGCAGACTATCGCAAATATTCAGATGGCTGCACGCACTAACAGTCGTGAAGCATACAAACAGTTTGCCAAAGTCTCGGATGATGATTCAACTCGCCGGGCGACTTTGCGTGGATTATTAAAATTTAAAGATGGGGTGAATGGCGGCGCCATTCCTCTGGATGAAGTTGAATCGGCAAAAGATATTGTTAAACGTTTTGTAACCGGTGCCATGAGTTTTGGTTCGATATCCGCAGAAAGTCACGAAACCCTGGCTATTGCCATGAACCGTCTCGGTGGTAAATCCAATACCGGTGAGGGTGGTGAAGATGCAGCGCGTTTCACACCAATGGCAAACGGTGATTCCAAACGCTCCGCCATTAAACAGGTTGCTTCCGGTCGCTTTGGTGTGACCAACTGGTATTTAACCAATGCCGATGAGCTACAGATTAAGGTGGCGCAAGGAGCTAAACCGGGTGAAGGCGGTGAGTTACCGGGCGGGAAAGTAGATGTGAATATTGCGCGCATTCGCCATTCAACACCGGGTGTTGGTTTAATCAGTCCACCGCCGCATCATGATATTTATTCTATTGAAGATCTGGCGCAGCTGATTCATGATCTGAAAAATTCGAATCCATCAGCACGCATCAGTGTGAAACTGGTTGCCGAAATTGGTGTTGGCACTATTGCTTCTGGCGTTACCAAAGCGTTCTCTGATCATATTGTTATTGCGGGTCACGATGGTGGTACCGGTGCTTCACCACTAACCTCAGTGAAACACGCTGGTTTGCCTTGGGAACTGGGTGTCGCTGAAACGCACCAGACCCTGGTAATGAATAATCTGCGTTCGCGTGTCATTTTACAAACTGATGGTCAGCTAAAAACCGGCCGTGATATAACCATTGCTGCGTTATTAGGTGCCGAAGAGTATGGTTTTTCTACCGCGCCATTGATTACGCTGGGTTGTATCATGATGCGTAAGTGTCATTTGAATACCTGCCCGGTCGGTATTGCAACACAAGATAAAGAATTGCGTAAAAAATTCAAAGGTAAGCCGGAACACGTAGTGAATTATCTGTTTATGGTCGCTGAAGATATGCGTGAGCACATGGCGTCACTGGGTTTTCGCAGTGTCAATGAAATGATTGGTCGTGTTGACGTGTTAGAAGCGAATACTGCTATTGATCACTGGAAAGCCAAAGGCATTGATTTGTCTGCGATGTTAACGCCTGCAGTGAGATCGCATGACGGCGTTGGCGTGTTTTGTGCACAGGTACAGGATCATGGTCTGGATAAAGCACTGGATAATGAAATTATTAAGCGCGCAAAAGCAACCATAGAAAATGGTGAGGCCGTTTCTATAGAATTACCGGTGGTCAATACCAATCGTGTAGTTGGCACTATGTTATCGCACGAACTGGCAAAAGCACATCAGGGTCAGCCATTGCCCGATAATACTTTGCACATCAAACTGACAGGTTCAGCTGGTCAAAGTCTGGCTGCCTGGTTATATGAAGGTGTAACCATTGAACTGGAAGGTGATGCCAACGATTACGCGGGTAAAGGTCTGTCCGGTGGTCGTTTAATTATGTATCCAGCGAAAAATAGTAACTTTGTTGCTGAAGAAAATATTATTGTTGGTAACACTGTTTTATACGGCGCAACGTCGGGTGAGGCTTATTTTAGAGGCATCGCAGCAGAGCGTTTCTGTGTGCGTAACAGTGGTGCAAGCACCGTTGTTGAAGGTGTTGGTGACCATGGTTGTGAATACATGACCGGTGGTCGTGTTGTTGTACTGGGTGAAACTGGCCGTAACTTTGCAGCTGGTATGAGTGGCGGTATTGCCTATATCTGGGACAGAAATAAAACCTTTGCGCCATTATGTAATATGGGTATGGTTGAACTTGAGTCACTGGAAGTTGAAGAAGATATAAATGAATTAAAAGCATTAATAGAATATCATCTTGAGTATACCGGTTCTACCGTGGCAAAAGCGGCATTAGATAACTGGTCTGAAACAGTGAAGCAGTTTGTTAAGGTCATGCCAACAGATTATAAGCGTGTGCTGCAGGAAATGAAAAAACAGGAAGAACTGGCGGTCGCTTAAATCGTTTACTGGAATCGTTCCGGACGATTCTCAGCATACACTCCATCCGTGGAGATAATAAGTTTTAAGCAGTAAGTTTTAAGTAAAAATTTTAGAGAAAATGTATGGGTAAAGCAACGGGTTTTAAAGAATTTGATCGCGAGACTGAGAAGTATCGTGAAGTCAGTGTGCGGGTTAAAGATTATGGAGAAATCTTCACTGGTAAGCATGACATGTATCATCTTAAAACTCAGGGTGCGCGTTGCATGGATTGCGGTGTTCCGTTTTGCCAGTCTGAAAATGGTTGTCCGGTAAACAACCTGATTCCTGAATGGAATCATCTGGTTTATACCGGGCAATGGAAGACCGCGTTAAATCGTTTACATAAAACCAATAACTTTCCCGAATTTACCGGTCGTGTTTGTCCTGCACCTTGTGAAGGTTCATGCGTACTGGGTATTACCAATCCGGCAGTTACCATTAAAAATATTGAAAACGCAATTATCGATAAAGGTTTTACAGAAAACTGGATCTCTGCAAAACCTCCTGAAAATCGTACAGCTAAAAATGTTGCGGTGATTGGTTCGGGCCCTGCAGGTTTGGCTGCAGCTGCACAATTAAACAAAGTCGGTCATAGTGTAACTGTCTATGAACGCGCTGACCGCATTGGTGGTTTATTGATGTATGGCATACCTAACATGAAGCTGGGTAAAGATGTTGTACAACGCCGTGTTGATATTTTGAAAAAAGAAGGCATTAATTTTGTTACCAACGCAGATGTTGGCGGTATCGGCGAAAATGCAGTTGACGTTAAAATATTACAGAAAGACAATGATGCACTATTATTTGCAACGGGTGCAACGAAAGCGCGTGATCTAAATATTCCCGGTCGAGATTTGAATGGTGTTCACCTGGCAATGGAATTTTTAACGGCAAACACCCGGGCTTTGTTAGATTCGGGAACGCTGGAACCGGATTTAAATGATAGTAATATTTTTTCAGCAAAAGATAAAAATGTAATTGTTATTGGTGGTGGTGATACCGGCACCGATTGTATTGGCACTTCTTTACGTCATGGCTGTAAGTCGATGGTCAACTTTGAATTGTTGCCGCAATCACCTGCCGAACGTGCTGAAGGTAATCCATGGCCTTTATGGCCGCTGGTTCATCGTGTTGATTATGGGCATGAAGAAAGCGCAAACCGTTTTGGTCGGGATCCGCGTGAATACCGTATTTTAACTAAAGAGTTTATCGATGATGGCAACGGTAATGTTTCTGGTGTAAAAATAGTTGAAGTACGTTGGACGAAAGTGGATGATCAGTGGAATATGGAAGAAGTTGAAGGTACTGAAAAAATCTGGGATGCTGACCTTGTTCTGTTATCTATGGGGTTCCTGGGACCTGAACATTATGTTAGTGATGTTATAAATATCGAGTATGATGCGCGTTCAAATTATCAGGCGGAGCATGGTCGCTACACAACAAATATTGAAGGTGTGTTTGCCGCTGGTGACTGTCGCCGTGGTCAGTCTCTGGTTGTCTGGGGAATTAATGAAGGCCGCGAAGCGGCGCGCGAGATTGATTATTATTTGATGGGTGATACTTTATTACCTTGAAAGTATAAAAGAAAAAATAATCCGCAAAAAATGCAAATGAAAATCTCTTTATAGTTTTAACTATTTGCAGCGTTTGCGTTTTAATTTAGCGCTATCCTGCGCTACACCCTGCGAACCACACTGTCGTGTCTTCAAAATGCTCCAGGCTTTTTAGTCGCGGATATAGTGTTTTTGATTTGAAATAATTTGCAATGCCGGTAATGTCTCGGCTACACAATAGCCTCAAGCACTATTTTTTTTTGTTCGTGTTGATCAAGAAACATATCTAATATTTGTTCAGAGTCGCTTTCAAAATCAATGAATGACATATTCAACATGAAATCATCTTGTGACATTCTTTGCACCGACATTATGCGGCAGTTTGCGTAAAGTTTTTTTGTTTCATCGCCTACAGGTAATTCGATAACTGCTTTCATGCGTATATGGCCAACAGCGTGATTTTGAATGCCACAGGGGTCAATTTTTTCAGTCACCCATGTGTCACAAATAACCTGTAAGCCGCAGCTGGAAATATTACGCGTAGTAACGGTTAATATGCTGTCATTTTCAAGTAGTATCTCTGCAGATAGATCAATTTTATAACGTGGCGATTGTCTTCTATCTAGGATGCCCGGAATATCAATAGTCATGATTAATAAAGAATAAGTTATCTTACTAACGCTAGTGTAGTAAAAATTGTGGAAAATGTTATTTTATCAACAAATTACAGATTTATCCTTATAAAGGGTATTAATCAGTTCAATCCATGCGGGTTTGATCTGGTTCTAATTATGATACTATCCGCGAAACTTTACTATGTGCTCATTTTAGAAGTGTTAACAAATGTTACATTTCCTCATGAAGACTTTATTAATAATATCGTCAAGTTATAATTCCCATCAATATAAAAAACTTAAAACTTAAAACTTAAAACTTAAAACTTAAAACAGGAGAGAAGTAATGCCAGAAGATCTGAGTAAGATTGATATACAACAAATAATAGAAACCTATGTTTTGCCCTGGGGGATCAACATAGTAATGGCGCTGGCCATATTTATTATTGGTAAATTTGTTGTCAATGTATTAGTTAAAGTAGCTAAGAAATTAATGACAAAAGCACATGTTGATAACCTTCTTGTTAACTTTATTGGTTCAATAATAAAAACCGTCTTATTGCTGTTTGTTATAATCGCAGCATTGGATCAACTTGGTGTCGACACAACATCAATGATTGCTTTAATCGGTGCTGCAGGTTTGGCAATTGGTTTGGCGTTGCAGGGTACGCTGCAGAATTTGGCTTCAGGCGTTATGTTAATTATTTTCCGTCCCTTTACTGATGGCGACTTTATTGAAGCAGCTGGCGTATCTGGTGTTGTTGAAGAGATTGGCATATTCAGCATAACCATGCGCACTGGCGACAACCGAGAAATCATTGTACCTAATGGTGAAATATACGGTGGCACTATCACTAATAATTCAAGACGTGCGACACGTCGTGTTGATATGGTTTTTGGTATTGGTTATGACGATGACCTGTTAAAGGCCAAAGAAATTATTACCCGCATACTCGGCGAAGATGACCGTATATTGGCTGACCCAGCACCCACTGTAGCGGTAGGAGAGCTTGCAGATAGCAGCGTCAACTTTAATGTTCGTCCATGGTGTAAAACCAGTGATTACTGGGGTGTGTACGGCGATATCCATGAAAATATAAAATTAACATTTGATGCAGAAGGGATTTCTATTCCTTATCCGCAGATGGATGTTCATCAGAATAAAGCAGCTTAAGAAGTTTTATCTATTGTTTTCCCTATCTCTGCACATGGTGATAAATAAGCCATGTGCAGAGTTTTTAATTTAGAAAATTTTATGTCAGGAAGTTGTAATGAATAAATATTGTTATGCGTTAACGCTAACGAGTCTACTGGGTGCAGCGGGCAATGTAATTGCTGAAGAAAAAGCAGAAGAGAAGTCACCATGGACTAGTTCAGTTGAATTCGGTTTTATCCGTACTACGGGTAATACCGAAACACAGAACATTGCGGCTAAAGCAGATGTGGTTTATGAGGTCGATAAGTGGCGTCATACCGGCCATGCTGAAGGTTTTGGTTCTGAAGCCGAAAATCAAACGACTGGCGAAAATGAAGTCTCCGCAGAGCGTTATCAGTTATTAGGCAAATCAGATTATAAATTTACTGAACTTGATTATGCTTATGGTTTGATCAATCTTCAGAAAGACAGATTCAGTGGTTTCGAATATGATCATATAGTGTCGCTAGGTTATGGACGCAAAGTGATCAAAAAAAACAATATGGAACTGGATTTAGAGATAGGTCCTGGTGAAAGGTTCTTTAAGGTTGATGGCGGTCAGTCAGATGAAGAGGCCGTGTTAAGACTTGCAGCCAATTTCTGGTGGCAGATCACAGCTACGTCAAGATTCACTCAGTTATTAAGCACGAATATTGGTGAAGATATTACTTCAAGTGAGTCAATCACCGGTATACAGGCTAACATCAATAAAACACTGGCGTTAAGGTTTACTTATACAATTAGAAACAAATCAGAAGTGCCTGCGGGTAATGAGAAAACAGATACCGAAGCGGCAATGACTTTAGTATATAACTTCTAGAAGTAACTACTGTTCATGTAAAAAGCACTCTTTATGAGTGCTTTTTTATGTACAGGATGTACGGTATGTTGCGGTGCCATGGATGGCAAAGAGCATGTCCATGGATGGACGGGCTGAAAATTGCTCCTGCATTTTCCGCACTCCCCACTTCCATGTGGGTCGTTTCCGCAAGGAGCCAGGAAGGCGGTGCGGTTATTGCGTAACACTTATATTTGATGCCACTAAAACCTGAAACCCAGGCCAGCAAATACTTCACCTTGCAGGAATAAATTACCATTGACTGAAATGGCACAGCCGCCACTACAAAAGATTGCGGAATTATTGTTAAACAAAGTAGCCAGTCCGCGTGTCTCCAGTCGTAAAGCGATTCTTTCTGTGATTGGCCACTCTAAACCCACGCCAATACTAACCAATACTAAACGACGCTCGCAGATCTGATTGTGCACCGGTAAAATCAGGGCTTAAATAAGTGAATCCAAGACCACCACTGACAAATGTTTTTAAATTTTTATCAGCAGCAATGGGTGCCGTTCCACCAAAGTGCAAATAATCAATCGTTATGGGAATATTTGCACTGTTGTTCGGTATTGGCTCAGAAATAGTTATTGAGTTGAGCTGAGTGGATTGATGGCTATAATAGATTTCAAATGTTTTATTGTGCTCGTAAGGGAAGCTAAGTATCAGTCCCGCTATCTCAGAACTGTCAAGAGTATGTTTCTGGTTTGTTGCGTCATCAATAAATTCGCCACCGCCGCGTAAACCAAACAGGGGAATTATTTGTACTGAATAGTCTGCTGAATAGCTGCCTGTACTGAACAGCAAGATTGACGAGATGACTAATGTGTTAGTTATTTTCATATTTTTTTATAATGTTGTTGTTATTTTTTGAGACACAGCCATCGCTTTTTGTCTGGCTGTATCAACCGAGGCATCTCTAGCTAGTGCCACACCCATACGACGTTGACCTTTAACTTCCGGTTTTCCAAATAGACGAATTTGCGTATCAGGTAACTTTAACGCTTCGTTGATATTGTTGAATATTACATGATTAGACTCACCACTGACCAGAATGACGCTGCTTGCACTAGGGCCATGAAAGTGAATGTCAGGTACAGGTAATCCCAGTATGGCGCGTGCGTGTAATGCAAACTGTGATAAATCCTGCGAAATCATGGTAACCATGCCAGTATCATGCGGACGTGGTGATACTTCACTGAAAATAACATCGTCTCCTTTAATAAATAACTCAACACCAAAAATACCGCGGCCGCCAAGCGCATCGGTAATTTTTATCGCCATGTCTTGCGCTTTTTTGATCGCATCAGTTGACATAGTCTGTGGTTGCCACGACTGGCGATAATCACCATCTACCTGCACATGCCCGATAGGTTTGCAGAAACTGCTACCATTTATGTGTCTGACCGTTAGTAGTGTGATCTCATAATCAAAATCGATAAAACCTTCGACGATAACTTTGCCTGCACCGGTGCGTCCACCTTGCTGGGCATAATTCCATGCGGTATCAATATCGGCTTTTGTTTTTATCGTGCTTTGTCCTTTGCCCGATGAACTCATGATGGGTTTGATTACGCAGGGGATCCCAATGTGTTCAATAGCAGCATTAAATTCTTCACGTGTTGTGGCAAATTGATAGGGGGATGTGGTAAGTCCGAGCTGTTCCGCGGCAAGTCGTCGGATGCCTTCGCGGTTCATGGTGAGTTTGGCTGCACGTGCGGTGGGAATAACGGTAAAGCCTTCTGCTTCCAGTTCGACCAGTGTGTCGGTTGCAATAGCTTCAATTTCAGGAACAATGTAATCAGGTTTTTCAGTTTCGATAATTTTTCTTAGTGCAGTGCCATCGAGCATAGATATGGTATGGCTGCGGTGTGCGACCTGCATTGCCGGAGAGTTTGGGTAACGGTCAACTACGATGACTTCAACACCGAAACGTTGTAATTCAATAACAACTTCTTTGCCCAGTTCGCCGCCACCGCAAAATAAAACTTTGGTTGCTGTGCTGGACAGGGGTGTGCCGATAGATGTCATACTCACCTCATTTGATTATTGTCATTCCGAACGATTGTTTTTTATGAGGAAGAATCTTTACATATTTAACTAAGAAAGCACAGCTTAAGACTCTCACCTACAGGCGTTTGAGATGACAGGGTTGTTATATTTATACTTAGTGCTGGCACGTTGAACAATAATAAGTCGAGCGTGCCTGTTGGCTTATCTGTTTTACAGGTTTGCCACAAACCGTACAATTTTTACCTGCTCTACCATAGACCAGTAGCTTCTGTGCAAAGTAGCCGGGTTGACCGCTGATACCGGTAAAGTCGCGTAAAGTCGTGCCTCCCTGTTCGATAGATTCGCGCAAAGTCAGTTTAATCGCGTCGACCAGTTTTCCTAAGCGGGCGAGTGATTGCCGGCTTTTCGTTTTGGGTTTATCCCGGCCCTGAATAAGGCTTCACTTGCATAGATGTTGCCGACACCAACTACAATGTGGCTATTCATAATAAATGTTTTTATAGAGCATTGTCTTTTTTTGGCTTTATCGTGTAGATACTCAGCAGTGAAAGTTTCATCGAGTGGTTCCGGGCCTAATGGTTTTATTAATTTATGGTCATCAACAGAACCTTTTGCCCACAATACACAACCAAATTTTCGGGGATCGCGTAAGCGCAGTATTTTATTACTGGATACCTGTATATCTACATGATCATGTTTTTCAGCAGCAATTTTGTCTGTGCATATGCGTAAGCTGCCAGACATGCCTAAATGAATAATAATTGTACCGTTATCCAGTACCAGGTAAATATACTTGGCGCGACGTGATACGGCGCGAATGACTTTACCGGTAGCAAGTTCGGCAAGATTTTTTGGAACGGGCCAACGTAGCTTGTGCTGGCGAATTGTTATCCCAGTAATCGTTTTATTGGCAAGGTAGGGTTCGATACCACGACGACTGGTTTCAACTTCTGGCAGTTCTGGCATGGCAGGTTGATTTTCGCTACCTAGTGATCCCGTTCGATTTCATCGGTATCTAACTGGCCAGTCATTCTGCGTCGAACATGCGACCAGGAAACGCCAACACTTAGAACACTGGCCAGCATTATTCCAATGATGTAACTGATCACACGAAGATTATCGGTAGATAAACCAAGCACGTCGATAATCAGCCATATGGCAAGACCAAAAAAAGCTGCGGCAAGTAAGATACCGATGAAACCAAGCGAACCAAAGGTGGCACGGAATAATATTATCCAGCCGATAAGTAGTATCACTCCAACAAAGGCTTTGAGAACGCTGAAATCTGGCAGTGCTTCATAGACCCAGTGGTAATAGGAAACACCTTCAGGGTTATAAGTGGCAAAAACCACGATGATTGCAAAAACAAAACGCAGAAGAAAACCGTCCCAGCCAAAACTCTTTCTTGATGCCATGATATTCAGCCCTTTAAATAATTTAGATATAGATGAGTGTTTATTATACGATTTTCTACTGATTATTGCTTAACCCGAATATTTTATAGGAGCGTTAAAAATATAACTTAACATTATGATTTTATGGAGAAGTATTAGTGTATTAGCAAAGTGCCCTATGTCCAGGGTATCACTATACAGTTTTTGGAAAAATCTCAGCGGCCATTTTGGCCGATTTACCTGTAACCATAGCTATGGCTATGCTTTTCGGCAAATCGACCAAACTGACTCGCCGAGATTTCCCCAAAATTCTGTATTCCTATGAAATATCCGGGTTGAGGCAGCAGCTGATTATTGACTTAACTCGATATTGTTTTTGCTGTCTGTCGGGGAAATAAGCTTGTCGTAGGCTTCAATATCAAGATGGTATTCAAGGCCGATATCTGGCCGGGCGATAACTAACCAGGGTTCAATATCGGTAATCTGATAAGTTATGGGTTGTGCTGAACTGCTTACATAGATAAACACCTCACCAAGTTCTTTGCGTTTAAGATACTGGTGCACGCCAAATGCCTGATCATGTAACCAGTGTTGCAACGTTTTACTGACATTGTCTGCGCTAATATCAATATTGCTTGACCATCGTCCCTTCTCATCTTTAAAAATAGTCTGGTTTTTCAAAATGAGTTTTGTTAGTTTACTGTCTGGCGGTAATAAATTGAGTGATACCAGTGTGCCGAAATGAGAATTAATTAGTGGGTAATAAACATCTTCAATGGTATAAATGGTGTTGTTTAATTTCAGGTAACGTAAGTTTGTAGCTGGATTGATTATACCAAAAGTGATGACCTGTTTATTGAATTGAATAGTCGTTTTCGGGTTGTCCAGGCCAATTTTGTTGCTATCAATTTCTGCTGGCGTATATTTATTATGTACAGGTGCATGTAAGAGTTTGAGAATGGAGTTGATGCGAAACTCATTTGCAGCAATATCAATCGGTTGTGTTATTTGCCAGTAGTGGCCGCTTGTTTTATTAATCGATATTGTGTTTTTATTGTGCTGTATTTTTATAGTAGTTATGCTGTCTAAATTGATTTCGGTTAATCGTTCCAGTTGCGTACTTTGTTCTTCGCTGAAATAAATTATTGAGGCGAGTGAAATAACAACAATAAAAAGAACCAGATTGAGTAAATTATTTTTATACATTATGGAACTTGAGTGTTACTTGTTCTTGCGAATGTACCAGATACGAAAACCAGTAATTAATAAAAGTAGCGGCAAAACCAGGAAGAAACCAAAACCGATAATAGCTAGCTGGGTATCATTTAATTCAAGTTTTGTGTCAGGCGATGGCTTTACTTCAATAGAAATAAAATCATCATCACCGATTAACCAGTTAAAAATATTCAGCCCCAGATTAAGATTCGCGCCCGCTCCGATATAGCTGTCTGAAAGAAAATCACTGTCACCGACAACCACGGCGCGTTGAGTCTGATTTTTAGCTGCTGTGGATTCGCCGGCGTTGAGGTCTGTCCGGTGTAAAGCAACCGCAAGCGTTACTGGTCCTGCAATATCACCTGTACTGGAATCAAATTCCATCTCTTCTGTTACACCGCCGGTTTCGCTCCAGCTCTTGCCGTAGGAGTTAAACAATGCTTCCGTCTGCCAGTTGTTCACTGTGTTTTCATTTGTCAGCGGGCTGATACCGCGCGCCATCGGGAACAGCGTGTTGTAGCGCATAGTATTGGTAATAAGGTGTGGAAAATATTCAGTCACTGGAATGATGGCAGGGTGCTGAATATTGAGTGTCTGCCGGAGGTCTGGATTGTTATCAACAATGACACCGTCCTGTAACTGCAATCCAAGTGATGTGGCTAACTTATCCATGCCATGTAGTTCACCGGGGTCGGTCAGCCATAACAGATTACCGCCGTTGTTAATAAATTTTTCAAGTTGTTTTATTTCACCGGTAAGGTAGTCATTTGTCGGAGCAGCGATTACCAGCAGTCTGGTGTTATCGGGCAGTGGATTTTCTAACAGATTAACAGTCTGTAAGTTAAAGCCCATTTCCGTTAACTGCTGGTTTAATGTTAAATAAGCACGATTGTCATCACCCTTGATATTGCGTTCGCCGTGTCCGCTCAGGAAAACAACCTGCTGGTTGTCTCGCCTGTTTAATCGTAACAGTGCATTACTTATTGCCTGTTCACTCAGTGAGTTTATATGCTCCATGCGATTATTGTAATAAATAACAAAAGCAAACGGTTTGTTCATCACAATGCCATCCTGCTGTGCCTGATCAATATCAATGTCCGGATTTAATAACTGAACAGTAAAGTCTGATTTAATTCGCTGGTAACGGTTGATGATTTCAGTAATGGCTTTTTTTGTCACATCATCTGTGGTGTAGGCGTGTATGGTAACGCTTTTATTAAGGTTATTTAATAACTCGATACTGTCAGCTGTTAGTGAATGGCGTTTGTTTGCGGTTAAATCAAACTGGACGTTATAGTGATTGCTAATCCATGCCAGCATGCCTATGCTGCTAATAAATAGCAATAGAAACACAATTCTCTGAATGTTAAGTTGTAAGCGTGATTGATTAGAGAGTTTCATCTTTGTTAAAAGCTTTTAACCACAGAGGCACAGAGTACACAGAGAAGAAAATTTAAATAGTTTTCTGCGCCGTCGGCGCAGCTAAAAAGAAAGACCTCTGTGTTCTTTGTGCCTCTGTGGTGAGTCGTTTTTGAATTTAAAACAGTCACGACTGCAAACGTTGTGTTTCAAGCTGTCTTATCGACAGGATAATAAATCCGGAAATAAACAGTAAAAAATACGCAATATCACTGCTGTTCAAAATGCCGCGCTGCATGGCAGTGAAATGCGTATGTAAGGATAAATAACTTAAAACATTACTGCTGTCTGTTGCTGATGAGCTGTTTACATTTATCAGCCACAATAATAGTAATAAACCAAACGTGCTTATTGCCGCTATCATGGGGTTGTCTGTTAATGAAGACAGGTACAGGCCGGCAGCACTAAATGCGGCCAGCATTAAAAATAAACCGAAAGCACCGAAAAATAATTTAGTGAAATCCAGCTCCGTTCCCATAGAGAGTGATAGCGGCATTAGCACAATTAACAACAGTATTATGCTAATGAAAAACAATAAACCTAAATATTTACCAAGCACAATTTCAGTAATACTGACTGGCGCGCTTAGTAACAGTGTTATGGTTTTGTTGCGCTTCTCTTCACTAATTAGTCGCATGGTTAATAAAGGCGTTATCATTAATAATACGATACTGGCAAATTCAAATAGTGGTGTGGCAACTAAATCAGTAACGCCCGGTGCATTTTTCAGGGTTGTCAGTTCGGACTGAATACTAAAAAAAACATCGATGGATGTGAAAAACGACCACGCCAGAATAATTTGAATGACAGCAAGTATTACCCATGCCAGTGGCGATAAAAACAGGCCTCGAAATTCACGTTTTGCAATCGTTAATATCATGATGCGGTGTTGATTGCAGTGTGACTTTGTGGTTTTTTATTCATTGTGCTGCTATCGCCAGTGGTTAAATCGATAAAGATCTGTTCCAGTGAAACATGATGTCTGTCGAATCGAGTTAAGCCCCAATCTTGGTTAACAATATACTGTGTAAGTTTGTCCGCCTTTAAATCAGACTCGGCAAGAAAACTTTTATCATCTATGAGAGTTATGGATTTGAAAACGTTATGGCTCATCAGTTCATCTTTATTAATCGTTGATGACAGGGAGATCTCATACTTTGTAGTATGCTGGTTCATCATGTCAGCAATGCTGGCACTATAAACCAGTTCGCCCTGGTTAATAATCTGTACACGGTTACATACCGCCTGAACCTCGGGCAGGATATGCGTGCATAAAATAATGCCATGGGTTTTACCCAGTGTTTTTATCAGCTGGCGAATTTCCAGGATTTGAATCGGGTCCAGTCCTACTGTAGGTTCATCAAGAATAATCACCGGCGGTGAATGCAAAATTGCCTGCGCGATGCCAACGCGTTGCTGATAACCTTTTGATAAATTCCGGATTAAACGCCGTTGAACATGACCCAGGCCGCAACGTTCAATAGCTGAATCACAAACAGTTTTGAGCTGTTGTCTGCTAATAAGGTGTAAAGACGCACAAAAAGCAAGATATTCTGTCACTGTCATCTCCTTATATAAAGGAGGATTTTCCGGTAAATAACCCAGTGATGCTTTTGCTGCTTTTGGCCTGTCTAATAAATCGATACCATTGATACTGATTTGACCCAGTGTCGGCGCCAGATTACCGCTTAACATTTGCATGGTAGTCGACTTGCCTGCACCATTCGGCCCAAGAAAACCAAGAATATCACCGGCAGCCAGTTCAAAGCTGATGTTATTCACTGCGCAGAAATCAGCGTAGCGGCGAGTTAGATTGTTAACAGAAATAAGCGAAGACATGGGGCGCTATTATTGCTGAATTGCTGTAGCTTGCAAGTAAAAAACTAAAAGAATTTTCACCACAGAGGCGCAGAGGCAGAGAGAACGCACGGTTTTACTTTGTTAACTGCGCCGCAGGCGAAGTTAACAATACAAAGATTTTCTCTGTGTCTCTGTGGTGAAAAGCTTTTATAATGCATCATGGCTAAATTCCTTGGCGTCGATACCGGCGGCACATTCACCGATTTCATCCTGTTCGATGACGAATCAAAATCGATTCGCATCCACAAAGTACTGTCCACGCCACACGCCCCCGAAAAAGCCATTCTGCAGGGCATTGCTGATTTGAACGTGGACACCAGTAATCTCACCATGGTGCACGGTTCAACTGTCGCTACCAATGCCGTGCTGGAAGGCAAAGGCGCACGTACTGTTTATATAACCAACAAAGGCCTGGCGGATGTGCTTAGCATTGGTCGACAGGCACGCGAAGAGCTGTATAACTTAACACCGATAAAGAAACCGCCGTTAATTCCGCCCGAATTATGTGTCGAAGTGAATTCACGCCTGAGCGCGCAGGGTAAGCATCTGCAACAACTTGGCGAGCAGGATTTATTTATGCTAACAAAACAACTGCAGGCACTGGCACCGGAGGCAGTCGCCATCAATTTGCTGTTCTCGTTTTTCGATGAAAGTGAAGAGCTAAAGATAGAGCAGGCCATTGTTGAGCACAGCAGGCATGGTCACTTTGGAGACGAGGGCGTGTTCATCAGTCGTTCATCGGATGTGCTGCCGGAATATAAAGAATATGAACGTGGCATGACCACGACACTCAATGCCAAGGTCGGTCCATTAATGCAGGGTTATTTGACGCGCCTTGAGCAAAGGCTAGCCGATAAGGTCGAAGGTCAGGGATCTCATAAGGTGGCACTCTCTATAATGCAAAGTTCAGGCGGCACTATCAGTGCAGAGCAGGCAGGGTCTTATCCGGTTAACCTGCTATTATCCGGTCCTGCCGGAGGCCTCAAAGGTGCGCAGACGGTCGCCGGCGCATCTGGCATCAACCAGTTATTGTCGTTTGATATGGGTGGTACATCTACCGATGTGTCTATTATCGATAAAGAAATTGGTTTTACTACAGGTGCAAAAATTGCGGGTTACCCGCTGGCGGTTCCTATGGTTGATATGCACACCATTGGCGCAGGCGGTGGTTCAATTGCGCAGGTTGATGCCGGTGGTTTATTGCTGGTCGGCCCGGAGTCTGCCGGCGCTGATCCGGGGCCTGCCTGTTATGGCAAAGGTGGCAAGCGACCGACAGTGACCGATGCCAATCTGGTGTTAGGTCGATTACTGCCACAGTTCTTTCTTGGTGGCAATATGCAGTTGGATAAAGTGGCTGCTTTCGCCGCCGTGCAAACATTGGCTAATGAGCTGCTACTTTATTCGCTGCAGCCTGATCCGCTACAGTCTGATGCGTTGTCGTCAGAAAAAAAGTGTATGTCTGTCGAACAGGCAGCCCAGGGCATAATCGATGTAGTCAATGATCACATGGTTCGTGCTTTGCGTATCATGTCAGTCGAGCGCGGTGAAGACCCAAAAGATTTCACCCTGGTTTCTTTTGGCGGTGCCGGTGGATTGCATGTGTGCGCACTGGCGGAAGAGCTGGAAATGAGCAAAGCACTGGTACCGGTAAACGCAGGGGTATTATCTGCACTGGGTATGCTGGCAGCAGAGGCGAGTCGTGAGCGTTCACGTACGATTAATAAGCGCCTGAAAGATTGTGTTGCAAAAGATATTGAGCAGATATTTGCAGAATTGCTTGAGCACGCAAAAGCCGAGCTTACTAGCAACGCCAGCGCCGACTGTTTTTCTGAGAAGAATAGCGAAGGATCTAATTCCGTCCGCTCTGTTAACATAAAAACTATCCTAACAGTTGATGCCCGCTACCAGGGTCAAAGCAATGCGCTCAACCTGCCATGGTCCGACCTGCAAAACATCGAGCAGGCTTTCCACCAGAAACACAAAGACAGTTACGGACATCGTTTAGACATAGACATCGAGCTGGTTAATGTGCGTGTGCGAGCTATTGAGCAGGGGCAATCGTTTGTTTTACCAAAGTGGCAGTCGACGCAGGATTCGACCAGGAGTTTTACCACCATGCCCGGTATAGAAGAGCCTGTTTCTATTATTAATCGAGCAAGTTTAAAAATTGGTCAGAAGATAAACGGACCCGCTTTAATTACGGAGAGTAGTTCCACCTCCTGGTTGGCAGAAGGCTGGTCCGCAGAGGTTGACGGAGTGGGGAATTTACACCTCTCATTAGATTAATGACCCATGGATATTCGTCGCACCGCCTTCCTGGCTGTTTGCGGAATACGACCACCACGGATGGTGGAAGTGCAGATATTGCAGGAGCAAATATCTGCCGACCCACATGGCAAGGATTGTTCCTACAATCCTATTGCATTTCCTCCATCCATGGAGGTCAGATGTGGGGAGTGCGGAAAATG
>RCNF010000371.1_pt1 | contig 22596 bp, 23 predicted proteins | sample 2041311 | NCBI WGS metagenome assembly RCNF01 (sample SAMN09708228, study PRJNA481090) | Marine sediment metagenome, whole genome shotgun sequencing project. | biome: marine sediment; feature: ocean; material: sediment; isolation source: Sewage treatment plant 2 marine sediment (STP2) ... | reverse complement strand
TACTCCGCAGCTTATCTTCCCTCCTATTAATGATAGTAATTGTGAAGCAGGAGATTGCGAAAGAGCACCTGTTGCTGTATGTCCTGGATATTGTGGCCCAGGACGTCCACCTATAACAGTTGACGGCATAGGTGGTTCTCCAATCTCGAAGGCACTGGAGAGAGTCTACTGGATTGATAATGAATAATAAAAATACTAACAATAAAGTGGTTAATGCTATGAGCAAGAAAAGTTTAAAGGGATTTACCCTGATTGAAGTAATGATAGTAGTTGCGATACTCGGAATTATCTCTGCTATTGCTGTTCCTTCCTATGTTGAATATGTAAAGAAGGGAAAGCGCGCAGATGCAAAAGTAGAACTTTTGAGGTTGGCCCAAATGCAGGAAAGTTATTTTGTGCAGAATTTAAGCTATGCTCAAGATTTAACTTCAACACAAGCTACTGGAGGCCTGAATTTAGGGACTACTGTTATGTCTGAGCAAGATGAATACACAATGTCGGTTTCTACAAAGGTTCCGAGTGATTGTGACGGTTTGTCTGGTGGTACTCCTTGTACTGGTTATACGTTAACAGCAGAAGCGACAGGTTCTCAATCTCATGATTCAGAATGTGAAGACTTCACATTGACCAATACTGGAGCTAAAGGTGTATCTGCTGTCACAGGCACTACCACTGCTGACATTGCTCAAATTAAAAAGTGTTGGAGGTAAGTTTCTATTTATTTTCTTGATTAGTTTATATTGGCGAGTGTGACTCGCCATTTTCCATTTAGGTCAGCAATACTGTTCTCATTAGTGTAATTATGAAGTGTAAATAATGCAGTAACTTTCTCTTTCTGATCAAATCCATGTTCGATTATTACCCAGTTATTTGTTTTAAGATATTTAGAGCTTTCTTGGATAATTTCTCCGATGTCCCTCATTCCATAATCATCTGCGACTAAAGCAGAATACGGTTCATGCCTTATAGTTTGTTTTAGATGCGGGTCATTAGTCTCAATATAAGGTGGATTGGATAAGATCAAATCAAAAGATAGTTCTGGATTAATTTCAGAAAACCAGTCGGAACGAATAAACTGTATTTGTTCATCTAGCCCTAAACTTATCGCATTTCTTTGTGCTACTTTAAGCGCTTTTTCTGAGTTATCGCATGCCACTATTGATGCACCCGGTCTTTCAGAAGCCAATGCTAAAGCAATCACACCAGATCCTGTGCCTAAATCTAAAATTTTAGGGTTTTTAATATCAGCGATTTTTTCGAGCGCTACCTCAACCAAGAGTTCCGTTTCTGGACGAGGGATTAAAACATCTGGGGTAACTTCTACGTCAAAGGTCCAAAATGATTTAGTTCCAAGAATATAGGCTACCGGGTAATCATCTCTTCGAAGACTCATTGCTTCTTCAAAACAACTAAGCTCAGTTTGTGTCAATTCGTGCTCAGGCCAAGTGTGGCAATAGGTCCGGTTTTTCTTAAGACAGTGAGCAAGCAATAACTCAGCATCTAAAGCAGGGGAGTCTGAAATACTCTCCAACTCTATCCTCGCCTGAGCTAAAACATTTTGAATGGTGTTAGCAGGCATGTTCGACAAAAAATAGGCTAAAAGTCGATTTATTAGGCTGCAAGAGCCAATAAATCGCCTCGCAATCATGCAGTGGGCAGTGAGGTGGTCGCGCTCGGTTTATTCTAAATTCATTCAACTGTTTTCTTCGCTTAAAGCAGACAATTGCTCTGCTTGATATTCATTTATAAGTGGATCAATAATCTGGTCCAAATCACCTGATATGAACTCATCCAGTTTATATAAGGTTAGATTAATTCTGTGATCCGATACACGTCCCTGTGGGAAATTGTAAGTACGAATTCGTTCAGATCGATCACCGCTACCGACTAATGATTTTCGTTGCTCGGCTTGTTCGGCATTTTGTACTGATCGTTCTCCTTCTAGGATACGGGCTTGCAACACAGACATCGCTTGTGCTTTATTTTTGTGTTGCGAACGTTGGTCCTGGCATTCAACCACAATGCCAGTCGGCAAATGCGTGATACGAATTGCCGAATCTGTTTTGTTAACGTGCTGACCACCTGAACCAGATGCTCTGAATGTGTCTACTCGAATGTCATTTTTATTGATGTTTTGTGCTTCAACTTCATCTGGCTCTGGCATAACAACTATGGTTGCTGCAGATGTGTGCACACGGCCTTGAGATTCAGTTTCAGGAACCCGTTGTACGCGATGTGCGCCTGATTCAAACTTCAATCGAGAGTAAGCGCCTGCTCCAACAACTCTAGCGATAATTTCTTTATAACCACCATGTTCACCTAGATTTTGGCTCATTATTTCTACTTGCCAGCGCTTTTGCTCTGCATAACGTGAATACATACGGAATAGGTCCCCAGCAAAAATCGCAGCCTCATCTCCACCGGTTCCAGCGCGAACTTCTAAAAAGATATTGCTATTATCATGAGGGTCTTTCGGCAGTAATAATTTCTGTAAGGTTAATTCAAATAGTTCAAGAGAATCCTTAATCCCTGAAAGCTCTTCCTTAGCCATCTCTTTTAGCTCAGGGTCAGTCAGCATTTCTTCGGCAGTTTCTTTATCTTCGATAATTTGAAGGTATTTTTTGTACTCTATAACGAGAGGTTCTAACTGGCTGTATTCCATAGAAAGCGCTCGAAAGTGATTTTGATCAGCCATCACTTCTGGCAATGCCAATAATCCTGCTATTTCTTCGTGTCGATCACTAAGCGTATCAAGTTTATTTAAAATGGAGTCTTTCACTTTTTATTGTTTTCCTTATCAGTTGATTCGGCTTTAGCTGCCGTTGCAGAAGAAAGATTAAGTAATCTATCCGAAGCTTCTAGTAATCTATGATCACCAGAATGCGCGGCTTTATTCATTGCCACAGTCGCATCATGGGCAAGTTTATTGGTTAGCGTGTGAGCAAGAAATGAGAGTGCTTCGTCTGCTGTTGAGCCATTCTTGAGTAGTTTCAGTGCTTTATCTAAGGTTTCATCTTGAATGGTGCTGATTTTATCACGATAACTTTTTATCAGGCTCATTTTATCCCGAGCTCGCATCCATCCCATAAAGTTTTCGACTTCTTCGGCAATCATCTCTTCGCCTTGAAGTGCGGCTTTCTGGCGTGATTTCATATTATCTTCAATCACAGATTGGAGATCATCTACCGTGTATAAATAGATATCATCGAGTTCACCAACTTCCTCTTCGATGTCTCTGGGTACCGCGATATCAACCATGAAAATTGGTTTGTGTTTACGCTTTTTCAAGGCTGCTTCAACGGTACCTTTGCCAATAATGGGCATGGGTGCAGCGGTAGATGAAATGACAATGTCAGCGTCTGGTAAGTATTCACTAATATCTTGTAATGTGATGCCTAGGCCATTGAAATCATTAGCAAGTTTTGTGGCTTTCTCTACACTTCTGTTTGCAATAATTACTTTGCCAATATTTGCATTACTTAGATGTTTTCCAACGAGTTCGATGGTTTCACCTGCACCGATCAGTAAAGCGGTTTTGTTATCTAGGTTACTGAATATTTGTTTAGCGAGGTTTACCGCAGCGAATGCCACAGATACCGGATTTGTTCCTATGCCTGTTTGGGTACGAACTTTTTTTGCCGTAGAAAACGCATGTTGCATTAAACGTTTTAGGGTAGTGCCAGCAGTCTTATGTTCCGAAGCTGTTTTAAGGGCGCCCTTTAGCTGACCAAAAATTTGGGGCTCACCAAGCACCATAGAATCTAAACCACTAGCGACACGCATCACATGTTTTATGGCTTCATCTTCCGTATGATCGTAAATATATTCTTTTACGCTTTGACTATCCATGCCATCTTGCTTCGATAGCCAACTTAATATTTGATCTTCAGAATAATTAGAATAGGTATAAATTTCTGTTCTATTACAAGTAGATAGAATAATTACTTCATTTTCTTTGTTGTTGCTTTCGATGTTATTTTCAATGTCAGAGTAGATCTGTGAAAGAGTATCGATCAAACCATCTGGTGAGAACGCAACTTTCTCGCGGATTGCGACTGGCGCAGTTTTATGGTTGATTCCAATTACACGTAAAGACATAGGGGCGCGATTATAGCGTGAAGTTAGGGGGTTGTTACAGGCAAGTTTACTGCTTTGTATTAGAAATACACCCACTACTTTTATGAGCAAGCTGATTTATTTTATAAAAGGTAAAGCTCATTTATGCAAAGCTTAGTACTAGCCCCACTTCTTTTTGGTGGGTGTTAGAACTTAGCGTGCATATGAGCGGTTTTTTTTAAAGTACCAGTTAGCCGATCATACCTCGACTTCATTCTTAATAGTACAACTGAGCATAGGTCGCCTATGTACACTATAGTTAGTATATCGATGATATTAGTATTGATGAAATTTTGATGAAGTTTCGATTATCCAGGGAAGGATATTTATATGGTTTTTGCTATTTTTAAACATAATTTTCCATGTTTTGAGCTTGATGGTGACAAGGCTGAAGCTGCATGTGATGGAGTTTGTGTTAAAAATAGTAAAGCGCTTATTCTTTATTTCCTCAGTTTTGTTCTATTCACTTTTATTCTTTTGGCATCTCCTTCTCAGGCTCGTGTATTAAACCAAGAGAATACTGAATCAGGCCATTTCAAAGCAGAATTTCTCTATCAAGCACTCGCTGCAGAAATATACAGAGAGATGGGGGACGAAGTACTTGCGGTTGAACAATATCAGCACTTGGCTTTAGAAAGCAAAGATCCGGCTATTGCCAGACGTGTGACTATTTTAGCGGCAGCAACGGGACAACTACCCAAAGGTCTCAAAGTCGCTGAACGTTGGGTTGCATTAACCCCAGAAGATCTAGAAGCTAGACAATATCTGGCACTGCTTTATCTTAGAAATAACAAGATTAAATTATCATCGGCACAACTTCATACAATTCATGGTTTGGTTGAGCAAACATCTTTGCAAGATGAGGCTTTGAAAAGCGAGGGGTTGAAAGATAACGGCAAAGAACCATCTAAAAATACCTCTAAGACTGCCAAAGTAGTAAAAGTCAGTCAGGGGCTAACCTTTATTGGGTCAGTTCTGGCAGCAGAAACTCATCGTGAAAAAGCCTATCGTGTGTTCGTTGAATACCTTAAACAACATGAAAGTAAAACGTATTATCAGCAGCAAAAACTCATAGCAGCTAATTTGGCATTAAAAGCAAAAAACTTTACGGCTGTGATTCTTGAGTTAGAAAACCTAAAAGGTCTTGATCCACAAAATCTAGTAGATGTTGCAGCTATGAAAGCGAAAGCTTTACATAAACTCAATAGACGCCCAGATGCTATCGATGTACTTATGTCGATTAAAGATAATCCAGCGGCTACTGATAGTAGTCGGCTTGAGTTAGTCCGTTTATTGGTTTTACAAAAACAAAAGAAAAAAGCATTACCGATTCTGCAAAAATTGATTGTTAAACATGAAAAGAATCATGATTTACTGAAGTCGCTGATTGCACTGCAAATTGATCAAGGGCAATTAATGAAAGCAGAAGCGAATATCTTGAAATTAAGATCTTCTAAAAGTTATCTCTACGATGCAGATTATTTTTCTGGTGAAGTACTACAAGCAAAAGGCAGCTTGGAAAAAGCACTAAGGTACTATGAGAAAGTCAATGGCGGCTCTTTTTTAAGAAATGCGCATCATAAGGCCATTTTCATCACCAGAAAAACTCAAGGTGCAGATGGAATCACTAATTTCTTTGAGGGAAAACAAAAGGCTGCTACTGGTGCTGTAAATAAGGCTTACTGGTCAAAGCTTCGTGCAGACTATTTGTTTGACGTTAAAAATTATCCTCAAGCCCTTGTTTACTATAATAAAGCTATAGAGTTGTCTCCGTTGAATACTCAGTATTATTACCGCCGTGGTTTATTGCATGAACGTATGAGAAAACTGGATTCTGCTGAGAAAGACTTTAATCAAGTACTTAGTCTTCGAAAAAATGATGCTGATGCTCTTAATGCACTTGGGTATATGTTGTCGGTTAATACCAGGCGCCTAGCCGAAGCGAAACAATACATTAGCAAAGCCCATCAAATAAAGCCTCATGATCCTGTCATTATGGATAGTCTGGGTTTTGTGCATTTTAAAACGGGTGATTTAACTGAGGCCGAAAAATACCTAAGAAAAGCATTTAAGTTAATCAAAGATCCAGAGATAGCAAGCCACTTGATTAGCGTTTTAGCAGAAGTAGATAAGCATGATGAAGCCAAACGCATTTATAATGAAATGACTAAAAAACACCCTAATAACAAAGTTTTACACGAAGCCAAACAATATTTACAAAATTGATCTATGCCTAAGCGCACCTAAATTGATACTATCCTAAAAACGCTACATCATTTTGTAACGGCTTGATCTTTCAAAGGATAATATAATGTCGACAAGGTTCATTTCTTGGCTGAAACCTCATTTGCTACTAATAGCTGGTGTAGTTCTTCTGGGTGGTTGTACCCAATATGGTACTCAATCCCCTCAAGCTGGATCAGTTGTATCCACCACAGTTAAACAATCTGCCTGGAAACAACGTCAGGCTTATATTGCTCGTCGTCAAAACTGGAATCTAAACAGTAAAATATCCTTAAGCTATGGTGACGAAAACTATATTTTTGGATTAGGTTGGGCGCAGCAACCTGCGAATAAATACACCATGAAAATCACCAATCCGTTAACTGGAGCCTTAGTTGCCAAATTAAGCCGCCAAAGTGGGGGGGTGACATTATTATCTGATAATGGCAGAACCTATCGCGATACTGATGAAGAGCGTTTATTACTCAAACAATCTGGTGTAAGAATTCCTGTTAAAGGAATGCAATATTGGGTTAGAGGAATTACATCGCCGCAATATAAGGTAGATCAATTGATTCTAGATAACCTAGGTCGCCCACAAACACTCTATCAAGCGGGTTGGAAAGTGAGCTATTCGAATTATTTAAACAATAGTTCCCAGGCTATGCCGCGTAAAGTTGTCCTTACACGAAGTAAAGATAAACTCTATATCAAGTTGATTGCGAAGCGATGGCAGGGTGTTTAAACTATTTCAATGAGCGATAAGTTAACGTTACCCGCACCTGCAAAGCTCAATTTATTTCTCCATATAACAGCTCAGCGAGAGGATGGTTATCATCTGCTGCAGACTGTTTTTCAATTGCTCGACTATTCTGACGAAATCACGCTGGAAATTCGCCAAGATGGAAAAATAACGCGTAACGAATCTAATAAAAATTTTAATGCTTTAAATGAGATTCCTTTAGAATCTGATTTATGTGTGCGTGCAGCAAAATTACTTCAAGATCATACCCATTCATCATTAGGCGCTGAAATTACGCTAAATAAAAAACTGCCTATTGGTGGAGGAATAGGGGGAGGAAGTTCCGATGCAGCTACCGTATTACATGGGCTGAATGTACTTTGGGAGTGTGGTTTAACTCATCAAGAACTCGCTGAATTAGGCCTGCAATTAGGCGCAGATGTACCCGTTTTTATTCATGGTAATTCTGCTTGGGCAGAAGGCATCGGTGAGTTATTAACACCGATAAATTTACCAGAATCATGGTTTTTAGTGGTTCGACCCGATATCTCTGTATCAACGGCAGAAATTTTTGCAGATCAGGCATTGACACGAGATTGTGATGCCCTCACAATAACGCGCTTTCTGAATGACGCTGTATTCAAAAAACAGTTAAATGTTTTTGAGTTAATTGTTAAAAAGAAGTACCCAAAAATAGCAAATGCGCTAGAATGGCTATCTTCTTTTTCAGAAGCACGGTTAACCGGAACTGGTAGCTGTATCTTTGCTAAATTTGACAGTGAAGATAAAGCAAATCAGGTACTTGAAGCATTAGCAGAGTCGTCAAATAATTGGCAGGGATTTGTCGCTAAAGGGGTTAATCAATCGCCATTGCATAAAGCAATAGCCGCTTTACAGGAAATGTAAAATAAGTAGTAAATGTAAGTAAATATTGGGGCGTTGCCAAGTGGTAAGGCTCTGGGTTTTGATCTCAGCATGCGTAGGTTCGAGTCCTACCGCCCCAGCCATATTTTATCGATACATTGTCATATTTCCCTTTTCTAGCGAAATATGACAATGTGTTGATTCCTTCATAACTTCAATAGAGATCGAGCATGTCAGAATTAGACAAGATGATGCTTTTTTCCGGTAATGCAAACCTTGATCTTGCTCGAGAAGTCTCAGAACTACTAGATATTAAACTTGGCAATTCTACTGTCACACAATTTAGTGATGGCGAATCACATATTGAGATTCTAGAAAACGTTCGTGGTCGAGACGTGTTTGTACTTCAACCAACCTGTGCACCTACTAACGATAACTTAATGGAACTACTGATAATGGTAGATGCATTGTATCGTGCTTCAGCAGGTCGTATTACCGCAGTTATTCCATATTTTGGCTATGCTCGACAAGATCGTCGTGTTCGTTCAAGACGTGTGCCAATTTCGGCTAAGTTAGTTGCTGATATGCTCTCCACAAGTCGTGTAGATCGTGTGTTAACGGTTGATTTGCATTCAGATCAGATTCAAGGCTTCTTCGATTTGCCGGTTGATAATATCTATGCTTCTGCCGTTTTATTAAGAGATATCGTAGAGAAGGATTACGAAGATCTTGTTATCGTATCACCTGATGTTGGTGGTGTGGTAAGAGCAAGAGCCATGACGAAAAGTCTTCCTGGTGATGTTGGGCTGGCTATTATCGACAAACGTCGTCCAGAACCGAATGTATCTGCGGTTATGCATATCATTGGTGATGTAAAAGGCAAAACCTGTGTTTTAATCGATGATTTAGTGGATACTGGTGGCACCTTATGTCATGCAGCAGAAGCCCTAAAGGAACACGGTGCAAAAGCAGTTATTGCTTATGCCACTCATCCAGTTTTTTCAGGCCCAGCAATAGATAATTTCAATAATTCACAATTGGATGAAATAGTAGTAACAAATTCAATTCCATTAAGTGAAAAAGCAGAAAAGTGTGCTAAAATCCGCCAGCTTTCTGTTGCGGACATCATTGCAGATACGATTTCACGTATCCACAATGATGATTCAGTTAGTGATTTGTTCGCACATGTAGTAGACGATTAGTCTTAAAAAATTCGTTAGGCAGGCAATACTGTAAAGTAATGTCAGTCTGACAAAATGCTGCAAAACTTGGTCGCGAGTTTTGCTTTTTTGTTTATGGATTGTTTACGAATATTTATGTCTTGTTTAAGAATAAATACATTAATGTATCAATCTACAATTTGGAGTAGTAAAAATGGCAACTAAATATGAGTTGGCCGCGGAAATGCGTGAAGACTTAGGTAAGGGTGCGAGCCGCCGCCTACGTCTTGATGATAAAATTCCAGCGGTATTATACGGAGCGGGTCGCCCTGCATGGTCTTTAACGTTAAATAAAAACCAATTAAATCGTAATCTTCAAGAAGAAAGTTTCTATGCTGCGATTATTGAATTGACGTTAGAAGGTAAGAAGCAGAAAGTATTCTTACGTGATCTTCAGCGTCATCCAGCAAGACAATTAATTTTGCATGTTGATCTACAGCGCGTAAGAGACGATGTTGAAATGACAGTTGTTCTTCCGTTGCACTTCCTTAATGAAGAGGATGCACATGGCGTTAAGATGGAAGGTGGTGTAATTACACGTAACCTTTCTGATATAGAGATTGTATGTTTACCAGGTGTATTACCTGAATACATTGAACTTGATCTTGCTGATCTTAAGCTAGGTGAGTCTTTACACTTATCAGATATCAAATTCCCTGAAGGTGTAACTTCTACAGAACTTGCTCAAGGCGAAGGCCATGACCACTCTGTTATCACTATTCACGCTCCAAGAGCTGAAGAAGTGATTGAAGATGAAGCTCCAGAAGCACCAGTTACAGAAGATGATGAAGCGGATACGGAAGAAGGTGGAGACGAAGCTTAATATAGCTTTGTTTGCAAATGCCTGATCAAGCAATCACACTGATTATAGGTCTGGGTAATCCAGGCGAGAAGTATTCTAAAACCCGGCACAATGCCGGGTTTTGGTTTATTGATGCTCTAGCAAATGAGTATGGCTGCAGCTTTAAAACAGAGACTAAGTTTTCTGGTGAAGTAGCGAAAGCCAATATCGATGGCAATCAAGTTTGGTTATTAAAACCAACTACATTCATGAATCGAAGTGGCCTGTCGGTGCATCAAATTTCTTCCTTCTATAAAATCAATGTTAAACAGGTCTTAGTTGCTTATGATGAGCTGGATTTGCCCGTAGGTACTGTGCGTCTTAAATTCTCCGGAGGTCATGGAGGCCATAATGGCTTACGAGATTTACATGCACAAATTGGTAAAGACTACGCGCGTTTGCGTTTTGGCATTGGTCATCCCGGTGATAGTAAGAAAGTCGCAGATTATGTGCTTTCAAGACCCAGTCAAAATGACGAAATTGAGATTCAGAATGCCATCGATCGTGCTCTGAAAGTAGTTAAACTAATTGTTCAAGGCGATGATCAAAAAGCCATGAATACGCTACATACAGATTAAGTTATACAGATTTAGTCATACAAACTAAAATCGCTAAACACTAAAATACACCCCCCCACTTTTAGCATGTTTTTATAAGTGGTTTCTTTTGAGGATTTATCATGGGTTTTAAATGTGGCATCGTTGGCCTTCCCAATGTCGGCAAATCAACGCTATTTAATGCATTAACAAAAGCAGGTATTGCTGCTGAAAACTATCCTTTTTGTACCATTGAGCCAAATGTGGGAATCGTTCCTGTTCCAGATCCTCGCCTGGATGCGCTCGCTGAAATTGTACAACCTAAAAGAGTATTACCAACGACAATGGAGTTTGTGGATATCGCAGGCCTGGTTGAGGGTGCAGCTTCAGGTGAAGGTTTAGGAAATAAATTCTTATCACATATTCGTGAAACAGATGCGATTGCACAGGTTGTACGTTGTTTTGATAACGACGATGTTGTGCATGTGGATGGAAAAATCGACCCTGTTTCAGATATAGATACTATCAATACAGAATTGGCACTTGCAGATTTGGACGTCATTGAAAAAGCCATACATCGTGCAACCAAAAATGCGAAGTCTGGAAATAAAGAAGCAATAGCTCAACTTGCCGTGTTTGAGAGAGTCCATGCACGCTTAGCAGAAGGCCATTCAGCGCGCTCTGCTGACCTTAACTCAGACGAAAAGCTGCTAGTAAAAGAATACCAACTGATCACTATCAAACCGATACTCTTCGTGGCTAATGTTGCAGAAGATGGCTTCGAGAATAATCCTTATCTTGATGCGGTGACAGAAATCGCTGCAAAAGAAGGCGCGGAAGTCGTTGCAGTCAGTGCCGAAATGGAAGCAGAAATGTCTTCATTAGAAGAAGATGAGTTAGCTATGTTCCTGGATGATCTTGGTTTAGAAGAACCAGGACTAAATCGCGTAATCAATGCAGGTTACCAATTATTGCATCTACAAACTTTCTTCACGGCTGGCGTACAAGAAGTACGCGCATGGACTGTTAAGCAGGGTGCTACAGCGCCTAACGGCGCAGGTCGGATACATACAGATTTCGAACGTGGTTTTATACGTGCAGAAGTGGTTGGTTATGATGACTTCATCGAGTGCAATGGTGAAGCTGGCGCTAAAGACGCGGGTAAATGGCGACTTGAAGGCAAAGACTACATTATGCAAGAAGGGGATGTAGTCCACTTCCGATTCAACGTCTAATTTATTGTCCAACTTACGTTCTTTCTTGCTCAATAGCGGCGTTGAAAAATTATCACTTACATTTGTAAGCTCAAATTTCTCGCCTTGCTCTTGAGCAAGCTAGAGCGCAACTTGAACAATAAATGCATTGTCTTAGGTGAATTAAAAACCTAAATAAAAAACCCCTTAAAAGTAGGGGGGTGTGTTTAAATATTAATTCTTGGGTCTATTCAATTAAAAAACTATGTTAAATAACGAAAACCAACAAGCCATTGATGCTTTGAAAGATGTTGCGATGGCTGGCATCAAAGAACAGCGCAGTTCTCGTCGCTGGTCGATCTTTTTTAAATTTGCGACTTTGATCTTACTGTTTTTATTGACGATGGCGGTTATTGGCTCCGCTCTGTCGAACAATTCACGTCTTAGTACTGCGAAAAGCTATACTGCCGTGGTAGATATTCAGGGTGTGATTCTGCAAGGCGCAGAGGCCAGTGCGGATAATATTATCCCAGCACTACAAGACGCATTTGAAGATAAGAAAGTAAAAGGCATTATTTTGCGTTGCAATAGCCCCGGTGGAAGTCCAGTTCAATCAAGCTATGTTTATAATGAAATCAAACGCTTGCGTGAGATTCATAAAGATAAAAAAGTCATCGCTGTTGCGGCTGATCTGTGTGCATCAGGCGGTTATTTTATTATCTCAGCGGCTGATGAAATCTATGTAAATCCTTCCAGCTTAGTCGGTTCTATTGGCGTGCGTATGCAAGGCTTTGGCGTGGTTGAAGCGATGAAAAAGCTCGGCGTTGAAAATCGTGAATTAACGGCTGGCGAAAATAAAGCCATCCTTGACCCATTTTCTCCGCGTAAACCTGAAGATGAAGCGTTTGTTAAAGAGTTATTAGCGACGACGCATAAGCACTTTATCGATGCGGTTAAAGCAGGTCGTGGTGATAGATTGAAAAATGATCCTGATATTTTCAGTGGCTTATTTTGGACAGGTGAAGATGCAAAAGCGCTTGGGTTAGTGGATGGTTTTGGTAGTCCCGCATCTGTTGCAAGAGACGTAATTGGAGCAGAAACGATGGTTAATTTCAGTCCTAAGAAAGATATTTTTGAGCGCCTGAGTAAACGCATTGGTGCATCAGTGACAAAAATATTACTGGAATCAAATAATTCACCAACGCCCGTTTTATATAAGTAAAACAGCTCATCATTCCATGAGTTATTTACAGTTATTAGATTATGTGGGTGTTGCGGTTTTCGCCGCAACAGGTGCATTGGCTGCTTCGCGTATTCGCCTAGACATCGTCGGTTTTATCTTTCTTGCTGCAATTACTGGTATTGGTGGTGGCACTTTACGTGATTTACTCCTCGGAAAACTCCCTGTTTTCTGGATTAAAGAACCATTATTTGTCGGTGTTTGTGTACTCATAGCCGTTTTAGTTTTCTTTACCGCTCACCTTGTTGAATATCGTTATCGCTTACTCCTATGGCTGGATGCGATGGGTATGGCAGCTTATTGCGTGATGGGAGCAATGATAGGGCTAGAATACGGAATTTCGCCTTATGCAGCGATAGTTATGGGGATTTCTACGGCAACATTTGGTGGTATTTTTCGTGATGTTATTTCTGGTGAGAAGTCGGTACTTTTAAGTGATGAAATCTATATCAGTGCCGCTTTGTTGGGCGCTGCTAGTTTTACTTTATTTATTACTGTGGGGCTTGCAGAAAATATTTCCGTTATCATCGCAGTTATTTTAGCATTTAGTTTGAGAGCTGCCGCATTACTTTTCGGCTGGACCACGCCTCGTTATAGACCACGGAAAGGCAGAAAGATAAAATAGTTTAGCTTGCAAAAAATGGCATGTCAGCCTTTTTCAACAAACTCTAAATAACTCGCCTTGAGTTCAGGCATCACATCGATCGTCGCTTGATAACCCAGTTTTAATAGCTCCAAATCTTTGGTGAAATCTTCAAATAGGTACTCAGAAGTATCCGGTAAGATTAAGAAATCACTGTCATTTTCATAGTCATTTTCTAATCCATTTTGTCCTACTTCTAACACCCTAAACAATGTGCCAATAAAGCCTATTTTTTTCATTTTAGCTTTTGTGGTATTGCGATCATTCTTACCAAAAGCCTTCTGTAACTTAGCACCAATACTTACTGAAACAATGTAATCGACATTATTATTTCGCAGTACAGAACTCGGTACATTATTCAGGATTCCGCCATCAACCAAGGCTTCCCCATCACGTAAAATGGGTCGCCCCAGAAGAGGGTGATTGATACTCTCGACCACGCTATCCGCAACATTTCCGTTATTTCGAACAGTTTCATTGCCACTAATAAGATCAGTGGTGATGATATGAGTGGGTAAAAGCAGTTGTTCAAAACTGGTTCTTTCACCGAAGACTTTATGGAAGCGTTTTTCAATCAGGCCTGAACGAAACATGGCGAGTAAATACCATTTTTTACCCTGCGGAATATACTTCACCCAGTTAGGTGGTTTGATGCCAATTTCAAACAGTTTGAGCATGTGTTCACTGTCAAACCCCGCCGCATAAAATGCGGCGACAATTGCACCACCACTGGTACCTGAAATTCTATCGAAAAAGATTTCATGCTCTTCTAATGCGGCTAATACACCTATATGCGCTAAAGCGCGCGCTCCACCACCACCTAAAGCAATGCCGATTTGAAAATCATTCGCTATATGGAATAAACGCGTTAAGTCGCGTTTTAATAGTTGTGGGTTTTGCTTCTTCTCTCGTTCCTTTTCTTGGTTATAGTTTTGGTATTGAAGGCGTAATTCATCATGCGTGGTATCTGTTGTCGTGTTTATGATTGGCGCTAATGTTGTCGATTTCTCTTGTGCCCAAACCCATTGTGTTTTGTGAAGAATCTTGGTTTGATAATCAACTAGTTCCATAGCACTAGCCAGCGTGCTTTCAGAGCCTTTTGACTGCTCTATAAAACACCAGATACGATCGCATTGGGATAATAGTGGAATTGATTCTATAGCCTTATGGCCAATATCGATAAACACATGATCAACCGCTTCAGAGGCTTTAATTACATATTGCTGTGTACTCTCAATAGCGTCTTTTTCGATTGATGCCGCAGGCACACCAATGCTTTCCCAGTAGTTTTGGCGATCACTAAAAACGGCAATTTTACTGTTGTTTTTAGCAAAAAAATCAACCACTTGTGCAGAAAAATCCGCGGTAATTTCACAACTACGAACCAAAGCAATAATGTTTAGCTTATTGCGTACCGTATCACCCTTGAGTTCACCTTGTAGCCAACTTCCAATAGTGCGACTTAGGTTAATGGAAAAAGCAGGAATTTCTGTTAACAGTTCTAAAAAATCGTCCTTTGCTACTTCGAGAATAACCACATCACTAAGCGCAATGGCAGAAGCGGTTCTAGTGCCTCCTGAGAGCAAAGCCAATTCACCGAAATGATCACCTTCCTTTAAGACATTCAGATTTTTTTCGACACCATTCGATTTAGTAACGCGCATATTGACGCGCCCAGAATGAATGATACACAGGCTTTCACCAATTTCACCCTGCGTGCAAATGTATTCGCCTGTTTCGAATTTTTGTTGATGGGTTTTATCCAGAACGCTTTGTATCTGAGCCTCAGTAAAGTCCTGAAATAATCGCCACTGATGAAATGTATCGTTGATGAAAGCCTCTCTTTGCGTAAACGTAATTTGTTAAAACATAGATCATGATAATAAATATAGCTTATAGAAAAATTATTGCCTATAGAAAAAATTGCTCAAATACACGCTAAGGTCTAGTGTCGTCTTACAGACGAGCTAGTCCTGAGCTCTAGCATAGATATTCGGCTAGCGCCTCACCCTTCGGGCCGTCGTCACTGCATTCCAACGTAGTCTCGGTTATGTCTCGGCTGAGTTGTCCATTTCACAAGACAAAATGGCAAGCACATGGTAAGTAGGGGATGACTCTTTTAAATAAAAATACTTATCTTCTAAATACTTTAAACTAAATAGACTGACCATTACTTATTAATCCTGTCCGCTTATGAAATTATTCCCATCCACCAAGGTTATGCGTTTTTCTTTAGTCGCCTTTATAACAACGCTCGCCTTAGGTCTGTTGAGTATGGGTTTTTTAGGAATAGGCTTGTACTACCTTGTTTCTCCCATTTTAGATCTGAGATTTCCTGACTTAGACTCAATGCACGGCGACTGGGTTTGGCCAGCACTTATACTGTCAGGCATGCTTTGGTCATTCGGGTTTCTATTTGCGGGATGGTTATATTTATTTCTAAAAAAGCATCCCAGATTAAACTGCTCTAAACCAATCCTGATTACTGCTTATATTATCGTATTATTACTATGGGCTTTAATCATATGGGCGGCGATACTCATTGGTCGTCCAGTTTAACGTTTGCTTATAGTAAGACCCTCTAAAAGTAGGGGGGTGTAATCTTAAAAATTACATAGGTTGAAAATTAGGACAGTGGCACGATAAACATTAGAAGGCCGCTGGCTTATTAATACACTTTTATGCAGAAATTCACCTCAAAGAGAATTTGTATATACATCGACTATAATCTTAACAGCACATTAGTGAAAGAGAAGCAGATGTAGGGGCGGGTAGTAGAAAAATATGAAAAATGTATCTGTATATCCACAATATTCTAAGAGTTGTAAATGTGAAGTCTGCGAGCGTTTAATCACCTATTCTGATTATTTGCAGATAAAAGAACTTGATTACCTTGTTTGCGGTTCGTTTAATTGCAAAAGAATGATGAGCCAGAAATCACGAATGGCACCTTTACAGTTTAAAGATTTACTACATTTTGAGAGAAAACGTTTACAAAGATTGCGTGACGAAGCTACGATCCAAAAAAAATATTATGAGAAGGTTGCTAAGAATGAAAGAAGGCAGAATCAGAAAATTTTACAAACTTTTTTAGATAATAATTCTCAACTTTCAGAAAAAGAAGTTCAATTAATCAGAATACCATCGGGTTTGACTAAACTTGCCACCCCAGCAAATGAAAGAATTAAAAACTATAGTAAATATTTAAGCGATGTTATTGATGAGGCTATAGAGGGTAGAGATAAGAACACTGTCATTAATGATCAAAATATTGATGCGAAAGACAGGTTGCTATTGGTAGAGCAAAGATTTTCTGAAATAACAAAATTACGAACAATGGCAGATAGGCTTTGTACAATGTGCAAAGGAGGTTGTTGTCCTTCTGGGGAAGATCATGCCTACATTTCGGCTTCTACAATAGCGCAATTGATGAAAACTAAGCCTGAATTATCAACTGCTGAAATCCACGAACTCTATTTATCAAAAGTTGCGAGAAAAACTGTCGTGGGTGCCTGTATTAATCAAACTGAAGAAGGGTGTTCACTACCCAGATATATGCGTTCAGATATTTGTAATGGGTATTATTGTGAACCAGTTAAGTCTTACCTTGACCATGAGATACAGGCAGATGTGGAGAAGAGAACGACGGTTATTGCAGTACAGTGGAGTAATACAAACTGGAATCGGCTTGATCGCAGTTTTGATAATGAAATTATAAAAGTGGCCATTGTAAATGAAACAGGAATATTACCCATATCTTGATTTGTCCGGTTTGCCTTTTTAAACTAGTTTTTAACGAAAAAGTGCCTAAATACACGCTAACATCTAGTATCGCCTATTGGCGAGCTAGTTTTAAGCTTTAGCATGCATGAGTTGCCCATTTCAAAAAACGAAATGGCAAGCTCATGGAAAGTAGGGGGGTGTACTTTTAGTTATCCTAAAAGCTAGAAATGGGCATTAACATCTGAACCTATAAACAAATACGGCGGACCATAATCTAAAAAGACTACGGCCCACCGTTTTTATATCAAGTTGTATCAGTACCGATCCAATTAAAAATCAAGAATCTTGTCAGCGTTAAATATCATTGCGCCAATTGCATTGCCCGGAGTACCGTCAGCACCTGGGAGAACGCCATAATCAGGTAGATTGTCGCCATATCTTTCCTTCCAACAGATTGGGCAAACGACCATGGCATTATCGTTTTCGCCAATAAAAGCTTGTAGATTCTCCTTTAGCGTAATTTCACCCCATGGTGTTGTACACTTTAAGCGACGTTTTTTAATGACTCTCTTTTTAGCCAGTGAAACACCATCTAAGGTTACAAATAAGGTGACATTGGCATTTGGGTTAGCTGATAGTGAGCGCGCAAAGGTTACAGCAAGGCAGGCCTGTTCAAGATTTCGTCTTGGGTTTGCTTTCAAGCTTATCACCACATCCTGTGGGTCTGCAGCGGAGATTCCACCTGCATCAACGCTCCAATCTGCATTTGCTGATTGGAACATGCTCGCAACTGTTATTCCAAGTATGAAAGTAGAGATACTTTTTAATCTTCTATACATAAATTCACTCCTTTTTTTAGATAAGTTTTAACCCCGAATATTTACGGGATTCGTGAAAACCTATGCTTCCCCGGAATGGTAGTCAATGGAATCAGCCATTAATCATGAGTAAGATCAACAATAAACAAATTAAATTTAAAAAATCTATAAAAACTAACAATAGTTATTGCGATTATTATGCATTAAATAAAAGATTGACAGATACTTGATTGGTCAAATACAATTCAAGCGTTATTTATCTAAAAAGGAGATATCAAATGACAAACGAAACAGATTTTATTCTATTGAATACACTCCTTAACACGAAGTTACAGAAGAGTGTAGAAGGCCAACTAAACATACATGGCATCAGTTTTACCGAGTTTATGATCATGCATCAGTTGATGAAGGCACCGAATCATACCTTACGTAGAATTGAACTTGCTGATCAGATTTCCATTACAGCATCGGGTGTTACAAGAGTACTCGCGCCTATGGAAAAAATTAAGCTGGTAGAAAAGCAAGCGAACCCAAGAGATGCTAGAGTAAGTTTGGTAAAGCTGACTGAAGTAGGTGAGCGTATTTACACAGAATCCTTGGTAAGTTTTGAGCATTCAGCAGAAGGTTTAATGAGTAATGTTAGTTCTGGGCAACTGGATGAACTGCTAAAGCTTAGTGGAAAGTTGCTTTAGAAAAAGTGGCTTTCTTAGGCTCACCAAGAGCCAAGAAAGTCCATCGTAGATTCCGTAAGGAATCGTCGATGTACAATGATCAATTTACTACAGTTGCTTATTCAAACATCTATATGTTTACTATCTAAGCTCACCAAGAGCCAAGAAAGTCCATCGTAGATTCCGCAAGGAATCGTCGATGTACAATGATCAATTCACTACAGTTCTTTATTTAAACATCTATATGTCTACTATCTATATTCACCAAGACCAACGTGCCCTTCAGATTATCTTCGCTGTGCTCCGAGTTTGTCTCGCGTTTCTCGGCTAACAGATTTAGAAACAAACTGCGCTCGTGCCCCAGAAACCTATCCCGGTAAACTATTTAAAGGTCATGCGGTCTTATTAAGACTTTGTTATACAATTGAGCAAAACAATTGAGCGAACTTATGGAGAAAAATACGATGTTCCGATGGTTACTTTCACTTTCTATTATATGTGTCTCTCTAAATGTGAGTGCAAATACCAACTTGACCGATTTGAAAAATAATGGCGTTCAAAAGTGGGAGCAGAAAGTTTTCGCTGGCGAAACGTCTTACAGCATCATTCAACATAAAGGCCAACGGGCGTTGAAGGCGCAAAGTGATAGTTCAGCGTCTGGCCTTGTACTAAAAAAGAAAATAGATCTACTCAAGACACCGCACTTAAATTGGCGCTGGCTGATTGAACAGAAAATGCCTCAATTAAATGAACGCAGCAAGGGAGGTGATGATTTTGTTGCGCGAGTTTATGTGGTTATAGATGGTGGGTTGATGGTGTGGCGTTCTAAATCTGTTAACTATGTTTGGTCAAGTAATCAGAGTAGAGGACAGGTATGGAATAACGCTTTTGCGGGTTCAAAAGTAAAAATGATCTCAGTAAAAGGAAAGGATGATAAATTAGGTCAGTGGTACACTGAAAAACGTAATGTTTATAAAGACTTAATAGCGAATTTTGGCGATAAAGGTAATAACAATGCAAACCTCAAAGCCTATCGATATATAGACGTTGTCGCTATAATGACAGACACAGACAACAGTAAAGGTAAAGCGGAATCATATTACGGAGATATCGTGTTCACTGTTAAATAAAAAGCTAAATAAAAAGCTAAATAAATGGCTAAATAAAAGGCTGTATCACAAACGCTTTAAGCTGATTTAATTAGATCGCAGACCCAGAATTCTCTTCTGTTCTAACCCAGTTCTAACCCGTTCTAACCAAGAACTAAGTTCATTCCACAGCCGCAAGCTTGGAATCTAGACGACTGCGCAACTCCCGTTCGTCTTCCGGTATGCTTATAACCTGCAATGCCTCACCATCTTGTTTCAAGAATACAGCCTGAGCATTGAACAGCTTATGGCGACTGGCAAACGCGAACCCTTGCGGAGTTCCCATATCGGCCACCAAGAAATCAAGACGCGATTCATAATCGCTCCTAACTTGGCGTAGTCGATCAAGCGCATCTCCACCAGAAAGCGAATAATTCTCATACGCTAGAACTAGAACTGGCTTGCCCTGACCAATTTTAGAAAGGTCGGTGCTAATGGGTTTTACGAAATTTATTGTAAAAAAGTAGCCCAGTACAACCAGAACCACTAGAGATGCGGTAGCTACCGAAATTGTTTTAACCATCGTTGTGAAAGTCTCCTACTTTAAATGCGGCTGGCCACACATCAGTGACCATCGACGCTCAGCTTATTTTGACTTGTGACTTGTCACAATATTCCACGATAAGAATAAGGAGATCTGGATTAAAAGGGTGTTTGAAGTTAAGAAGCATTTTAAAAGTGGCTTTCTAAGGCTCACCAAGAGCCAAGAGCGGTGCGCCATAAGTGAGTTAACCGTTTTTACAAAACGGTAAGCTCACTAAAAACCCTATCGTAGATTCCGCAAGGAATCGTCGATGTACAGTGCTTGTTCTTGGGATGTAATTTGCTACTAGAACTTATATGTTTTTTCGTAGCTTGAGAACTTTATTCTTTTCCTCTGATAATTGCTTATTGGCTACGAGATCATTTCTTCTGCTCAACCAAAGAAATGTAACCATCAGCTTGGGTAAATCCTTTATGCGTGATTCTTCAGATAGCTGGTGAAAGTCTGGTAACGATTCATTAACCCAGGGTCCTTTTTCGGCGTAAATGTCCGATTGATACGGTGTGGCCAGGCGGGTCGTTCGCTATGCGCCAGCCATGCGATACCCTTGGCAGTCGTTTCCCTGGCTTCAAATCGGATTACAGGAAGTTGCGACAGGTTAGCTAGTTTCTGGCACAAACCATCCAGTCGTGAGACACCGCCACTCAGATAAATTTGTTGGATTGATGTCGCTGATTCTCTCATCAAATCCAGGTTGTTCAGTACCAGAAAGAGTATGCTTTCAACCACGGCAACGGCACGATGCTCAATGTTGTGCGATTCATTGCTGTTATCAAGATTGTTATCAATGCCGTTGAAGAATCCCGGCTCCAGATCGGTGTACCACCAGGGGCTGCCAATACTTCCGATACTGTTGATAAAGATCGGTGGTTCTGTGATTTCTGCCAGCCATTGCGGTAATTGTTGCCACCAATCGTCATTGGGATACTGCTCCTTTATCCAATTCAGAGCGGTACCAGCGCCATTGACTGTTCCTTCCAGAAAATAACGGGATGATTGCGCATCGGTGTAGCCAATGCTAGTCAGCAGGGGAGCATGCAGTTGTACTTCCTCGATTGGATACAGCACAAAGCCGCCACTGCCTAGATTGATATAGGCGGTATTGGCCTCAGGTTCACCGGCAGCATACAGCGCTGCATTCTGGTCGCCGTTGGCAGCGGTCAGTGGGATGCCGGTATCCAGCAATGAACCGAAATGTTGGCAGCTCGCCACGCATTCCGGTAGAAAATGTCTCGGGATAGCGTAAATGTCCAATAACTCTTGTGACCAGTCACAGCTACGGACATCCATGAGTTGTGTGCGTTGAGCATTGGCAGGATCAACGACAAATGTATCGCTGCGGGTCAAATGCTTGAGTAGATAACTACTCAGAGGGAGTAAACGCAAGGAGCTTTGTTGCTGTTGTTGATCCCGCTGTTTATCGAGAACCCAGCGCATTTTGCTAGCACCATAATGTGCCGATAGTGGTAAGCCACTAATGTCCTGGATACGTTGTTTTTCCTCTAGTAAAGTTTCGAGCAGCTCGGCGGCACGGGTGTCTTGCCAGCTGATCGCGGCAGCAATGGGTTGTCCCGACTCGTCACAGGGAACCAGTGTCGAGCGTTGCGTTGCCAATCCGCATTGTGTAATTTGCTTGCGTTGTGATGTTGTGATTTTTTGCAGTAACTGTTCGATGCAGACTTCGATAGAACGCAGAATCTGCAGCGCATCCTGCTCGATATACCCATTAGAGAGTCGTTGCAGCTCTACCGACTGCCATTCGCTCGCGATGATCTTGCCATCGGCATCAAAAAGAATGGCGCGGCTGGCATGAGTGCCTTGGTCAATAGCAAGTGTGTAAGACATAGCCAGAGTGTAGCAAAACTTGCGAGCATATCGGGGTTGGAACGTTGATGAGTCGCTGATTATAAAATATTGCCAGCCGAGCCTTTAGCGAGACAAAGTTGGAGTGCAACGACGACTACCCGAAGGGTGGGTTGTTTTGAGCTGAGCGATAGCGAAACAATATCTTTCACAGAAAGATAACCCTTTAGGGAAGGCGTAGCCGTATAAAAACCCTTAAAAGTAGGGGGGT
>RCNF010000370.1_pt1 | contig 22611 bp, 19 predicted proteins | sample 2041311 | NCBI WGS metagenome assembly RCNF01 (sample SAMN09708228, study PRJNA481090) | Marine sediment metagenome, whole genome shotgun sequencing project. | biome: marine sediment; feature: ocean; material: sediment; isolation source: Sewage treatment plant 2 marine sediment (STP2) ... | reverse complement strand
TTGGATACACGAGAGCCCACAGGGGTATAGATTACGCAGCACCCATGGGCACAGAGATATATGCTGGAGATGGTGTTATAACTGTCAGGGGTTTCACCGGAGGCTATGGGAATATGGTGCGTATAAGGCATGCTAATGGTTATGAAACAGGATACGGACACATGAGCAGCTATGCCCAGCATCAGGAAATAGGCTCCTATGTAAGGCAGGGCGATGTAATAGGATATGTGGGAAGTACCGGTCTCTCAACAGGGCCTCATGTTCATTTCGAGATGAAGAAAAATGGTTCTTACGTGAATCCTGCCAGTGAAATACTTCCTCCAGCTAATCCTCTCCTTGAGAATGATCTTGATTTCTTCATGCTTCAGCTTCCAGTTCTGGAAAGCACATGGTCCATAATGGCGGGAATGGATATACCTGTTTCCCAGTCTGAGGGCACTTACACAGCAACGGAATGACAGAAGAAGACAGGAACTCCGAGACTGCACAGAACTGGGTACTCAACGAGTTCTTCTGGGATTCCGTGTTTTCTGAAATGCTGTCCGGCCTGGCCTCGGGCAAGCTGACTTCGGTAGGAGGGCTCGGAGGAGCCGCTATTTCATTTGCGGCGGCAGCTGCCCACAGGCTTGCAGGACCTACAGTTCTGGTTACACCCTCTGTTGCTGATGCCGAGAGTATAAGGGACGACCTGAACGGCATACTTGATGAAGTTCTCTATTTTCCAGCATACGAGACTCTTCCATTCGAAGGTGAAGCAGCGCATCCAGGTGTAATATCCGACCGTGTGGAATGCATGGCTGAACTCCACGCTGCAAAAAGAAGAAGCCTTGTAGTGATTCCGGCATCCGCTCTTATCAAGAAAATACCGTCAAAGGATAATTTCTCCTGCTTCCGTCTTTACCAGGGTATGAGGCTGTCCATAGGAGAGCTTGAAGACTGGCTTCTTGCCGCAGGATATTTGAAAGAGGGAAGTGTCTGGGAACAGGCCAGATGGGCCCGGCGGGGCGGCATAATCGATATAGGAACCTACGGAATGGACAATCCTGTAAGGTTGGAATTCTTTGGTGATGAGCTTGAATCGCTGCGGTCATTCGACCAGAGGTCCCAGAGAAGTATTAGAAACCTGCAGCAATGCCAGCTTCTACCCGCCAGGGAGGTCATACTCTCACCGGATCACTGGAACAGGGCAATGGAAGTGGTTCCAGAAGACCACCCTCTCAGCGAGAAGCTCTGGACTGCCAACGATTTTCCTGGTATCGAACATTATCTGCCGGTGTTTCTTGATGATTGCTGCAGCATACTGGATTACATTCCCGATGATGGAACACTCATAATGTCCGATCCAGATTCAATAATGGCACATATCGAAGATGCTCTGACCTTCAACATGAACAACTATTCACCAGAGGATATTCCCTTCAGTTTCAGCAGACAGTTTTTCAGTAAGGAGGGTATCCGCAGCAAACTTGAATCCTGCAGGAGAATAGTCAGATTTGATCCATTCCCCGAGAGGGATGTTGATGTCTATTACAGAACTGTTCCGCAGGTAAGCTTTCAGGATCATCGCACGGAAATGATCAGGCAGTTTGAAAACTGGAACAGAGAGGGCTTAAGAACGGCTGTTCTGTGTGATTCCTCCTCTGAGGAGGAGACATTCCTGGAGCTGATCCCGGATGAGATCGGTATCGACACATGTGTGCTTTCCATCTCGGAGGGTTTCCGGATGCCTGACCAGGGACTGGTCATACTGGCTGAGAGAAAGCTGCTCTCAGGAAGGAGGAGGCCGGAACGGATCAGGAAATACAGAGGCGGCTCCGGGCTGGAGAATGCCGGTGAGGTATCTCCAGGAGATATGATAGTCCACAAACGATACGGAATAGGACGCTTCACAGGCCTGGAACAGGTTGAAACATCCGGCACAGTACTGGATTGCCTTGCAATTGAATACAGAGACGGCGACAGGCTTCTGGTCCCGATTGACGAGATTAGCTCAGTACAGAAATTCATGGCACCGGATAAGATCCAGCCGAAGCTTGATAAGATTGGCAGCGTATCCTGGAGCAAGCGTGTCACAAGCGCTAGAAGGAAAGCAAAGGCAATCGCCGGGCGGCTCGCTGCGCTGTATGCAGAAAGAAAAGCTATGAATAGAAAACCGCTGGAACCTCCCGGTCATCATTTGGCAGCGCTTGAGAACAGTTTTCCCTACGAAGAAACTCCCGATCAGATGAAGACAATACAGAAGGTAATGCAGGACTTTCAGAGGGATAGACCAATGGACAGGCTGGTTTGCGGTGATGTCGGTTATGGAAAGACTGAAGTGGCTATCAGAGCGGTTTTCCGTGCAGTTGATTCCGGTTTTCAGGCTGCTTTACTGGTTCCAACCACCGTTCTGGCTGAACAGCACTACTTTACATTCAGAGACAGGCTGGCTGAATTCCCGGTGAAGGTAGAGATGCTCAGCAGGTTTCGAACAAGGGAGGAACAGAGAAAGACCATAGAAAAACTGGCGGTGGGTGATGTCGATATTATCATCGGAACCCACCGGCTCCTGCAGAAAGATATCCGTTTTAACAAGCTCGGTCTGCTTGTGATTGATGAAGAGCACCGTTTCGGAGTAAGGCAGAAGGAGTACCTCAGGGAATTGATGAAGGGTGTTGATACCCTGGCCATGTCGGCAACTCCCATTCCCAGAACCCTCCATATGTCTTTATCGGGCTTTCGGGATATCTCGATAATCGCAACTCCTCCGAGAGACAGGTATCCCGTTCACACAGAGCTTCTGGGGTTTAACTCAAGAATAATCGCCAAAGCTGTTCTCAGGGAGCTCGAGAGGGATGGACAGGTATTCTTCGTGCATAACAGGATACAGTCCATTGAGAGCGTAAGGGAGAAGCTTCAATCCCTGTTGCCTGAGGTGAGAATAGCAGTAGGGCACGGTCAGATGAATCCGAGGAAGCTTGAGAACGTTATGCATGCCTTTATGGAGGGTCAGTACGATATTCTGCTGTGTACATCCATAATAGAATCCGGTCTGGATCTTCCCAGAGTTAATACTATCATTATAGATAATGCCCACATGTTCGGTCTTGCTGACCTGTATCAGCTCAGAGGAAGGGTGGGAAGGAGCCATCACCAGGCTTACTGCTACCTGATTGTACCGGAGAGGAGAAAACTGAAACCGGAAGCCGGTAACCGTATCGATGCCATACGCAGATTCACTGAACTTGGATCAGGATGGAACATAGCCATGCGGGACTTAGAGATAAGGGGTGCCGGTGAGCTTCTCGGTGCATCTCAGCATGGTCAGATGATCTCAATAGGATATGCGCTTTTCGAGGATCTGATCAAGCAGGAAGCCAGGCGTCTGAAGGGAATCGATATCGGATCGGATACTGATGTCAGAGTTGAAATACCGGGTGATTCCTATATTCCTCCATCATATGTGCCTGATGTGGCGGAGAGGGTCAGGATCTATCGCAATGTATGGAGAGCTTCGTGTGAGAGTGATATAGATGAGTGGATAGAATACCTTTCAGACAGGTTTGGTGAACCGGAGGAATCGGTACTTAATTGTGCCCGGAGGGCAAGGATAGGATATCTGGCTCGAAAGGCATGTATCGAAGAGGTTGTTGTAAGCGGTTCACTCGCTCGGGTGGTGTTCAGTCCCGGTTCGGAGGTATCCAGATCCTCACCAGACAATGTGAAAGTTTCAGTTACTGTGGAGAAAACAGGACGAATTGTAGTAAATGTTAACCTGAAGGGTCTCTCTGATAGTGAAAAGGTGATAAGGACGCTTAGTCTCCTTCGATACCTCAGTCCGGAATGATAGGTATCAGAACCCGATGCGGAATACATTCCATGGCATGATGATGTACCGGATATAGAGCGCGGAAGCTTTCCCCACTCTGACTTCAGCAGAAAACGGTGCCGGATCAGAGTTATTGGAATTATCACGCAGTACTTCATTCTTTCGCAGCAGATAAGATCCCGAGGGTAAGAATTGCTAGAGCATGGTCAATTTGCCGAGTCATATCTCCTTCGATTGCTCCAGCTGATACAGCTGCTGATTCAGTTCTTCCCTTACCGATTACCTTCACGAGATTCTGGTTAAGAATGATTGCAAGCCCATGAACCATTGCCCAGACAGCTCCGGCATTCAGCTCCCCCGGTATTTTACCGGGAAACTCCAACAGAACAGCCTCCAGTTTGAAGAACGCCCCGTCTGAAGCAGATCTAAGCTCATCCCGCACTGGTTGTCGAAATCTTTCCGGATCAAACATCACAGAATAGAGACCTGGATTGCAGACTGCGAACTTCAGGTATCTCCGGCAGAGGTCCGTCAATCTGTCCGCTGGTTTCCCGGGAGGGACTTCTCCGCACACCTCCTCCAGCAATAGGAATCCCCTGGCTGCAACTGCTGTGAGAAGATGGGCTTTGTTTTCAAAATGCCTGTAAGGAGCAGCTCTGGACACTCCGGCCGACGTACTCAGATCTCGAAGATTGATACTTCCCGGTCCATCTGCTTCGATTACATGAATTGCTTTGTTAATAAGCTCACTTCGCAGATTACCATGGTGATAGTGATTCTTGGTCATAGGACTCCTCCTTCCCGGAACATTCATGATCATGTTGACTATGTCAACATAGATGCTATGTTAACGATGTCAACATCAAAGGAGGTTTAAGATGAGAGTGCTGCTTGTGTATCCTGAATTCCCGGATACGTTCTGGAGCTTCCGGGATGCCCTGAAGTTTGTGGGTAAGAAAGCTTCAATGCCCCCGACCGGTCTTCTTACAATAGCATCCATGCTGCCAGCGGACTGGGAGAAGAGGCTTGTTGACCTGAATGTTGGGGTGGTACGGAAGAAAGATCTGCTTTGGGCAGATGTGGTGATGATCAGTGCCATGAATGCACAGCTCAAATCAGCTGAAGAGATTATTCAGCAGTGCAGAGGCTATGATGTAACAGTTGTAGTGGGTGGACCACTGTTCTCTGGATCACCTGAGATCTGGTATGACAGAGTTGACTGTGTGGTTTCCGGTGAGGCTGAAGGAATTATGAAGGAACTTGTGGCGGATATGAGATCAGGTGAACTTTCGGGCATGTACAAAGCCGCTGATTTTCCCGATCTCCAGGATACTCCTGCTCCTGCTTGGGCTCTGATGGATATAAGAAAGTACGAAACTGTTGGAATCCAATTCTCAAGAGGGTGTCCGCACCACTGCGATTTCTGCAATATCACTGCTCTGTTCGGGAAAAGGGTGCGAACGAAGTCTTCAGCTCAGATACTTGCTGAACTTGACTCATTGTACAGTATGGGTTGGCGGAGCGGCATCTTCTTTGTGGATGACAACTTTATCGGTAACAAAGCGTATCTGAAGTCTTCTCTTCTGCCTGCACTGAAGGAATGGAGAAAGAATAAACCTTCCATAACCTTTCAGACAGAGACTTCAATACTGATTGCAGACGATGATAAACTGCTGAGTCTGATGACTGGTGCCGGTTTCAACACCGTGTTCATTGGAATAGAAACCCCGGATGAAGTAAGTCTTAAAGAGTGTGGAAAAACACAGAACACAAAACGGAACCTTCTGAAAGACATTCACAGGATACAGAATGCCGGACTTCAGGTGCAGGCCGGATTTATCGTTGGTTTTGATAATGATGAACCTTCTGTCTTCAGAAAGCAGAAGGACTTCATTCAGAAAAGCGGAATCGCCACAGCAATGGTTGCTATGCTTCAGGCACCGGAAGGAACAACTCTTCATAAGAGAATGCAAACAGCCGGCAGGATCCGCGGTCTGATGAACGACGGTACAGATGGAACCACGAACATTGTCCCATCAATGGGTATTGATGCTTTGAAAGCCGGTCACACCTGGCTTGTGAAATCCATCTATTCTCCTGTCGCATATTATGAAAGAGTAAAGACATTTCTTCTTGAGTATAAACCTGCCTGCAGAGTGAAACTGAACCTGTCTTTCACCCAGCTGATGGCCATTCCGAAATCAATTGTTAGGTTGGGAATAATGGGCAGGGAAAGAATGGAGTACTGGAAACTGTTTTTCTGGACCTGGTTCAAAAGGCCGAATCTGCTGCCTCTTGCCCTTCGTCTGGCCATTTATGGACATCACTGCTCTAAGATTATGGAACGGCTATAACGCATGAAATCAACCACTTGTATTTCAAAGGCTGACACCATGCATTTCGGCATGTAGAACTGGGCTCGCGCCGGGTAAGCAGCCACTCGTTTAACGCGAGGTTGTCGGTGCAATCCGGTAAGGCTTTTGATGCTTGAAATACTGGAAGAAGAAGCAATGTTCAATAACGAATTCGTGTAATTCCTTCGATCAGATTGCCAGTGATGCTAGTTTGTTTGGAGCAATAAATAATTTATACTAACGGTTGAGTGATCAGCTGGAACGAGTATCAGTGTATATCAAAGAATTGGCTCATTCTTCATTTTCCAACGGAGCAATCATGTCATTTAAACACTAGTAAAATTCGAAAATCCGCACCAATCTCCTCTATACTGTATAGAAAGAAGAATACACAAATGTGGCGAAACATAATTCTGGCTATGATGGCTTTCCTTTCAAACGGAATCGCCGGCTCAGCGACCCAGACGGACTGGTCCCAGGGTCCGGGAACATTTGATCCAGTCCCGGAATGGACCTCATCGTTTTACTCAGCTGTCGGGGCGAACTGGCTGCACCTGCCCGGTGGGGTTTCTATTGCGGGAGATTACATAGATCCCATCCGCTATGATATCCGAGTACCGGTGGAGGACATTTCGCATCTCATTTCATACGACATGGATATGGATGGTGATGCGGATCTTGTAGTTTCCGGATGGAATTGGAACTACACTCCGGATTCCGTGGTCTGGCTTGAGAACGTGAACCTCAGCAGTCCCAACTGGCCCTCGCATACAATTACAATTAAACTTCCCGCCATCCATTCTATTGAAGCTGGTGACATTGATGGAGACGGGGATACTGACCTGGTGGGCGGAGCCTTCGGTGACGGGACCAACATCTACTGGTTTGAGGGAGACGGAACCGGCCATTCATGGATTGAACACTCGGTAACGGACAGTCAGTTATACACTACTGTAGTGCATTTAGCAGACATGGATACCGACGGGGACATGGATATAGTTTCAGCGGTGTACTCTGAAACTGTAAACGGCATGTCCTGGTGGGAGAATGTCGATGGTATAGGAGAGACCTGGTCTCAGCATGTGATAAACAGTGGTTATTCAGGAGCGTACACTATTGATCATTTTGATGCCGATAACGATGGTGATATAGATATAGCTGTGAATTCGAGTTACGTTGGCAACTCCATCTCCTGGTGGGAGAATCTGGATGGATCAGGTCTTGAGTGGTCAGGGCATGAACTCGATACTGGTGTATATGACAACGGACTCGTTGCAATAGACATTGACCGGGATGATGACCAGGACATTCTAGTTTCCGGCTCAGGAGGTCCCCGGGTCGGATTCTGGCGTAACATCGATGGTACCGGGCTTTTCGAGTACTTCCTTATTGGCTGTGGTGATGCCCATGAGGTCTGTGGTGTTGACGTGGATTTAGACGGGGATATTGATGTTTCCGCAGCTATTTGGAATGATGACAAGGTACGCATGTGGGAGAATCTCAACGAATTAGCAGAAGATGTTTGGCTGGAGAGAGAGATTGGGGACCTGCCGTGGGCCCATACAATTGAAGCTGTAGATATTGACGGGGATTCCTTTGCTGAGCTGGTGGCTAACTGTAATTGGCCTGAAATTCCACCGGAGATTTGTTACTGGCAGATCCTTCAGCCTGGCAGGAATGCCTGGTTGGAATCCAGTATTCTGCATGTGGAAGATTGTGAACCGGACTGGTCAACGATTGATTGGGAAGGGCAGGAGCCGGTAGGTTCTTCAATCTGCATGCGGGTGAGATCTTCTGATGATCCGCTCAGTATGGGGGACTGGTCTGATACTATGTCATTACCGGGTAATCTGCCGGGGTCTGTGATAAGTGGTGACAATTACTTCCAGTACAGGGTTTGGCTCGAGACAGACTCGGTCATAATTGATCCTCCATTGCTGGAGAGCGTCACAGTCTCCTGGAATCCCATGAGTTCTGAAAGCGGTGCTATAGAGCCCACAGTTTTATTGCCTTTCAATCCTAATCCCTGCAGTTCCAATCCGGTAATCAGATTTAGTCTTTCTTCATCTTCAATGATTGAATTCAATCTGTACGATGTTTCCGGAAGGCTGGCTGTTGGAATACCGGCAAAGGAGTACGAAGCCGGAATACAGAGTGTTGATCTCAACGGTCTTCTACCGGCTGGAGTGTATCATTGCCGGATGGAGACCGGGGAATACACCTCAACCCAACGTTTTGTTGTTTTGAGATGAGTTTAACCTGAAGGGTCTCTCCGATAGCGAAAAGGTGATAAGGACGCTTATTCTCCTTCGATACCTCAGCCCGGTTTTATAAGTATCAGAACCCCGTCGACAGTGGTTCAACATCTGCAGTATCCCTTATATTCCTCCACTGTGCGAAATCTCCAGGTTGTATAGGGTAGATATGGTTTATATCTGAAGTATAAAGCTATCTGCTGGAACTCTGAGACAGCTGCAGTATAGAGATTGACGGTTTGGCTGTGAATAACATCAGCGTATGGGATTCCAGCTATTGATCGATGGTTATTTTACCGAATTGAATCATTTTGAAACATGGAGGAAAAAATGAGATTCATTGTGTACTTTGCCTTAATTCTGCTCATTCCTGCGGCGGCCTCTGCCGATGTTATTGCCAGCGTTGATGATATTACGTTAACGTGGGATGATGTTCTGGGCATGATCGGAGGAGAAGAGAACGTTCAATATCTCGGTATATCCTCAGAAGCCAGCGCGATTGAGGTTCTACAGTCCTGGGTCAGAGAGGAAGTAATGGTTCAGGCAGCCGAAAACATCGGTCTTGATTCGGATCCTGCAGTCAGAGAAATTCTCGAGCAGACCAGAAGGCAGATACTACTGGAGGCATTCATGGCCAGCATAGTCGAAGACATGCAGCCCTCGCAGCTGGAGATCGAGAATTACGCTAATGTATGGCTCAGTACCTACAGAAAAAGTGCCCACATAAGACATATCATCGTACAGGACGAGAACCTTGCGAACTCGCTTCTGGCAAGAGTTAGTGCTGGCTCGGATTTCGCGGCTCTCGCACAGGAATACTCCATAGGTCCAAGCGGTGAGGATGGTGGAGAACTCGGCTGGATTACGCGTGGGCAGTCGGGATACATGTCTTTTGATGAGGCTGCCTTCAGGCTTGAAGATGGGGAAGTGAGCGATGTGGTTGAAACCGGCGCCGGTTTCCATATCATTGAAGTTGTTGAAACTCAGATTCTCTCACCCGAACCGTCAGTTGAAGAAATTCAGGAGGTGGTTGCCATTGAGCTTACGCAGGGGATGCAGGAAGAGGCCATTATGGCTGAACTTGAAATCCTTGAGATGAACCACGACATAGTGCTGTATCCGGAAAGGTTATTAGACCATCTTTAGATCAAGGAAGCACTTGATCTGGGCGGTCTGGATACTTGCTGCCATTTCTGTTACGGTAACAGTTGCTGTTGTAATTGTCATAAACAGGAGGATAGCTTCGGTTAACTCCATTGAATTGCTGGAGAGCAGCAGCAGCAGGATGGATGATCACCTTGTTGCAGCGAGGGTGGACAGCTCTGTTATTTACATGGAAGATATGGCAATCGTCGGTATCGATGCTTCAATCCTTGAAGATTGGGTTGAGGATGAATTGCTGGCCTCATTGGCCATTGAACGGGACCTGGAGAATGCCAGAAAGAGCAGGCTTCTGCAGGACAGGGCAAGGCAGATTTATCTGAGGGATGAACTGCTTTCGAGTGTGTACAGAGGAATCCCCTTTCCCGACAGCTCAGAAGTATTCCATTTTATGAGATCAGACAGCCTCGCCTTCATGGTCGAGCGACACTTCTACCAGATATTGGTTTCGGACGAAGCTACGGCAGATTCCATCCATGAAAGACTGTCATGGGGTGAGAATTTTCAGATAACTGCCGAAAGGCTTTCGATAGGGCAGAAAGCCGGTATCGGAGGTGATCTCGGATTCATGACGGCAGGTGAACTTATTATGTATGGAGTGCCAAGAGGACATGCGCTTATAGAAGGCCTCGGAGATGTCTCACATACTGCTTACGGATGGCATATATTCCTTGTGGATGAGATTAGACCACTTGAAGATACATGCCGGGTTGTGAGAAGTCTTGCCGATGATATCTACAGAGATAGAATGAATGCGGCAAGGGATAGCGTTCTTGAGATTGCCGCATCGAGCAGAGAAGTGTACTTTGATCCCACGCTTAGAAACAGCACCGGACAATTTACAGGTGATATTGATATTACAGACGGAAGAGAGACAGAATGACTGCACTGCTTGCTTCGATCCTTCTGACAGTGTTCATTCCTCTGGAGAAGATAGTGGCCGTTGTTGACAACAGTCCCATCCTGCATTCGGAGGTTGAGCAAGTCCTTGTTCAGATGGGTCTGGATCCGGACGGCAGCTACGAAATAGACTCGCAAACCCCAGACTACCATGATGCGCTCGAGGAGCTGATTGATACACGCCTGATCGTGAATGCTGCGGTCAGTGCTGGATTCTATCCAACCGATGATGAGATACTGGCTCTTGTAGAAGATCATCTGGAGCTCAGTCCACCGGGGAATGATGTGGATTTGGAGTATATCTCGGAAGTATTGGCTGATAATCAGGCCGCGCAGATATTTATCTTCAGGAAGGTTCAGGCTGCCTTGCAGGATATGCCCTTGAGCTCGGAGGCGTACCTGCTTGCAAACGCTGAGCTTGTCGAGGAAATAATAATGCCCAGGAACATAGGATGGATATATCTTCCCGTTCTTCCTTCCGGTCCTGAGTTTGATGAAGTAGTAGAAGAAATGCTTCAATTAAGGGAGAGAATCCTCTCAGGTGAATCTTTTGAAGAGCTTGCGATGGAGTATTCAGATGATGGTTCCGCCGGGAACGGGGGATATCTTGGATCGTTCGGACCCGGAGAGATGACCTATGCCTTTGAGGATGCTGCATTTGCCCTTGAAACAGGTGAAATAAGCGAACCGGTTGTGACTCCCTTCGGTATACACATAATCAGATTGGACAATAGAAACGAAGACGGTACTATAGAAGCCAGCCATATTCTCAGGGTTGTGCCAGTTGATCCGGATGATATCGAAAATACCGTAGCGGAAGCAGAGAGTATACTCCTTGATATACGCAATTCACTGTTATCATTTGAGGATGCCGCCAGAATCTACAGCAGGGACATGTCAAGTTCCGAAAACGGCGGTGATATGGGAATGGTTCCTTTGAAACTATGGATGTATGAAATAGCCACCGCAGCGCAGGGACTTGAGATCGGTTCCTGTTCCGACCCTGTAATACTGGAGAACTCCGGAGCAGTTGCTATTATCAGGCTGCAGGAAGATAATGGAGAAATCGACTGGAATTCATACACCGAGGCGGAACGGAGTGGGCTGGTTCAGCAGGTTATTTATCAGGATACATACAATTTCGTGGTTGATTCCCTGCGCGATGAAAAACCTGTGATCTACTTCCTTGAAAATGATGGTACAAGTGCGAATTGATGTTTACCTTAAACTGATGGGCATTTTCAAAACCCGGTCAGTGGCCGGTAAAGCCTGCAAAGCCGGCTTTGTATCCATCGATGGCAAGGCACTGAAATCATCTCTTTCCGTTCAGAATGACGATTTGCTTGAAATCGTAAAACCCGACGGCTCAAGGCTGACAGTTGAAGTGCTGAAGATTCCGCCCGAGAAGCAGGTTTCCAGAAAGGATCGACAGGACTACTGCAGAATAGTCGGAATGGAGGTGTAATGATGATCACCTTCGGGAATGTCAGCAAATTCTACAACGACTGGCCTGCTCTCGAGAATATTAATCTTGAGGTCCAGCCAGGGGAATTTCTTGTGGTTTCAGGACCCAGTGGTGCTGGTAAAACCACCCTCTTCAGACATATCTGGATGGGTGACCTGCCAAGCATAGGAAAAGTTGAAGTTGCTGGTTACAGGTCGGACAGGATAAGAAGAGGCGATCTGCCTTTTCTCAGGCGCAAGCTGGGTATTGTATTCCAGGATTTCCGGCTTCTTCCGGAAAGGACTATATTCGATAACGTTGCCCTGCCCCTGCAGGTTGCTGGAACTTCACCCAAGGCTATAAGAAGAAGAGTGTTTTCACTCCTTGCGGAGATGGAGCTCAACCATCGACGAGGTTCCTACCCCCACGAACTTTCAGGGGGAGAACAGCAGAGGGTGGCCATTGCAAGGGCTATGGTTGCACACCCTGTCATACTTCTTGCCGATGAACCTACCGGAAACCTTGATCCTGAAGTCTCACGAATGGTGATCGATCTCCTGATTGAGATCAACAGATCAGGAACGGCAGTTATTCTGGCCACGCATGATCCAAGGCAGGTTCCGGCCGGGACTGCAAGATTCCTCTATCTGGAGAGGGGACATCTGGTGAATCCCGGTATCTGGGACGGGTACAAGCAGTTATGATCCATCTTATAAAGAATGCTATCAGCGAAGGTTTGTTGAATATCCGGAGAAAACTTGGTTCGTTTCTGATTACTCTCCTGATGGTCAGCCTTTCTTTCATGGTTTTCGATATCTTTCTGATAATATCCTGGAATCTGGGTACAGCTCTGAAGGATGAGCAGGAGAATGTAGGAATTGAAGTTTTCCTGAGGGACAATATCACCGAAGTTGAAGCGGTTATACTTGCGGATATCATGTCCGGTATGGAAGGTGTAAGATCGGTTTATTACGTATCCCCGGAGGAAGCTGAAGCCGTTTTCAGAGCGGACCTGCCTGAACAGGCCGATCTTCTGACTCTTCTGGGTCCGCAGTTTCACCTTCCGCCTTCTATTCAGATATCGCTCCATCCCGATTACAGGACTTCCGAGAAAGTCGGCGGTCTGGCCAGAACCGTATCCGGAATGGATGGAGTGGAGGACATAGTCTACGGTAAGGAGTATCTGCCGGGTCTGACAAGAGCGGTTGATATTCTTGAAAAACTGGTTATACTCGCCGGACTTGTTCTGGCCTTGAGCCTTTCGCTTGTAGTGGCGAATACCGTCAGGCTTGCAGTTGCGAGAAGGGCACTGACAGTACAGATAATGAGTATAGTAGGGGCACCGGGATGGTTCGTAAGAGTACCTTTTCTCGGTGAGGGGCTGCTTACTGGTGTGGCCGGGGCCGCTGGCAGCCTTTTATTGACCGTGGCTGTATCCTGGATGCTTTCGTCCAGTGTACCCCATTATTTCTTACCCGGAAAATGGATAATGCTGGTTCTGATTCTTGGAGCTTCCTCCGGTGCTGCGGGAAGCTGGATAGGTATGAAGTCCGGTATTCCAAAACCTCGATCCTGACAGGGAGATAGAATGAAGAAAATGTTGATAGTCTTGATAATTCTGACCGGTATTGTATTCGCACAGAGTGAATCCAGAACGGGCACTGATCCGGCAGCCGGTGAAGTAATAGAAACCACCACCACAGTCACTGAAACAGGTGCTCCCGCAGAGGAAGCGTCTGCTCAGACATGCATGGGCGGCGGAGGGATCATGAGTTTCCTCCCGATGATAGCCATTATTGCGATATTCTATTTCCTGATGATCCGTCCTCAGCAGAAGCAGGCCAAGAAGCTGAAGGAAATGAGGAGTACACTCCAGAGGGATGATAAAGTAATAACAAGTGGTGGAATACACGGTATAATCACGAACATCAAAAGCGATGACGTGGTTACAGTTAAAATAGCCGACGCAGTCAAGATCGATGTGGACAGGAACTCCCTCCAGATCGAGAGCCAGAGTCAGTCTGGACCTACCTGCAAGTAATTGCACGGGGTTTTGCTGGGATGTGAAGGTTGGCCATGTCATCAAGGAAACTTCAGTATTTTGGTTCTAAAATACTCCGAAACAGTTCAAGAATAATTGATATCTCTTCGGAGCTGGAGTCCATTCATTCTCTTCTCTCGGAAATGCTTGAGATACTTAGAATTGAAAATGGACTTGGACTTGCAGCTCCGCAGGCAGGGGAGAATGTAAGACTGTTTATCCTCAATTCCGAGGAACTCAACCTCAGTGGTCATTCTATATTCATCAACCCTGCGGTCACAACATCGGGACCTCTGCATAAGGATGAGGAAGGGTGCCTGAGTATCCCTGGGATATTCGAGTACGTCAGGAGACCTTTCAGCGCGTCTGTTACCGCGTGCGATCTTGCTGGCGAACAGTTCACTCTGGACCTCGATGATTATTCCGCAAGGGCAGTTCAGCATGAAAATGACCATCTCGATGGAATTCTTTTTGTTGACAGGCTCAGTCCTTTAAGAAAACGGCTCGTTAAGAAACAGCTCTTCGACATAAAGAGGGAATACGGTCCCGGCAGCAGGATTCTCTGATGAGAATCATCTTTCTGGGCACTTCAGTCTTTGCGCTGCCATGCCTGAGAGTACTTATCGAATCGGATAATAATATCCTCTGTGTTGTTTCCAGGCCGGCAAGACCAGCAGGTCGTGGTAAGAAGCTGCACCAGCCTCCAGTGGCTGAGTATTCGCAGAAAAATGGACTTGAAATCTATCAGCCGGAAAAACTTACCACAGATTTTATTAATATCCTCAAGTCTATGAAACCGGAATTGTTTGTTTCGGCAGCCTATGGTGCCTGGCTTCCGAAGAAACTTCTTGAGGTTTCGCAACTGGGTGTGGTTAACGTTCATCCATCCATCCTGCCTCTATACAGGGGTGCCGCCCCGATCACCAGGGCTTTGCTCGATGGCAGGGAGGAGACAGGGGTCTCATTCATGCTTACGGACAGCGGATGGGATACAGGGCCTGTTATAGCCGCAATTCATGAGAGAATACTCCCCTCGGACACCACCGGTTCACTGCAGGAGAGACTCTCAATGAAAGCTGCAGACAACCTTATCGATGTTATTGAAGGTTATTCCAGCGGAAAGCTGATTCCAGAAAGCCAGCCTGAGGAAGCACTCTACGCTGATAAGATAACAACAGATGAAACCTGGCTGGACTGGAACAGATCTGCTGCATACCTTGAGCGAAAGGTAAGGGCTTTCCAGCCGTCTCCCGGAGCAAGAACGATGTACTCTGGAAAACTCCTGAAAATTTCCGGCGCGCGGGTATCACAATGCAATGCAGAGCCCGGTGAGATAGTTCTCAAGGCAGGTCTGCTTCACGTAGGATGCGGGGGAGAGGAGTCTCTGGAGATCCTTCAAATCCAGCCGGCCTCCAGAAGCGTCATGAGCACAGCTGAATTCCTCAGGGGCGCAAGGATGAAAACCGGTGATAAACTTGAAAGAACTTAACAAAGCCGGACTGCTTTTCCATACGGGGCTTCTGCTGTTTTCCATCGCTCCGGCACTGATCGTGCTCCTTCTGCTCCTGGTCGCGGGAATTGGATTTGCACTTTCACTGGCAGCAGCACTGCTTGCGATCACGGTGTTTCAGATTTACGGATTACTGTACAGAAAGGGGGTAACAGACAACCCGATACCCCTGAGACTTTCATTCTGGTCGCTCAAAGCACTGCAGTCGGTTCATACATTACCCCTCCATACACCGGAGAAGATGGTCGTGGCCATGAACAATCGGCAAGCACTTCGGGAAACGGGTAGAAAATTCAGTTCCAGTGAAGTCCTGATCCTGGTACCTCATTGCCTTCAGAATCACGAATGCCCCATCAGGCTAACCTTCGTTCCCGATTCCTGCGAAAGATGCGGCAAATGCCCTATAGGGAGTCTTCTTGACATAAAAGACAGGTTCGGCACCCATTTTGCCATAGCTTCGGGTGGAACCTCTGCCAGAATGATAGTGGAGAAAATCTGTCCTTCACTCATTATCGCTGTGGCCTGCCCGGTCGACCTCTCACTGGGAATTCTGGATGTACATCCCATAACAACGGTGGGAGTTCTTAACGAGTGGCGCAGCGGTCCCTGCTTCGATACCTGGGTCAATACGGAAGAACTGGCAGCAGCGCTCGAACTGTTCCTCTACTGAAGCAACGTTTCCAGCTCCTCAAGTGTAATCTCCATTTTCTGAAGTGCGGAGTTCACAGGCTCAGGAGTCGTAAGGTCAACACCGGCTCCTTTTAGCAGCTCAAGAGGCGGTCTGGATGAGCCGCCCTTCAGGAATTCAATGAAACTCTCTATTGCACCGGGTTCTCCGGAAAGAATCCTGGAGGATATATCAATAGCTGAGGAGAGACCTGTAGCGTATTTGTATACGTAGAAGTTGTAGTAGAAGTGAGGTATTCTGGACCATTCAGTGGCAATAAGATCATCTTCATCGTCCCAGGCAAAGCAATCTCCGTGATACAGCTTTGTTAGATCGTAGTACGAACTGCTGAGGTAATCCGGTGTAAGCGGATTGCCGGATTCAACATGTTCGTGGATCATTTTCTCAAATTCCGCGAACATCGTCTGTCTTACCAGGGTAGATTTATAAGTACCGAGAAGGTGATCAAGCAGGTAGGCTTTCTCCTGTTTGTCATCCATTCTCTTGAGCAGCAGATCGATAAGGAGCATCTCATTTGTTGTTGAAGCGACTTCGGCTACGATGATCTTGTATTCGGACATGTGATACGGCTGCGACACTCTCGAGAAAAGGCTGTGCATGGAATGCCCTGCTTCATGAGCCAGAGTGAACACACTTCTGAGTGTGCCGTTGAAATTATGGAGTATATATGGATGCGAATCGTAACACCCACCCGAGTAGGCGCCGGATCTTTTGCCTATGTTCTCGTATCTGTCCACCCATCTATTCCGGAAGCCCATAGCCAGGGCATCAACATAATCTCTGCCAAGTGGAGCCACAGCTTCAAGCGTCAGGTTCACTGCCTCATCCCAGCTGTAATCCGCTTTGGATTCAGGCACAATGGGAACGTTAACATCGTACATGTGAGCTGAATCAAGATCCAGTTCATCCTTGCGGAACTTGAAGTATCTGTGGAGCACCGGCAGGTTATCATGGACGGATTTTATCAGCGAATCGTATACGGAAACACTGACTATGTCGTTGAAAAGAGAAGCCTCAAGGGCCGAGTTGTAGTTCCTTGCCCTCGCCCTGAAGATATTCGATTTAACCTGTCCTTCCAGTAGAGCTGCCTTTGTTGCAACATTCCCCTTAACTTCACTGTAGAAACCAAGGAAGGCATCCTTTCGGACTCTTCTGTCCTTTTTCTGAAGGAATGCGCTGAATTTGCCGTTGGTCAGTTTGACACTGTTTCCATTCTCATCCTCTATCTCCGGCAACCTTGCGGGCATGTCAACGTTACTGAGTTTACCGAAGGCAGAGCTGAAACCGCTTATTATCTCGCTGGTGTTTGCAAGAAGCATCTCTTCTTTCTCCGAAAGAATGTGGGAACGGTATCTCAGAGTATCCTGAAGCCATATTTTATAGGGTTCAAGCTCTATTGTTTCCAGCCATGAATTGATGGTGTCCTCCGGAATAGCCAGAAGCTCAGGTGTGAAGAAGGAGTGAGCAGCAGAGAATTCAACGAATCTGCTTCTGATTCTGGAAAGCATTCCACTGTACTGGGAGTTTCCAAGATCTTCATCTCCTTTCATACTGGCGTACGTGAAGAGTTTCTCCAGAAGTCTGTGCTGTGACAGAAGTTCTTCAATAGCAGCTTTTAATATCTGCGGACCTTCGGCGAGCCTGCCGCTCCATTTCTTCATACTGTCCATGAAGGCTGCCGTCTTGTTGAAGTCCTTTTCCCAGTCCTCATCTGAAGCGAAGATAGCTTCTACGTTCCATTTAGCTTCGGGATGTGTTTCACTTCTGGTTTTCAATTCATCAGGCATACTTATCCAATCCAGTCTTTCGGTTTCTTTCAGGCAGATTCTTCGTGAGTCTGTCAGGGCTAATAACGATCAATGCACTCCCGGGTTAACAGGAATGATACGGCATTTACAGTAAGCAACAACTAATATACATTATACATCACTGATTTCAATATTTCATTTTGAAATGCTATGTTCAGGAAACGCGAGAAAGAATTAACTTCAATATCGGAGAAAACTATGAAAATACTAGGAATTATTCTTGTTGCTGCCATCCTTATCTTCCCAGCCTGCCTCAGCAACTCCAACTCAGACAACTCTAACACGGAAACCTTCGCAGTCCTGCAAACAATTGAATCTCCCGGTGTGAACATTACCGGGCTTGCATGGGGAGAGGGAGATCTATGGGCTGTGGACGCGGATAGCGACACGATCTTCCGAATAAACACCATTACAGGAGAGATCATCAATTCTTTCAAATGCGGCACTCCTTCCTCATTCTCTGCAACTGGTCTGGCATTCAGTGAAGAGCATAATCGGATTCTTCTGGGGCTGTGGAATCACTCAAACAACGGGTACATTTATTCCTATTCCCTCGGAGGTGAGTACCTCGGCTCTGTGAGTATGTGCGGGGGTTGAGGCAACCCTGTCTCGTCGGTGACGGGACTTGCCGCACATTTGGATTATCTCTATGTCTCTTCAAGATCTCAGAATAGAGTCTATCGTTATTCACTTCCCGGCATATCCGGAAGGACGAACAGCACTCCATTCGGAGGAAACAGTCGAACCTGGGATATTGCCCGTAGTTCCACGGGACTTATCTGGGTAGCGACCGATGATTCCGGGATTCCCGTTCGCTGTTGCGATTCATCAGGAAATACAGTTGAAGAGATAAGTAATAGCATCATTTCATCCGCTACTGGCGTGACACTTGATGATGAGGGGCACCTCTGGGTGAGCAACAACGACGACATGCTGCTATATCGTATAGATGTAACGGAATAGATGCGAAGGAACTGAACACTTCTGTCTTGAGCCCCGAAGGATTATAATTTCCTGACTGTCTGATTTTTCATGTTGTAGAAAATGGAGAAAATATGCGTGATTGCATCTACGGACTTGATAGAAAAGTACCCCTTATTGATGGAACCATGGTTCGTTACGTCAATCTGGACAATGCAGCCAGTACGCCCCCCCTGAAAAATGTTGTAGACGGGATCAATGCGCTGGCGCCGTATTATTCCAGCGTTCACAGGGGAACCGGTTTCAAATCAAGATTGTGTACAGAAGCGTACGACAGGGCTCATACTGTAATAGCGGAGTTCGTCGGGGCTGATCTGAACATAAATACGGTGATTTTCGTAAAAAACGCCACCGAAGCCATAAACAAGCTTGCTCACCGGCTTAAAACCCCAAAGGATCACGTTGTTATCACTACACGAATGGAACATCATTCAAATGATCTTCCATGGAGATACAACCACAGAACTGTGCATGTACGGGCAACAGTAGACGGGCGGTTCGATGAGGCGCATTTCGATTCACTTCTTAAGGAGCACAAAGGAAAAATAGCCCTTGTTTCGGTAACGGGCGCCTCCAACGTTACAGGGTATATTCAGCCGATACATCATCTGGCCGAGAAAGTTCATGCTGCCGGTGCAAAGATCATGATAGATGCCGCCCAGCTTGCTCCGCACAGAAAAATTGATATGAGACCGGATGACGATCCCGGTCATCTTGATTTCATTGCAATTGCGGGGCATAAGATGTACGCTCCATACGGAACGGGCGCTCTTATCGGTCCTAAATCCGAATTTCTTGGCAGTGCCCCCGATTACTGCGGGGGAGGCACTGTTCATATGGTTACTCCGGATGAAGTCTACTGGGCCGGAATGCCGGACAGGGATGAGGCCGGAAGTCCCAATGTAATGGGAGCTATTGCCATGGCAATAGCTGCGGAAACACTCATGAAAAAGGGACTGGATCGCATAGCGGAGCATGAGCGGGAACTGACCGCATACGCACTTGAAAAGCTTGGAGCCATAGAGGGAGTCACCGTATACGGAGAAACGGACCCTTCGAAGGCTTCGGAGAAGGTCGGGGTCATTCCCTTTAATCTCCAGGGTGTTGATCATGCGCTGCTGGCATCAATCGCAGGTTACGAATTCGGTGTAGGCGTTCGCAACGGCTGTTTCTGCGCACACCCGTACGTAGTTGAACTTCTGCAGCTGGAAGGTTCCGAGATACACAAATGGAGGAATCAGTTCAAGAACGGTGACAAAACAGGAATGCCAGGTATGGTCAGGATGAGTTTCGGCTGTTACAGCGATCATGAGGACGTTGACCGCCTGCTTGAAGTTCTTGAAAAAGTAAAAATGAATGAATACAGCGGGAAGTATTACCAGCTTCCTGAAACCGGTGAATTTCTGCCAGAAAACTACATTGATGATTTTTCTGATCACTGGAAGTATCCGGATTCACTTTAAGGCGAGTTGATTCTCACAGATGCAAGGAGTGCCAAATGAACAGAAGAATAGTAATCTCGCTTATCCTTACGCTGACTGTCGCTGGTTTAACAGGTGCATGTGGCGGAACCGCCGAAGAGACGCAGACAGCGCAGGATACAACAGAAGTTGCGGAAAACACAGCATTCATTCTTGCTGACAGTGCTTCGGAGTCCTTCAGCAGCTGCTCGTACAGATTCAGGATATACATGAGCCCCTCTTCGGGTACGCCTGAGCTGACTGGGAACCTGACAGGCAGGACGTCAGTCGAAATGGGGGCGCCTCTGCTCAGAATCGAGATGGGACAGGATTCAACACCGCAGGATGGCATCGCAGCCGAACTCTCACTGTTCCTGGTATCCGGATTTGATTCGGTATACGCTTACAGTCTCGATGAGAATACTTTCGAAAAGGGCGCCCTGGAAGATGGGGGGGCTAACCTCCTGGGACCCGGAGTTTACGCGGTGATGAACGAGTATTTTCTTGATGATCCCTTTGCTGATGAAATAGCTTCGCAGTCAGTGGTTTATGAAGGTACTGATACTGTCGGAACTATTTCGTGTGAAACCTACATGGTAACCTATTCAGGTGGTCAGAAAGCAAGGTGGTCCATAGGGCTGGAGGATAACATCCCCAGGCGTGTGGAGCGTTTGATGACAGATAGTGATGGTAATGAAATATCCAGGATTCTGGAAGTCTACGATCTGGATATCTCACCCGAAATAACTGACGCTGTTTTTACAATTGTACCCCCTGAGGGTACCAGCGTGGAAATATATTACGCATTCCTAACAATCGGAACGGATGCGCCTCTCTGGACACTCACTGACCGTGACGGAATTGAAGTATCCCTTGAGGATATGCGAGGCAGTATCGTTGTGCTGGATTTCTGGGCTACATGGTGTGGTCCATGCGTTGTCGTAATGCCTGAGATACAGTCATTGTTCGATAGCTACCCGCATGATCAGGTTCAGGTATACGGTGTGAATGTCTGGGAAACCGGGGACCCCGCTTCATTCATGGATGAAAGCGGATTCACCTACGGTCTGCTTCTTGAGGGCGACGAGGTAGCCGGTGATTACAAGGTAAGTGGAATCCCAACCATGTACATCATCGATCAGGAGGGAAGAATAGCCTTCGTTGAAGTGGGAGCAAATCCTGAAATCGGAGAGATGCTGTCTTCTGCCGTGGATGATCTGCTGGAAACGGAATAAGAAAAGTAACCCGGAAGACTCCCAATTCCAGCGCTATTCAAATTGAATTGACTCGGATTAACAGAATAGGTATAACAATCTATAGCATTCTGTTAAAATCGACAGAATAAATTGAGCAGGGGAGGGTGAACATGCTTAGAACATTTACATTGATAATCGTTGTCATATGTGCAGTACCGGCTGTTGCATCCGTAAGTAATCCAGCGGAATGCTGGTTAACTGAGGATGAGTATCTTAATATTCCTGAGATGGATGGTGTTACCGGTTACACATCTCATGTTACATGGCTTGCTGCGGCAGGCACCACCACAACAGTGTTCTTTGAATCTATTCCCAGCGGCACCGTTATAACAACCGAACTTGCTTCATTCGGTATCAGTATGGTCAGTGGAGAATCCGGAACCGGTGTCCCGGTAGATCAGATTGTGCTGTCCTCTGCCTCTCTTCCATTCACCATGTTTACTGCGGGAACTCTGCCTAGTGAGCCCAACTTCGTTAGCAATAACTTGGCATCACCGTGTTACGGAACCGGCAGTATTACGCTGGAGCTCAATCACAATGCAACCGCAATAGGCGCTTACATCGCTGATGGATCAGCACTTGGTGGCTTCTGCATTGAAGTGTTCGATGGCGCCGTAAGCCTTGGATTTGTTTGCGTTACAGCTCGTGAACTTCCAGACTCGTTCGCAGGGATAATCAGTGATGATCAGTTTAACAAGGCTGTATTCTATGCCACCAGCACGACTGATTCCTGGGGGCTGGATAACCTTGAACTTAACAATACAGGCTCAGCACTGGAATCAGGAACCTGGGGATCAATAAAGGCCGCAAGTATTCAGTTATGAGGGGCTGCCGCAGGTATGCTTTAGAAGGATTTACCGTTGAAATCAGTTGATTTCATTGCTGAATTCATATGCGAACTTGAATCACTCCCAGAGTCGAATACGGTACCGATGAGGAAATTGC
>RCNF010000369.1_pt1 | contig 22631 bp, 12 predicted proteins | sample 2041311 | NCBI WGS metagenome assembly RCNF01 (sample SAMN09708228, study PRJNA481090) | Marine sediment metagenome, whole genome shotgun sequencing project. | biome: marine sediment; feature: ocean; material: sediment; isolation source: Sewage treatment plant 2 marine sediment (STP2) ... | reverse complement strand
GGAATACTGGTGGTATGTCGAGGCTTTTTGCAAATGCCCAGAGCGCAAGGAGTTGGTGCAGATCGCCGGTGAGAATCGCTCAATTTAGGTCCTTGTCTGTTCGGAGGACGCGCACCGCTAACTGCCGGTTGTTGGACGCCGTCGCCTCGCAAAGAGCGCAAATTCCATACCAGGCGAAATCAGCAGGAATTCACGTTCCCAGGTGGAGAAGTGCCCGTTTTCGGAATCTACTGTCCGGTTCCGAACACCGTTGACGGAGCCTACAGAGCTTGACATCAACGCGTTCGAAGATGCGACCTTCGATGAAGCCGGTCTGATCCCGGAGATCGTGTCGCGCATCTCCATGGTGATCATCACCTGACCCGGACGAGAGGTGATCGGATTCTCGAGTCTCGAGAATCTGCTTCTTTTGCGGGCTATGAGATCAGGAGAACAATGCCCGAGAAAGCGACGATGGTCCCGACGAGAGCCTGCGCGGAGACGTGTTCCTTGTGGATGAACACCGCGAAAGGGATCAGGGTGACCGGGGTCAGGGCCATGATGGTCGAGGCCACACCTGCCGATGTGTAATGGAGGGCTGCCAGCGACAGGACGACGCCGAGGTAGGGACCGAGAAACGCGCCAACGGTTGTATAGGCAAGCGCCCTCTGGTCGTGCCGGGAGCTCCACATCTTCGACCACCAGCCCAGGATGAAGAAGATCACGATCACGCCCAGAGTCCCGGCGATCACTCGGATATAGGTTGCGGCGACAGGGTCGAGCATCTCTCCACCGCTGAGCATCCCCACCTTGCTGAGAATGTATCCGACCGCCTGGCCGAGCATCCCGAGAAAGGCCATAAGAACACCGTGCAGCGTGATTTCCTTGGCAATCCGATTCTTCGGAGCTGCCGCGCCGGCGGGGCCGGTCCCATTTCGTTCGAGGATCACCATGGCCACCCCGCCGACGGTTACCAGGATGCCCATCCATTGCGTCGGCTTGTAGGCTTCTCCCAGCAAACCCCAACCGATCAGAGCGGTGACCGGAGCAGAGAGAGACATGACCAGCATCGAAATGCGCGGTCCAATCTCCACGAATGCCTTGAAAAGGAACATGTCCCCGAGGGTGAAACCGACGATCCCGGAGACCGCCAACCAGCCCCAGTTGCGGAGTGGAAAATCCAAGGGGATCAGCTGACCCTTGGTGATGAGCAGCGTCAGGCAGAGAAATACGGCCGCCAAGACAAGTCGCACCAAGTTGATGGTGATCGAGCCGACTCTCTTGCCGGCAGCCTCGAAGAACTGCGAACCGACCGTCCAGCACAGTACGGTGAGGAAGGCGATGATCTCGCCTGTGAAGTGCGTCAATGCCTCGGATCTCGTTTCTCGTTCCTCGTTGCTCGATCCTCGTTCCGTTTGACGAGGTGGGAACAACGAGCAACGAGATACTACTCCTTCAGCGCCTCGACGGGATTCACCCGGGTCGCTCGGAGCACCGGGACGGTGATCGCGGCGGATGCCACGATGATCATGGCTCCGATTGCTGCGGCCACATAGATCGGATTCAGCGGGCTGACCCCGAAGACCATGCTCCGCGTCAGCGTGGATGCGGCGAGGCTCCCGAGAAGACCGAGAATCAGCCCCGGTCCGAAGAGACGCGCCGACCGGGTGAGAAAGTGGCGAATCACGAGAATTTGATCGGCGCCGAGGGCCATTCGTAGGCCGATCTCATGGGTGCGCTGCGAGACCGAGTACGACATCACACCGTACGTGCCGGCAATGATCAGGACCAGCGCCGTTGCGGCGAACAGAGTGATGAGCAGCATTGAAAAGCGGCGACGTCCGGTGCTTTGACGGAGGATGTCCGCCATGGTTGACGGTTCGGTGACCGCGATCGCGGGGTCGATCTCGCGTACCGTTCCACGAATCACCGCCGCCAACGAGCTCAGGTCATTCTCCGCCCGGACGACCAGGTACGCCACGCGTGGTCCCCAGATTTCGGAGGTATGGGGAAAGTACATCTCAGGCAGCGGCGGCCTTTCGGCGCCCCACTGCATGACATCCTCGACGACTCCGACCACCCGCGCCCGATAACCCTCGATGGCGCTGTTCGGTCGAACCATCTGACCCAGAGCGTTCTCATCGGGCCACATCTGCTCGGCCATGGTCCGGTTGATGACCAGCGGCAACTCGACCGGAGAGATTTCGAGACCGGCCGCGACACTGGATGCCTCGAGATCGAACTGATTGAGGGTTCTGCCGGCCAACAATCGGATCCCCATCGCCTCGTGGTATCCGTCATCGACAAACGAATGTTCGACCGTGCTCCTCGTGCTCTGCGCGGAGGGATCAAAGACCTCGTCCTTGATCAGGACATCACCGTTCGAGCCACCTCTCAGAGGCAGTTTGTTTGTCACCCCGGCTTGAGCAACCCCGGGTACGTTTCGAACACGTGTCAACAGGTCTGAGACGAATGAGCGGCGCTGGTGAGGCTCGCCGTAGGTCGGTCCGGTAAGCGAAATTCCGGCCACCATTACCTTGTCGGTGTCGAAGTTCATCTCCTGGGAAACGACGTTGGAGTAGCTGATCATCAATACCACCGCAGCGTTCACCAGCATGAGACCGATCGCGATCTGGATGGCGACGAGCGCGCTCAGAAAACGGTTGAGCGCACGGCTGCCGCCACGCGCCATCAGACCCTCCCTCAGCACCGTTGCGATCTCGGTTCGCCCGGCGAAAACGGCCGGCGCCAGACCTGATAGAAGACCGGCGGCGATGGTCGTCATGGCTGCAAAGGCCAGTACCTGGCCGTCGACTCCGATTCCTGCGACCCGCGGCACATTGTCGGGCAGGATCGCCACCAGAGCGTCGACGCCCCAGATGGCGAGAGCCAGACCGGCAACACCGCCGAACAGTGATTGGATCAGACTCTCGGTCAGCAGTTGACGCACGAGACGATGACGGTCGGCCCCGACAGAGCTGCGAATCGCGATTTCGGGGGTCCGCTGCGCCCCCTGGGCCAACAGCATGCTTGCGATGTTGGCGCAGGCGATGAGCAGCACCAGCCCAACCACGATCAGAAGGAAATTCATCGCGTTTCGGACCCCGCCGAGGGTTCGCTTCATCATCGGCTCGACCCACATGCCGGTATGTGCATTGGTGTCCGGGTAGGTCGCAGCCAGCTGGGCCGCAATGGTCTTGAGCTCGGCATCGGCCGCTGCGGTCGTGACCCCGTCGGCCAGCCGTCCCACCCCGCCGAAATTGTGCCATTCTCGAAGTAGGTTGTCGCGTGGCAGGGCGAGCGGGGCCCAGAGCTGGGTGGTGTCTCGACCCCCCCACGGGGTTGGAAACTCGAATTTCGCCGGCATGATGCCGACGATCTCGTGTGGTACACCGTCGATGGGGATCTTCCTTCCGATCACATTGCCCTCGCCGCCGAATTGAGCCCGCCACAGCCCGTGACTGAGAATGACGACGTGGTTGCTGCCTTCGGCTTCATCCTCCTCCATGAAGAGACGCCCATGAAGGGGCCCAACGCCGAGCACCCGAAACAAGCTCGCTGTGCATTCCGCGCCGGGCAGCCGGATCGGGGCGCCGTCACCCGTGAGGTTGAACCAGCGGTCGGTCAACGCGCCGAACTCCTGCAGCGTCCGGCTCTGCGCTCGCACATCAAGATAGTCGGGACCGGAGAACGGCTGGTATGAGGGAGTCTCGCCCGACATTTCCCATACCGCCACGAGGCGCTCGGGTTCGGAGTACGGGAGATCGCGAAGAACCACCCCCTTGAGCACCGAAAAGATCGCCGTGCTGCCCCCGATGCCGATGGCCAGCGTCAGCGCCACCAGGCCGGAGAACCCGGGTCTGCGCGCCATCTGTCGCAAGGCAAAACGGACATCCTGGCGAGTCGTGTCGAAGAAGTGCTTGAGATTGTTCACGAGGGGTTGGTTCGCCACCTTCTTACCTCCGAGTCCAAAACGGGCCTCGATACTCACGGGCGTGCCGAGACTGACCATGAGATGCGCGTTCGAGGCAAAAGGTTGAATCGGTTCCCATGACATTTCGGGCGAGGCATTTTGCTGCTACCATATCGCCGCTCGAGTCGATGGATGGAGGAACCATGATTTTGAGAAAGATGTTCATTTTTGTTGGGTTCGTTTTGCTTCTCGGCTGTGGTGGTCAGGGATCCGACCAGCCGGCAACCGAAGCCAATCCGTTTTTTGTCGCGTACGATACGCCGTTCAACGTTCAGCCCTTCGATCGCATCGATGAGGACCATTTCGTGCCCGCCTTCGAAGAGGCCATGACGCGGCAGAACACCGAGATTGCGGCCATCGTCGACAACCCCGATGCGGCGACGTTTGACAACACCATTGTGGCGCTCGACCAGACCGGTGAGCTGCTCAATGAGGTGTCGCGGGTCTTCTTCGCCCTGAGCGGGTCCAACACCAACGACGAACTCCAGGGGATCCAGAAAGAGATTGCTCCGAGGCTGGCGGCCCACAAAGACGAGATCCAGCTCAACCCCGGGCTGTTTGCTCGGGTGAAGACCGTGTACGACGATCGCGAGACCGCCGAACTGGATCGGGAACAGCTCTTCCTCGTTGAGAATCTCTATGATCGCTATGTGCGCAACGGCGCGTTGTTGGATGACGAGGACCAGACCCGGCTCAAGGAGATCAACCAGCGTTTGTCCCAGTTGCGGGTCGAGTTCAGCGCCAATCTTCTTGCAGAGACAAATGGCTTCAAACTCGTCATCGAAGATGAAGCCGATCTCGCCGGTCTCCCGGACGGGGTGATCGAGACTGCCGCTGGAACTGCTCGCCGAGAAGAGCTCGAGAACGCCTGGGTTTTCACAACTCACAAGCCCAGCATGCTGCCGTTTCTTACCTATGCCGAAAACCGCGATCTGAGAGAGCAGCTCTACACTGCATATACGGTGCGCGGTAATCAGAACAATGAAAACGACAACAAGGCCATCGTGGCCGAGATCGTCAATCTTCGGGTCGAGAAGGCGAATCTGCTGGGATACGAGACCTTTGCCCACTACACTCTGGAACCCAGGATGGCGGGCACCCCCGAGAACGTCTACAAGCTCCTCGACCAGTTGTGGGACGCCTCTTTGCCGGTGGCCAAACGAGAGGTGACCGCGATGCAGGCCATCATCGACAGCGAGGGCGGCGGCTTCGAGCTCGCACCCTGGGACTGGTGGTTCTACGCCGAAAAGGTGCGCAAGGCCGAATACGATCTCGATGACAACGAGCTGCGACCCTATTTTGAACTTAACAACGTCCGCGATGGTGTCTTCTATGTCGCCAACCAGCTCTACGGCCTGACCTTCGTCGAACTCGAGGATATGCCGAAACCGCACCCCGACGCGCAGGTCTTCGAGGTATTCGAGGCCGATGGTTCGCACGCCGCGGTGATCTACATGGACTATCACCCGCGCGAGAGCAAACGCGGCGGAGCCTGGTGCGGTCGCTTCCGGAGTCAGAACCGGGCCGACGGTGTCGAGGTCGATCCAGTCATCAACCTGGTCTGCAATTTCACGACCGCCACCGAGGACACGCCCGCGCTGCTGAGTCTCGACGAGGTTGAAACCCTCTTCCACGAGTTCGGTCACGCCCTCGACGGGATGCTGGCGAATGTGACCTACCGGACCGGTGTCCGGTCACCCGATTTCGGTGAGCTTCCGAGCCAGATCATGGAGCACTGGGCCATGGCCCCCGAGGTTCTCAAGGTCTATGCGCGGCACTACCAGACCGGCGAGCCCATGCCCGACGAGCTCATCGCCAAGATCGAAAAGAGCAGCACCTTCAACCAGGGCTTCATCCAGGTGGAGTATTTGGCGGCGAGCCTGCTCGACATGGAATATCACACGCTGACCGAACCCACCGAGATCGACATCAATGCCTTCGAGGATGCCTACTTCGCCGAGATCGGGCTGATCCCGGAGATCGTCTCTCGCTATCGCACAACCTACTTCTCGCACATCACCGGCGGCTATGCGGCCGGCTATTACGGATACACCTGGTCCGGCGTGCTCGACCACGACGCCTTTGCGGCCTTCGAGGAAACCAGCCTCTTCGATCAGGACACGGCAAACCGTTTCCGGACCGAGATCCTCGAGGTCTCAGGCTCGAAGGACTACATGGACATGTGGGTCGCGTTCCGCGGGCGCGAGCCCGAGATCGATCCGTTGTTGCGGAATCTCGGGCTGCAGTAGGCCCTTTGCACCGATCACTCAAAACGGGCGCCCACGGGCGCCCGTTTTTTTGTGCCGATCTCGGCGTCGGATTGTGTCTTCCGAAGTGCTCGCCGGGATCCTGGGGCACATGAAGCGCAAGGAAGAGCGGAGAGAGCGGGCACCATCGACCTGCAGCGCGGTGACACCCTGATTTTTGCGACCGACGGCGTTTCGGAGGCACTGGACGATCACGGGGAAGAGTTCGGGGCTCGGGCTTGCGGGTTCCACAGTGCGGGACTGGGGTTTCTTGCGCCCATCCAGGCCGATCTCGATGGACCATCGAGCGACATCAGCGAATCGGTGCTCGCTGAGTCGGGATGGTGAGGATGGGAATTGTGGCGGAATGGCGTATCTAACACCTTTCCGATATGAGATTTGACTCACGGTGATTGCTTCTATATGTTGCTGCTACGAGATTTTTGCGAAGTAAAAACTGGGCTTCATTTTGGGGATTGGGAGATTCAAAAATGACAAAGAATGGATTGCTTGGTTCTGTGGTCGTATTGTGTTGCATCGCCTTGGTGGGGATGACACCGGCGTTTGCTGCCGACATCGTTTCGGAAAACCCTGGTGTGTACGGTGCGGTACAGTCCAACGGCCGTGCGTTGCTTTATGATCAAACCGACTCAGCCGCCGGGAACGGTGTTCCCGATCAGGACTTCGAGTCGGCTTACGATGGCTATGACTCCATGGCTGCGGACGACTTTGTCGTGCCAGCTACGGGCTGGTCGATCGAGACCGTGAATACAGTCGGCACCACGGGTCTCTCTCCGGCTCCGTCAGTTGACATATCGATCAATGCGGACAACGCAGGAATTCCCGGAGCCCCGATGCCGGGTTGCGACTATCCGGGACTCATCCCCACAGCAGACGTGCTCGGTTCTTTGACGCTCACTTTGGCACCCGTATGCAACCTGATGGTGGCAGGGACTTACTGGGTGGTCATTCAGGTGAACCAGGACTTCGCCGTCAATGGCCAGCACTTCTGGAGCAACCGTACAGTCCTGTCGGGAAACTCGAGCGTTTGGCAGAATCCCTTAGACGGCTTTGGTACCGGCTGCACCACCTGGACCGATCCGATCACCTGCGGCATCGGTGGTGGTGTCAGTCCTGATCTTCTGTTCTCGCTCGAGGGCGTGGTGCTTCCCGTCGAGCTGATGTCCTTCGACGTCGAGTGACGACGCGCCGCGTGCGAGCGGCTGGAAAATACCTGAGCTGAGATGAAGTGCCCGCAGGCCGGTCGGTCTGCGGGTTTTTTGCGTTTGCCGAAGCTTGGGAGATCCGGGTAACTGCGAGGGTCAAGGTTGCGATTGAGGCGATTTTGCATCCTCATCGGAGGGGTCGACAATCGCGCTGATCGGGGCCGAAGGCAACCGTGTCATTCGCGCGATCTTGGTGCGGTGCCCGGATGTCACGCGACGAGTGCCGGTGAACGCCCACGCCAGGCTGCCATCCGGCGTCAGCTCGAAACCCTGAGCTCCGGTCGAGTAGGTGATGAGCAGATTCCCGTTGTCGAGTTGTTGACAGGCGCCCATGACCCGCGAGAAGAACTCGACCTGGGGAGGCGGATTGAAGATCTGCATGGCGCCAGTCGCCGGGTTCAACCTCACAACCCGGGACCGTTGACGGACCAGGCCGTTGTCGAACACGAGGACATCACCGTCATCGAGAATGGTCGCATCGTGCGGGCCGGACAGCTGGCCGCGACCCCAAGCCCACCGCAGCTCCCTACGCGGCCAATTGATCACCAATACGGAATCCAGGTTGCGGGAAGTGACAACAACGTTGCCTGCCTCGTACATCGGATTCTCGTTCGTCAGCTGAGGGACATCGACCCATTTCACCGAGTTGGTGTGAAAGGGATCGAGACAACACTCTATATTCTCGGCCAGGCCGTCCGTGGTGACCGCGGGCAAATAGAAAGTTGACCCTTCCAGGACGTCATACAGTGAGAGTTCCTCGATCACCTCACCGTCCATCGACATGAGGGCCAGCACGTCGTCAATCACGTCCTCAGTGCCGCTGATCGGTGGGGCGTGACGACGCTTCATAAAAACCGTCAGCAACTGGCCACTCGGCGTGACCTCGATTGAGTGGTGGGCGGCAACTCTACGCTGCCAGACCATCTCACCCTGCCACGACAGGCGCATGATGTAGTGACCCGCGAGTCGCTCCTCTACCGGCGCATCCGGATCGGAGTCACTGCCGACGACGACGAGATCACCGTTCTCGAGCAGCACCGAAGCGTACCACCTTCGACAAGGCGTCGCCGACCATGAATTCACTATGTCGCCTTCGAGGGTGATGAGATCGCAGATGCAACTGCCCGCGTAAACGATCAGCGTGTTCCCCGGTTGAGCCCGGTCCGGATCGAGAATGCTGACGCCCCCGTTCTCCGGTTGAGGCTGGTCTTCTTCGTACTCGAGATAGCCGAGCGCACGAAGGCGTGCTACATCGTCGAGGTCGGGCTCGACTGGTGCTGCCCTATCCGGATCGGATCGGGCAGCGGGGGCCGAATTTCGACCGCAGGCGACGATGGCAACAACGAAGTTCAGGATGAGAACAAGCGTTCCCAAGTGAACAAGCTTTCGGGCCGACATCATTCCGGACCCTCCTCGGTTAAGGATAGGACATCCAAATAGACGTGCACACCATTCCGCCACGATTTGATGAGTGCGACACTTCGTAGTGTTGCATTCGATGGTGGCACCGTTTCGTGGCTCTCAGCGGAATGCAGGGCCGTTGTGGTGCGGGCGTCTCGCCCGCAAGGGGTCTTTGGGACAGAAAACCGGCCCCCGGGCGCTGACACCCGGGGGCCGATGGTATTCGATCCGGCGGACCGCCGCGGCTATTCCACGTTGCTCGAGTTCCGGCGTGCCGAGGGAATCGAGCCGCGGTCGATCACCATGACATCCGTTTCGCCGCAGACAGCCTCGCCGCTGACGGTCACTGCGACGAGCTGAAAGGTGTTGTAATCGTTCAGGATCAACCCGTCGATCGCCTTGATGTCGTCCATCAGGAACTTGGCCACGAAATAACCGCGGTTGTCTGCCTTCCACGAGCTGATGGCGACATCGGCCAGATAGACGGTATAGACGTCCATGTCGGAGTAGAGAATGTCGGTGTGAACGGTGACAACCGTCCCGTCGCTCCTCAGATTGAGAGTCTCCGGTGCGATCCGAATTACGTTGTCACAGGCGGTGCTGATGGTCGGCATGATCATCAACGCCATCGTGAGTGCGGCTGCGACGACGGCGTACCGGCCGTTCATTCGTACGTTCTCTGTGGTCATGGTTGCCCTCCAAGGCTCTGGTTGTGGTCGATATCGACCGAGTTGATGTTCTGCCGGCGCGGTTGCGTTTTTCCTCCGCATCCGCAGATGACTTGGTGTCGACTCGAGGAAGAGCACGAGCCGTGCCAACTCGGGCTATGTCAGCCATCACTCAGAGGAATAAGGACTTGAATGAGATTTGAGAAGTGCTTTGACGGTGGCCGACTGGGGCGAATCGCCCCACAGGGTGTGGCAATCCGACCATCCGAGACCGATTGGCCCTCGGCTGTCCTCTCATGCGGATGAGTTGGTTCGTTCGAACGTCAGCCGATCACAGCCCCCCGCAGCGCAGCCGTGAGCACATCGATCTGGTCCTCGCTGTTGAAGACCGAAAGTGAGATCCGAAGACCGTTGAGCCCATGGCTACTCATGGGGCGACAGTCGATGCGGTGTTGTTCGGCCAGCATCGTGGCGACCTCGCGGACATCGCGATCGACGATTTCGACGGTCTGGATCCCGGCGGATAATGTGTCATCGGCCGGAGTCTTGATGGTCAATCCGGGGTCGTCGTCGAGGCTGTCCCGCAGGTAGTGCTTGAGCGTCAGAATTCGACCCGATCGGCGTTGGGGTCCCATGAGCTGTTGGAAGTCGAAGGCCACCCCGAGGCCGAGGACTTCGGGCAGGTTGCGGGTGTTGTAGTTCTCGAGACGGCGGATCGACTCATCCTCCCAGCCGTGGGCGACGATGAGCGGACGAAGCAGATCCTGAGACTCCTGCCGGGCATAGAAGACCCCGACTCCCTTGGGAGAGAAGAGCCACTTGTGCGCGGATGCCGCATAGAAGTCGCAGCCGAGGTCGTGGAGATCGACGTCGATGTGGCCGGGCGCCTGGGCGCCGTCAACGACGACCAGAACCCCGCGCGCCCGCGCCATTTCGGAAACCTCCTTGACCGGGAGGATCATGCCGTTTGTATTGACGACATGGGACATGGAGATCGCGCGGGTCCGTGGTGTGATGGCGCGGCGGTAGACCTCGACGATCTCTTCGGGGTCCGAAGGCAGAAGGGGGAGGGTTGGGCGGACGACCTTGACGCCCTGCGGCACTTGCCAGTACTCCCATGGAATCGTGCCGGAATAGTGCTCGTGGTCGGCGACGATCACTTCGTCACCCGGATCGAGCTCGAGGCTGAAGGCCACCAGGTTCATCCCCTCGGTGGTGTTGTGGATGAGGGCGATCTCTTCGGGTGAGGCGCCGAGCAGATCGGCGCCCTTGGAGCGCACCTCCTCGAACTCATCCTTCCACCCGCCCCACATCCACCGTGATGGAAACGCATCGAGGGTGCGGCGAAAGCTCTCGGTGGCGTCGGCGACCAGCGCGGGCGACGGTCCCAGGGAGGCGTTGTTGAAATAGAGCAGGCCGGGCTCGAGCCGGAACTGCTTCTGAACAAGCCGCCAGAACGCGGCGTCGTCGGCAGCTGACGAAAGTTCGTCGGCAATGGCATCCGAGGTTGTTCCGAGTTCGGACAGAATGGCGGCCGCGCCAATCGCGCCCATGGTCGAGGTGACGAATCCGCGTCGGGTGGTTTCGGTCATGGCTTCCCCCTGTGAGGTGATCGTATCGCGGCGTCGCTGCGTCGCAACCACGAAGTCGCGAAGACTCAAAGACGTCTCACACGAAGAGCACAAGGCCGGACATCGCAATTGAGAGTGGGTGATGCATGAGTGGGGTGCCATCCCGGTGCCAGATGCGGATTCGGCCCCTGAAGGCGATTTTTTTAACACGAAGGACACAAAGGTCGTCCATCGCAAAGAACACGAAGCCATCGCAATATTGACTTGGCGATGTGTGCGTGACCGTCTTTCCGGTGCCAGGGGCGCGATGCTTTCCTGAGGGCCACTTTTTGAAACGCAAAGAGCGCCAAGCCGGACATCGCAAAGACATCGCAATTGAAAGTGGGTCCCGCATCCGTGGAGGTCAGTGGATCACCGCGAGGTGACTCCCACGAGAGTGACTCTGAAGGTGGGCCGAGGCCCACCCTACGTCGGACCTGAAACCACCAGAGGTTCTACCGCGTTTCCGGCACCGGAACCACTCTCAGTCCACGCGGCGCCAACTCAAAAAACGCAGCGTCTTTGCGACGGTCTTCGCGGTCTTGGCGATCTTTGCGTTTCAACAAATCGTGCTCTCGAGAGCCGAAACCCCATCTGGCACCGGAATGACTCCGACCAACGCGCAGCCCACTCTCAAATGCGATGGCTTTGTGTTCTTTGCGATGGACGGATCTTCGTGTCCTTTGTGTTAAGAAAAGACGTTCGAGGACCGAATCTGCATCTGGCACCGGAAGATCGCCCACGAAGGCGTGGCCAACTCTCTACCGCGATGTCTTTGCGATGATCTTCGCGGGCTTTGCGTTTCAACCTGCGATGTCTTCGTGGTTCATACCTAAGTAAACCGAGAAACCCGGCCCTCCCTGCTGGTCAGGATCGAGCACATCGCGGGGACGACGAAAAGGGTTAGCAGGGTCCCGATGACCATCCCGCCGATGACCGCGACTCCCATGGGGATCCGGCTCTCGGCGCCGGCGCCGAGACCGAGTGCGATGGGCAGGATTCCGAGGACCGTCGAGAGGCTGGTCATGAGTACGGGCCTGAACCGCGAGGTCGCTCCCTCGATGATCGATTCGGTCACCGACGCGCCCGCGGCCTTGCGCTGGTTGGCGAACTCAACGATGAGGATGCCGTTCTTGGTCACCAGGCCGATGAGCATGATCATCCCGATTTGGCTGAAGATGTTGAGGGTCTGATTGAAGTACCACAGCGCGAGGAGCGCGCCGGCCAGAGCCAGCGGCACGGTGAACATGATGATGAAAGGATCGCGGAAGCTCTCGAACTGGGCGGCGAGTACGAGGTAGACGAGGACCAGCGCCAAGAGGAAGACAAAGACGAGGCTGGTCGCGCTTTCGGCGAAGTCGCGCGACTCGCCGGCGAGAGTGGTGGAGAAACTGTCGTCCAGAACTTTCTCGGCGATGAGGTCCATGGCGGCGATGCCGTCGCCGATGGTTTTTCCGGGGACCAACGCCGCCGAGACGGTGGCCGAGGCATAGCGGTCAAAGCGGAAGATCTGCGGTGGGCTCGAGGTCTCGGTGATCGTGACGAGTTTGTCGAGCAGCACCGGCGGCCGGCCCGGAGCGGTGACATAGAGGTTGCGGAGATCGACGGTCTCATTCCGCGATCCACGCTCGACCTGGCCGATGACCTCGTACTGCTTGCCGTCCATGACAAAGTAGCCGAGTCGCTGTTCGCTCAGGGCCAGCTGCATGGTCTGCGCGATCCGCAGGGCAGAGATTCCCTGATCCCGGGCCCGCTCACGGTCGATGGCGACCCGGAGTTCAGGCTTGTCGAACTTGAGGTTGACATCGACAAAAGAGAAGGTCGGGTCGGCCTCGGCAGCGGCGAGGAAAGGCGGCAGGATCTCCTCGAGCTTCTCCATGTTGGGCGCCTGGATGACGTATTGAACCGGGAGCCCGCGACGGCGGCCGACGGCGATGGTGGGCGACTGCGATAGAAAGGTGAGGGCCTCGGTGAGAAGACTGACCTTTGGTGAGAGGGCCGCGACGATCTCGGCCTGGCTCCGCTCGCGGTCCTCCGGGTCGAGGAGGGTGATGCGGCCGAAGCCAGAGTTCACCGACGATGCCGCGCCGAACCCGGGCGCAGTCACCGTCACAACATTGTCGGTCTCGGGGACCTCATCGAGGATGAGGGCGTTGAGCCGATCCATGAAGTGATCCATATAGGCGAAGGTCGCGCCTTCGGGCCCGCGGGCGTTGATGCTGATGGAACCCCTGTCTTCGAGCGGCGCCAGCTCGCGCGGCAGGATCTGGAGGAAGAGAGCGACCAATCCCATGCACACGATGACGATGGGCAGCGCCAGCCAACGATGCCGCAGCATCGAGACCAGGGCCTCCCGGTAGCCCGAGTTGAGAGCGGCGAAGAAAGGCTCGGTCACCCGGTAGAGCCATGGCTGACGCGCTCGTTTCTTGAGCAGCCGGCTCGAGAGCATCGGGGTCAGCGTCAGAGCGACAAAGGACGAGATGACCACTGCCCCGGCGAGGGTCAGACCGAACTCCCGGAACAGCCTTCCAACCAGCCCGCTGAGGAAAAGGATGGGCATGAAGACCGAAACCAGCGCCACCGTGGTGGCCAGGACCGCGAAGAAAATCTCTTGTGTGCCCTCGACACCGGCCTTCATGGGATCGAGCCCGCCCTCGATCTTGGAGTAGATCACCTCGACGACGACGATGGCGTCGTCGACCACGAGCCCGATGGCCAGCACCATTGCGAGCAGGGTGAGCACGTTGAGGGTGAAGCCCGCGAGATACATGACAAAGAACGACCCGATGAGCGAAACCGGGATCACCAGCAACGGAATGAGGGTCGTACGCCAGTCGCGAAGAAAAGAGAAGATGACGAGCATGACAAGGCAGAAGGCGATGAAGATGGTCTGCTGGACTTCGGCGATCGATTTGCGGACATAGCGGCTGGCGTCGAAGGCCCATGCGACTTCGATGTCCGCGGGCAGCCCCTCCTTGATGAGTTCAACCCGGCGGTAGAACTCCTCGGTGATGGCGATGTAGTTTGCGCCGGGCTGAGGCCTCGCGACCACCAGGACCATGGGGATGCCGTTGCGTTTGAGCACCGTCCGTTCGTTCCGGGGGCCGAGCTCGGCCGTGCCGACATCCCGGAAACGGATGATCCGGTCGCCCTCACTGGCGAGGATGAGATCGTTGAACTCTTCCGGGGTGTCGAGGCGGCTCATGGTTCGCACCGGGAGCTCGACATCGGTGCCCTCGATGCGGCCCGATGGGAGCTCGACATTTTCGCGAGCGACGGCGTCGCGGACATCCATGGGCGACAGCCGGTAGGCGGCGAGCTTGTGCGGGTCGATCCACAGCCGCATGGCGTAGGTCTTCTCACCCCAGATATCGACGCTGGCGACGCTGGGGATGGTCTGCAGGCGCTCCACGAACATCTCCTGGGCGATGCGGCTGAGCTCGAGCAGATTGCGGCCGTCGCTCCGCACCGAAACCCCCACGATGGGCCGCGCATCTGCATCCGCCTTGGAGACAATTGGTGGATCCACATCGGGCGGGAGGTTGTACATGGCCCTGGATACGTGGTCGCGAACATCGTTGGCGGCCCGTTCGAGATCGGTGCCGAGGGCGAACTCGGCCTGGATGGTGCTGCGGCCGTCACGACTGGTGGAGGTGAGGGTTCGGATCCCATCCACGCCGTTGATGGACGCTTCCAGCGGCTCGGTCACCTGCGACTCGATGACATCGGCGGAGGCGCCCCGGTAGTTGGTTGAAACGCTGATGTTGGGTGGGTCGAGGGAGGGGAACTCGCGGATACCGAGGAACGAGAATCCGAGCAGGCCGAAGAGCACGATGGTGATGGACAGGACGATGGCCAGCACCGGCCGCCGGATGCTGAGGGTGTAGAGGGTCATGGTGTCTCTGCACCTTGGGTGGCGGGTTCGTCGAGCTCGACTTCGAGCCCCGGCTGGAGCTGGAGGATACCGCTGATGATGACGAGATCGCCCTCGGTGAGGCCGTCGGTGATCTGGACCTCGCGCTCGTTGCGAATGCCGGTTGTGACCGATATCGGCTCGGCCAGACCCTCACGATAGACAAAGACCTTCTTGCCCCCGAGTTCGGGGATGACCGCGATCGCGGGAACCGTCAGCGCGTCGGACACCGAGCGAACGGCGAGCTCGACATTGGCGAAGGTGCCGGGGAGGAGGGCGCCATCGCTGTTGGGGCATCGCGCCCTCATCCGCAGCGATCTGGAGGCGGCGTCAACGTTTGGTTCGATGGCGTAGATCGTTCCTGGAAAGGCGCGTTCGATGCCTTCTACGGTGAAGGAGATCTCCTCGCCGATCCGCATCAGGGTCGAGTACCGTTCCGGCACCGAGAAATCCAACTTCACCGGATCGAGATCGTGAAGAGAGGCGATTCGGGTCTGGGACGAAAGGTAGCTTCCCGGGCTCACCCAACGCAGACCGATGACGCCGCCGAACGGCGCTCGGATCTCGGTCTTGAGCAGCTGGGCCTCGATGAGCTGGAGCTCCGCGTGGAGGACATTGAGTTCGCCGAGGGCCACATCATAGGTTTCGGATGAGATGACACCGTCATCGAGGAGTTGTTGCTGCCGCGCCTCGGCCCTTTTGGCGAGCTCGACTCGGTGGACGGCCCGTTGCCGCTCGGCCATCAGCTCCGAGTCGTCGATCTTGAGCAGGAGTGCCCCCTTGGCCACGCGAGCACCTTCTTCAAATTGAATGGCGGCGATCTTGCCCGAGATCTCTGAGACGATCTCGACGGATTCGTTGGCCCTGACGGTTCCGATGGTCGCCAGACGCTCGGCAAGCTGTACTGGAGTGATCTGGTGGACCCTGACCCGGAGTGTCTTCTCCGCTCCCTGGTCCGTCTTCTGATCGTCCTTGTCTCGAAATTGAAGGATCTTCGGCACTGCAAGAGCTGCGACGAGCGTGAGAGTGATGGTGAGGGCGAGACCCCATCGTTGGAATGTGAGCATGTGTTCTCCGGTCCGTCGGGCCGTGCAGAAGGTGCGGCCCGACCGGCCCATGGTTATATCATGGGGGACATCGGATCATCGCAACGTCGCAAACACAAAGACGCGAAGACACGAAGCGGTCACGAAGACATCGCATTGTTGAGGTGGCGCTGCCTGCGTGAGAGGTGTTCCGGTGCAAGATGGGGTTTCGGCACTCGAGAGCACGATTTGTTGAAACGCAAAGATCGCCAAGACCGCGAAGAACATCGCAAAGACATCGCAGTTGAGAGTCGGCCACGCCTACGTGGGCGAACTTCCGGTGCCAGGTGCGGACTCGGTCCTCAAACGTCTTTTTTTAACACAAAGGACACGAAGGTCGTCCATCGCAAAGGACACAAAGCCATCGCACTTTTTGGGTCGGGGCCACGTGGATTCAGTAGAGTCTCTGTGGTTTCAGGTCCGACGTAGGGTGGGCCTTGGCCCACCTTCAGAGTCACTCTCGTGGGAATCATCTCGCGGTGGTCCACCGACCTTCACGGATACGGGACCCACTTTCAATTGCAATGTCATTGCGATGTCCAGCTTGGCGCTCTTTGCGTTTCAAAAAATGGCCCTCAGGAACGAATCGTGCTCGTGGCACCGGAAGAACTTCCACGCAGGAGGCGCCACTTTCAACTGTGATGTCTTTGTGTCCTTTGCGATGGAACGGCCTTCGTGTTCTTTGTGTTTCAAAATTGATTGCGTTCGAGGGCCTCATCTGCCTCTGGCACCGGAACAACCTTTACGCGGGAGGCGCCAACAAAAAAATGCGATGGCTGCGATGCCTTCGTGAATTCTTCGTGTCTTGGCGCCTTCGTGGTTGCGACGGTGCGATGTCGATCAGCCGCCGGTCGGCACGAGGGTCAAAGTGGTCTTGGTCTCTCCGGGCAGAAACGGCGTCGGTTCGCCGTTGACCCACGCCTCGTGGCCTGCGCGATAGTGCGGCGACAGCGGGTGGCCGCTCTGACCGCCGGGCATGTGGAAGTAAGCGTCTTCCTCGCGACCGGGCGACACCGCAAAACGCTCCGAGGCACCGAACGCTGGACTCTGGACCCGCGGCATATTGCTGTCGCCGGGCAACTCCACCGGCGCCATGTTGAGCCAGGAAGAAAGCTGGGGCACCGCGAGGCTGATGGGGTGTTGAATGGCCAGGGTGTTGCGCCGGCCCCAGGTCCAGAACTCGGGCTCGGGGCCGATCTCGGTTGAGAAATACTCCATGGCGTTGTCCACGGCAGTCAGCAAGGTCTCCTCCCAGGTGGCGTGGTCGGGTCCCAAGAGATGGTTGGGGCGTTCGGTGACCATCCGCCACAGCGAGTCCTCCCATTGGCTGAAGCGACCGATGTTGAAGCGTTCGTCGGCCTCGGCGAGGGGTGCCATCAGACGGCCATAGACCAGTTCAAATGTCTCGATACGGAAGGCGCGCGCTAGACGGAACCCCTGAGAATCGACGCTCGCGCGGCCTGTCCATGTGTCCTCGACCAGCTGACGGAATGTCTCACGTCGGGGATGGCCGCCCACTGCCTCGTCGGTGAGGATGTCCAGGGCCAGCTGTCGCCAGCGCTCGATGAAGACGGCTCGATCGTCGAGCTGGATCGCGAGCATGGCCTCTTCGTCGGCCGTTGTCAGGGCGAGGAGATCATCACGGATCTGGCGCGCACGGGCTCCGAGAGCGAAGCCGCCGTCGCCAAGGATCTCCAGCATGTCTCCGGAGACCTGTCGGTTGTTGGCGGTCCAGAGGATGCCGTCTTCAGGGTCGAGAATCCGAGGGTAGTCCTCGGGCGAGAGCCAGCCGTCCCACGAGCGGGAGCCATCGGCCCAGGAGGTCGGCACCAGACCGGTGAAACCCTGCCGGTTCGGGATGCTGCCGATGATGGTCCAGCCGATCCGGCCGGTGTGATCGGCGCAGACAAAATTCTGCGGCGGGATCCCGGTGCGGTTGGCCGCCTCGACAGCCTCGTCGAGAGTCGAGACCTCCTCGAGACCGAGAAGGCCCAGGTTAGAGCCCTCGAGGTCGTGGGCGATCCAGCGCAACACACGCGGCCGACCCAGGTAGTCTTCGTCAATCACCGGTCCCCAAATGGTCCAGCGCACCTCGAGAATCGAAGGCTCAGCTCCGCGGATCACGATTTCTTCGTTGTGAACCTCGAGGCTACGAGGTCCGTCGGGAGTCAGATACTCCTCGCCATCCATCTCGAGGATCACCAGGTCGGTCCAATCTCCGTATGAATTGGTGAAGCCCCAGGCGACCCGGGTGTTGCTTCCGGCGACGACGGCAGGGGTGCCGGCAAGAGTCACGCCGATGATGCGGTTGGGTTCAGCCCGTCCGTCACCGGAGGGCCATTCCATGGCGGCCCGAAACCAGGTATTGGGCAGGCTCAGCCCCAGGTGCATGTCGTCGGCAAGGATGGCTCTGCCGTCCGCGGTCCGTGATCCGGCCACGGCCCAGTTGTTGCTGCCGACCATCGATGTCGTGGAATCGTCTTCGATGAGGTGTCGGGCGGCTACGGCAGCCGGTTCCTCGTCGTCGGTCGTGAGTTCGAAGAGCATTGGTGGAACCGCCATGGTCCCGCCGTCGAGGGCGGCATCCCAACTCGTTCCAGCCGGAACCAGAAATTCGGCGAGCTCGGGTTCAAGCAGATCCTCGAGTAGTCCGCGTGCGGACTCGCGATTCCCGGCTTCGTCATTGAGCTCGAAGTACATGCCGTCGAGCACGAGGGTGGTGTCCTCGTCGAGCCAGGGTTCCGGCTCGAGGCGAAGCAGTTGGTACTCGAACGGCGGTTGGTCGAGGGCCGCCAGTCCGGCGTTGACACCTTCGGTATAGGCCTGTTGGATTTGTCGGTGTTCCATCGGCATGTTCTCTACGATCCGCCTGGCAATGGTCCGGAACCGGTGCAGACGGGCTGCCCGGTCTGCCTCGAGAGTGGCCGGGCCGAAGAGTTCGGAGAGTTCACCGGCTCCTTTCCGTCGGAGCAGGTCCATCTGGAAAAAACGCTCCTGGGCGTGGACGAAACCGAGGCCGCGGGCGACGTCCGCACGGTTTTCACCACGGATGGTGGGAACTCCAAGGGCGTCGCGTTCGATGGCAACCGGGCCGGAGAGCCCGGCGATGGGGACCTCGCCATCGAGGATGGGGAGGCTCCCCGTGATCAGACTCCGTACCCACAGCCCGGTGAGGAGAGCCAGCAGCAGCACCGCAACCACGATGATCCCGAGAACCTTGACCCAACGACGCATGCCGGCCTCCTTTGGAACGCCAATACCCTAGCAAATGAAGGGCGATCGTGACATCGCACATCGCAGGTTTGTTGTCGGTCCGTTTGCTGCCTCTGTCGGCCAGAGGGAGCTGAAGAATTGTTGGTTCGACGAGTTGATCGACCAGCAGCTTTGCATCCGCGTCAAAGGACTGCCACTGGCTGGCGGCGACGTAGATGAGGTCATCACCGCCCTCCTCCCACTCCATACGAATCGACAGGAGAAAAGATGCGTTCAACTCATCGGTCGTAGCGGTCGACGTTCCACTTTTCGGCCGAAGCCTTCGTCACCCAGTCGCGCATGGCGGGCAGCGCCCACACGGCGTCAGTGTAGCGGATGACACCGAAAAGAAACCGCGGTTCCGACTGTAACTTTCCGGGCTCCGAGATCGTCTACCGACCAACCCGCGCGCCGGTGCGGGCAATCTCGTTGAAATCGGAGTTGCAATGAAAAGAATGTTCACCACCGGATGCCTCGTTCTTGCTGTCGTCCTCGGAGGGTTGGCAAAATCAAACGATGCCGGCGCCTGCTCGACGATCATGCTCAACAAAGGACCGCATCTGGTCTTCGGTCACAACCTCAATGAAAACGGGATCGACGTACCCGGAATGATCTTCGTCAACAAGAGAGGCGTCTTCAAGACTGGGCGGACCTGGAGCGAGATCGTCAACAGGGATCGGTCCAATCCGTCCGCCTTCACCTGGATCTCTCGCTATGGATCGGTGACCTTCAACGCCTTCGGTCGAGATTTCCCCGATGGGGGAATGAATGAAAATGGTCTGTATATATGGGAGATGAACGAAGATGCAGATTTCCCTGAAGATCAAAATTTACCTAAATTAAATCAAATGAATTGGATGCAATATAACCTGGATATGAACTCGGAGATCGATGAGGTTATCGAAAGCGCATATGAAATCGAAATCGATGGTTGGACATGGCACTTTTTTGTTGCCGACAGCCGCGGGAAAAGTGCGTCGATTACTTTCGTCGACGGTGATGTCGTCGTCCATCGGGACGAACGAATGCCGGTACCTGCGCTCTTCAACGAGCCCTACGATCGGGAGCTGGAGTCACTCAGGTATTTCGAAGGATTTGGGGGGTCGTATCCGGTCGAGCTCGACAACATGAACACTCCGAGATTCGCCAAGGCAGCGGTGATGTTGAGAGACTTTGATCCGAATGAAGATCCAGTCGAATACGGCTTTCTGATACTGAAGAATCTGACTGTTGCAGAGACGCCGAAATGGTCGGTTCTGTTTGATCTTCCAAGTCAAATGGTCTATTTCAAAACAAGATTGAACCCTGAAATCAAACGGTTTTCGATGAATGATCTGGATTTTTCGAATCTCACGCCGGCACAGATTCTCAATATGGACATCTCCTCCGGGGGAGATGTGAGGACGCAGTTTCACTCGTACGATGACGCGGAATTCTTCTCATTTCTCATGAATTTACCGCTGCCGGATGAGTTTTTTACCGTCGGTGGTCTGACCCGAGCAGAGTTCTGCGACCGGGCGGCTCGTCACTGGCGCGCAGCCGAACGACCGGAGAGACAGTTCTTTGCCGGAACCTGGCGGGAGATCGAGACCGGACCCGGCGAACCCGAGGTCGACCAGCGCTGGATCATCACCCTCACCGCCGAGGGCAGCTCTGTCAGGGGAGAGATTTCTCGGCAGTCCTCGGGCATCGAGGACGTTGGTGTGGATCATCTCCGGATGGTCGGGAATCGGCTGGTTTTCACTTTCAGGAAGTCGGCGCCGAGCGGGGAGATCTTCGAGATACGGGCCGATGTGCATGGGGATCGCATGATCGCTCGGTTGCTTGGAATGGAGGACGACTACGGTTCAATCACGTTGGAGCGGTCGGTTCCACTTTCCCAGTGACCGGCTGGCGGTCAGACTTCGACGGCAGCGCCGGTGGAGAAGGGGCGTAGGGTGTCACCCATGACCCCCGCCAGGACGCCGAAGGCTTTCTTGCCCGTGCAGTGGCCGGTGAAGACGGTGCCGCTGACCCGATCCATCATCTCCCTGGCGATGGCCTCGACTTCATGTCGGCTGGCTGCCATCGTGTTGAACTGGGGCAGACCGACGAGGTGGAAGCCTCCGAAGACTGCTTTGATCGGGGTCCCCGGGAACCGGGTTGTTGCCGTATCGACCATGTTCAGAATGCCGCTGTGCGAACACCCGGAGAAGATCACCATTCCGTCGTCTTCCTTGATGACCATGACGAGTTCGTGATCGAAAGGGTCGGGCGTGAGGGTGCCGCAGTCGTCGACATAGAGTCGCCGGTTGCCTTTCGGGCGGGGATGCGAGGTGTCGATCTCGGTGATGATCCAGACACCGGGGGAGACCTCCGTTGATCGATCCAGGCGCCCAAAGCGCGCCGGGAAACGATCGATGAGGGTGCGATCCAACCCGATGGGATGCCTGAGAACGGCCAGCGCCTTGAAGTAGCGGTCGTCGACAGGGCAGTCTCTGAGATAGACCGTGGCGCTCGGGTTGACCTCGAAGAACCGGCTCAAACCCCCACCGTGGTCATAGTGCTGGTGCGAGAGCACGGCGAGATCCACCTTGCCGAGATCGATCCCGAGCGCAGCCGCATTGTCGACGAAGGCCCCGGACGAGCCAGTGTCGAAGAGCACCCGGAGACCCGAAACCTCGATGTGGAGCGAGAGACCGTGTTCACTCTGGAGGTGGTCGCAACCGTCGCTGGTCTCGTTCTCAATCAATGCTGTTACCTGCATCTGAGCACCTCCGGGACCATTCTACGCCCTGCTCTGCGGATCGATGCGTCTTTGGGATGACTCTCCGATCTGGCTTGTGGTCGACGTACGGGATCGTCACAATCAGACCTGGGAGCGTGTAGGGAATAGATGGTGGATGGATTTCGGAGGGTCGGTTGAAGCCGATTTTTGGCGGATTCGCGGGTTCATACTGGTGGTATGGGCCAAGAATACGCCGGAAATCGGGCCAAACGACACCCGAAAGGCGCCGCCGATTCTATTCACTACACGCTCCTAGCAAACGCCTGTCTCAAGAATATTGCAAGAGGCTCGCTTGACACCGTCCGTCAGCCTGCTCACGATGAGACCATGAAAGACACACCCACCGACACCAACCCCGCTGAGACCACAAACTACGGCCTGTCCCGACGCGAGCTCGCCATCGGAGGTGCACTGGCCGCAACGTCCCTCGCCATGGGCAGACCATCGCACGCTGCCGAAGGGACGCACCCGCCTGTCGCCGTCTCCTCGGCAAACGGCATCAACGCCGCTT
>RCNF010000368.1_pt1 | contig 22687 bp, 23 predicted proteins | sample 2041311 | NCBI WGS metagenome assembly RCNF01 (sample SAMN09708228, study PRJNA481090) | Marine sediment metagenome, whole genome shotgun sequencing project. | biome: marine sediment; feature: ocean; material: sediment; isolation source: Sewage treatment plant 2 marine sediment (STP2) ... | reverse complement strand
ACCTCCCGGGGTGGCGCAACAAGGTGGCAGTCGACGTCTCGCGTCTCCAGCGGCAATTTGCGGCAGACCCGAACGCCGTGATCAACGGCATCCAGACGCCAATCGAAAAGGCCCCCGACCAGGTGGACTACCGGTGGCGCGTGATGGTGCAGCTTGTCTTCTGAATTTTGAATTCTCAATTTTCAATTCTTAATTCCTGCCATTTCGCCCCAAGACCCGTAGGCATGATGGTCGGTGAGCGAATTCAAAATTAAAAATTCAAAATTAAGAATTGAAACCTTGAGGATCAGGTTTTCAGCCCCAGACGACCACCATCGTAGGTGTCTGCCATGACGGTCTCGCACCACGTGGCGTTCTCGAGGTACCAAAGGACCGTGGCGCGCAGGCCGGTTTCGAAATCGAAGGCCGGTTGCCACCCGAGTTCCGACCGGATGCGGTCGGCGTCGATGGCATAGCGGAGGTCGTGGCCCGGACGGTCGGTGACAAAGCGGATGAGGTCGCGGCGGCTGGTACCGCCGTGTCCCGGGCGCATTTCGTCCACCAGGTCGCAGATGGCATGGACGACCTCGAGGTTTGTGTGTTCGTTGTTGCCGCCGATGTTGTAGGTCCGGCCGGGGGCGCCGTTGCGCACCACGAGGTCGAGGGCGCGGCAGTGGTCTTCGACGTGCAGCCAGTCGCGGACATTGGCCCCGGCGCCGTAGACCGGCAGCTCCTTGCCGGCGACCGCGTTTCCGATCATCAGCGGGATGAGTTTCTCGGGGAACTGGTAGGGCCCGTAGTTGTTGGAGCAGTTCGAGAGGGTGACCGGCAGCTCGTAGGTGCGGTGCCAGGCGCGAACCAGGTGGTCGGCGGCCGCCTTGGTGGCCGAATAGGGGCTCGAGGGATCATAGGGGGTCGATTCCTGGAACAGACCGTCGTCGTCCAGAGATCCGAAGACCTCGTCGGTGCTGACATGGTGGAAACGCACGTCGGTGCGGTCCCGCCACGCCGACCGCGCCGCCTCGAGGAGGATGGCTGTGCCGCGGACATTGGTGTCGATGAAATCGAGCGGTGCGTCGATGGAGCGATCGACATGGCTTTCGGCGGCGAGGTGGACGACCGTGTCGACATCGTGGTCGGCGAACAACGCCCGGACCGCGTCCGCATCCCGGATGTCCGACTGGACGAAGACATACCGGTCGCCGTGCTCGTCGAGCACGCCCTCGAGGCTCGCAAGATGGCCGGCATAGGTGAGGGCGTCGAGGTTGATGACCCGAACGGCGTCATCTGTTGCGAGCACGTGGCGGACGAAGTTCGAACCGATAAAGCCGGCGCCCCCGGTGACCAGCATCGACTGCGGTTGATGGGACGGTGAGCTCATTTTTCGAATTCCGGGAGATTGGAGTCCGCGATGGAGGCCAGAGGAGCCCATCTGCGGTCGCGGTCGGAGAGGATCGGGTCGCGATCCGCCAGCGGCCACTCGATGGCGAGGTCGGGGTCGTCCCACGGCAGACCATATTCGTCATCGCCGTTGTAGAAATCCGAGCACTTATACTGGAACTCGGCGGTCTCCGAGAGTACCAGGAAGGCGTGGGCAAAGCCGACAGGAGCGTAGAACTGGAGGCGGTTCTTCTCCGACAGCTCGGCCCCGGCCCACTGGCCGAAGGTCGGACTGTTGCGGCGGATGTCCACCACCACGTCAAACACGCTGCCCCGGGTCGCCCGCACCAGTTTGGCTTGTGGATGGCCGAGCTGATAGTGAAATCCTCGCAGGACGCCTCGCGCCGAGCGCGAGTGGTTGTCCTGGACAAAGGAGTCGGTGACGCCGAACTCCGCACAGAGGCGCTGGTTGTACGACTCCATGAAGAAGCCTCGGTTGTCCTCGTGGACCGTCGGCGAGATCAGCTTGACTCCGGGCAGCGGCTCGTCAATCACCCGCACGATCAGCCTCCGCGGCGTCAAGCACCGCCCGCAGGTAATCGCCATAGCTCGAGGCGCCGGCGGCCTCGGCCTCACGCCGAAACTCGTCGGTCGTGATCCAGTCCTGGTTCCAGGCGATCTCCTGCAGGCCCCCGACCTTGAGCCCCTGCCGTTCTTCGATGGCCTCGATGAAATTGGAGGCGTCGCTGAGGCTGCGGTGGGTGCCGGCGTCGAGCCATGCAAAGCCGCGATCGAGCACGGTCACATTGAGTCGTTCCTGGGCCATGTAGCGCCGGTTGAGGTCCGTGATCTCGAGCTCGCCGCGTGGGCTGGGCGCGAGATCGGCGGCGAGATCGCACACGTCGGGACCGTAGAAATAGAGACCGGGCACCGCGAATGAGCTTTTTGGCTGCTGCGGTTTTTCCTCGATCGACAGAGCGCGGCCATGGCCGTCGAACTCGACCACGCCGTAGCGTTCGGGATCGCGAACCCGGTAGCCGAAGATGTGGGCGCCCTCGGTCAATTCGGCGCACTCGCGCAACATACCGGTGAGACCGTGGCCGTGGAGAATGTTGTCGCCGAGGACAAGGCAGGACGGCGATCCTGCGAGGAAGTCGCGGCCGAGAAGAAAGGCCTGCGCCAGGCCTCCCGGTTCGGGTTGGACGCAGTAGTCGAAATGCATCCCCAGCCGACTGCCGTCGCCAAAGAGCTCGCGATAGGCGGGGAGATCCCGTGGGGTGGAGATGACCAGAACCTCACGAATGCCGGCCAGCATGAGCAGGCTCATCGGGTAGTAGACCATTGGTTTGTCGTAGACCGGCAGCAGTTGTTTGCTGATGACCTGGGTGACCGGGTGGAGGCGGGTCCCCGACCCGCCCGCGAGGACGATACCTTTCATGCGTTGCTCCCCATCGGCGCAACGATAACACGGAGGAGAATTAGGAATTAGGAATTAGGAATTAGGAAATCGGAATTCGGAATTCGGATTTCGGATTTGCCACCCATCTCGCCGGCAGCCGGGATCCGGCTTCGCCTGTGGCTACGCCGTGACAGGCCGGCTGCCCCACAAACGCTCCGAGATCGGTCTTCTTGTGGGGCACGCGTCTCGCGTGCCGTGTGGTTGAAACCGCGTGCGGCGGAGGTGCCTGGCACCCGCTCAGGTCTTGACAGACCTCTTGCAGTGATATAGTGTATTACATCAGTGACACACTATGGAATTTCCCATGCACCAATTCCTTGAAATCGACACCGCTGCATCGACCCCGATTTGGCGACAGATCGAGGACGGCGTCCAGCGCCTCCTCGCGTCGGGGCGGTTACCGGTGGGGACAGCGGTGCCGTCGGTTCGCGAACTCGCTCGCGCCCTCCGCATCAACCCGGCCACCGTCTCCAAGGCCTACCGCCGTCTGACCGACGCGGGGCTGCTGACGGTGCGGCGCGGGGAAGGCACATTCGTTGCCGAGCTCCCGGTGGGCGATCGTCAGCAGGCGCGGCGCCGTCTGCTTGGGGAGGGTGCGGCGGCGTTTGTGCGGGTGGCTCGCAGCGTCGGTGCAGAACGCGGCGAAGCGGTGCAGGCGATCGAGAAAACGTGGGATGAGGTCGATTTCGAGGGCGGTGAAGGAGCCGGCGATGACGACTGAGACCGTGATCGAATTGAAAGAGCTGACGGTCCGCTATGGACGATTGACGGCTGTTGACCAGCTGTCGTTTGAGGTGCCCAAGGGTAGCGTTTACGCGCTTCTCGGTCGCAACGGTTCGGGAAAGTCCTCGACCGTTCGCTGCCTGCTCGGCCAGCGCCACGCCACCGCCGGGGCCGCCAGAGTGTTCGGCCTGGATTCCTGGAAGCAACGGCGGCAGATCATGGAGCGGGTAGGAGTGGTTCCCGAGCAACCGGACATCCCTCCTGAAACCAACGCAGAGAAACTTGCTCGTTTCATGGAGCAGGTCGCGCCGCGGTGGCGAAAAACGGAGTTCTTCGGGCGGCTCGAGGGATTCGGCATCCCGCGAAAACAGAGATTCGACAAGCTTTCCAAGGGCCAACGACGACAGATGGCGCTGGCTCTCGCGCTTGCTGCCTCGCCGTCGCTGTTGGTGCTCGATGATCCGACCCTGGGTCTCGATGCGGTGGCCCGCAGAGAACTCTTCGAGGAGCTGATCGGAGATCTCGCCGACCACGGAACGACGGTCCTCCTCACCACCCACGATCTCGCCGGGGTGGAAGGCATAGCCGACCGCGTGGGCATCCTCCGCCACGGAACCCTCCTGGTCGACGAGAGCCTCGAATCGCTCAAGGCCCGGTTCTGCCGTCTGACTTTGGCGCCCGCCGGGGATGTGGCGTCCGACGCGATCGAGACCGGGCTTCGCCACCTCGGTGCCATCTCCTCGGCAAACGTGCAGGGCGCTGTTCAAGCTGTGGTGGAGAACTTCAGTGAAGTCGGTTTTGGGAGGTTTCGCGATGAGGTGCCCGTCGAAGTCGAACAGATCCAATCGCTGCCGCTCGAGGAGATCTTCATCGCGCTGTGCGGGGAGAACGGGGGCAGCCGATGAAACACACGATGGCCGTGTTCTGGCGTGAAATCACGGCGCGCCGCGATCTCCTGTTTCTGGCTGTGGCGGTCCTGGTGATTGTTCTGATGATGCCCTTTGTGCCCGGCACCGGCAATTACAGCCCTTCGGAAGTCCGTGGCGTGGTGTCGCAGGTCCTCGCGCTGTTGCTGGGGTGCGGTGTGGCCATCGGGTTGGGTCTCTCTGTTTTTGGTGCCGATCTTTCGGCTGGTCGACTCGGTTTCTTTTTTGCGCGTCCAATCAGCGCCCGAGCCATCTGGGTGGGGAGGATCCTGGCGGTCCTTGTGCTCGCACTCGTCTGCGAGTTCGTTGTGCTCGTCCCGGCGATGGTCGAAAACATCGGTCGGCTGATCGATTTCAGTGCCAAGACGTGGTGTGCGTTTGTTTGTGCGTTTGTTCTCTTGCCGACCATCCTTTGCCTCGCCTCGCACGCCCTGAGTGTGATGAATCGCGCCCGTTCGGTGTGGCTCCTGCTGGACCTCGGGGGCGCGGTCGCGATTGGAGTGGGCGCTTGGCTCGTGATTGGGCCGTTGTACGGATTAGGAGCGGTCCTGGCCATATTTGTTGTCGGCTCCCTGTTGGCCATCGCAATTGCCGGGGCACTCGGCGTCGCCGGTTTTGCGGGCCTGGCGCTGGGCCGGACCGACCTCCGTCGGATGCACGGCGCGATGTCCCTGGTCCTGTGGTCGTTATCGGGAGCCGCGGTGATCGGTCTGGCGTTTTATGGCGGGTGGCTGAGAGGTTTTGGTCCGTCCGAGATGGACGAGGTCGATGTCTTTTCGGTTGCGCCCGATGGAGAGTGGATCGAAGTCTGGGGGACTGCCCCCAGGCATCTCGATGTCCGACGGCGTGTTCTGATGTCGTCGAACGACGACAGGTACCTCGCTCTCCCGGTGTCGTGGAATGAATCCTCGATGGAGCTGGCCTATTCGGCGGATGGCGGGGGGGCGGTCGGTTTCAACCATGTCTCAGGCTCGGGGAATTTCAGTTCTCTATGGTGGCTCGACCTCACGGCCGACCAACCCGTGATCATGGAATCGCTTCTTGTCGTGCCTCAGCGAACAGTCCCCGGGCTCTCGCCCGACGGGTCGCGGGTTGCACTCCTCGAAGACGGCACTCTGTCGGTCTATGATCTGGTCTCCGAGCAGCTGGTGGCGGCCATTCGCCTCCCGGCACCCTATCGAAAGGCGACTGTCCTCTTTCATGAGCACGATCGGCTTCGTCTCTTTGCGAGACCCGGAGGCGATGAGGCTTTGATGACGATGATCGCGGAGGTCGATCTGGAGCTTAAAAAGCTTGACGAAACGGGTCGAATTGAAGGTGCCGGCGACTCGTCGTGGATGCAGGTCGATTCGAGTGCGACGCGCATGGTCTTTTGCGTTCGTGAGAACCGTGGGCAGGCTTTTAGGTGCTCTGTCCACGATGGCGGAGATGGCTCACTCATTCGAGAGCTCGACCACGGTGGGTTGATGCGCTTCCTCGAGGACGGCCGCCTGGTGTCGTTGACCGGTAGTAAATCAGAAGGGAGGCGTCTGCTGGTGGAATCGGCTGATGGATTGACAACCACCGAACACTCCGTGGGTGAGGCTGACATGGCATTCCTCGGCGGCGAAGCCCTGCCCGGCCAGATCGTCGTCGCTCGTCTACTGAATCTCGAGGAAGTAAACCAGGGGTACCGCTACGAGTTGGTCGATGTTGACAGCGGCGCCGTCCGCCTCATCGGTTCCGGTTTGCGCAAAGGGTACCCCGGAATTCAACGGTTATGGGGAGGTGGCAGCACGGTCTTGTGGTACCTCGATTCGCCGGAATCCAACTGGATCTTCACCGACCGCACCGGCGCCGTCGTGCGTTGGGACCCGGAAACTGGTGAGCTGGTTCACGTGGTCGGAGGGCGTTCTCCGTAGTCGATAGCCCAACGCGGACAGCCACCATTCGGGCCCAAGACGGATACAGGGAACGGATAACGGTCAGTCAGAGTTGCGTTGAGAAGATCAGGTTGATGTGAAAAATCGTTGGATAGGAGCAGGGTTATGAATAGAAATCGTTGTGTGAGAATCGCTGCAATCCTCCTCGTCGGAGTGATCGGCTCCATTTTCGTGCTGATGGGGCCCGGCGCCCTGGAGGCTGGTGCCAAGGTTGAATACAAGTTCGTACGTCTTGTAGACGATAGCGCAATGCCGGCCATCACGGACGCCCTGAACAGAGAAGCGGAACGAGGTTGGGACCTTGAAGAGATGGCGGTTGTCCCAGGCCAGCCCGGTACGATCTATTTGGTGTTCAAAAAGTAGAAAAAGCGAAGCTCTGCGTGTTCCGCATAGAGGCGATCATAATTTCCTCATGCTCGTGCTCCATGGTTCGAGTCATCACGCGAGACCGCGTTGATTGGGCGTGCCGTTTCTGACGATATTGTTGGCGGATTCGCTGAAGTCAGAGGACTCTCGGATCCCAAACATCGTAAGAGGGTGCAACCTCGGAGACCGTTACAGGAGAAGAGCACTTTGAGTATCAGAAGATCGGGCCGATCGTCCGGTTTCCACCGGTCTCAGGCTCCAAGCCTCAAGCCTCAGGTCTCCGGACATGGGAACAAGCCCCGCCCGATCTTCGTAGTCATAGATGGAGGACGAGATGTGGACCTTCATCCTGTGGTTGATTCTTTTTGTAGTGTGCTGGCCGTTGGCGCTGCTGGCGCTGTTTCTCTACCCGATCGTGTGGTTGCTGCTGCTGCCTCTGCGGCTGATCGGCATCACGGTCGATGCGGTCTTCAAGTTTCTGCACTCGGTGCTGTTGCTGCCGGCTCGGGTTCTGCGTGGTCCGGCGGGTGCTCGCGCCTAGCCAGCTCAGGGCCCGTCAGCTGTTGAGAATGAAGTCCGCAAGTTTGCGCAGATCCTCGTCGCCGGTCTCGGCGTAGGCGGGCATGGCGATCGGGTACTGCTCGCCCAGATACGAGAGTCTGGGGTTGTTCTCAACAAAGGTCTTCGGGCTCTTCAGGTACTCGAGGAGTTCGCTTTCGTCCCAGTGATCGGCGATCTTGACCAGTGGCGGTCCGGAGCGCTGTCCCTCACGATTGTCGCCGTGGCACTTGGCGCAGCCGAGATCGATGTACAGCGCTTCCGGGCTGCCCGCCGGCGGTCCGGATGCGCCGCAGGCGGCAAAGGTGAGAAGAGCTGCGGCGGCGACGGCGATGGACGCGTAGACACAACGGGTCGTTTTCATCGGTCCTCCTCCAGGGTGGGAATCAAGGAGTGTGCAGTGCATAGAATTGGCGGCGCCTTTCGGGTGTCGTTTGGCCCATTTTTTGGCGACTTCTTGGCCCGTACTACCAGTATGAACCTGCGAATTCGCCAAAAAATGACCTCAAACGCCTCTCCGAAATTCATCCACCATCTATGCACTCCACACTCCTAGTCACCCACCAGATGATCAACCTTTGCCGAACAGATGAAGTCGTTGTCGGAGATACCCGCGACGGTGTGGGTGCTGTAGCGCAGGCCACAGGTGTTGTAGCCCACAACCATGGAGGGGTGGTGGTCCTCGCGATGCGAGATCCAGGCGACGGCGTTGACGAAGGCCATGGTCTGGTAGTGGTCCTCGAATTGAAAGGTCTTGACCAGTTCGCCGTTGTTGATCTCCCACCCCTCGGCGTGGCTCAATTTGTGCTCGAGATCGTGCCCGGAAAGCGGTGGTGTTCCCGGTGCGATGGGGCGGCAGGTCATCATCAACAGCTCGTTGTCACACATGGCTTTCCTCCGCGGACATGATAGCGGATCTGGGGGCCCCGCATCTTGCTCTCGATTCATTTTTAGGTTAACCTAAAAAAATCATGAACAACTCAAATGTGATGCCGGGAGAAGCAGCAAGGCTCACCTTGAGCGAATCCCAGGAGGATTACCTCAAACAGATCCTCCTGCTCCAGGAGCGCCACGGCAAGGCGGGCACCAAGGACCTCGCCACCCGGTTGCAGGTGCGCCCGGCATCGGTGACTGAGATGCTGGGCCGGCTCGCCCAACGGGGGCTGGTTGAACACACTCCCTACCAGGGCTCCACCCTGACCTCGTCCGGGAGGCGGGTAGCGCTCGAAATGCTGCGCCACCACCGCCTGCTCGAGACCTATCTGGTGCAGCAACTGGGCTATTCCTGGGATGAGGTGCACGAAGAGGCCGAAAGGCTCGAGCACGTGATCTCCGAGCGCTTCGAGACGAAAATCGCCGAGGCCATGGGGCACCCGACCCACGACCCGCACGGTGACCCCATCCCCGGCGAAGACCTGGAGATGCCCCCCGACGAATTGTGGGTTCGTCTCGATGAGCTGGGTTCGGGAGAACGCGGCGAAGTGGCCCGGGTAGGCGCCCAGGACCGCGACAGCCTGAGGTCTCTGCTGGAATTGGGCGTGGTCCCGGGCAGCACGGTGGAGGTCATCGAAAGCGGCGACGCTTCGGTTCGGGTGATGCTGGGTGGGGAGCAGCAGATCTTTTCGGTCGCCCTGGCCCACCAGCTCTGGGTAGAAAGGACGTAAGGATGAAATTCTCGAAATTGACGGGAGTGCTGTTGATAACGGCGGTGGCCGTTGCCTGTGGGCCCAGCGATCCTCCCCAGTCCGGGGAAACAAAACTGCAGGTAGTTGCCACCACCACGATCGTCGGCGATCTGGTGCGGACCATCGGTGGAGATGACGTCCACGTCGAGGCCCTCATGGGCCCGGGGGTCGACCCCCACCTCTACAAGGCGTCGGCCGGTGACGTGCGACGGATGAGTTCTGCCGAAGTGATCTTCTACAGCGGTCTCCACCTCGAAGGCAAGATGACCGATGTGCTGGAGGGAATGAACCAACGGGGCGCGCGGACGGTTGCGGTCGCCGAGTGCATTCCCGAGGATCGGCTGATCAGCCTCCAGGGTTTTGCCGGTCTGCACGACCCGCACGTTTGGTTCGATGTCGACTTGTGGGCGCAAACTGTGGACTGTGTGGTTCAAGCCCTGGCCGAGCTGAACCCCGCGGGTGCGGAGACGTACAACACCAACGCAGATCGGTATCTCGACGAGCTCGCGCAGCTCGAACTTTGGGTGCAACAGCGTGCGGGGGAGCTTCCGCCCGAACAGCGGGTGCTGGTGACTGCGCACGATGCCTTCGCCTACTTCGGTCGCGCCTACGGTTTCGAAGTGCGGGGTCTGCTCGGGGTGAGCACGGCTTCCGAGACCGGGACCTCCGACATCCAGCAGTTGGCCGAGTTCATCGTCGAACGCAGAATTCCCGCCGTCTTCGTAGAGACCTCGGTCCCACGCCGCTATGTCGAGGCGTTGCAGGAGGCGGTCGCCGCCCGTGGCTTCGATGTCAAGATCGGCGGCAGTCTGTTCTCGGATTCTCTTGGCACGGCCGGGACGCCGGAAGGCAGCTACGGGGGAACGGTCCGCGCCAATGTCGACACGATCGTCGACGGATTGAGAGACACCGGCCATGAAGACTAGAAGAGACCCAGACTTCGCCGATCGTTTCATCATCGCCGTGTTCTTTGCGCTCGTGGTCGCAGTTGCCGCGTTGCCCGTATCTGCAGTAGAACCGTTGGTGACCGACCGCCCGGATTTCACCGAAAGCTCGAGCGTCGTTGGTGTCGCAGTCGTCCAATTCGAGGGCGGAGTCACCTTTTTCGAAACCGCAGACGGCACCGAGACCACGACCGCCGGTGAGGTGTTGGTGCGGTGGGGCGTGCTGAAGCGGTTGGAGTTGCGTTTCGGACTGCCTACCTATACCTGGATCGACCAGCCGGGCAGCAGCAGCTCGGGTTTCGTCGACTCGTTTGTGGGTCTGAAGTACCAGTTCGCCGACGCAAAGGGGCGGGGATTCCTGGGCGGGATGGAAGGGTCCGTGATCGCGTCAACCACGATGCCGACGGGGGACGCTGATTTTGCGAGCGAGGAGTGGCAGCCTTCGGCCGTCCTGTCGGTGGGTTGGGATCTCGGCCCGAAGCTGGGTCTCGGTGTGAATCTCGGTGTTGGGCGTCCCGTCGACGCTGATGATCGCTATACGACCGCGTGGGCGAGCGCGGCGCTCGGCATCGGTGTGACGGAAAAATTGTCGGTCTTCTTCGAAGTTTTCGGATTCAACCGGGAGGAGGCGAGAGGGCCGAACACCGCGACGTTCCAGGCCGGAGTCGTCTATCTGCTGAGCCCCGATCTCCAACTCGATCTCCGCGCCGCTCGCCGGTTGACCGACCGGGGTGTCGATCTGCTCGTGGGCGCCGGCGTCTCATGGCGCCTCGGAGGATGACGATGGGAGAGGAACGCAGCCCGTGGGCCCTCGAGGTCGAAGATCTGACGGTGGCCTATGACGACCAACCGGTCCTGTGGGACATCGATTTGCAGGTGCCGGCCGGGGTCAAAATGGCCATTGTCGGACCAAATGGTGCGGGAAAGAGCACCCTGGTCAAGGCGGCCATGGGTCTGATTCCTGCGGTCGCCGGCGAGGTCCGGGTCTTTGGCCGTCCGCGGGAGGAGGCGCGCGGCGAGATCGCCTATGTTCCGCAGCGCGCCACCCTGTCCTGGGACTTCCCGACCGACGTCCTGGATGTGGTGACCATGGGCACCTACGGCCGATTGGGATGGGTGCGGCGCAGCGGCGCCGCTGAACGCCTTCAGGCGACCGCGGCTCTCGACCAGGTCGGGATGACCGCGTTTTCACGGCGCCCTATCGCCGAACTGTCGGGTGGGCAACAGCAGCGGATTCTGCTCGCCAGGGCTCTGGTTCAGGACGCCCCGATCATCATCCTCGACGAACCGTTTCAAGGGGTCGACGCACCCACCGAAAGGGCGATCATCGAGGTGCTCAACGGTCTTGCCGGGGTGGGGAAGACCATCATCGTGGTTCACCACGATCTGCAGACGGTGCCCGAGTACTTCGACTCGGTGTTGCTGCTCAATGTCCGCGCCCTGGCTTCAGGCCCGGTGAGCGAAGTCTTCACCGAGGACAATCTCCGGCTGACCTTTGGTGGACGAGTCGGAGTACTGGCGGCTCGGGCCGCCGGCGGGGCGTGATGGACCTGCTGGGCGACTACACTCTGCGCCTGGTGGCGGTTGGGTCGGCGGTGCTCGGAGCCACCAGCGGCGTGCTCGGGTCATTCGCCTATCTGCGTCGCCAGAGCCTGATCGGGGACGCTGTCAGCCACGCGGCCCTGCCGGGAATCGCGCTCGCCTTTCTTCTCACCGGAAGCAAGGTCCCGCTCCTGATCATGATCGGCGCGGCGTTGGCGGGCTGGTTCGCCACCTTCCTGATGGGGTTTGTGGTGCGCCGTTCGAGGGTCCCTTTCGACAGCGCCCTCGGAATGGGTCTGGCGGTTTTCTTCGGACTCGGTCTGGTGCTTTTGACCTATATCCAGAAACAGCCGAACGCGGCCCAGGCGGGTCTCGAATCGTATCTCTTCGGTCAGGCGGCGTCTCTGCTCAGACGCGATGTCGTGACGATGGGGGTGTTGGCAGCGGTGGCGTTGCTGATTCTCGTGACCTTGTGGAAGGAGTTCAAGCTCCTCACCTTTGATCCCGAGTTTGCGGGCAGCCTCGGGCTGCCGGTGCGCCGGCTCGACGGTCTCCTGACTCTCCTCCTGGTGGTCGCTATCGTCATCGGCTTGCAGACGGTGGGGGGGGTTCTGATGAGCGCGATGATCGTCGCACCGGCGGCTGCGGCGCGGCAATGGAGCCGGCGGCTTGCGCCGATGGTAGTGATAGCTGCTGCAGTCGGAGTGTTTTCGGGGGTTGCGGGTTCGGTGGCCAGTTCGCTGGTACCTCGCCTGCCCACCGGACCGACCATCGTCCTGGTCTTGAGTTGTGTGGTTGCAGTTTCGATGTTGCTGGCGCCGGGCCGCGGTCTGGTGTGGCGTGCCATCCGGCTCGGACGCCTGCGGCGGGCGCCCGATCAGGATCCGGTGCTCATGCACCTTTTCGCTTTGTCGCTGCAGCATGAGGACGACCCCGATCACGGTCACAGTGTGGCGGTGGTGCGCACCATGAGCCAGCCGGATGAGGATGTCGACGGCGCTCTCGACCGGTTGGCCGCGCGGGGTCTCGCACGACGCACGGCTGCGGGTCTGTGGGCGCCAACGGAAATCGGCCGCCGCGAGGCGAGGAAGATCCTCGACCGTGAATCGGAGGACGGACGATGAGCGCCGCAGCAGAAATCGTCCTGATCGGGGTGGTAACCGCGGTGGCGGCGTCGATCCCGGGAACCTACCTCGTGCTGCGCCGAACGGCAATGGTATCGGACGCCATCTCGCATGCCATCCTGCCGGGCATCGTTGTCGCATTTTTTATCACCCACGATCTCAACTCACCTCTGTTGTTGGTGGCGGCGGCGGCGACCGGCGTTCTGACGGTGGTGTTGATCGAGGCCCTGCGAAAGACCCGTCTGGTGCCCGAAGACGCTTCCATCGGGCTGGTGTTTCCGGCGCTGTTTTCGGTCGGGGTGATCCTGATCTCGCGCTATGCCGGCGACGTCCACCTCGACACCGATTCGGTTCTGCTCGGTGAGCTCGCATTCGCGCCGTTCGATCGCATGATCGTCAACGGCCTCGACCTCGGACCGCGTGCGTTGTGGACGATGGGAACCATCCTGGTCCTCAACGTGGCAGCAGTGACCTTGGTGTGGAAAGAACTCAAGCTGGCCACTGTCGATCCGAGCCTGGCCGCGTTGCTGGGATTCTCCCCCGGCGCCATTAATTACTCCCTCATGGCCATGGTCTCGATTACGGCAGTCGGGGCGTTTGACGCAGTGGGCTCGGTTCTGGTGGTGGCGCTGATGATTGCCCCGCCCGCCACCGCCTATATTCTGGTCGATCGTTTTGCCCCCATGTTGTTGATGGCAGCTCTCACGGCAGCCGCCAGTGCCGTGCTCGGTTACGCGGCGGCTCACATCTTTGACGTGTCCATCGCGGGGTCGATGGCGGTGGCTTCGGGTGTGCTGTTTGCGCTCGCCTTTGCATTCGCGCCGCGTCGGGGTTTGGCGGCGCAGGCCCGCCGCCGCAGCTCGCAGCGGCTCGAACTGGCTGTTCGGATGCTGGTGGTCCATTTGCTGCACCACCAGGAAACCGAGGTCGAACGCGAAGAATGTCGGTTGCGGGGTCTCCACCGGCATTTGCGATGGAGCGAAGCGCGGACTCGACAGGTTGTCCGCGAGGCTGAAAACCGGGACCTCGTGGCGCGGTCGGACGAGCTGGTTCTCGCGACCCCCACAGGTCGCCGCCTCGCCGAGGAGGCGATTCTCAAATAGCCTCCTGCTCAAAGGGGATTGAGTTTTGGCGTATTCCACCCGGGCGACTCGTCATGTCGATCCGCTGCGGGTGGCCTCGACGACCGGTCGAAACTTCGTAAATGCGGTACAATTCAGGCTTTGGAGGGACCATGAAGGTCATCGAAGGACACCTTGACGCACAGGGTCTCCGGTTTGCACTGGTCGTGAGCCGTTTCAACGAGGCATTGACCAGCAGACTCGAGGCCGGCGCGATTGACTGTCTTCTCAGACACGGCGCTGGGGAGGAGCAGATCTCGATAGTTCGAGTGCCGGGCGCCTGGGAGATCCCCATGGTGGCTGCAAAGCTGGCTGCAGGCGGCTCGTTTGACGCCGTCATCAGTGTCGGTGCCCTGGTGCGCGGGGGAACGGCCCATTTTGACCTGATCGCCGCTGAGGTTGCCAAGGGCGTGGCCCAGGCCTCGATCAGCACGGGGGTCCCAATCACGTTCGGTGTGATCACCACCGAGACCCTCGAGCAGGCGGTGGAACGAGCCGGCTCCAAGATGGGCAACAAGGGATGGGAAGCCGCCCTGGCAGCTATCGAAATGGCCCGCCTGACTGAAAGGCTCGATCGGAGTCGCTAGTGGTTGTGGCAGTGCAACAGGAATTTCGTGCGGGAGGGGCAGGCTAGTGGGTACGCGCCGGCGCGCCCGTGAGCTCGCCCTTCAGCTGTTGTATCAGAACGAGTTGACGGACACGTCACCCGAGGAAATGCAGCTTGGATTCGACGAGTGGCAAAATGCCGGAGAGGGCGTCCGTGAATTTGCCGACAAGCTCCTGCGGGGAACCCTGGCGAGATTGACCGAAATTGACGCGGAGTTGGTGCGGCAGACCGCCCACTGGCGGCTCGAACGTCTGGCGGCTGTGGACCGCAACATTCTCCGGCTCGCCATGTACGAGCTGATTTACGACATGGGCACGCCCCATGCGGTGGTCATTGACGAAGCAATCGAAATCGCCAAGAAATTCGGCGCCAAAGACTCCGGTAGGTTCGTAAACGGAGTGTTGGACGGTTTTGTCAAACGGCGAGCCGAGGCGGGATGAGAGCGGCCTTTTTCGCGTGCGGGCTCCTGCTGGTGTTCCCCGTCCACGGCGAAGAGGCCCTTTATCTGGTGGCCGGCGCGGCGCCGATTTCAGCTGCGGCCAACGGCTACCACCAGGAGGTCACCCGAAAGGACGACGGTGACTTCGCGGTTCATGTCGTGACCACCCTCGCGCCGATCGAATCCGCGGGATCGTATGGCGGCGTTCTTATGGGAGAAAAGCCCGATGTGCCGGAGGATTTCAAGCTTCCGGGGCGGCTTTCGAGAGAGCTCACTCCCGACCTCGGCGCCTGGGAAGCGGCAACCCTGGTCCTCGCCTGGGTGTCGAAAAGCCTCGCCGTCGACACCGGTGACGAAGGCCCACAGGATGCTGTGTCAGTGCTCGCTCGCGGCCGAGGACGTTGTTCGGGTCTGGCGAACGCGGCTGTTGCAATGTTACGCGCCGCGGGTTTCGAAGCGCGAACGGTGAGCGGGCTGCTCGTGGGCGACACCGAGGCCATTCCCCACCGATGGATCGAGTGCCGGCTGCCGGCGGCAGGCTGGGTCCCCAGCGATCCGACGCTTGGGTTGTGGACCGTCACGCCGCGTCACCTCGTCTTTGCCGATACCGTGACAACAACCCCACATGTGGAGGTCGTGGAGTCGGGTGACGATGGTTTGAAACGGCTGCCTCGGCACGAGGGGCAATTGCTGCGACCCAATCTGGGAGCGGATCTGGTGTGCCGTCTTGACTCGGCGATGACGGCGCCGTTACCTCTTGCCACACTTCGCGGCAGCGGCGGCGAAATCAGGCGCGCCCGTCTCGATCCGGAGGCCAGATTTTCGGGTCTCTTGCCGGGTCGCTGGGTCCTCGAGGTCGAAGCCGGCGGGGAGATCATCGAACGCCGCACCTTTTTCCTGCGATCCGGCGGCTACAACAGCTACACCGTGAAAGATCGCTTGCACCCTCCGGAAATGAGGCCTGGATCGTGAGTCGGACGCTGTCTGGAAGTCTCGAGCATTTGTCTCCTCCGGCGCTGTTGAGGCTTGTTTCGGCCACGTCGCCGAGCGGAATTCTGGTTCTCGAAACGGCTGAAGGCGAGCTGCGATTTGAGGTGGATCGAGGCCGTGTCCGTGAGCCATCCGAGGATCAGCTCCGGCTGGCACGGAAGGTTCTGAGTTGCCGTGCCGGGTCCTTCACCTTTCGGCCACTGTCGATAGAGCCGATCGAAGGCAGGGTTCTCAGCCTTTCGGCCCTGGCCGAGGCGGCCGAGGCGATCGACACCGATACCGAAATCGAAAGCCTGATGACGGATGAGATCTTCGATTTCCAGACCTCCACAGATGCGGTCAAGATCCACGTCCTGCCATCTCGACCACCCCGCGACCCCCTCGATGAGATGCTGGTGGATCTCGAGGCCGGAGCGCCGGGTGAGCTTTTGTTTGCCGACATCGGGGTGTTCGTTCAGGACCCGAGATTCTGGCGAGGCTCCATCGAACGGCAGTGGCGTCAACTCGGATGGCGACTGCATTTGGTAGCGCTCGCAGCAGAGGTTGACGGCGGAAAATTCGACGTGATGGTGGTCCATCACCAAAATGCGACGGCCCGCGCCGGGCACGAGCGCGATTGGCTCGAGTTGATTCGCGAGGGCTGTGAGGCGGACCCGACTGTGCCTGTGGTGTGGGTCGCACCGCTCGGAGACCCTGAATGGGTCCATCGTTTGATCGATGCGGGGGTGTCATTTCTCATGCCGCCCCCTGTGGGCGATTCGGGTGAGGTGGCGAGTCGTTTTGCCGCTGACCTGACCAAAATTGTGGACCGGCAGCTGCGCAGTCGGCACGGGCGGGGTGATTCGGGCCTTTCGGCGTCGGTGTCCGATCTCGTCGGTGCGATTCTGTCCGAGAGTGATCCCGATCGCGGGGTGAGGTCATTGCTGCAGCTCGCTGCCGAGAGTTTCACTCGGGGTGCGGCGTTGACGGTCGATAGCGCCTCGATCCGTTGTCGGGCAGGTTTTGGGTACCCGTTCGACCGGAACGCGACCGCCCTTCCCCGCGGGATCGATCTTCTCGAAGAGGTGGTTCAATCGGGAACCGCAATTATGGAGATAGCGCCGGACTCCACCGATGCTCTCCGGTTGGCAGAGGTCTGTGGACTGGCCGATCTCCCCGCCCGGACCGCTCTGATCCCCCTGGGTCGATTTGGCAGCGTTTCCGGCATGCTGGTTGCGGATCGAGAGGGAGATTCACTCCCTGACCTCGAAGAACTGGTGGTGTTGGCGGGACGGCTTGGCGGGGCAATTGTGATCTGACTCACACGAACCGATGGTTTTTGCCGGGTTGCAATGTGTCTTCTTGATTGACACTCTGAAATCGTCAACGTAAGCTTTCGCTGCACTAAGAGCGCGCCGAAGGAGTCGTTCGGTACCACGATGGCCCGAGTGTGCCGTCGGGTTTCTCGGTCGACCCGGAAACACGGAGGGCGTGTGGCGACGCTGATCATCGATACAGGCAGTGGGTCGGAGCTGACGTTCGAGATTCGCAAGGAATCGATCTCGATCGGTGCATCGACCTCCAATGATGTGGTCCTGAGGGTGCCTGGAGTGGCACCGAGCCACCTGGTTGTCCGACGCAGCGGAAATCGCTTCACCTTTCTCGGACAACAGCGCCAGGTCGTATTGGTCAACGGCAAGCGCCGCGCGCGAGGTGTGGTCGAAGAGGGCGACAAGATTCGGATTGGCACGGCGACCCTGTACGTGCGGGACGTTGAGCTGGAAGCGGCGGCGTCGGACACAGAGGCTCAGCTCCCCGAGACCGAGACCCCGGCGCTCGCGCCGTCCGAAACGGAAGCGGAGGAAGTACCGCGCCAACGCGCTGAGGTCGTCCTTTTCAACGAGCCGACCCGTCTTGCCACGGGACGCCGACAGCTGTTGGAAACCTTCCGGGATGGGGCCCAGGCAGATATGGCCATGACCCTGGAAGGGTTTTTCGAGTCGTCCTACCCGGATCGCCGAACGATGATTGCGTGGCTCGATCAGCAGGGACTGTTGCAACCTATCGTGGCACGGTGGTCCGGGGCCGTACCCCAGCTCCCCTCGCGGACTTTCTCTGAGCTTGACCGGGGTGATCGAGTGGCCGTCCTGCGAAGTTCCGGGCCCGACCTCCTGATCTACCCGGTGCCGGCCGGCACGGCGGACAGCAGGGTCTACCTGTTGGCGGAGACCGATGAGGATGAAATCGAGGACGATCGCATCCTCCTCGCCGAATTGGCGTCGATGCTGGCCTCGCACTGGACGGCTTTTGCAGGCTCCAGCGTTCTGCTTGGCAGGTGGGAGACTGAAGCAAAGACGAAGGTCGAGAAACGGATGCCCGGAACATCCCTGGTGATTCGGACACTGCGTGATGAGGTTGTCGCGGCCGCGCGGTCGGCGGACCCGGTTCTACTCTACGGCAAGGAGGGTTCGGGCCGGGCGTTTCTTGGTTCGCTGATCGCATCACTCCGTCCAACCGGCCGACCGTGGATCCGCGTGGTCCAGGTGCGCGGAGACGACGATTTGGCGGTGGCTTCCGAACTCTTTGGATCGGCCACAGCCCTTGGTGCCCGTGGGCTTGCCGCCCACGCGGGTGGTGGAGTGGTCGTCGTGCGGGGTGTTCACAGGATGTCCACGGAACTCCAGCGAGAGACCGCCGCAGCCATCGGACACGATCTCGGTTCGGGGTATGGCTCCAGTGTCCGGTGGATTCTCACCGCGGACGAGGACTGTCTCGCCGGGACCTCGGAATCCGCTCTTGACGAGACCCTGCTCGGGCACGTACGGAGTCACCTGATCCGCGTACCTCTTCTCGAGGAGCGCCGTGAGGACCTGCCGTTGCTTATCGTTCGCATGCTCGAAGCGGTTGGTGCCGAACAGGGCAAGGAGATTCGGGGCATCGAGCTGGATACTCTCGACTCACTGTTGACGCACAGATTCAGCGGTGAGGTGGCGGAGCTGCTTGGGGAGCTTCGGCGACTGGTGTCAGCGACGTCCGACGGCGAGTTGGTCAGCGGCAGGATTCGGGGCCTGAATGTGGTATCGGCGCCTGGATCGGAGGCAGCTGCGGACACAGCTCTTGGCGACGAGACGACTGCAGTGCTCAATGAAGACGATCTGAAGGTCGTGATTCCGGCCGTCGAGCGGCTCCTTATCGAGCGCGTTCTGCGACGCTCAAAGGGCAACCAGAGCCGGGCGGCGCGCGAACTCAATCTGTCTCGGGGCGCACTGATCGCAAAGATCAAGGACTACGATATCCCAGACTACAGATCGCTTCGCCGAAACAAAACGTAGCCAATAGGCCACTCGTTTCGAGGGAGAGACAGGGCATTCAGGAAGCTCTCCGTGCGGCATATATACCGCCCCTACCTCGTTTTTGGCCTCGACTGCTTTTTTGGCGGGTCCTGATCAGCCACCTGGGTACCGAGCAACCTCATGACGACATCCCAGTTGAAACCGAGCCAGATCAAGAAGGGAAAGGAGAAACGCCCGGGAAGATCGGTGAAGTAACGCAAAAACCCGAAAACGTTGCGCGCCAGATCCGAGTAATTCTGTTGACTCCACTCGCCGAGACCTAGCGTGTACAGGGTTTTGACGTGGAACACCAGGTTGAGCGCCTGGGTCAGGTAAAGAACACAGCCTCCCATGAAGAGGCGCTCGAGTTGGCGGCGCGACAGCGGCCGGGGAAGGGCCAGATACAAGGCCAACAATACGATCGTATTGAAGGTGATATCCGTAAGGGGCACCGTGGGAATCTGTGAATCGGTCCTGAAATCCGACCGTCGGACCTGCGCCCGGTGGTCATCGACAACGAGACGGGTCACCCGCGGGTATTCGAATGCTCGGATCAGCGTCTGGGCAAGGCCGGTAACGGCCAGGTCGATGGCCGGCCGGAGGGCGAACCACATGACCATGCCGATCAGCAGCGCCGGCGGCAGACGCAGGAGAAAGCGAGCGTAGGGCGCCTGCCAGGCGGCCTTCACGACGGGCGCTGCTCGGGCCTGGCGAGAAAATGCGCCCACGCGATCCAAAGTCCGACCCCGGCGAGAATCACCACTGATTGCCAGATGGATGTGTGGGCGTCGTTGAAAAGCGTGGGGAAAAAGATGCCGATAAAGAAGAGTGAAACGATGCGCACCAGGTTGATCAGTTGAATCGCCAGAAGGCCACCGACAACACCGATTACCTTGGCCGGCCAACGGGCCGGAAAGGCGAGCACGCCCGAAACGAAGATCAGACTGGTGATCAGCCCGTTGCAACCGTTGAAGATGGTCACGGCAAAGCGCGGCGAGCTCACGACGCACCCGGAAACCGTCGCCTGTTCGCCGAAGAGCCGCAGAGTCGTCCCCGAGACCCGGGCGATGAACGCGGTGTATGGGACGACCACGGCATCATTGACCGGGCGCAGGGCGATGACGGTAAAGCTGACCCCGAGAATCGTCAGAAAGAAAATCAAAAACCGTGTATCGGGACGACGCCACATTTCGCCGATCTTCATCGGTCTCCTCGGGGCCGGTTGTAGCCACGGATCAACGGTAGTCCCTTCAAGTGACCAGGGCTCCCAGAGCCTCGGACAGCTGCCGAGCATCCCGGAAACGCTGCAAGGGATCTTTCTCCATACACGTCAGAATGATGTGGCTGAGGTCCGGGTCGAGATCGGGCGCCAGATCGAGCGGGCTTGGTGGGGACGTGTTGAGGTGGGCATCGATGATATCGCCCTTGTGAAACGGGGGACGGCCGGTTGCCAGGTGGAAGGCCGTGGCGCCGAATGCGTAGACGTCGGTGGCCGGCGTGGGCGCTTCGCCGCGGATCTGCTCGGGCGCCATGTAAAACGGTGTTCCACAGACCGTGGCAAGATTGCCGTCTTCACTTTCGAGGCGCGCCGCGATTCCGAAGTCGAGTATCTTCACGTCGTCATTTGGCGTAAGGAGGATGTTACCGGGCTTGAGATCTCGGTGGATGACATGATGGTCGTGGGCATACGCGACGGCGTCTGCCATCTGCTGCAGGATCGGCACGAGGAGGTTGTAGATCCTCACCGGGTTGCTCTTGATGGTTTTGTCGAGCGGCTCCCCTGGCACATACTCCATGGCGATGAAGTGGCCGTCGAACCCGGCTTCGAAGTCGTGAATCGTGACGATTCCGGGGTGATTGAGGGTTGCCGCAGCCCTCGCCTCCTGGCCGAGTCGAGCGGCCAACTCGTCGGAGGTCGTTCGCAGAACCTTGATGGCGACGTCGCGCTCGAGTCGCGTGTCACGAGCCCTGTAGACGACGCCCATCCCTCCGCGGCCGAGTTCGTTCAGGATCTCGAAACGGTGTTGGGCGACCCGTGCCGATCCGCCGACGCCACCGTCCACTGACGCGTCGTCTTGGGCTGTGTGGTCGCCCTGGTCGGCGACGATTCGCGTGCGCAAACGACGCGCCGCTTCACACGAGAAATCAAATGCGAGAATCCTCTCTACCTGGGCAAGGGCGGAGGCATGCTCGTCTGCGGCATACATTTCCTCAGCGAGTGCGATCGCAGGACCCAGGCGCTGTGGTTGGAGTGCGACTCCGACGACCGCTCTTTGCAAACAGGCGATGGCGGCCTCGTGAGAGCGGTGCTCGTGGGCCCACTCGGCGAGGTCCAGGATGACCTGCGGGATATCGGGCACCGGTCCGGGGTGGTTTTTCAGGACCTCCAGCGCGTCCGGGTAGAGGTTCGCTTGATGGAGCTCTTTCAGCGCGTCCTGGAGATAGCCGAGACGCGCCATACAGTGCGCCGTGCGGTCGATGGCACCGAGGCTGCGGTACAGCTGAAGGGCGCGCTCATCCTCCCCGGCGCGCTCGGCACATCGAGCGGCCCCGTCCACATCTCCAGCCAGTTCATACATGTCGCTGGCTTCGCCCCAACGATTGAGTCGCTCGAGAATCGGAGCGGCCGCGTGCCACAGGCGGGCGTTGACAGCGAGTTCCGCCGCCTCCGCCTCTTCGTTTCGCGCGACAAGCTTTTTGACGGCCTCCTCGGCCTGACCCGAGGAACCGATGACCCTGACCATTTCCTGCCGCATTCCGAGTTCAGCCAATTGCGGGATCAGTGTCTCCTCTTCGCGCTCGATCTTCTTTTCCAGGCGTTCGACCTCCTCTGCAGGGGCGTTGCGGTTGTGTTCCAGCGCCAGCTGTTCCCGGAGCTTTTCGAGCTGTCGAATCCGCAACCGGGCAGCTTCCTGGTGGTGGCCCGCGTCGGACTCCGCGATCACGGCATCGTGCATCATTCCGGCTTTTCGGAAGATCTCGGCGGCCCGTGCGTGCTCGCCGGCCGCTCGCCACGCGTGCGCCGCCGCATGCCAATTGCCCTCCACTTCGTGCAGACGAGCCAACGCCTGGTGATTGCCCTGTTGTTCGACAGCGCGCCGTGCGGCCGGCAACGACGGGTGCGAAGAGCTCAACCGGCCCTCGTCGAGAGCGATCACCGCCGCGCCGGCCGCTCTTCGCGGTTCCCCGGCCCGCATCCAGACCTCGACTGCCTCCTCGTACCGCCCGCGGCTGGTGAGCCATTCTGCAAAATCGCGGTCACAACGCTGGGCAGATGCGATATTGCCGCAGCGCCGAAACAGGCGCGATGCTTCGCCGAGATGATGGCCGCCCGCGCGGCGCATGAGATCTGCAGCTTCCTCGTCACGACCGAGCTGCAGCGCAACCTTTGCGGCGTCGTTCCACGCACGCACTTTTTTAAAGAGAGCGTAGGCGCTCGTGAGGTCTCCCTCTTTGAGTCGTATCTCGGCGGCCCCGCGAAGGTCTCCGCGAGCGATGAGCGTCCTGGCGAGTCGCTGCTGGGGTGTAGCGGTCAGGAAGAGCTGCATCAGACCGAGGACGATCAATGCCCCGGCCACCGCGTTGGCCACCACCAAAACGGTCGAGTTTGA
>RCNF010000367.1_pt1 | contig 22693 bp, 18 predicted proteins | sample 2041311 | NCBI WGS metagenome assembly RCNF01 (sample SAMN09708228, study PRJNA481090) | Marine sediment metagenome, whole genome shotgun sequencing project. | biome: marine sediment; feature: ocean; material: sediment; isolation source: Sewage treatment plant 2 marine sediment (STP2) ... | reverse complement strand
CGGGTGGTTGAAGCATCGTCCGGATATTTTTTTTACGGCGTGAGCCTGTTGAGCAGCCTCGGGAAGGGAATCGTCTCCCTGACATGCTGTATTCCGCATATCCAGGCGAGGGTCCTCTCCACTCCGAGGCCGAAGCCGGCGTGGGGGAACGTGCCGTACCTTCGAAGGTCGAGATACCACTCGAAAGCCTTCTCCGGGAGGCCGTGCTCCTCGATCCTCTTCTGCAGCAGGGCAAGGTCGGAGGCGCGCTGGCCGCCGCCGATGATCTCGCCGTAACCTTCCGGCGCGAGCAGGTCGACCGAGAGGCTGTAGGTAGCGTCTTCAGGATCGGGATCCATGTAGAAGGCCTTGATCGCCGAGGGGAACCGGTGCACGAAGACGGGCCGGTCGAAGTTCTCCGCCAGCACTGTCTCGTCGGTGCCGCCGAAGTCTCCGCCTTCCGCGAAATCGACGCCCTTCTCCTTGAGGATACGCGCCGCCTCCTGGTAGGAGATCCGCGGGAAGGGCCCCTGCACCTTCTCGAGCTGTGAGATGTCGCGCTCGAGATCTCCCTCGAGCAGGTCCCTGTATGTCTCGACCGCACGGCCGACGATCTCTACGATGAAATCCTCAGCGAGCTGCATGATGTCGTCGAGGTCGGCGAACGCCACCTCGGGCTCGACCATCCAGAACTCGATCAGGTGGCGCCTCGTCTTCGACTTCTCCGCCCTGAAGGTCGGGCCGAAGGTGTAGACCTTGCGGAAAGCTGCCGCGGTCGCTTCGTTGTAGAGCTGTCCGCTCTGCGTGAGGTATGCCTTGTCACCGAAGTACTCCGTCTCGAAGAGAGTGGTCGTCCCTTCACAGGCGTTCGGCGTGAAGATCGGTGTGTCGCAGAGGATGAATCCCCTGTTATCGAAGAAATCCCTGATGAAGCGGACCAGGCCCGCTCTTATCTTCAGTATGGCGTTCTGCCTCCGGCTGCGCAGCCAGAGGTGGCGGTTGTCCATCAGGAATGTGCTTCCATGATCCTTCGGGGTGATCGGATACGGCTCGGCTATCTGGTATATCTCGAATCCAGTCACGCCCATCTCGTATCCGCCCGGGGCGCGCGAGTCCTCTTTGACCATCCCCGTCACTGCGAGGGAGGATTCCTGCGTGAGGCCCGAGGCCAGTTCGAACTGCTCGTCCCCCACTACAGCCTTCTCTATGATGCACTGGATGATGCCGGTGCCGTCACGCATCTGCAGGAAGAGGAGCTTCCCGCTCGAGCGCATGTTGTATACCCAGCCCTTGAGCGTGACTTCCTGGCCGCTGAACTCGCCTATTCCTGATATCTCTGCCGACTTCATCTATATCTCCCTGAAAAAACGACCATGCTTTTTATATCACCGGTCGGTACCCCTGTAAACAAACAAATAAACACCGTAGCGCCGCGAAGTCAAACGCCACGATGCGGCACGATACTTGCCGATGAGTAGTCAACGGTAACAAAAACGGTTTCAATATAGGCAGGCGGGGAAACAGGGATAGTGAAAGTTCTTACACTGCAAAGAGTTAAGCAGGCAGGCCGAACGGGTGCACTTATCGCACTCTTTCTCACGGTTGCATTCTGCAAACCGTTGCTTGCCAACCCGTTGGATGAGATAGACAACGAGATACTCAAGTCATACACGACCGCGGAGCTCCAGAACGGGGCCTGGTCACTCCAGGTTCCGGCAAGGGCGGTATACCGCGACGCGATAGAGACACTCGAGGCCGGGGACCGCGATATGGCCAGGCGAAAGCTCATGCTCGCTGCCCGCATGTCGGGCGATTACTCCGAACCGATGTTCGCCCTTGCTCGCATCGACCTGCGAAGCGGAAATGCCGATTTTATCATTCACCTGATCGAGGGATACAAGCGCAAGGTCAGGGGCTTCTATGGACAGGCCCTCCTCGCGGCAAACGGGGTCATACTGCTGACTACCGTTTCCTTCGCGGTACTCTTTCTCACGCTGATCTTCCTGCTTGTCAGGCACTGGCCCGAGTACGACCACAAGATCAGGGAGATCTACGGCGGAAAGTTCGCTTTCCCGCCGGCGAGATTCATCGGCCCTCTCGCGATTCTTGGACTTCTTATAGCGCGAAGCGGGATAGTACTCTACTCGGCGCTGATGATGGCGGTCCTCTGGCCGGTCATCGGCCGCAGGGAAAAGGGAGCTGTTCTGACCGTCACGATATTCCTCTGCGCCGTCTCGATCCTCACCCCCTGGCTCGAATCACTCACCGCGGCAGTCGATGAGGGGAGCGCGACGCGGCGGCTCGCGATGATCAATGAGAGCGGAACGGACTCGCGCCTTATCAGGTCGATAGAATCTATCGATGACAAGAGGTTCTCTACGGAGAAGGACTTCGCGCTCGGCACGATGAAATCGCGGATGGGCCTTTATGAAGAAGCCCGCGACCACTTGCTCGCGAGCGTTCAGCAGCGGAACGATTTCGCGGCTGCGTACCTGAACCTCGGCAACGTCTACTTCAGGCAGGGCGATTACAACAGGGCGCTGGCCGGCTACCAGAGTGTTATCGCGATCGATTCGACCAACGCTCTCGCCTGGTTCAATATCGGACAGACATATATAAACAAGATGCTATTCGCCGAATCGAGCGAGGCCCTCGAGAGGGCCCGGGAGTTCGGAATAGAAGAATACAACGAAGCCAATCCGGCCACGACCCTGATCGAGCTCGACATCTACGATTGCGGTTTCCCTACCGGGGAGCTGTGGAGCATCGCTTACAGGGAAGGCAGCTCCGGCAAGTCGGGGATACTCGACGGGATCTTCAGGCCCTACCTTCTCTTCCCGCTCAGGTGGGTCTGGATACTGCTCGTCGCTGCCGTGGCGGCAGGAATGATACTGGCGAGGCTCGTCCCCGCTTCGTGGAAGGTCTACTTCTGCAGCAACTGTTCCCTTACGACATGTCCCGACTGTTCCGATACGGAGACGGGGATCACGCTCTGCCACAACTGCGCCACCGCGATCGGCGGACTCTCGAGCGTCAAGGTGATGGAGGCTCTGCTGAGGCACAGAAGGCAGAAAGTAAGGTCGATAGGGCACCGTGGCGTATGGCTCAGGATGAAGGTCGTCCCGGGTTCGTCGAAGATAATCCTCGGATCGGCCGGCAGGGGCATGATTATCATGTCGATAGCGGCCTCTGCAGTGCTGATGTTCCTCTGGAACGGATTCTACCTCGATGATCCACGCAGCGCGGGCTCTGCCGCACAGCTGATACAGCAGGCTGCGGCAGGTATCGTGATCGCGCTCTGCTGGCTCGCGACTGTCAGAACAAGCAAACCGAAGGACCAGATAAACTACCGCATCCTCCCCCAGGACTACAAGGTCGAGAAGCACGAGGAGAAACAGGCTGCCCCCGATTCTCACGGCCTGTCCCTGGATGATGCCTCCGCGGATACACCGGCCGGACCGGCAGCTCCGGAACGGCCCGAGCGCAGGCGTTTCACCGATGAGGACGTCAAGGCGCAGGATGCGTTCAAGGACTACCTCGAGACGCTGTAGGAAGGAAGATCGATGGCACTGGAAGGAAATGCCAAGGATTTCGGGCTGAGTGAGATATTCCAGCTCATCTCGATCCAGAAGAAATCGGGGATGCTCTCGATATCAGGCGATGAGAACATGGCGATATTCTTCCAGGACGGACTGATCGTATCGACCAGGGACCGCAGGGCGAGGGCGCGCGACCCGCTCAAGGACTACCTCCTCAGGTACGGATTCATCGGCCGCGACGAGATGAACAACCTTCAGCAGATCCAGTCGAGGTCGGGGATGGACCTGACCGATATCCTGCTGCAGGAGAAATATTTCTCGGATGACGAGCTGAGCACGATATTCACCGAACAGATGTATGAGACGGTCCAGGAAGTGCTTTCCTGGCCGAAGAGTTACTACAAGTTCGTCTCGGGCGGCAGTGTCCTCGTAGGAGTCAGGACCTTCACGGCCATCAAGGTCGAGGGCCTCCTGATGGAAAGTATGAGAAGGATCGACGAACTGCCCGAGATGCACAGGATCTTTCATTCGAATGAGATGGTCGTCCGCCGCCTTCCCGCCCCGCAGGGCAGCGACTCCAGACTCGATAAGAACGAAGAGATCCTTTACAACATGCTCTCCGAGGAGACGAGCATAGCCGACCTCATCTCGCACTCCCGCATGGCGAAGTTCAGCACCTACGAAGCGCTCAAGCTTCTGCTGGAGAAAGAACTGCTCGAGATAACGAAAGACACGAGCCCCGTCGCCGAGGAAGTCGAGGAAGAGGTCCTCGAGAAAAAGGCGAAGAGCGGAAAGAAATTCGTGCCGACTCTCGCAGTCGTGATGATGCTCATCGCGTGCTTCGCGGCGGGTGAATATGTCATACCTGCCCTGCTCCCGCCGGGTTGGACCGCCGAGGCTTTCTCGAACGATTCACAGGCCGCGGCCGTTTCCGGTGACGATATGCTTTCGGGAAATCTCGAGGAATTCCAGTTGAGACGGCTCGAAGCGACAGTCAGCGAGGGCCTCGAGGAATACTACGCCGTAAAGGGCACATACCCGTTTACGCTGGAGATCCTCGCCGTGAGGAAATTCGTGACCCGCGACACGATCTCGAATGTCCACCAGGTCGGCATCGTGTACCGGATGGGAAACAGCGGAACGGACTACACCCTCGCTCGCAACTGATCTCTTCCTGAATCATTTTTTCTTGAGGATCGGCGTCAGATCGGCGACGGCGTTTATCATCCGTCCCTTGATATCTTCCAGCCAGAACAGCCCGCTGCGGGAAAGCTTTACCTTTATAGTAGCGGGAGTATCGATCACCCAGACCCCTTCGCGCCTGAGCCTGTAGATATCAGTCTCACTCGCCGCGCCGCCTGGATAGAGTGTGAAGGCGGCCCTGTATCCCGCCTGTGAGGCGAGCGACGCGGTCTCCGGGTCGACCCTTCCGAATGGATAGGAAAGGCTGAGGACCTCTGTCCCGGTGCGCAGTTCTATCTCTTCCTTCGACCGGACCATCTCGCCGAGAGCTTTTTCGCGGTTCATGCCGGTCAGCGGCCGGTGGCTCTCGCAGTGCGATCCGAACGAGACGTTCCCCGAAGCGAGCTTTCTGACCGTGTCCCAGTCCATGTGCCGCGCTTTTCTCCCGGGCAGGCCGAGCTCCCAGCTGTTCTCCTCACCGGCGAATCCGGAGACGAGAAAAACGAGGGACGGCACACTGAGTCTGTCGAGTACGGGAGCGGCATTTTCGGCGATGCAGTCGTACCCGTCGTCGAATGTAAGCAGTATTTCCTTTTCCCCTGCGGGCCTCTTCCCTTCGATCGTCTCGAGAAAGGTCCTCTCATCGATGAACCTGTATCCCGAATCGATCATGGCCCTGATCTGTCTTTCGAACCGGCGCGGACTGATCCAGGTCCCGCCAAACTCGAAATCGACTACCTTGTGATACGTGAGAACGCCTGGGATATTCCTGGCCGGGTACCCGAACCTGGCCCGCCAGAAGGCGTAGAGAGCGGCAACGGCGAAGACGATGATTGCCGCTGCCTGGAACGGGGCTGTCATCTCTTTCCCCTGCCAGTATGGCCGAATCCGCCGGAGCCGCGGTCGGTTCCTTCGAGGGTCCCGGTCTCGACCAGCTCAGTCTCGGGAAGTGAACAGATGACCATCTGCGCGATCCGGTCCCCCCTGCTGACCGTAAAAACGGTGTCACCGAAATTGAAGAGGATAACGCCGACTTCACCCCTGTAATCACTGTCGATAGTGCCTGGACTGTTGAGCAGCCCGATCCTGCTTTTCAGGGCGAGCCCGCTCCGGGGCCTGATCTGCGCCTCGTATCCGTGGGGGACGGCCATCTCGAATCCGGCCGGGACGAGAACGACTTTGCCGGGCTCGACGATCATCTCGCCGTCACATGCCGCGTGAAGATCGTATCCGGCCGATCCGACGGTCATCCGGGTGACAGGAGGCAGTCCTTCATAATGTGGGAGATATTTTATTTCGATGGTGACAGGCATACTGTCCTTCGATCCTCAGTTCATCTCAGCGTTTCTTTCGGGGCGCGCCGTCCGGCCCGCATGTCGCCCGGATCAGGCGATCCGGCGCTAGAATCTTCTTCGCGACGTTCGCAATCATCTTCACATCGACCTTGTCTATGTCCCGCAAGACATCATCGATCTTCCTGAAACTTCCGATATAACATTCCTCGTGGAAGAGCCTGAACAGCCGGGTCTCCGAGGATTCGAGGCCGAAGATTATCGATCCCTTCAGCTGCGCCTTCGCGCTTTCGAGCTCTTCCCCGGTGACTCCGCCGACACGGATCTTCTCCATCTCCCTCTCGAAGATATCGAGAGCGGGCTGAAGGTTTCTCGGATCGACACAGAAGTATACCGAAAACGCGCCCGTGTCGCTCCAGAAATTGATGGTGGAGAAGACAGAATAGGCGAGGCCGGCCTTTTCTCTCAGGGACTGGAAGAGTCTCGAGGAGACACCTCCGCCGATGATCCCTGAAAGGAGCATCACTGCGAACCTCATCGGGTCGCCAGAAGGGACGGTCCTCGTCCCGATACAGACGTGGTACTGGTTCCATCCGTTCTTGCGTGCCGATCCCGACCTGGCGGGCTCGAACCTGTCGTGCCTCCGCCCCGGCCGCCTGCCCTTAAGCGGGAAATCGAACTTCCGGTCGAGTATCTTCGCGACCCTGCCCGCGGGGATATCGCCGATATAGGCGAAGACCATATTGGCAGCTGTGTAAGTCTTCCTGTGAAAGGCGAGGAGACTGTCGCGGTCTATGCCTGAGATATCCTTGAGGTTGCCTGCAACCGGATGCCCGAGCTGGCTCCCTTTGAACAGACCCTTGAAGAAGAGTTCGTAGACCTCCTCTTCCGGAGAATCGTTGACGCTCCTGATCTCCTCACGTATCACCTTCAACTCCGTTTTCAGCTCGGGCGCCTCGATCAGAGGATTGAGGACGATGTCGGAAAAGACATCGGCGAGCCTCGGGAAGTGCTCCTCGAGCGTCCTCCCGTGAAAACAGACCGCTTCCTTGCTGGTGAAGGCGTCCCACTGGCCGCCGATCGACTCGAGGTCGAGCGCGATATCGAGGCCGCTCCTCGACGGTGTGCCCCTGAACACCATGTGCTCGAGGACATGCGACATCCCGCGCTGGCCGGCTTCCTCGTCGCGGGAGCCCTTTTTTATCCAGGCGCCGAACGCCGCCGTCGATGAAACGATATTCTTCTGATAAAGAAGGACCGCCCCTGAATCAAGGGCGATCCTCCGTGGTACTGGCAGATTTATCATAATGGCCTAGCGACGTCCGCCGCCGCCCCTTCGGCCGCCGTCCCTGCTGCTGCCGTGCTTTTCCTCGTCGTAATCGGGGAGAAGCACCTTGCGGCTCAGGCGAATCTTGCCGTCGCGGTCGACGTTTACGACCTTGACCTCGATCTCGTCGCCGACGTTAAGTACGTCCTCGACCCTCTCGACACGATTGATGTCTATCTCGGAGATGTGCAGGAGTCCGTCGCGGCCCGGCATGATCTCTACGAAGGCGCCGAACTGAACGACGCTCCTGACCTTGCCCTTGTAGACCTTGTCGATCTCGGGCTCGGCGGTGATCTCCTCGATCATCGCCAGCGCCTTGTCATGCGAATCTCCATCGATGGCGGCGATAGTAACGGTGCCGTCATCATCGATGTCGATCTTCGCGCCTGAAGTATCCTGGATATGCCTGATCATCTTGCCCCCCGGGCCGATGATCTCGCGGATCTTGTCGGTATGCACCTTGATCTGGTGGATCTTCGGCGCGTACGGCGAGATGTCGTCCTTCGCCTTGTCGATAGTTCCGTCCATGATATCGAGGATCTGCATCCTTGCGCGTTTGGCCTGCTCGAGCGCCTCGGTCATGATCTCTTTCGCGATACCGAAGACCTTGACGTCCATCTGGAACCCGGTCACGCCATCGCGCGTCCCGGTCACCTTGAAGTCCATGTCGCCGAGATGATCTTCGAGTCCGAGGATATCGGTGAGGATCGCGTGCTTGCCGTCCTCAGTGATCATACCCATCGCGACGCCCGCTACGGGCTTCTTGATAGGCACGCCGGCGTCCATCAGCGCGAGGCTTCCGCCGCAGACGGTGGCCATCGAGCTGGAGCCGTTCGACTCCATGATGTCGGAGACTACCCTGATCGTGTAGGGGAAATCCTCATCGGCGGGAAGCACGGGGACGATCGCCCTCTCGGCGAGCGCTCCGTGACCGATCTCCCTGCGGCCGGGGCCGCGGAAGAAACCGACTTCGCCGACACTGTACGGCGGGAAGTTGTAATGAAGCATGTACTTCTTCCAGCTCTCGCCGGCCAGCGCGTCGACGCGCTGCTCGTCCTGCGAGGTTCCAAGCGTCGTCACAGCGAGAGCCTGCGTCTCGCCCCTGGTAAAGAGGGCGCTGCCGTGGGTCCTCGGAAGGACACCGATCTCGCATTTTATCTCACGGACCTCATCGTACGCGCGGCCGTCGGTCCTGACCTTCTCATCGAGGATCATCTTCCTGACAGCCTCACGCTCGAGGTCGTGCATGATGTTCTTGATTACTTTTTCCGACTCGGGGAATTCCTCGGCGAATTTCTCGAGTGCCTGGGTCTTCAGCTCTGAGAGAGCCTTGTCGCGCAGTTGCTTGCCCTTGACCCGGCAGGCCTGGTCGACACCCTGAAGGTAGTCGTGCCTGAGCCTCTGCTGGAGGTCCTGGTCGACCTCTACAACCGTAAACGTTCTCTTCTCGGGGATATCGCACTCGGCGAGTATCTCCCTCTGGAAGGCGTTGAGTTCCTTGATCTTTTCATGCCCGAAATCGAGGGCCTCCATGATCTTCTCTTCGGACAGCTCGGTGGCCTGTCCCTCGACCATAATGATCGCGTCGTCGGATCCGGCGATGACGAGCTCGAGCTCACCCTCCTCGACCTGATCGAATGTCGGGTTGAGGATGAACTTGCCGTCGATCATACCGACGCGCACGCCGCTGACGATCGTATCGAACGGGATGTTCGACATGTTCAGCGAAAGTGACGCTCCGACGATACCCAGGATGTCGGCCTGATGCTGCTTGTCGCTGCTCAGGACCGTACATGCCACCTGGACCTCGCTCATGAAGCCTTCGGGAAAGAGCGGCCTGATCGGCCGGTCTATCTGCCTCGCTCCGAGGGTCTCCCTCTCGGAGGGCCTTCCCTCACGCTTGAAGAACCCGCCGGGAATCTTGCCGGCGGCGTAGAATTTTTCTCTGTACTCGACGAAGAGCGGGAAATATCCCCTGTCACTGGTTCCCTCTGACGAGACTGCCGTGACGAGGACCGTGGTCCCTTCCTCTCCGACGAGGACCGAGCCGTCCGCCTGCCTGGCGATACGCCCCGTCTCGATGGTGATTTCTCTTCCATCGATCTGCTTACTCTTTCTGATCATTCCTTTTCTCTCTTCTCCAACTGCCAATATTAACAGTAGGTACTACTTCACCCTGCCGGCCACGACACCGGGGGTAAAAACAACAATTGCTGTGCTTACTTCCTGAGGTTGAGTTCCTTGATGAGCTCGCGATACTTCTCGATCCGGCTCTTCTTCAGGTAATCAAGAAGCTTGCGGCGCCGGCCGACGAGCTTGAGAAGCCCGCGCCTCGACGCGAAATCTTTCTTGTGAACCTTGAAGTGCTCGGTTAGAGCGTTGATGCGTTCTGTGAGGAGCGCGATCTGAACTTCCGGTGACCCCGAGTCTAACTCGTGCAGCCGGAATTTGCTGATAACCTCTTTTTTCGTGTCCTTTTGCAGTGCCATCGTCCTGACCTCCTTAAATACTCGTGCTGATACACGATGGCAGCAGAAAGGGCCCTATGCCCAATCCGCCTCAAACTGCCTTGTATGTCAAGTGCAATAACCAAACATACACGACTTTTTGTGATTGTCAACTTTTCTTTTCCAGAATCCCCCTGACCTTTACGCTATCCTGTAGAAGCTGGTCCATCAGCTCCTCCCGGCCCCTGAACCGCCTCTCGTCCCGAATATATTCGATGACATTTATCCTCAGCCTGCTGCCGTAAAGATCGCCGTTAAAATCGAAGATATGGACCTCGATACTTTCCCGTCCGTCGCACCTGATAGTCGGGGCAAGCCCGATGTTCATCATCCCGCCATGCACCGCTTCACCCGTATCCACGGTCACCGCATAGGCGCCTCCAGGCGGAATGAGCTTCTCGCTGTGGGCGACGCAGGCGTTGGCTGTCGGGTATCCGAGCTCGCGGCCCATTCCGCCTCCGCTCTCGACGTCCGCATCGAAGAAATAAGGGCGGGTGAGGAACCTCTCGGCACGGCTCATCTTCCTCTCCATCACGTCCTTTCGTATCCTCGTGCTCGAGACCGCCGTGCCACCGACTACGACCGGAGGAACGACCGTCACCCCGAAACCGGACCTTTCGCCTTCCTCTATAAGGGCCTCGCTGCCCCCTTCCCGGCCCTTGCCGAGATGAAAGTCATACCCCACGACGAGCTGCTTCATCCCGAGAGTGCCGACAAGTCTTTCCTTGAGATATTCTGTATACGGGATCGAGGCGGTAGCGATATCGAACCTCTCGACAAATATCATGTCGAGCCCGAGCCCTTCGAGGAGCGAGAGTTTCTCGTCGAGGGTGGTAAGCAGGCCGGGCGCAGCCTCGGGCCTGGTCACGCTCATCGGATGCCTGTCAAAGGTCACCAGGACCGTCCTCTCCAAGCCGGCCTCCTTCGCCTTCGCCATCGCCTCGGAGATGACCTTCTGGTGGCCGGTGTGGACACCGTCGAAGACCCCGATCGTGACTGCGGAATCGACAGCCGCGGGAGCTGCCCCGTCTTCGCTTCTGACCAGTTTCGTCATCGCCTGTTATCTCCGGTCCTCATTGATAAAGACCCTCTTGAGCTTCATGATCCCGGCGGGACCCGCCTCGGCGATCGCGCAGAGGCCGCCTTCTCCGTCGAGGAGCCGCACAAACTCGCCGACCCTGCCTACGGTGGTTGCCATTCTCGGAGCCGCTCCATTGCTCACCAGCGCCACCTGCTGCTCGTCGAGCTCGACAGGCTTTAGATGGGTGAGAGCATCGGCCAGTCCGAATCCGGGCTTTTCCATCCCGGCTATCCCGTCGAAAGCATCGTCCCTGACGGCCGATTCAATATTGAACCTGCCTATCTTCGTCCTTACAAGGTTCTTCAGGTGGGCCGGGACGCCGAGCTTCGCGCCGATCTCCTCGGCCAGGACCCTCACGTACATCCCCCGCGAGCAGATGACCTGTGCCCGGAAGACGGGAAGCTCGCTTTCAATGAAGTTAAGCCCGTAGGTCTCGACCTCACGGGGGTTCCTGTCTACATGCTCGCCCCTGCGGGCCATCGTATAGAGAGGAACACCCTTGTGCTTCAGGGCTGAGAACATCGGGGGGACCTGTTCCCTCCTGCCGAGGAACGACGGCAGAACCGATTTTATAGCGTCCTCGGTGATGCCGCTCCAGTCACCTGTCTCTATGACCTTCCCTTCCGCGTCATTCGTATCGGTCGAACTGCCCAGTTCGATCTCGGCTATATATGTCTTGGGAAGTTCCATCAGGTAACTCGACAGTTTTGTCGCGTCCCCGGTGAGAAGAAGCACGAGGCCGGTGGCAAGAGGATCCAGTGTGCCGGAATGGCCGATCTTTTTGACCCTCACTACCTTGCGGAAGCGCCTGATGACATCGTATGTCGACAGGCCCAGGGACTTGTTTACCGGTATTACCAGATTATTCAGTGTGTCGTCCATAGCGGTGCGCCGTCTCCGCGCGGCTTCAGTCAAGGATCGAGGCAAAGCCTTTTACGATAGTCTCCCTCGCCGATTCCATGTCGGTCTCCAGGGTGAGCCCGGCGGCCCTGACATGTCCGCCGCCGCCGAATCTCTCGGCCAGGGCCGAGACATCGTAGTGGTTCTTCGAACGGAGACTGACCCTGATCTCCTCCGGAGCGTTCTCCCTGAAGAGCGCCACGAGCTCGACATCGTCGAGAGCCGCGCCGTAGTCGACGAATCCCTCGGAATCCTTGAGCGTGGTCCCCGACTTCTCGAGCATCTCCGTGGTGATCTCCATCGTCGCCGCCCTGCCGTCGAGGTGAAGGCGCAGGGAATTAAGGACGAGGCCGAGCAGCTTGAGCGTGGAGAACTTCTTCATGTAGATATATTCGTGAGCGAGATCGTAGCCCCTCGCGCCGAGATCGATAAGCTCGGAGGAGATCCTCAGAGCCTCGGAATTGACATTCTGAAAGCGGAAGCCGCCTGTATCCATCAGTATCCCGAGATAGAGGCAGTCGGCTATCTCACTGGTGATCCTGGCTGGAGCCGCGGCCATAAAAAACCTGTAGACGAGCACTGTCGTCGCCGCCGCGTCGCCATCGACAACGTTCACGCAGCCGTACATCTCATTGGTGGGGTGATGGTCGATATTGATGACGTCCTCGTTCTCGCACGGCCTGGCGAAATGCTCCGTCCTGGCAGTGTTCGGCGAATCTACCGCGATAACGAGGTCATGCTTGAAATTTGAAGCATCTTCCCGTCCGGCCAGCATCGACGCGCCGGGAAGCTTGAGGAAAAGTTCCGATATCTCGCCGGGAGCGTAGCACATCACCTTCTTGCCCATATCCTCGAGCATCAGGGCCAGGGCGAACATCGAGCCGATACAGTCTCCGTCCGGATCTATGTGGCCCGTGACCAGGACCGAGTCATGTCGTTCCATAAGCGCCATCATATCGGCGAATACTTTGTCGAACCTCTCCCCGCTCATCCCTGCTCCTCTTCTTCGGGTTCTTTGCCGTCTTCCTCTTCAGGCTCTTCGCCCTCATCCTCGGCATGAATACTTTCGATGATCTTCTCGAGATGCATCGCCCTGTCGAGCGACGAATCAAATATGAATAAAAGCTCGGGTATTACCCTGAGCCTGAGTTTCTTCTTTACGTGCATACGCATGAATCCGCGGCTGCTGAGCAGGCCCTTCTCCGCCTCGGCCACTCTCTCCGGCTCGCTGCCGCCTATGAGATTGAAATATATCTTCGCGACCGAGTAATCCCTCGATACATCGACGCGCAGGATGGAGACGTCCCTGACACGGGGGTCCTTGACCTTGAGCATGAGAAGCGAAGCCACGGTCAGGCGTATCGTCTGCTCTATTCTTCCCTTGGTCCTCTCGCTCATATTCTTTCCTGTTGCGTCAGTATGTCTCTCTGTCGATATCGACAAGGACGATCCGGCCGTCCCTTTCCATAAAATTTATCACTGCCTGGAGAGCCTTGTCGGCCCCCCTTGTTCCGGTAGTTACCGTAGCGATACCGAGGTCGGCAAGCTGCCACTTGTCCTGGCTGCCGTACTCACAGACGGCAACATTGAACCTGCCATGCAGCCTGTCCTTAAGGCTCTTCAGAACGAACCGCTTTTCCTTGAGTGAAGTGCAGCCGGGCAGGTGCAGCCGGATTCTGAGGCAAGCCACGATCATCCCGTGCCTCCCGCTCAGTCATCGATCGATCTGTGTCTCTCCACTTCGACGTACACCTCGAAAATGTCGCCTTCGACATAATCGTCAAAGCCCTCTACCCCGATGCCGCATTCGAATCCGGACTGGACCTCTTTGACGTCATCCTTGAAGCGCTTCAAAGAATTGATAGCCGCCTGGTGGATGACCTCGCCGTCCCTTCTCACGCGAACAAGGGCACTGCGCTTGATAGTTCCCGAGGTGACGTAGCAACCTGCGATAACGCCGGTCTTCGATACCTTGAAGACCTGCCTCACTTCCGCGTCTCCGAGAGGCGTCTCGATGATCTCCGGTTCGAGGAGACCCGACATGGCGGCCTTGATGTCATCGATCGCCTTGTAGATCACCTCGTAGAATCTTACGTCCACGTTTTCCGTCTTGGCAAGCACTTCCGCTTTCGGTGTTATCAATGTATGGAACCCGATCACCACGGCGTTCGACGCCGAGGCAAGCAGGATATCGCTCTCGTTTATCATACCTACCAGCTTCTGGATGACGTTGACCTTGACCTCTTCCGTATCGAGAGCTGTGAAGCTGTCGGTAACCGCTTCAAGCGAGCCGTCAGTATCGGCCCTGATGATCAGGTTGAGATCCTTGACGGTCCCCTCCTGGATCTGCCTGTACAGATCCTCGAGAGTGATCCTCGCCACGAGCCTGCGGTCCTTCTCGCGGGCGAACTGCTGCCTCTTGGAGGCGATCTCCTTGGCGGTCTTTTCGTCTTCGATCTGGTAGAACGCGTCTCCGGCCTGCGGTATTCCGGTGCATCCGAGGACGACGACCGGTGTCGACGGCGGCGCCTCTTCGATCCTCTGGCCGCGTTCGTTGAGCATCGCCCTGACGCGTCCGAAGAAATTGCCGGTGATGAAATTGTCGCCGATCTTCAGTGTTCCCTGCTGGATCAGGACGGTGCAGACGTTGCCCCGGCCCTCTTCCTTACGGGCCTCGAGGACGACTCCGCGGACCTCGGCATCGGGATCGGCCTTCAGTTCCATCATCTCCGACTGCAGGAGGATCATCTCGAGCAGTTTTTCAATATTCACGCCGTTCTTCGCCGAGATCTCGGTGCCCATCACGTTGCCGCCGTACTCTTCGAGCACGAGGTTCTGCTGGAGCAGGCCCTGTTTTACCTTGTCGAGGTCGGCATTCGGCAGGTCGATCTTGTTGATCGCTACGATAATCGGTACATCGGCGGCCCTGGCATGGTTGATCGCCTCGATCGTCTGGGGCATCACGCCATCATCCGCCGCGGTGATCAGGATCACGATATCGGTGAGCTGGGCCCCACGCGAACGCATGGCGGTAAACGCCTCATGGCCCGGGGTGTCGATGAATGTGATCTTTTTTTCAGCTATCTCGACCTCGTAAGCGCCGATATGCTGTGTGATCCCGCCCTTTTCGCCGGCGACGATATTACTGTTCCGGACATTGTCGAGAAGCGAGGTCTTGCCGTGGTCGACATGACCCATGATCGTCACGACGGGCGCACGCTCTGTCATACGTTCGGGGTCGATCTCCTTCTTCCCCGCGAGCATGTCCTGCCCGTAGACCGACACGAAATTGACGGTGACCTCATACTCTTCTGCCAGCATGATGATCGTGTCCGAATCAAGTCTCTGGTTGATCGAGACCATCAGTCCCATCGTGAAGCACTTCTGAATGATCTCGGCAGGATCTATGTCAAGCTTCTGGGCGAGGTCCGCTACGGTGGAGAACTCGGGAAGCTTGATGACTCCCTGCTCCTCCTCGACCTCTATGATCTCTTCCTTCTCGCGTTTCCGCCTGCGGGATTTCCTCGTTACGTCGAGCTTGGCCAGCGTACGCTTGACGCTCTCCTTGACCGCCTTGTGGTCGGTATCGGGCTTCTTGGCGGGCTTTTTCGCCCTCTTGCCCCTGGTCTTCTTCTGGGGCCTGTCGCCACCGCCGCCGCCCGGCCTTGCGCCACCACCGCCCGGCCTTGCGCCACCACCACCGCCGCCCGGTCTCGCGCCGCCACCGCCGCCACCCGGTCTCGCGCCGCCACCGCCGCCGCCCGGTCTCGCGCCGCCACCGCCGCCGCCCGGCCTTGAAGGTCTTCGGTCCTTTTTCTTGATCTCGCGAGTCGCGGCCGCTTTGACGCGTTTGAAATGCTGCTCGATGAACGTCTCTACCTTGTCGTCCACTGAGCTCATATGGCTCTTGACGGTGATGCCCTCTTTAACGAGGATCTTCCTCAGAGCATCGCTGGAGATCTCGTACTTGCGTGCCAGCTGATATACTCGGACTTTCGCCAAATGACCTCAACTCCCTTCCTGAATCCAGTTATTCCTTTTTACCGGGACCGGTATCCTCGCCGCCCGGCTCCTCATCCTCGATTATATCTTCAGAAGGGGTTTCTTCCTCTTCAACCTCTTCAGCTTCTTCCTCAATCTTTTCCTCGGTCTTTTCCTCGGTCTTTTCCTCCGCCTCTTCCTCTGCCTCTTCCTCGATCACTTCTTCAGCCTTATCCCCGTCCTTTTCTTCATCTTCATCATCGCCATCAGACGGGGTGCCGAACAGATCTTCCTCGGTGAGCTTGGCTTCCTCTTCTTCCTTCACAGGCTCGGGAGCGAGCGCCGTCTCGTCGAAGAGTTCCTCGGTGACGGCCTCTTCCGCCTTCTCCTTCTCGAGAAGTTCCTCGAGGGCCTTGTTCAGCTCTTCCATCGTCTCTATAGCGCTCTCCTTGAGCTTCTCCGCCGTCTTCGGGCCGACGCCTTCGACGTCGACGAGCTCGTCGAGCGTGGTCTTGTAGAGCTTCTGGACGGTAAGTATCCCAATGCCCTTGAGCTTCGATGCGATCTTCGCGGTAACTCCCACCATGTCGGAGATATCCATCTGAAGCTTCTGCTCGAGCCTGTCCCTGCGCTCGACGCTCTTCACGGTCGCGAGGTCGATCTTCCAGTGGGTCAGCTTCGATGCGAGACGGACGTTCTGCCCCTCCTTGCCGATGGCAAGTGAGAGCTGGTCCTCATCGACGATGACAAGGACATCGTCCTCAGCCTCGTTGAACCTCAGAGAGGAGACCTTCGCCGGCGCGAGCGCCCTTGCGACGAATTCGTTGGAGCTCTCGCTCCAGCTCACTATATCTATCTTCTCGCCGTGAAGCTCGTTTACTACGGCCTGCACGCGCGAACCCTTCATACCTACGCAGGAACCGACAGCGTCCACCTTATCGCTTCTCGAGTGGACAGCGACCTTGGAGCGGCCGCCCGGCTCGCGGGCGATGCTCTTTATCTCGACGTCGCCGTCGAATATCTCGGGCACTTCCTGTTCGAACAGCTTCATAAGGAACTGGTTGCTCGTCCTCGAAAGGATGATCAGGGGGCCCTTGGCCTCCTTGTCCACCTCTATGATGACAGCACGGATCGTATCGCCCTGGTTGTACCGTTCCTTGCGGATCTGTTCGCGGCTGGGTATATAGGCCTCGGCGCGGCCGAGGTTGACGAGGATATTGCCCCTGTCGACCTGACGGACCGTTCCGGAAGCGATGACCCCGATCTTGTCCCTGTAATCCTCGTAGACCCTGTCCCTCTCGGCCTCCCGGACCTTCTGCATCAGGACCTGCTTGGCCGTCTGGACGGCGTTGCGGCCGAACTCCTCGAGAGGAAGCATCAGCTTGATCTCGGAACCGACCTCAGCCTCGTCATCCATCTCGCGGGCTTCCTTGAGGCTGATCTCTGTATCTTCCTCCTCGACCTTCTTGACGACCTTGAATATGCGATATACCTCGAGGATGCCCTTGGCGTCATCGAGCTCGACTACGATCTCGGCCTCCTGGCCGAACTTGCGCTTGGCCGCCGATATGAGGCTTGTCTTGATAGTGTCTACGAGGGTCTCCTTGTCGACCCTCTTCACCCTGATTATCTGGGCGAATGCTTCCAGAAAATTTGCGTTCATTACTGACGCTCCCTTCAAACCGTGCAGAGTATTCTAGTGTACGCACGGCGAAGTGTCAAAATCTTTTCCTCTAGCGGCTTTTCCCGGTTCGCTTCTTCTTGCGTTCCTTCGTTCCGCCAATGTCCCATTTCTCTCCGTGGAGGCTCGCCTTGATTATACGGTCGAACCTGACGATCTCCTCTTTACCCTCCGAAAGGATCACTACCGAGTCTTCTTCGACCCGCGCGATCTCCCCGATGATCACCTTCTTCTCCCCGGCACCCACGGTATACTCTACCCTGGCGCCGTGGCCGGTGAACCTCTCGTAATGCGTCCGCTTGACGAGCGGCCTGTTGATGCCCGGGGATGAGACTTCCAGGTTGAATGCCCCCTGGATCAGTTCCTCGCCCTCGAGCACGAACCCTACCGCCTTCGTCACCTTGATGCAGTCGCCGACCGAAACGCCCTCTTCTGGCCCGTCTATGAAGAGGCGCAGCACCTTCATACGGCCCCTCGATGCCATATCGAGCCTCACAAGCTCGAAGCCGAGGAGTTCGACTTCTTTCTCTACTACGGAAGAGAGTCCTTCGTCCGGTTTCACAGTTCGCCGCCCCAGCGTCTCCGGTCGCCTAAACGCCGGATATAAAAGAAAACGGGGCGCCACCGCCCCATTCATTCGTCGTTATATAAGTATCCCACGGAGGCTGATAAATCAAGTACTTTTTACGGGATACTGCCGGCCGCGGACCCGCTTACTGCCGCCAGATGTAGTGGAGCAGGACCCTCCCGACCGCCTCCAGCGATTCGGGCGAGCATTTGTCCGGAGTGTCCTCGAGGGTATGCCAGTATTCATAGTCGAAATCTATCAGGTCGACCGCATTGACCCCCGCCTGTATCAAGGGCAGATGGTCGTCTATTATAGCGCCCATCTTTTTCCTTTTGAACTGCTCGTAACCGAGCTCCCTGGCGATATCGAACAGTTCGCCGAGCAGGACCGGTGAAGCGGCCCTCGAGTATCCCTCCATCTTGATCTCGAGATCGGCGTCCCCTATCATGTCTATTACGATAGCCGCCGCGGGCCTGTATCCCCTGAGCCGCCTGGCGAAATGGGCCGATCCGAGACAGAAATCGATCGCCGAACCCTCCCTGCCGTAATCCTCACCGTCGAACAGGACGATATCGACTCCGACCGAGGGCTCGTTCTCTCCGAGCAGTCTCGCTATCTCGAGCAGGACGGCGACACCGCTTGCCCCGTCGTTCGCTCCGAGTATCGGTTTGTCGCGGTTAGCCGGATCGGGATCCCGGTCGGCGAAGGGCCTCGTATCGAAGTGCGCGGCAAGCATGATCCGTTTCGGCGCCTTCATGTTGTAGTTGCCGATTATATTGATAAGGCTGAGGGTATCACCCGTGGTCAGAACGGCCTCGAAAGGCTGAAGAGAGACGTTGGCGCCGAACTCCTCCAGTCTGTCCACGAGATATTTCTGCAGCTGCTTGTGTTCGGCGGATCCCGGGTAACGGTAACCTATATCGACCTGCTCCTCCAGAAAGTCGAAGGCGGAGGCACTGTCGAACTCCGGCACGCCGCCCGAGCCGCAGCCGGCAAACGCGGCGAGGATCAGGGCCGCGAGCAGCGGGATCGCCGCCGATATCCCTGATGATGTTCTAGAACTTGAATTCCGCAGACGCATGAAGACCGACCTCGTGGTTAATGTACCCGAACCTGCCCCCGGCCATTCTCTTGTAATTGGCCGTCAGGCTTCCGGAAATATTCCGGCTGAACGTATATGAAAACCTCGGAGCCACGGTCAGCACGGTAGACGCCGGCAGGTTGTAACTCTCCGTCGAACTGTAACCCAGGTTCAGTATCGTGGTCAAATTACTTTCGAACTTCAACTTGCTGAGCCCCGGTATCGACAGGCCCTTCGATCCCTTGATATCGTAACGCAGCTCGAGGTTGGTCGACCATGTCTGGTCCCAGATCTCCTGATTTTTCTCCATCTTCGTCTGCTTGCTGTACGAGAACGAGAGGTTTGTCGACAGCGTGTTCTTCCAGGTGAGGCTCCAGTTGGGACTGAGCGCGAAATCCTGCCTGTCCACCGTCAGGCTCTTCGATGTCTTCCTTATAAAGTTGATCGTGAAGTTACTGCTCTTGACGAACCCCTTCAGCGGCCCCCAGTTCTCGAGCCCCTTCCAGTTCACCGCTACATCTGGCCAGGTCATGTCCTCGCTCTCGGTCAGCCTGCTGTCGGCCTCTTCGGTCCTCCTCGCCATGTTGAACCGTACATCGGCGGAGATATTATTGGTCAGGTCGATCCCCGATCTCAGGTCGAGAGTGATCCTCTTCGAGGCCCTCAACGGATCGTTCTCCGGCGAGCATTCATCCTCGTTGCAGGACGAACCGATCACGCCCGACCCGCGGTCGAATCCGAAGCGGTACATCATGCTCGCCCTGTCGTAGAGCCGCTGATAGCTGCTTCTGTCGTCCATACGTATCGAGCTCTTTATCGGCTCTATCTTCCCGATGAATCTCAGGGTCTCCTTGACGAGCCTCCAGGACTCGCCCCTCGCCTTCTTTACCGTATCCGCCTCGGCTTCCTTCTCTTCCTCCTGCTGATTCTTCAGATCGTCAGACCCGGAACGAGGCTTCCTTACCATCAGGTCGGAGAAGGCGCCTTTCTTCTCATCTCCGTCTGTTGCCTGTCCGGCGGGCGGTTGTGCCGGAGGCTGCGCGGGCGTCTTGCCGCTGTCTTTTTCAAGTTCCAGGCCGGCGCCTGTTCCACCCTGAGTCGGCTTGAGCCTGTCCTCGAGTATCTTCTGGAACTCCTCCTTCTGCCGCGCGAGGGACGCACCGGTAGAACCCGGGGCATTGGTAGCTTCCTCGTTCTCGCCGAGTACCCTCAGCCACTTTCCAAAATCTATCGCGTACTCGCCGACATCGACATCGAAGACGAGATTGATCTGTCTCTCGTTGCTGACATTTCTCGTATCCTCGGGGTCGCCCAGCTTTCTTACACTCGGATTGAGATCCTCGCCGTACCGCGAAGTATACTCGAACCTCGGGTTGAACTGCGAGAGCAGCCATACATATCCGCGAGGCTGGTACTGGATCTCGAAGTTCTGCCTGAAGTCGTAGAGTTTCCCGACCGGGATCCCGCCGAACTCACGATAGTTCATCATGTTCCGCTTTTCAGACTGGCGATAGTTGATCTTCACCGACTCGAGCGGATCGTAGCTCATCGACATCTCGTTGTTCCAGCCGTGCGAGAATCCGGTCGGACTCTTGACGTATCTGTCCCCGCTGAACGAGTAGGTCTTCTTCAGCGACTTTGATCCGGCCGCGTTGAAGGTGAAACTCGTCAGCCAGTACCTGACGCCTATCCCCTTGAACAGATTGAGCTTCCTGTCCTTGCTGAACTGGATCTGGTAATTCGCGTTCCAGCTGTACGACCATGAGGTATCGATCGCGGTCGGCGACGCCAGCTGGTTCTTCGAGTAACTCGCGCCTGCCTTGAGGTTGTCAAATATATGTTTCATGATCATGTTTCTGGAAGAACGCCTGCTCAGGGAAAGGCTGTACGTATAGCTGTTCCTGATCGTCTTCTGTTCCTCGGACACCGAATCGTCGACGATCTCGACATCACTCTGCGTGAGATATTTCGGTTTCGACTGAGACTTGTTGTACCTGGCAGTAAGGGGGATGGTGAACCCGAGGGTCGGGATGATATGGTTAATCTCAGTCTTGCCCGACACGGCGAGATTGTCAGCGACTGTACCTGCGCCCGCCTTCTGCTTGAGGGATCTGAACTCGGATCCTGTCCTCTGGTAGCTCGCGTTCACCGACAGGATGTTGGCAAAGTTAGCCGATGCGCTCATCCTTTCGGCGTGATCTATATCCTTTCGGACCCATCCGAGCGCGATATCGTTGAACCACAGGTTTCCCGAGGGTCTGATGGGGCCACCGTAATACCTGATCCCGGCAAAGAGATATCTCACCCTGAACAGGGTCGGATCGCCCAGGAGCCTCGCCTTGTACCTCCTCGACGGATCGGCCGTATCGATTATATCCCGCTCGAGGACCTCGCCGGGAATGGCGTCGACCTTCAGGTTTGTCAGGTCGCTCATCAGGATGTTGACCCACTGCCATTTGTTGGCCATCGCCTCATTGAGAGGTATGGCCACCTCGTAGTAGTTGAGGCTGTCATAAGCGATCTGCATGTAGAACTCCATGCCTTCGCTGACACCGCTGACGAGATCGTTATCCGGGTGGATAAAGAACTGTATCTCCTTGTACTGCATGAAACTCATGCCAGTCCCGAAGAACCGTTTCATCGACTTGAACGAGGTCCCCGGGTGGAAGTTCTTCACCGAGTAGAGAAGGGACTGTTCGCGGTTCTGGATCCCCTCTTCCTCATCGGGAGGACGCGGCGTCACATAGATAGAGGGATTGTCCTTGTTGTTGATCGTCCCGAGGACGAACTTCATCGGAGGGTCCATTTTCTTAAGGCTGTCGGGGCCGATCGGGATCTCCCTGTCGGGACTGATAGGAACCCCGTTGTCTGGGTCGATCAGATGCCTGACATGGTTGTCTTCCCACCTGCTGCCGACGAACTTGATGCCTGTGATCTCGACCATATTATCAGCGGGCCTGTTCGTATCGGTGACGGCCTGTACGGAGTCTATGTTCTCCACCCAGATCCTGATGTTGGAGATCGCGTCGAGCCTCGGAGCGTTGTCGCCCATCTGTTGGGCGGCGGAGAGATCGATCCTGTACATCCTCCAGCTCTTCTTCCTGTTGATCCATCCCTTCTCGGGATCCTCCCAGTATGTGGATACTCCCTGGAAATCCCTCTGAACGTCGATTATCGCCGAGTCCGAGAGCGCGATCTGCATCGAATAGTACTCGTTGCGTTCATCGAGACGGCCGTTTCCGTTCAGATCTTCACTGTCGGCCCTCGAGTTGTTTTTCCTCGAATTGATCCACATGTAGACGCCGAGGCTGTCATTGAACTTGTCCGCGTTGAAATCCCTGTTGAACTCCCTTTCGGAATCTCCAGTGAATCCGATGTCATTCTCCATCGTCCAGTTGATGAGGTTCTCGACATCGAACTCATCCAGCTCGGGCTGAGAGAAATCCTCATCGATCCTTCCGAAATCTATATGCAGGGTTCCGGCACGGGCATCAGGATCCACCGTATAATCGTTGACCCATATCTCGAGGTATTGGGATGTCGAGAGATCGAGCCCGCCGGAATATCAGGTCATT
>RCNF010000689.1_pt1 | contig 22732 bp, 21 predicted proteins | sample 2041311 | NCBI WGS metagenome assembly RCNF01 (sample SAMN09708228, study PRJNA481090) | Marine sediment metagenome, whole genome shotgun sequencing project. | biome: marine sediment; feature: ocean; material: sediment; isolation source: Sewage treatment plant 2 marine sediment (STP2) ... | reverse complement strand
CGGCAACTCGGAGTATTCGCTGGGAACGCTCGACAGGTCGCCTAAAGCAGAATTGAAGATATTCCGCCTCAGGATGATACCAGGATCGCGTTTGCGTGGCGTACGGGATGGTGCCGCGGCCTTCCGCGCAGTCGCGGGGCGGTCTTCAACCTCGTCGCTCAGCACTCGCTCGGCAAGCAGGGCGGTCGCTCCCTCAGCGAAGAAGAGCGCGCAGACTGCGAGCGTCGAGAGCACGAGCACGTTTCTCAGTCGGTTGTTCGCGGCAGATGCCATCGGTCTCAGAGCTTAGCCTACAATCTGCTTCGTCAATCGGTTATAGTCCCGCGCCCCAATGGATTGGATTAAGCGATTTCTTACGCGTGTCTTCTTGGATTCGTGGCGCGAAGCCGACGCTCAGGCGGACACCTCGAGCGCCGAGCAGCTCGACTGGCGACCCGTCGTCGTGCTCGTCACGACCGCCGTCGTGCTCACGATCTCCCGGTACTTCGGCGGCAACGCGACCTTTTCCGATCTCGTCCCGTACGACCCCAAAGTCTACTCACGGGCGGAGTGGGACTTGATGGCGAGGGCCTGGTGGTCCGGTGTTCGCATCGTGACCTATGTGATCATCCCCATGCTGACCATCGTCTTGATGCCGGGAGAGCGCATTCGAGACTACTACATCTCTTTTCAGGGATTCCGCGGGCATCTCTGGATTTACGTCGGGCTCTATCTGCTGGTGCTTCCCTTCGTGTTGCTCGTGGCGCAGCAAGAGCAGTTTCTAAGAACCTATCCGTTCTACAAGTACGCCAACCAGTCGATTCGTCATTTCGTGGCCTGGCAGTTTCTGTACGCGACTCAGTTCCTCGCGCTCGAGTTCTTTTTTCGCGGCTACATGCTCAAGGGGCTGCGGCACAAATTCGGCTATGGAGCCATCTTCGTGATGATCGTGCCGTACTGCATGATTCACTACCCCAAGCCGCTCCTCGAAACGCTCGGCGCAATCCTTGCGGGGATCGCGCTCGGGACGCTAGCGATGCGCACCCGGTCCATCTGGGGAGGGGTCCTGATTCACGTCGGCGTGGCGCTCACGATGGACTGGCTCGCTGTCGCCGAATGCCCGCCGCCAGGTAAAGGCCCTTGCCGCTAGGCGGAAGCGCGCTTCCGCCTACGTTGCCGTCTAGAGGGCTTTGAAAGTGCACCGTTTCTTGCATGTCAGATGGGCGAGATGGTCGAAGTCGACCCCACCGCCGTGACGATTCGCTCTGCTCGCGAAGGCGACGTGCCTGCGATTCAGAGGCTGTTCAATCTCTGTTACGGCGACCGCTACTCCCATCCCGAGTTCGTCTCGGCCGCCTACCTCCGAAAGATGATGTACAGCGACAACTCGATTGTGCTCGTAGCCGACGAGGCTGGCGAGGGCGTCATTGCGACGGCCTCGGTGGTGATCGACGTCGGCGCCTATGCAGATCTCATCGGCGAGTTCGGGCGCCTCGTGGTGCATCCCGACAAGCGAGGTCAGCACATCGGCCACGCATTGATGACCGAGCGCATCGCGCGCGTAGCGCCCTATCTACACATTGGTTTCGCCGACAACCGGGTTGCCCACACCCGATCGCAGCAAATCTCGCTCTCGCACGGCTTTGCGCCCGTTGGGTTTTTGCCGATCCACAACGGAGAGCCAGTCGCGCTCTTTGCACGCCATTTCGGAGACGGACTGAAATTGAGGCGCAATCATCCTCGGGTCGCTCCACAGGTCTACGGCCTCGCACAGCGCGCGCTTCGAAGTTGCGGCATCGAGCCAGATGCGATCGCCGATGAGATGTCGCCGCCGTACGCGCTCGATACCGGCTTTGAAATCGAGGAGATGAGCGCGAAGGGTTACGCTACGCTCTTGCGCTTCGAGCGGGGCCGGGTGAAGCACCCCGAGATCTTTGGCCCCGCCCGGGTTCATTTCGGGCTGCGCACACTAGAGTCGCACAACACGTCATACCTGCTGGCGCGAAAGCACGGGCATTTGGTCGGCGCCGTGGGTTACGCCCACGACGCCCGTCTCGACCATGCGGTTCGGATCTTCGAGCTCGTCTGTGCAGACGAGTCCCCGGTGCGCGTGCTGCTGAAAGAGCTCATGCGTCGTTCGCGTGAGGAATGGCGCGTCGACTACGTCGAAGTCGACGTCAACGCCCACGCGCCCCGCATGCAAAAGACACTGCTGGAGCTCGGATTCGTCCCGGTCGCCTATCTCCCGGCCGCGGTGTTCCACCATGTCGAGCGGCTCGACACCGTTCGGATGGAACGATTCTACGTGCCGGTTCGCACCGACAATCTGCACGTCTGCGAGGAATCCAAACCCGTGGTCGAGATGGTGGTTCGAAACCTCAACACCCGGGCGATTCAGCCGAAGCTCGTTCAGCTCTTACCAACGACGCGGCTCGGACACGGATTGAATCGCGAGCAAGCCTCGCGCCTCTCCACCCTTTTCGAGACCGTGGCCTTCGACGATGGAGAGACGATCGTGAAGGCCGGCGAGCGCGACGCCCGGCTCTACATCTTGCTCTCGGGCAAGGCACGGGTGTTCTCGGGGACGCCTGCAGAAGAGGTCGGCACGGTCGCGCAGGGCGAGCTTCTCGGTGAAGTCTCGCTGCTTCGCAAGACGCCGCATTCGGCTACTGCGGTTGCCGACGGCTTCGTCGAGGCCGCCGTGGTGACCCACCAAGACCTCAACCAACTCTTGAAGCAGCGAAGCGACATCGGCCTGGTGCTGTTTCGAAATCTCGCGACCGGGCTCAGCAACAAGCTGAGCCGCACGGATGCCTTTCTCAGCATCAAGCCCTGGGAGTGAGGGCTCAGCCTTCGAGACTCAGAGCGCCGGTGGGGCAGTGCTTGACCGCCAGCTCGACTTTTTCGCGGAGCTCCTCGGGCGGTTCTTCCTGAAGGATGTTGAGGTACCCCTTCTCGTCGACTTCGAAGACTTCGGGCGCTTCGCCCATGCAGTTCGCGTGTCCCTTGCAAAGATCGAAATCCGCTTTGATTCGCATTGGTGCTCCTTTGTTTCCCGGATACCATGCAACCGGCTAGGAGCACAGCGTGACAGCACCCGCACAGAGCGCCGCAACGCCCCTCACTACGGGCAGGCTCAAGAGGCCTCCCAAGTTGAAGGGCGGCCTCCCGCTGATCGGTCACACGATGGCGTTCGTCAAAGACACCATTGGCCTGCTTCAGCGGACCTATGAGGAGTGCGGCCGGGTCGGTCGCTTCAAGCTCTTCGGCAAGGACATGATTCTCTTCACGGGTCCCGAGGCGCACGAGGCGTTGTTTCGTCAGCCCGACGAAGTTCTCAGCCCTAGTGCGGCCTACAAGATGATGGTTCCCGTCTTTGGCGAGGGTGTCGCCTATGGCGCCGAGCCGGCGAGGATGGCCGAGCAGATGCACACGCTCTACCCAGCCCTGCGCAACAATCGCATGCGAACTTACACCGAGATCGTAGCGCGGGAGACGCTCGACGTGATTCGAGATTGGGGCGACGAGGGTGTCATCGAAGCGGGCGTATTTTTCGGGATGCTCACCAACTACACGTCGAGCAGCTGCCTGCTCGGCAAGGAGTTTCGCAACGAGATGAGCGAGGAGTTCTCGAAGGTTTACTACGACCTCGAACGAGGCATCGTCGCCTGGGGCTATATCCATCCGTACCTGCCGATTCCTGCGTTCCGGCGTCGGGACCGCGCACGCGCCCGGCTCGGCGAGATGGTCTCCGAAATTGTCGAAAAGCGAAAACGGTCGGGCTACCGCGGCGAGGACTTCCTTCAGACCCTCATCGACGCGGAGTACTCCGACGGCAGCAGGCTGAGCGACCACGAGATCACGGGCATGCTCGTTGCCGCGATGTTCGCCGGGCACCACACGAGCTCCGTCACCACGGCCTGGACCTTGATCGAGCTCTTGAGGAACCCGCGCTTCCTCGAACAAGTGCGCGGCGAGATCCACGCGCGCTATGCCGACGACGAGGAGTACAGTTTTCAATCGCTGCGCGACCTGGAAAAGACGGAAGGAGCCGTCAAAGAAGCCCTGCGAATCCATCCCCCGCTCTTCATCTTGCTCCGCGCCGCGCTCGAAGACTGCGAAATACTCGGGTATCGGGTCAAGAAGGGGAACTGGGTGGCGGTTTCCCCAATGGTCGCCCACCGGGACGAGTCGGTGTTCGAGAACGCGCTCGAGTACGACCCGGATCGCTACGGCCCCGGCCGAGAAGAAGACAAACGCCCGTTCGCGTACATTTCGTTCGGTGGCGGTCGGCACAAGTGCATGGGAAACGCCTTCGCCATCCTGCAGATCAAGACGATCATCGCCGTCCTCCTCAACCGATATGACTTCGAGCTATTCGGCGATCCGGTCGAAACAGATTTTCAAGGTTTGGTGCTGGGTCCAAAGCCGCCAATTCGCATTCGATATCGCCGCCGGGGCGCATGACCGGCAACGCCGTTCCGCGTTGGTTCTCCGCAAACCCGAGCAAGGCCTGGGGGGAGAAGTTTTTCCTCGCCTACTCGCCGGTCTGGATGGCGATGATGGGCCTCGTGATGGGCCTCGGTGTCACCGATCGACTGGGCGAGTGGGGGTTCATGGCGGTCGGTGTCGCAGTCGCGCTGCCCCTGGTGGCGGTCCCTGCCTTGATCCGCGATGAGAAACCGCTGGGTCGGCGCTGGTACCAGACCTATTGGTTCAAGGCGAACCTCTACATTGCGATCTTCAACTTTGCGGCGAACTACTTCGGCAGCGAGTACTTCTTCGACGTTCTCGGTATGGTTTACGACTACCCGATGATCGAGCTCAACTTGGATTCAACGCTCGTCGGGTCGGGCGAACAGCGCGTTCCGCTGATCATGTACCTGCTCACACAGGCGTATTTCCTGACCTATCACACGACCGCCGTGATCGTGCTTCGCCGCATTCGTACTTCTCGGCTACCGATCGGCGCGCTCCTATGGCCCGTGTTGCTTCTGCTCATCGCCTACGCCTGGGCGTGGATGGAAACCAAGGCGATGGCAAACCCCTGGATCGAAAGCCAGTTCTACTACAAAGACACGGAGCGCATGCTCGCGTACGGCTCGCTCTTCTACTCGCTCTACTTCGTGGCGAGCTTCCCGATTTTCTATCCGCTCGACGAACGACGAGAGGCAAATTGGAGCCTGCCGATCACCGCCGCGGCAGCATGCACCGCGAGCCTCATCATGATGTTCCTATTGGACTTCGCTGCGGCGATCTTTGGACCGATCTAGCGCGCTGAGCTAGGCAAGTAGGAGCGATGTCTACCAAAATCGAGATTCACGGTGCATACGAACCGCGATTCGAGCCTGTTGCGAAGCTCATGCGCAAGCAGATCGAGCACTACGGCGGAGGCGCTGCCGCAGCGGTGTTTCTCGAGGGGAAGCCCGTCGTCGACATTTGGGGCGGCCGCGCGCGCAAGGACGGCCGGCCTTGGCAGCACGACACGATGTCGATTTGCTACTCGGGCACGAAGGGAATCACGTCGACGGCGGTCCACATGCTCGCAACCGACGGGCTCATCGACTACGAAGCGCCGGTCGCCGACTACTGGCCCGAGTTCGGCTGCAACGGGAAGCAAGAAATCACGGTCCGGCAGTTGCTGTCTCACCAAGCCGGCCTCCACAAGCTAGTGCATCTGATCGAGAAGCTTCCGGAAATCCTTGACTGGGATCTGATCGTCTCCCGCCTCGCAAAGACGGAGCCGGACTTCCGCCCCGGAACGGCCAATGCGTATCAGGCCGTCACGTTTGGTTGGCTCGTAGGCGAGCTGATTCGACGGATTTCGGGCCTCACGGTGTCTGAGTTCATTGATCGGCGCATCGCCAAACCTCTGCAGCTCGACGGCCTCTACATTGGTGGCGCGGACACGCAGATGGATCGCATTCCCGATTTCGTCGGACTACCCGAGCTTCAGCGAGCCGGCGCTAAGCCGCTCTCCACGGATTATCGCGTTCCGTTCTGGGTTCACTCGAAAAAAATGCGAGACCTCTGCGGGCGTGGACTCACTCCACGGCACGCCAAGGAGCTCTTTTCGCATCCCGCGTTCTGGAAAGCTTGCTTGCCCGCCTTGAACGGCGTTGCGACCGCGCGTTCGCTCGCCAAGATGTACGCCCCGCTTTCCATGGGGGGAGAGCTCGACGGTGTCCGGCTGGTTTCCGAAGCAGTCATTCGAAAGGCATCCGAGGTCCAAACCAAACGCGCAGACCGAGTGGCCATCTATCCTCTTCATTGGAAGCTCGGCTACCACCGGACCGACGCGTTTCTTCTCGACGTTCCCGAGGCGTTTGGGCATTTCGGCCTCGGGGGAGCCGGCGGCTGGGCCAACCCAGAGCACAAGCTCTCGTTTGCGTTCCTGCACAGTGGTTTCCCGCTCACGATCATCGGGCAGACACGCACCGTGATGATGACCGCGGCGGTCTATGAATCGCTCGGCATCTACAAGGGGCTCTGGCATACTCTGCGCCACGGACCGATCGTCGACTTGGTGCCGAAACGCTCGTAGCGAATGAAGATGGGAAGGGCGGCATGACCAAGCACATCGCGGTCGTTGGAGGGGGCATCGCCGGCGTCGGCGCAGCCTGGGCGCTTCACCGCGCAGGCTATGAAGTCGATCTCTTCGAAAAGGGCACGGCGCTCGGCGGCAATGCGAAGACGTTTCGATGGAGCGTGGACGGCGGTCACGTGGACTCCCCTCTGCTCGTCGTCGCCTGGCCGCAGATGTACTACCACAACTACGAGCTGCTCCTCGACCAGCTCGGCGTCGGAATTGAAACACTTCCGATTTCCTATTTCGTGCAGACCCCCGAAGGGCACTTTTGCCAAGACGGCCAGACGGGCATTCAGAAGCGCTTCGCGCCCGAGTTCCGGAGATGGAACAAGCTCGTCGCCTTCGTCAGCAAGGTGAACGACTTCTTCCTTCCCAAGGAGCGACATCACTCGCTCTACCACTTCTCATACTTCAACCCTTTGAACCTCATCCCGCTCTACTGGATGGCGAGGCTCTTCGGGATCTCCCGTGAATTCTGGGACACGATTTTCGTTCCGATCCATTGTGCCACCTTCATCACCACCTCGATGCGCGGTGTTCCGGCGGTGATCCTGCCCTTGCTCGAGAGCATCGTACCGCTCGAAGAGCCGACGCAGATGGGCACCTGGAGGGGCGCTCCCCGCCAGGTTTTCGACCGGATGACAGCACGATTCTCCGATCGTGTGCACACCGATCACGAGATCACCCGCGTCGAGCGGCGCAACGACCGATTCGTGATCTCGGACTCGAAAGGCCGGCGCTACGAGGCCGACGAGGTCGTCTTCGCCTGCGATTCGACCTCCGTGTTGAACGCGCTCGAATCTCCAAGTTGGCTTCAGCGCCTCCTGTTGGGCAACGCGGAATACGTTGATGACGTCGACCCCGCCTTTTCGAATTTCGTCGTGCACTCCGACACCAGCATCTTGCCTGGCAAGCATCGGGAACGAATTCTTTCTGAGTTCAACACGTACTCGGAAATCAACGAGGCGGGCGCGCTCGAATGCACGTTCGTGATATCGGCGCAAAACCCAAGCACGAAAGACAAAGGCGTGCCGATGCTGGTCACCTTCAACTCCCAGCGGGTCATCGAAAGAGTCCAGAAGCGAATCGAGCTGCCCCATCCGACGCACAGCGTTTCACTTCAGAACCTGATCATCATGTCGGCCATGCGGTATCTCCAAGGGAGGGACGGGGTCCACTACTGCGGAACGTTCACCACCCCGGAGGGCGGCCACGACCTCTCATTCATGTCGGGGCTCGTCGTCGCACACGCGATCGGCGCCGACTATCCGTTCGCCACCGGACATTCGGAGGCCGTTGCCGACTTCAAACAGATGCAGAAAATGATGCTGAAGTCGGGGGCGCGACGTCCGGTTTAGCGGAAGACTCCGTACGAGCCCTCGAGCACCAGTTGGATGCTCGTGCAGAGCCCCCAGATCGGAAAGATGAACCACATCAGGTTCGTGACCCCCACGAACAGCAGCAAGTCCTTCACGGAGTGGCCTTTGTGACGGTCGTTGTTGAAGAACTGAAAGAAGTAGACGGCGGTTCCGTAGAACATCTGCCAGAACATGATCAGGCCGAGGATGCCGAGCCAGCGTGCCGGCATCAGCTCGAAAGTCATGCCGAAGGCGAACACGGTTGCCGGAATGATCGTGGTGAAGCCGTTTCCGACGTCGATGTTGTAGCCGAACGAACGGCGGTCGGAATAGCCCGGGTCGAAGAGCGAGTAGCCGGACCAAATCGTCGTCCATTGGCGGAACGAGAGCACCTGGAGAAGCGGGATGGGGCGGGCGAAGATTTCTCCGATGCGTTGCATCTCACGTCCGCGGTAAGGCTCTTTGATCGCCTCGTACTCGGCGCGAATCTGATCTTGGCAAACCATGAGGGCGATTTCCCACCAGTTGATCAGCACGTTGATCACGAGAAAGAACGCCAGTCCGATCTGCGTCGGGTTGTACACGCCGTGGACGCGCTGGTGCAGCCAGATGTGAAAGACCGTCCCGGTGGCGATGACGATTCCAATGACCGCGGCGGTTGGGATCGCAAGCCCTCTCGGCTCTGTTGTGGGCTCCATCAATTTTCTCCGTAGCCAGACAGGGCCTCCGTACTATGCTCCCGCCGGAGGCAAGGCAAATGACTGCGGTGAAGCAAGCGGGATACTTGGTCTTCGAAGTGAGCGACCTCTCGGCATGGGAGGAATTCGGAACGAAAACCCTCGGTCTCCAAGTCGTCAACCGTCGGGGAAACGGCGGTTTTTCGCTCCGAATGGATGGCTATGAGCAGCGCTTCTTCATCGAGCCCGGGCCCGCCGATGACCTCGCGGCCGTGGGCTGGGAGGTCGAAGGACCAAAGGAGCTCGCCGAGATCGCGCAGCGTCTCAGAAACGCCGGGCACCAGGTGGTCGAGAGCAGTGTGGAACAAGTGGCAGCCCGAAACGTGCAAGCACTCGTGCGGACGAGTGACCCGGCCAACAATCCCATCGAGATCTTCTACGGACCCAAGATGGCGGCTGAACGCTTCGTCTCCGAAGTCGTTCCGTCGGGTTTCGTCGCGGACGAACAGGGTTTCGGGCACGTCGTCATCGTCTCCAAAGACGACGAAAAGCACGAGAAGTTTTACGCCACCATGTTTGGCTTCGAGCTCAGCGACTACATTCGCTGCGAGTACTTCGGCCACGAGATCAACGTGACCTTCATGCATGCCAATTCACGGCATCACTCGCTTGCATTCGGGGGAGGGCAGCTCAAGCGCATTCACCACTTCATGGTGCAGGCCAAGTCCATGGACGAGGTTGGCCGTTGCTACGACCGCTTTCTCTTCTCGGGCGGAATGGTTCACCAGACGCTCGGCCGGCATCCGAACGACAAGATGTTCTCGTTCTACGGATACACGCCGTCGGGCTTCCACTTCGAGTTCGGGGCCGGCGCCATCGAGATCGACGAGGGCTGGCAAAGCACAGTGCACGGCAAGGTGAGCGAATGGGGGCACCATCCGCCACAGCTCCTCACCAAGGCGTACCGCCGTGCAAAAGAAGCCCGAAGCAAGAACGAATGAGCGGACTCCATTGGACCTCCCGCGTTCGATGAGATAGAACGCGTTCTAGTTTGAGGTTCAAGGCATGGTCGTAGAGGCAGTTCCCGAAGGAAAATACGTCGAAGTCGGCGGCGGCATCACGATGCACTACCACGAGGCGGGCAGCGGGGACCGTGGCGCGGTTCTGTTCGTCCACGGCAGCGGCCCGGGCGCCAGTGGCTGGAGCAACTTCAAGGGGAACTACCCGCCCCTGGCTGAACGAGGCTACCGCACGATCGTCCCCGACACGATGGGCTACGGCTATTCGACCAAGCTCGAGGAGGGCGCCTTCAGCCTCGACGATGTCGCGGCGCAGTACAAGGCGCTCCTCGACTCACTCGGAATTGATCGTGTCACCGTCATCGGCAACTCGCAGGGCGGCGCGATCGCCATCGCGATGGCGCTCAACTATCCGAACCTCGTAGCCAAGTTGGTCTTGATGGCTCCCGGTGGCCTCGAAGCACGGGGCACCTACATGGAGATGGAGGGCATCAAGACGATGATTCGCGTCCTCTATAAGGAAGGCATCAGCAAGGAAACGCTACGGAAGGTCTTCCGACTTCAGCTTCACGACGAATCGAAGATCACTGACGAAGTCATCGAAGAGCGTTTCCAGGTCGCCATGACGCAGCACAAAGACAACATCGCGCGGATACGCGTGGCAAACCTGGAAGACCGGCTCTCGGAGATTCAGTGTCCCGTGCTCTGCTTTTGGGGCGCGAACGACAAGTTCTGCCCTGTGAGCGGCGCGTCGAAGGTCGCGAGCCGCTGCTCGAGCTCACGCACGATCCTAATCTCCAGCTGCGGCCATTGGGTGATGGTCGAATACGCGAAGCTCTTCAACGACCTCACGCTCCAATTCCTCGAAGACGACCTCGGCTAAGAGGAGACTGCCCCTTTCTCGCTCAATTGCTGGCGATGGCCTTTTCGACTGCTTCGAGGAGGCTCTTGCTGTAGACGCGGCCGGTCAGATTTTCGCGCGTCTTTTTGGCGACCGCGTCCCATTCCGACTTGTGGGCCGCCGTGTCTACCTCGATCATGCCGCGTTTGATGAGCGAGGAATACGCCCGATCGTCGTCCCGGCGCGCCATGATGTCGCCGGCACGCGCGGCGCGCTCGCTGGTCTCCATGAGCACCTTCTGGTCATGCTCGCTCAACAGGTCGAATTTCTCCTGCTTGATGACCGAGCCGCCGATGATGATGCCGAAGTTCTCTTTCGCCATGTAGTTGAGGCGCGTGTACCACTGCAGGGCAACGGCCGCGAGGGCTGACGCAGGCACCGTATCGACCATGCGTGTCTGCAAACCGCCATACACCTCGGGCACACCCATGCGTACTGGATTGGCGCCTATCGTGGTGATGTAGCCAGCGAACACGGGGTCGTCCTTCCATGCCCAAGGCCGAAGCCGCTTCAGGTCTTCGGGTTTGGCGAACTTCTCCATCGAGAAGATGCGGTTCTTGCCGGCCTCACCCCAGGCCAGCATGACGAAACCGTTTTCCTCGAACATCTTCGCGAACCGTTCGCTCAACTGTTCGCGCGCCCGCTCGAGCTGATCGTATTCCGTGATCATCCCGGGCGCGGTCAAAACCAGCACCGGCCGAGCGACCATACCAAGACCCGTCGTCGTCACCCCGGCTGCATCCATTTGTCCAGCCCGCACCTTGCGAATGAAGTCACGCTCGTCGCCCTGACTGCCTCCGGAGTAGAAGCGAAGCTCGACTCGATTCTCGGTTTCCTTCTTCAAGCTCCGGTTCCAGGCCTTCATCAACTTCATGAACGACGAACCGGCAGGCGCGAGGGACGCAAAGCGAATGATCGTCGCCGATGCGGCGTTCGCCTGAGGCACGGAAACGGCGCCGGGCAACATGAAAGCGCCCAGGGCGAGGACCGTGATGAAGAGGTGCTTGGCTTTGCTCATGGGTCTCTCTATGGGGAACGTGGGCTGCTACGGCAATCGCTGGTCTGAGAATCCGACGTGAATCCCGCGACGGGGATTCAAGTCGGGCTCGAACTCAATTGGAGGCGGACCCGCCCTGAATGAGCTTTGCAGCGCGATAGCCGATCAGCATGCTCGGGGCATTGAGGGCGGAAACCGGTGTCCAAGGGATCGTCGAAGCGTCGGCAATTCGCAGCCCAGTCACGCCGCGCAGACGCAATTGGGGGTCTACGGCGTCGGCTTGGGTCCGGCCCATGCCGCAGCTGCCAGCGAAGTGATAGGTGGTAATCGTGTTTTTCCGGATGTAGCTCGAGATGGCCTCGTCACTCGTGACCCGCTTTCCGGGCATGAGCTCCTTTGGGGCCCATCGCGCAAGGCCGCCCGAAGCGCCGATCGCTCTGGCGATTCGAACACCTCGCAGCATCGTTTCCAGATCCTCCGGATGCGAGTAGTACGCAGGGTCGATCGAGGCTTGCGTGCGCACGTCTGTCGATTGCAAACGCAGCATGCCGCGGCTCTTCGGTTTCCCGAGGATTAGAATGATACCGAACATGTGGTCGGTGAAGCGCTGGATCCCGCCGACCTTGAACGCCGCCCCGACCATGTTGCGAACCAGCTGCCTCGACCTCCGGCCGTACAAAGGATGGGGTACGAGGATCGGTGGAAGCATGCGCTGCATCATCTGCCTCATCGCCGATCGGGCGGGCCAGTACACGTAGCAGGTGTCGCTCTGCGACGGGGGAAGGTCGCTCGCCTCGTTCGTTCGGAAAAAGCTATAGAGCTGAGGATAAAAGCAGTCGATGTCCGCCGTGGCTTTGAAGAACACGGGCACGTTCGGGTGGTCGTGAAGCCCTTCGCCGACCGCGGGCCGGTCGGCGACGACCGGGATGTCAAACGCGCGAAGGTGCTCGCCCGGACCCACGCCCGAAAGCATGAGCAACTTCGGGGTTTCGAGCGCACCGGCGGACAGGATGATCTCCTTTTGTGCCTCCGCGCGTCGCAGCGCTCCCTCATGCTCGAACTCGATAGCCCGGGCGCGCTTTTCCGCAGTGAACACGACTCGATGCGCGCGCGCGCCGGTGAGCACGGTGAGATTCGTACGCTCGCCGGCCTCCTTGATGAACGCCACGTACGAGCTTCGCCGGCTCTCGCCTTCATAGGACATCCATTCGTAGCCGATGACGTTGCTCAGGTTGCCGTCGTTTAGGTCCTCTTTGCGACTGAAGCCTTGTTCTTCCGCCGATGCCACGCAGGCCTCGGTCCAGCTCGTTGCCGGCCGCCGATGCGGCCGCAGGACTCGTTCGATCGCCTCGAAGTCGGCTTGATTGTCGTCCCAGTGCCAGCCCTCGGGCCATTCCGCATAGTCCTCTCGGGACCCTCGGGTATAGACCATCCCGTTCACCGACCCGCTCCCGCCCATCACGGTGCCGGTGCCCGCGAAGATACGGTGTTTCGCGGCGTGAGCCTGGGGGATGGAAAAGCGCTCGCCCATCACGGAGTCGTTGACGAACGCCTCCTTGTAGCCCGCAGCGACCAAGGTTTCTGGGTGCTCCTCCGCCCTCGGCCCGCTTTCCATCAGGAGCACCCGATTGGCAGGATCCTTCGCAAGCTCGGCGGCGACGATGCAGCCCGCCGATCCGCCGCCTACCACGACGTAGTCGTACCGCTCCATCAGCGGTTTCGACCGAACAGCTTGCGAAAGCCGCGCCAGCGCTGTGCGAGGCTCTTGCCGTAGATCAGCTCGATCACGCCACTAAAAACGCCGTAGTCTTTCTCGGCGACTGGAAAAACCCGGTTGGGTTGGTTGATGGGGAACCGGTCGTCGACCACGGCTTTGATGTTGCACATCGAACGCAATCCTTCCCGGCCGTTCATTCGCCCATAGCCCGAAGCCTTGACGCCGCCGAACGTGAGCCCTTGCGCCATGTACGTGATGCCGCCGAAGTCGTTGATCGCGCTCATCCCCACTTCGAGCTTCGAGGCGATCTCTCGAGCGCGTGTGCGGTCTCTGGAGAACACCGAAGACGACAAGCCATATGACACGCCGTTTGCGATCTCGACGGCATGTGCATCGTCACGTACGCGCATGAGCAACATCACCGGCCCGAAGACCTCTTCCTGGGCGATCTCCATTTCCGGCGTCACGTCGGCCAAGATCGTCGGCTCGAAATAGTCGCCCTGGTCGCTCAGCGCGCGCTTGCCGCCGGCGACGACGCGGGCGCCCTCTGCGATCGCGCGATCGACCGCTTTTTCGATCACCTGGAGCTGAAGCGGCGTGACGATGGCACCGACATCGACGACCCCTTCGCGGCTGTTGCCCTGTCGAAACTCTCGCACCAACTCCGCGGCCCGCGTCTCGAAAGCGTCGTAGAGGCCCTCGTAGACGAGAATTCGCTCCGAGGCGACACAGTTTTGCCCACAGTTGATGTAGCAGCCGGCCAAAGAAGCGTGCACGGCTTGTTCGAGGTCGGCGTCATCGCAGACGATGAAAGCGTCTTTGCCGCCGAGCTCCATCACTACCGGGATGACGCGCTCGGCACTGGCTTCGACCACGCGTCGACCGTTGTGAACCGATCCGATGAAGAGAATCGAATCCACGGCAGAGCGCGCAAGTGCAGCGCCGGTCGGTCCATACCCATACACCGCTTGGATCAGGTCCGGGTCGTGGCCGGCCTCTTCGATGACTTTGCGAAGCGAATCGATGAACTTCGCGCTCGACCACGCGACCCACTCCGAGGGCTTCAGCACGATCGCGTTCCCGGACATGAGCGCCGGAATCACCGGATTGACGATGTTCTGAAACGGATAGTTCCACGGAATGATGGCAGCGATGACGCCGAGTGGGTGATACTCGAGGCGCGCCTTCTTGTGCAGCAGCAAGCCCGATGAGACGGGTTCAGGGCGGAGGTGTTTCTCTCCGTTTTTGATCATCCAGCGAAACTTCTCGCAGGTCGGCCAGATCTCCCCCATCAGCGCGTTCTCTCGCGTCTTGCCGGAGTCGCGTTGGACCGTGAGGCAGATCTCGTCCTTCTGATCGACCGTGTACGCGAGCAGCCTTCGCAGCACGTCGCGCCTCTCGCCGAAAGAAGTCGACCGCCAGGCTTTCTGCGCAACCCTCGCGCGCGCGACGGCGGCCTCTACGTCCTCTACGGAGTCGATGCGGACCTCTCCCAAGCGCTCTCGCGTGGCAGGGTCGACGCAGGGAATGTGCGTAGCCGGCTCGGCAGGCGAGAATCGGACCTCCGTAGAAATCGGAATTGACATTCTGATTTTCGCCTTTATCATTCCGAACCGATCGTGTCAACGCTCTCCACAGCCGCGAAAGCGCAAGAATCCCTGAGGGATAAGAAGCGCGAGCTCTATCGCGAAGCCGTTCTCGATGCCGCAGAGCGCGTGTTCGGCGAGGAGGGCTACGAGGCCACCAAAGTCCAGCGGATCGCCGCGGAGGCCGGGGTGTCGCTCACCACGCTCTACGGCGTGCTCGAGTCCAAGTGGGAGATTTACCGCGCGGTCCACCGTCGCCGACTGAGCGAGGTGATGCGTCTCACCCAGGGCGTCCTCGAAGCGGACATGTCCTCGCTCGAGATCCTGATCGCAGGGACTCGAACGCAGCTCGCGTTCTTCATGGAGCGCCGTGACTTCACCAAGATGCAGCTCAAGGAGGTCACCGCCTGGTCGACGATCGAGTTGTTGCGAAGCCCAGAGCAGGTCGAGGCGCTCGGCGTCGGCCTGGACCTCGTCGCGAGCTTGTTGCGAACATGCATCGACGACGGATACTTGATCGACGACGACCCCGAGCTCATGGCGAGGATGATGATCGCTACGCAGCAAGTCAGACTGGCGATGTGGATGGATCGTGGCTGCAAAGAAGATCCAGATCGCGTGGCCGATGCGGCGCTCCGGCATTTGCTTCGGAGCTACTGCAAGGCGGGGCAGCTGGCATTGGCGCTCGAGGCGGCCGGTCTGAGAGCCGAGCCATGAGCGTTGCCTTCCACGAGCTCCAAGTCAGCGCCGTCATCCGAGAAACGCCGGACTGCAGCTCGTTCGAGCTCAGGGTGCCAGCCCCTTTGGAGGAAGCCTTCCGGCATCGCGCGGGTCAACACCTCACGCTCGAGCTCCCCTGGGCACGCTCCAAACTGACCCGCTGCTATTCCTTGTCGAGCAGCCCCGATCTCGGTGAAACCGTCAAAATTGGCGTGAAAAGAGTCGCCGGCGGGCGAATCTCCAATTGGCTGAACGACAACCTGAAGGCCGGAGACTCCATCATGGCGAGCGTCCCGGAAGGTCGCTTCGTTCTCGATCCAGACACCCGATCGGGAGCCCCGCTGTTCCTCTTTGCGGCGGGGAGCGGAATCACACCAATCATCGCGCTGCTGAAAAGCGCGCTAGCCACCACCAAGCGCTCGATCACCCTTCTCTACGCCAATCGGGATGAGGGCTCGGTCATCTACGGGCCCGAGGTCTCCCAGCTTGGCGCCCAGCACCCTGGCCGGCTCGCCGTGCATTTTCACTTCGACGCGACAAACGGTTACCTCGAGCAAGGCGATGTTCGCAAGCTTCTCCATCACAGCGACATCGCGGAGTTCTACATTTGCGGACCCGAACCCTTCATGGAGCTCGTCGAAAAAACGCTCGAAGACGCAGGTGTCCACGAAGAGCTCATCTACATCGAGCGCTTTGTTTCCCCCGCCGATCCTGACCGCGTCCATGCCGACGGCGTCGATGAAGCATCGCTCGAATCACCAGGCTGCTTCAGCCTCTGGCTCGATGGTCGCTCCCGAACCGTTCCCTACGTGAAAGGCAGAACACTTCTCGAGTGCGCCCAAGAGGCAGGGCTTCAACCGGCTCACTCCTGCGAGTCGGGCTATTGCGGCTCATGCATGGCGCATGTCAACACCGGGAAGGTCTACATGCGAACGCACGAGGCGCTTTCCGATCGAGATATCGGGCGCGGTGTCGCACTGCTTTGCCAGAGCCTGCCTGCGAGCAGCGAGCCGCTCGAGCTCGATAGCGATTCAACCTCCTTTCGCGCGGCTTCGGCCGTGAAGTCCTCGTACAGCAAGCGTGCATCGAGCCTCGCGGCGCTTGGGGTCTTCGCTTTCATGATCGGAGGAACGCTCATTCTCCGATTGGTGGACTAGGTGGTAAAATGAACCCTCAGGAATCGACATGAAGGTCTTGTACGTCATTCTCATGAGCTACGCGTCGGCCGGCCTCGCGCAGGCGGCGCTCATGTACGCCTATCGTTCCAAGGCCGCCCAGAAGTACATGATCAGCGACGACGCCCACCGCTCGAAGACCGACCGGGAGCTCTACTGGCGCGTCGCGCTCAACATCACCGTGTCGGTCACGCTGATCTTCTCGGTGATGTTCGGCCTTGGTGACTACCTCTACTACGACCATGCGGCGCCCGCTTGGCGCTACGCGCTCGAGGCCGTCACCGTCGTTCTCATCTACGACTTCGGGTACTACTTCATGCATCGCTACCCCTTCCACGAGTGGAAGGTCCTGCGGGGCGTACACTCCGTCCATCACGCCGCGCGGAACCCGAGGCAGATCGACAGCCTCTTGCTGCACCCGGTCGAGACGGTCCTCGGGCTTGGGCTGTTCTTTGGCTCGGTGGCCTTGGTTGGCGGCGTCCACATCTACACATTGGGCGCGCTCTTCACGGCCTACACCGCGCTCAACATTCTCAATCATGCGGGCATCGACGTGCCGCGCTTCCCGTTCAAGACTTTGGGTATCCTGGCGGCAAAGCACGATCGGCACCATCACAGCATGCTCTCCGGCAACTACGCGTCGATCACGCCGTTGCCATCATCTTCGGGACCGTGGAGTAAGGCATGACAGTCAGTTTGGTCACAGGGGGCTGCGGCTTCGTGGGCGCTGCGATTGCGCGCGCCCTCAAGGCCCGCGGTGATCGGGTCATCGTTCTCGATTTGGCGCTTGAATGTCCCGTCGAGGGCGTGGACCACCGGCGCGTCGACATCACCGACAAGGCCGGGGTCATCGAGGCCTGCCGCGGCGTCGACACGGTCATCCACAACGCTTCCATCGTTCACACAAAGCAGAACAAGCGGGACGTGGTCTGGGCGGTCAACCTGGGCGGCACGGAGAACATGCTCGAAGCGGCGCAGCACAACCATGTCCCCCGTTTCGTTTACATCAGCTCCGGCAGCGTCGTCTACGAAGGCAAGGACATCGAAAACGGCGACGAGAGTCTCCCCTACTCATCGGTTTCCCAGGCGCCCTATGCGGACAGCAAGATCGCGGCGGAAAAGCTGGTGCTCGCAGAGAACGGGAAGGGCGGCATGGCAACTTGTGCGCTCCGGCCCCACGTGGTTTTTGGCCCTGGCGACAATCGCTTCATGCCGACGCTTCTGGCGAAGGGCCGCAACGGCCAACTCCGAGTTCAGATTGGGCGCGGTGTTTGGCTTTCGGACTACACCTATGTGACCAACATGACCGATGCGGTCCTCCTTGCCGACGAAGCGCTTGCCAAAGATGGATTGAGCAGCATCGCCGCGGGCCAGGCCTACTTCATCACCAACGGCGAGCCGATGCCGTTCTGGGATTTCATTCGCAAAGTCGCCGCGCGTCTCGGCTTTCCTCCTGTGAAGTACACGGCCCCCAAGTCTCTCGTCTATGCGATTGCGGCCGTCAAAGAAGGCATCGACACGCTCAAAGGCGGCACGCTCAACGCGGAAGACGGCCTCACACGTTTCGCCATCCGCTACATGTGCACCCACCACTACTTCAGCATCGAGAAGGCGCGGCGAGAGCTCGGGTACAGTCCTGCCGTCTCCGTCGAAGAGGGCATCGAGCTCACCTGTCAGCACCTCGAAGCGACTGGCGCGGTCTAGAGCATCGCGAGTCGCCGTCGTCGTGCGCTACGCCGGCTGGCTCGGGTCGAGCCGGAGTTGGACGGGCCGACATCCCCCGACGCGGCCCGTCCAACGGCTCCCCAATGACGCCTTTTGCCATCCGGCCGCTAGCGTTTCGTTTCCCGTTAGAGTCGTATTACCCCTTACGGGTGTAGAGGTCCAGGAATCTCGACAGTTTATTACATTGTTATTCATCCTTTGGGTTTACGCAGGGCCGGCGTTTGGCGCAGCAAGGACGCGCTCGGAAGCGGCCGCGATGCGTTCGAATGCCGCAGATCGGCGGACTTGCTGTAGGTGCACCAGCTGATAAAGAGGCAGGCGTCAGGGGGCTTTCGATCCAGTCGGGGGCGAGTCGCGTGTCTATCGAGATTGTCATCCTACTTTCGGCCTGTGGGCTGCTCATCGTGTTGGGCGTGTTCGAGCTGATCCTTCACCGGATTCGGCTCAAGCGGATTCCAATTCGCATTCACGTGAACGGCACGCGTGGAAAAACCAGCGTGACCCGGTTGATTGGCGCAGGCCTTCGGGAGGCCGGCGTCCGTTGCGTGGTCAAAACCACCGGCACCGTCCCCCGGTTCATACTGCCCAACGGTCGCGAGGTACCGGTTTACAGACCGGGCGGCGCCAATGTGATCGAGCAGAAGCAGGCGGTGACCATGGCCGCGGCCCAGCGTGCCGAAGCGCTCGTCGTGGAGTGCATGGCGCTTCAACCGCAGCTTCAATGGCTCTCCGAGTCGAAGCTCGTTCGCGCCACCCATGGGGTCATCACCAATGCGCGGCCCGATCATCTCGATGTCATGGGCCCCACCGAAAACGATGTCGCTCGTGCGCTGGCCGCGACGGTTCCCATCAACGGCGTGTTCCTCACCGCCGAGGAGCATCATCGGCCCTTCTTCGAAGAGGTCGCTGTGGAACGCGGCTCACGCTTCCGCGCCGCTCGAGAGATCAGCCGCCCGCTCACGCCCGAAGACGTTGCCGCATTTCCGTATCTCGAGCATCAGGACAACATCGAGCTCGCCCTTGCGGTCTGCGAGGAGGTCGGGGTCGATATCGACACCGCCCTTCGTGGCATGTGGAGAGCCAAGCCAGACCCTGGCGCCATGACCGAATCCCAGGTCGAGTTCTTCGGTCGGCACATCGTCTTCGTGAACGGGTTTGCCGCCAACGACCCGACGTCGACACGCTATATTTGGGAGCAGGCCCTCCGCCGGCACCGCAAGCTCAAAAAGCGCATCGCGGTATTCAATTGCCGCTCGGACCGCGCCGATCGCTCCGAGCAGCTCGCGGAGTCGTACGGGCAATGGCCGCAGGCAGACGAGGTCGTGCTGCTCGGAAGCGGGCAATACATTTTTGCCCGCGCTGCGGTGCGGAGCGGGCTCGACCCAACGCGTTTGGTTTTCGTCGACCAGACGCATCCGGCCGATGTTTTCGAGATTCTGCTTGGCCTTGCCGAGACCTCTGCCCTGGTGATGGGTCTGGGGAACATCGCAGGGCCGGGATTGGCGCTCGCCGAGTACTTCGCCAACCGAGGAATGGATCATGCCAGAGATTGAGTTGTTGACCCTGTCGATCGGGCTCGGCCTCGCCGCCAGCCTTCTTTACGGTGAGCTTTTCGGGCTTGCAGCGGGCGGCATGGTCGTTCCGGGCTACGTCGCCCTCTACATGAACAAGCCGGTCGACATCGGACTGACCTTGCTTGCCGCCATCGTCACCTTCGGATTTCTGAAAGGGCTCTCGCAAGTTGCGATCGTTTACGGCCGCCGACGAACCGCGCTCACCATCTTGATCGGCTACTTGGTCGGCTTGAGCTTTCGGATGTGGTTGGACAGCACGATCACACCGTTTACCGAGGGAGCGATCATCGGCTTCATCATTCCCGGGCTCATCGCGATTTGGTACCAGCGGCAGGGCGTCCTCGAGACGACCCTGAGCTTGGTCACCGCTGCGATCCTCGTTCGGATGGTCCTGGTCGTATTCATTGGAGACGTGACGATATGAGAGGGATGTATTGGAAGCCGGAAGGCGCCTCTCAGGTACAGCGCGCCTTGGTCGCGGCCCTGGCGGTCGTTGGGCTCGTCGCCGTCGAGGTGTTCCCGACCGAGGAGCAGCAGCCGCACTTTGCCGAAAAGATGCTGGCCGGGCGAAAGGCCCAAGACGCATTCGCGGTCATCGCTGACGCCTCGGAGCGAAAGGGCCTCCGCGTCGAGCCCAAGTTCGATCCGGCGGGCTCCAGGTTGATTGGTGATCCGCTTTCCCCAATCACCAGCGGGAGTGGCAGCCTGGTTTCCAAACAAACCACCGTGAACCCGAATTTTGCGGCGGTCGTCGTCGAATGGCTGAAGGATCTCCGAATCAAGAGCGGTGACGTGGTCGCTGTCGGCTTGTCCGGTTCCTTCCCGGCGATCAATGTAGCCGTCTACTCGGCGATTCACGAGCTCGGCATCGAGCCCATCATCATCACGAGCACGGCAGCCTCTCAGTATGGCGCGAACGACCCCAACTTCACCTGGCTCGACATGGAAGCCGCCCTTCGTAGGAACCAGGTGTTTCCTTACAAGTCTATTGCTGCATCCCTCGGTGGCGTCGGCGACGACGCGATTGGCCTGACGAAACGCGGGCGGACCATGCTCGAACGCGCGATCGAACGGAATAAGATCCCCGTTCTGGCAGAGATCGAGGCCAAAGACGTGCCTCCCCAGGCCGACGACGATGCCGACCAGGGCGGATTGAATCTCACGCTCGTCGACCAAGATCGAGTCCGTGAACGTATTCGCGTCTACCACGAAGTCGCGGGCGATCGTCCGATCAAGGCGTATGTGAACGTCGGCGGCGGCACGGTCTCGGTCGGCACCAAGGTGGGCAAGCGCAAGTTCGTGCCAGGTGTCAACGGTCGGCCGCCAAAAGGCATCGAAGACATGCCGCCGTCGGTCCTTGGCGCGTTCCTCGAGCTCGGAATCCCTGGGATCCATCTGACGCAGATGATTGAGCTTGCGGAGAGGTACGGCCTGGAGATCGCGCCTCGCGTGACGCCCGAGGTGGGCACGGGCGATATCTTCCAGAAGCGGCAAGCGAACCGATGGCTTGCCGGCATCGTGCTCGCGTTGATCTTGCTCTCGCTCTTCGTGGTCGCGCGCGCGCCCTGGGGCACACGCATGCTTCGTACGACCATTCCTCCAGAGAGCATCGTGCCGCCGGCACCTCGCGCGCCCAGTGGCCTCGTGCCTCGCACCGACCAGCGCGACGGCAACGGGAGCGCAACCGACCCGCCGCAGAATTGATCTCTCTACCGACCGTGCTACGCCAGGGGCACTTGGAGGTCCTCGATGTTTCGCTATTTCCCTTTTGCTATCTTCGCTGCTTCGTCACTTCTGGCCTCGAGCTGCGCCAACGACCCAGTCGTCCAGACCGGGCAGGTCATCGTCGACTTCGACGAGACTTTCGACTTTTCCCAGCTCGAGATGTTCAGCATCGTCACACAGGAGTTGGCGCCTCCTGGGACCCCCGAGCCGGGTCCCGAGGAGCTCTTCTTCAACGAACGCGTCAACGAGCTGATCGTCGATGCAATGACCAGCACTCCGGTTTGTTTGGAGCTCGTTGAGCCCGACCAGATCACGGACGAAAGCAAGCACGTCTGGGCGGCGAACGGTCTGGCCCGGACCTTGGGCGAAGGCACATACTGGGAGTGCGTCGGCGGCTGGTTCTGGGGCTGGTGGGGCTGGCAGTGGGACCCATGCGCCTGGGTGAGGCCGATTCCGGTCGAGTTCGACGTGGGCAACTTGGTCATTCCCGTCGGTCCGCAACCTCAAGAAGGCCAGGCTCCGGATCCGAGCTTCGTAGGTCTTGCGCAGTCCGTGGTTGGGAACAGCTCCGAGCTCGAAGCGAAGGCTCGCGCGGCCGTCGACGCAATCTTCGCGCAGTGGCCGGACAAGCGAACTTGTACTCCCTAGAATCGATGAAATGCGCCGATTACCGGGCTTCGCCTGAGCTTGCTACGGGCGGCGCCGTTGTCGCCGGTGCCGCCTCGTGAGCTCGACGTGACCGCGCTTGGTCAGCGTCGGCGGGAATACGTAATCCGCCAAGTACTTCAAGGGGTCCAAGACTTTGCCGTCTTGGAACAGGCCGAAGTGCAAGTGGGGGCCGGAGTCCCTAATTCCGGTGCGTCCTACTTCTCCGAGGCGCTGACCCGCTTTGATTCGGTCGCCGATCTGGACGTCGTACTTGGCGAGGTGCGCGTACAGCGAGACGACTCCGTTCCCGTGGTCAACCTCCACAAACAATCCGCGGGGACC
>RCNF010000798.1_pt1 | contig 22742 bp, 22 predicted proteins | sample 2041311 | NCBI WGS metagenome assembly RCNF01 (sample SAMN09708228, study PRJNA481090) | Marine sediment metagenome, whole genome shotgun sequencing project. | biome: marine sediment; feature: ocean; material: sediment; isolation source: Sewage treatment plant 2 marine sediment (STP2) ... | reverse complement strand
CTCTCCTTTTTATTATCAGGTATTATTTATATTTTGCGAAATTATACATTGATTTGACAATACTGCAATGTCAGAACTGATAGCCAAATCATTTACCGGGCAGCGTCTACCAATCTGAAGGCAAGATCAACCGCCGAAATCGCATCTTCTGCATATCCATCTGCCCCGATTTCTTGCGCATAACTTGCAGTTACCGGCGCACCGCCAACCATTATTTTTAACCTATCACGAAGCCCGGCCTTCTCTAGCTCACCAATTAACTCTCGTTGTTTCAACATTGTGGTGGTCAACAGCGCAGAAGCGCCCACTATATCAGCATTATTTTCTTCAACTTTACATCCCACAATTATAAATAATATACTAAAGATAAGTATTATGTATCTATGACTTGCCATTACCGCTCACCATTTACTTTCAAAAAATAAATCTTTATTTATAATGAAGTCGTGCCGATGATTCGCGATGACTGCCAGAACCCTAATGTCGAGATCATTGCGACCGGGGCGTCGATTGGTGCGTTTAATTCAGTGGCGACCGTGTGTCGCCACCCCGATGTGTTTCGCATGGCCATCGCCATGAGCGGCACGTTCGACCTCTCGCGCTACCTGGAAGGGCGTTTCAACCAGGACTTCTATTTCTCATCGCCACTGCATTTCTTGCCCGGTCTCGATGGCGACGCGCTGGATCTGCTGCGCACGCGGATGATCCTGCTGCCCACGGGCGAAGGCCGCTGGGAAGACGCCGGTGAGTCGTGGCGCATGGCAGCCGCGCTCGGTGCCGGGGCCTTCTGGACGTTCCGCGTCCTCGTTGGATCCTGAACGATGGGCTTTCCCGCCGACCTCACCATTGCCTGTTTGATCTCGGCCTCGGCGATATTGCTGTTGGTAAAGCCTCGGGCCGGATCGACCCCGTTGCAGCCGAGAAAGGCCACATCGGCTTTGAGCTGGTCGAGGAGCAGGGTCCCCATCGGCGCGACCAGCGAATGTTGCAGCGGCCGAAGGGTTCCACCGGTGACAATCACCGAAACCCCCGGGAGCGCCTCGAGAATGAGGGCGATATTGAGACCGTTGGTGATGACCACAACTCGTGAGAGCTCGGGTGAAAGGGCCTTGGCCATCTCGGTAGTGGTGCTGCCGACATCGATGATGATGGTCTGACCGTTTTCGACCATCGCGGCCGCGCGTGCGGCGATCGCCTTCTTTTCGGCGTGGTTGGTGGTGCTGGTCTCTTCGAGCGACATCTCCATGGCGCCGTTGCGCAACACCACCGCCCCGCCCCGAACCCGGGTCAGCACACCTCTGCTCTCGAGGTGTTTGAGATCCTCACGGACCGTAACTTCCGAGACACCGAGCCGGTCCCGGAGGTCGGCGATGCTGACCCGGCCGCTGATTTCGATCGCTCGCCGGATCGTGTCGTGTCTCAAGGCGGCCTTGAGAGCAACGGGGTGATCTGTGGTTAGCATCGATAGTCCCTAAGATATAGAAGATAATCCCAGATTTTGAAAAGCGCAAGGGGTAACGCGGCAAAAAGCCAAAAGGTCCCCCGCAGCAGTATTTTTCGATCGATCACATGTTCAAGCTGGCCATCAAATACTCTATTGATACCTGATATCATTGCACTTTCTTGTCTCACCATCCCTTTCCCGGCGCTCCATCCGAACCAACTAGAACAGCCGCCAGACTGCATTCCGGCCATTTCGGTTTCAAAAGAAATAGAAGAAAAATCGATGAAAAGGAAAGAAACACTGATAGGCTCCCGTCCGTGACCATGGTCTCGAAATCCCTATTCCCAACCTGGCGAAGGGCCGTGTCGCGGATCGGCGTTGGGCGACGAGACGGTTATCATCAAATCTGTAATGGCAATGAATGAGAACACACCGGCTGCAGGAATCATCAGGACACCGTTCGGTGCTTTGCCCGACGGTCGTGTGGTCGATCTCTACCTCCTGACCAACGAAAACGGCATGCGGGCATCCGTCGCGACCTATGGCGGCATCGTCACCTCGCTGACGGCCCCCGATCGAAACGGCAAATTTGCCGATGTCGTCCTCGGGTTCGACGATCTCGACGGCTATCTTGCGGGACACCCGTACTTCGGGGCCATCGTCGGGCGATACGGGAATCGGATCGCCAACGGGACATTCTCTCTCGATGATCAGACCTATGCCCTCGCCAAGAACAACAATGAGAACCACCTGCACGGCGGAATATCTGGTTTTGATAAGTCCCTGTGGGCGGCGCAACCGCTATCAACCCCTGAAGGCCCCCAGCTGCGGCTGACCCATGTCAGCGCAGACGGCGAGGAGGGTTATCCCGGACGGCTCGATGTCACCGTCGATTACACATTGACTCACGCAAACGAGCTTCAGATCGACTACCGCGCAACGACTGACAAACCGACCCACGTCAACCTGACCAACCACTCGTACTTCAACCTGGCCGGCCCAAGCGGCGGGGACATTCTGAGTCATGAGATGCATATCCACGCAGACCACTTCACCCCCGTCGACGACGGCCTCATTCCCACCGGTGAGATTCGCGGGGTCGATGGCACGCCGATGGATTTCCGCCAACCCGTCGCGATCGGCAAACGGATCGACGACGACGACGAGCAACTCCGAATCGGAAGCGGCTACGACCACAACTGGGTCTTGAATAAGGACGATTCTGGCCTGCCTCTTGCGGCCAGGGTCTCCGAACCGACAACCGGTCGCGTGATGGAGGTGTTTACCCGTGAGCCCGGTGTCCAGTTCTATAGCGCAAATTTCCTCGACGGCAGTCTCACCGGCAAAGGCGGCGCGGTCTTCGGCCGACGATGCGCCCTCTGCCTGGAAACCCAGCACTTCCCGGACTCACCTAACAAACCCGAATTTCCGACAACGGTGCTACGGCCGGACGAGGCCTACGAGACGACGACCGTTTACAGGTTTTCAGCGAAATGAACGGAATCGAATCCTTCCGCTGTTCGTTGACGATCGGCGACCGCCAATTCAAACTCGTTCGATCAACACATGAATGGGAGTCACCGTGGGTGTAGGCATCATCGACATCATCGTGTTCGTGATTTTTGTTGTTGTCGTCATCGGCATCGGCCTCTGGCAGAGCCGGGGTGAGGAGATCCACGAGGAACACGGCGCGCGGGACTATTTTCTAGCGGGCCGGGGTCTGACCTGGTGGCTGGTCGGTTTTTCGCTGATCGCAGCCAACATCTCGACCGAGCAGTTCGTCGGCATGAGCGGCAAGGCGGCGGACTGGCTGGGGATGGCGATTGCCAGCTACGAGTGGATGGCCGCCATCACCCTGGTGGTCGTCGCCTTCCTCTTCGTACCGACATTTCTGAAGAGCGGCGTCTTCACGATCCCCGAGTTCCTCGAGTACCGTTACAACCCTTTCGCGCGCATGGTGATGGCGATCTCGACCCTGATCATCCTCGTCGGGGTGCCCACGGCGTCGGTTATCTACTCCGGTGCCAAGGTGATCACCGTCAATTTCCAGGGTCAGGCCCTCTTTGGTTTGGACCTCGGCAGCATCACTGTCGGCTGCTGGATCATCGGCTGTCTGGCCGCGGTCTATGTCTTTGCGGGCGGGCTCAAAGCCTGTGCGTGGGCCGATTTGATCCAGGGCACGGCCCTGATCGTCGGCGGCGCGATCATCGCGTATCTTGCGATGAAGCTCCTCGGAAACGCCGATCCGTCGGCGTTGGCCGCCACGGCAACGACCACCGTCGATCCGGCCCAGTTGGCCGACGCAGGCGCGATCGAGCGTCTGCAGCTGCTCAACGCCGGTGACTGGCAGGCGGGCAAGCTCCACATGGTTCGACCGCCCGACGACCCCGAGGTTCCTTGGACAGCCCTGGTGGTCGGTCTGTGGATCCCGAACTTCTTCTACTGGGGACTCAACCAGTACATCACCCAGCGGACCCTGGGCTCCAAATCGCTCGCCGAGGGTCAGCGAGGCGTTGTCTTCGCCGCCTTCCTCAAGCTCCTGATCCCGTTTGTTGTCGTCATCCCGGGCATCCTCGCCTACAACCTCTTCACCTCGGATCTGGAGACGGCGGCGGTCGTCAAGAACGCCAAGGCCATCGCCACCTTTGCCCCGGATCTGTATGCGGAGCTCTCGGACGAGGTCAAACCCGACCCCAACGAGGCCCTCTTCGTCAACGACATCAAGGCCATCAACAAACGCCTCGAGGCCGCGAGAACGAAACCTCCGGGGGACACCACTGTCTTTCGCTTCAGCGAAGTCTTCGCGACAAGCCACACCGGCGACGCCGGCAGTATTCTGGCCTACAACGCCGAACGGCTGGGTGTGACGGTACCTCCGACTCCGTTGGAGCCGATCAGCATCCTCGACGCCAACAGGGCTCTGCTGACCGAGGCTGCCGGTGGTGCGAGGAAATCGGCGGTTCACGAGCTCGTGCTGCGCGATTACGACGCCGCGTTTCCCGTCCTGATCAAGAATCTCCTGCCGGCTGGTTTCGGCCTCAAGGGCTTTGTCCTGGCGGCCATCTTCGGCGCCGTCGTGAGCTCACTAGCATCGATGTTGAACTCGTCGTCGACGATCTTCGCCATGGACATCTACCGGAAAATCAAAAAGGAACCCTCGCAGTACGAGCTGGTGTCGGTTGGCCGGGTCTGCGTGGTGGCCTTCGTCTTCATTGCCATGCTGATCGCACCGAGGCTGGACAACCCGAAGTTCGGCGGCATCTTCACATTCATCCAGGAGTTTCAGGGCTTCATCAGCCCCGGCATCCTGTCCATCTTCCTCTTCGGGGTCCTTGTCCACCGCGCACCGCGCGCCTGCGGCACGGTCGGTCTGATCATCAACCCGATCCTCTACGGGGGGCTCAAGTACTTCGCCCCGAATATCGCCTTTTTGAACCGCATGGCGATCTGCTTCTTCGTGATTCTCGCGGTGCTGACCCTCATGACAGTGCTCAAACCGCTGCCGCAGCCGGTGACCTTGCCGGTGAACGAGAGTATGGACATGCGGACCGATCCGCGGACCAAGATCTTCGGCGTCGTGGTGGTCCTCCTGACCCTGACCCTCTACGTGATCTTCTGGTAGACCGCCGGAGAGATAAAGTGGCGCACACGGACGACGCACACGCAATTGCCGAGCTCCGTCGGCTCGCCTCCGTAACGGGGCTGGACATCGACGGGGGCAAGATCCGTCGTTCGTCCTCACGATTCTGTCTCGGAGTCGAGCATGGCGATTACAACGGTACCGAGCTCTTCGGAGTCGGCACCGACCGTTTCATCTGGCTTGCGTTCAAACCAAATAACACCGGGCTCGTGCGGATGGTGAGTGGCAACTTCCCCGGTGACGGCGTCATCTCCTTCGAACCCGGGAATACACCACAGCCAAAGGCTCCCGAGATTGCCGACACCTGGGGACGGTTTCCCTTCGGCGTCGATCATGTTCTGGGTGGCGAAGGCATCGCCCTCTCGCGAGGTGTCGATGTCGTCCTGCACGGCAATATCCCCGGAGGAGGGATGTCACGCTCGGCATCGCTGACTCTCAACCTCATCCTGTCCCTGCTGGATGCCAACGAAATCGAGATCAACGATCCACTGCGCATCGTCGACCTGGCGCAGGCGGTGGAGAACGACTACATCGGTTCGCCCTGTGGCCAGCTCGATCAGATCATGATCCTCTTCGCCAAGGAGGGCATGGGGACTCATTACAATCCGTCGAACCGCTCCGTCAGCTACGTACCGCTGGGGGACGAAGCGGAAGATTTCCGAATCATCGGGCTCGATACCGGCACCGTGCGGCCCGGTCTGGAGAAATCAACCTACCGGATTCGCCGCGCGGAGTGCGACGAGTTTTCCGAAATGCTCGGCCCCGAGTTCGGCGTCTCCTGCCTCGCCGATGTGCGATCACGCGAGCTGTACGACCGGATCCTCGACAGGTATGGAGAAACCCACCCCGACCACTGTGATCGACTTACCTATATCTTCCACGCCCGACAACGGTTCGCGACCATGCTCGCGGCGTGGAAGGCCGGAGATGTCGAGACCGTTGGCCGCGTCTTTCGCGAAGACGGCATCGGGTTGCGGGATGAGTACAAGATCTCCGGGCCCGAGCTGGAGACCATGTGCGATATCGCCCGTACCGTCCCCGGTGTCCTGGGTGAGCGGATGCTCGGTGGTGGCGACAAGGGCGCTGCAGGCGCCCTAGTGCGAGCGGACAGCGTGGAAGCCCTCGGAACCGCCATTCGAACCGGCTACCCGAGAAGCCACCCGGGCTTCGCCGACGATTACGCAGTTCATGTATGCAGGGTCGTCGACGGCTCGAACCGGGTCTTTGACGACAGACCATCGACGGAACTCGGTCACGGCTCATCTGACACCTTGATGATGAGCTTGCCGTCGTGCGAACCATCGAAGAGGCGGTTGATGTTCCGGGGCGCCGTTTCGAGCCCGTCGTAAACGTCAACCCTGTATTGCAGCCGCCCTTCCTCGTACCACTCGATCAGTTTTTCCACGGCTTCGACGTAGCGTTCCGCAAAATCAAAGACGATGAAACCCTGGACCCGCGCCCGTCGAATCAGTACTAGTGGAAAGGAAGACGGCCCGGGAACCGGCTCGGTGGCGTTATAGCCGGAGATGAGCCCACAGATCACAATCCGCGCGAAATCATTGATCCACATCATCTCGGCATCGAGGATCTCACCGCCCACATTTTCGAAGATGACGTCGATGCCGTCGGGACAGTGTTTGTGGAGCTTCCGAGCGACGCTTTCGGTCTTGTAGTTGATAGCCGCGTCGAAGCCGAGATCATCAGTGAGCCAGGAACACTTGGCGTCGCTGCCGGCGAGGCCCACCACCCGGCAGCCGACGATCTTGCCGATCTGCCCTACGATAGACCCCACCGCCCCGGCGGCGCCGGAGACGACGAGAGTTTCACCGGCCCGGGGCTTGCCCACATCGAGGAGCCCGAAGTAAGCCGTCATCCCCACCATGCCGAAGAGTCCCAGGTAGGCGGTGAGGGGCACCGTTCCAGGCCGTACTACCCGGAGATCCGAACCGGTCGAGATGCCGTAGTCCTGCCAGCCGATCGTCCCTGAGACGAAGTCACGCTTGGAGAAGCGCTGGTTCCGCGATTCCTCGACGACTCCGATCGTGAGCCCACGCATGACGTCACCGATTTGAACCGGATCGACATAGGACGCCGTCTCGCGCACCCAGCCGCGGTTGGCGGGATCCAGCGAGAGGTAGATGTTGCGCACCAGCACCTCGCCATCCGCGAGGCTTCGAACCGGCTCTTCAACCCACTCGAAGTCAGTCTCCTTGATGAGCCCCTGAGGTCTGGCAGCCAGTCGCCACTGTCGGTTGGTGAGATTGGACATCGAAAGCTCCTCTTCATCCCAATCAGATAAATTCAGTTTCAGGGATAATATCTTCTCATGAGGTACGAGGGCACAGTGTACAGGCCGCCGTCCGAAGCCGGGTCTTTGATCATTCAGGCGACCATAGGCTGCCCCCACAACCGCTGCGCATTCTGCGCCATGTACCGCGACAAGAAGTTCAAGAAACGGCCGCTGCACGAGGTCGTCGAGGACCTCGACATGGCGGTCGATGCCTACGGAACGGACGTGCGCACGATCTTCCTGGCGGACGGCAACTCGGTGGCACTTCCAACCGACTCCCTGGTCGCCGTCGGCGAGGCGGCCCGGGAGCGTTTTCCTCACCTCGAACGCATCACGATATATGGTTCGGCCAAGTTCCTGCTGAAGAAAGATCGCGACGAGTGGCAGCGAATCGGCGATGCCGGGATCTCCCGGATCCATTCCGGACTCGAGACCGGCGATTCGGTGACGTTGGACCACATCCACAAGGGCGTGGATCCGGATTCAGCCGCGCACGCGTTCAATCACGTGATGGCTGCGGGCATCGAGCTGTCGGTCTATCTGATGGTGGGTGTGGCCGGGCTGGAGCGCTGGCGTGAGCACGCCGAGGGTAGCGCCGCAGTGCTCAATCGGGCCAGTCCCGACTTCGTTCGGCTGCGGACTTTCGTGCCGGCACTTGGCACCGAGTGGTGTGAGAGGTGGCAGCAGGGGAACCTCACGCTGCTCAACGCCCACCAGGCCCTCGAAGAGACCAGGCTCCTGGTGGACCGGCTGCAGGGGCCAACCCACCTGCTCTCGGATCATGTCACCAATTTCCTCGATGTCCGAGGACGGATCCCCGACGACAAACCGGCCATGATCAGAGGTATCGACGAGGCGCTCGAGTGGTCGCTGGAAGCGTTTCGACCACCCACCGATCAACTGATCGGCCTCGGATTGTAGAGCACAAAAGGGAACACGCACGGCGGGCCCCGTTCGATGTCTTTGGATAGGGTCAGAGGCTCCCCCCCAGTTCAACCCCACCTGCTATCATCTCTCTTTCGATCGCAAACGACGGAGGACCCCATGACCGCTCCGATCAACTTTTTCGACCAGGTCAACTCGAACTTCGATCGCGCGGCGGCGTTGACTGATCATTCCGCCGGCCTTCTCAACCAGATCAAAGAGATCAACAACGTCATCCACTTCACCTTCCCGATCAAAAGGGACAGCGGCGAGATCGAGGTCCTGCATGCATGGCGGGCGGAGCACAGTCACCACATGCTGCCCACCAAGGGAGGCATTCGTTACGCGGCGATGGTCAACGAGGACGAAGTGATGGCGTTGGCGGCACTCATGACGTACAAGTGCGCGATCGTCGACGTGCCCTTTGGCGGTGCCAAGGGCGGGGTCAAGATCTCAGCCCACGAGTACTCTGAGCGCGAGCTCGAGCGCATCACACGCCGGTTCACCTTCGAGCTCTTCAAAAAGAACTTCATCGGTCCGGGCCTCGACGTTCCGGCGCCGGACTTCGCAACCGGTCCACGCGAAATGGGTTGGATTGCCGACACCTATGCCACCCTCGCTCCCCAGGACATCAACGGCCTCGGGTGTGTTACCGCGAAGCCGATCCAACAGGGTGGAATTCAGGGGCGCACCGAGGCCACCGGGAGGGGTGTGTTCTTCGCCCTGCGAGAGGTCTGCAGCCTCGGCCGTGACATGCGACCGCTCGATCTCAGCCCGGGCCTCGAGGGCAAACGGGTGGTGGTGCAGGGCCTCGGCAACGTCGGCTACCATGCCGCCAAGTTCCTCGAGGAAGAGGGCGGAGCGAAGATTGTTGGGCTCATCGAGTATGAGGGCGCCATTTCCTCACCTGACGGCATGAAGGTCGAAGAGGTGATGGCGCACCGGCGGGAGACCGGTTCGCTGCTCGATTTCCCGGGCGCTCAGAATCTCGATCACCGCGACGAAGGTCTCGAGCTCGACTGCGACATCCTGGTGCCGGCGGCGTTAGAAAACGCCATCACGATGGACAACGTGTCGCGTATCCAGGCCAAGATAATCGCCGAAGCGGCCAACGGCCCCGTCACAGCCGAAGCCAGCGAGCACCTTCACGAGCGCGGCGTCATGGTGGTGCCGGACGCGTTTATCAACGCCGGCGGGGTCACGGTCTCCTACTTCGAGTGGCTCAAAAATCTCCAGCACGTGCGTTTCGGTCGCATGGAGAAACGATTCGAGGAAAAGGCCGCACGGCAGATTCTCAACGCCATCGAACACGCTACGGGAACGTCGTTCAGCGACAGTGAAATCAACGACTTCGCGCGCGGGGCCGACGAGATCGACCTCGTGAACTCCGGTCTCGAAGAAACCATGATCAAGGCATACAGCGAGATCCGGGAGATTAAACAGCGGCACGATGGCATCGATCTTCGAACCGCATCGATGGTCAGCGCGATCAACAAGATCGCGAGCGTCTACAAGCACCGAGGGCTGTTCCCCTAGCCACCCAGATACAAGATACAAGATGCAAGATCCCCCGATGCGCTAACTGGGTGGGTGGGCGATCTTGTATCTTGTATCTTGTATCTGAGCGGGCGGGCGCTACTCCCCCAGATCGAACGGAATGCGAATCTCGCTCTCGGGCAGGTCGATGCCGAAGACCCAGCGGCCAGGTTGGATTCCACCCGGAACACTGAAGAAGAGGCGGCCGAAGCACGCCCGGCGATCATTCATGACGACCTCGTCGAATGAAACCCCGGTACCGGGCGTTACGAAAAACCGCATATCGCACGGCTCCCTATCCGGTGGGAAGTAATCCAACGGATCACGATCGATATCGGCCCTGGCAATTGTCGAGCGCAGCGAGCCATAGGCCTCGTTGAACTCCTTCTGGGTCGGCAGAGGAAGCCTGTTGCCATCGGGGGTGCGGAGAAAGACATTCTCTCGGGTGACTTTGGCGACCTGGCCTCCGGGTGAGCTCAGAGCCACTTCGAGAATCATCCACTCCTCACTGATCTCGGAGGTCGCGAACCGATAGCCGAGCACCGTCCAGAGTTCTGGCCCGTATTGTCTGAGGACGGAGCTGCCCATACGCTCGACACCAGGTGTGTCGGTCGGCGTGGCGGAAGAGCAGCTCAATAGGGTCACTGCGACGCCTAGCAGCGCCAACACAGTGATGATCGACGTAGATTTCATTTTCTTCATTTTCTCCCCTTTCGTTGGGTCAACTATGTCTTTGCAAGCTCGATGCCAATTTGTTACCAAGTCTCAGTGCGAACTGAATGCCCGCCTGTGTCCTGGAGATGACATTAGGCGCCCATTCTCCCCCAGATCATCAAGTGGCGCAAAGGGGTCGGGACCGGGTATCCTGTCCCCCGGGTGTCATCGCTTGACGATCATAACGATCGCCACAGCGATCCACAGCAGATATACAGCGTTCTACCAGATGGAGGAGCGAATGGACAATCCGCGGTACTACTTCCCGGGAGAACGCACCACCGCTGATCTCGACTTTTCGAACCTCGGCTTTGACTACTTCGCCTGCCCTTACCGATTCGAGGCGATTTTTCAGCACGGTGTCTGGAGGTCGCGAGGACTGGTCGAAGACAACACCATGCACCTTCCGGAGGGCAGCCAGTGCCTGCACTATGGCCAGCAACTCTTCGAGGGCATGAAGGTATTTCGCGGAGGCAACGACGAGATCTACGCCTTCCGTCCTCGTGACAACTCACGTCGGCTCAACGAAGGCGCGCGGTACATTCGAGGCCCGGAAGTCCCCGAGGAGCTGTTCATTCACGGCATGGAAGAGGTTGTTGCGGCCAACCACCCCTATGTGCCCCCGCACGGTAGTGGCGCATCTCTTTACCTGCGGCCCTTTTACGTGGGTATCGGCGACAACGTCGGTGTCAAGCCGGCAACCGACTATGTGTTCAGGATATTCGTGACCCCGGTCGGTCCGTACTACAAGGGCGGTTTCGGGCCTGACCAGGGCAAGTCGTTCATGGTCAGTCGGTACGATCGCGCGGCCCCGAGCGGAACGGGCCACATCAAAGCCGGGGGCAACTACGCCGCTTCGTTCCACCCCGGCTCCGAGGCAAAGAACGCTGGCTTCGTTGATGCGATCTACCTCGACCCTGCCGAACACAAATTTATCGAAGAAGTCGGCGCGGCCAACTTCCTGGCCTTTAAGGGCGACGCGCTTCTGACACCTGATTCTCCGAGCATATTGCGTTCGATCACCCGCCAGTCGTTACTCCAAATCGCGGCTGAGGTTTTCAAGTGGCCGACGGAAGAGCGCAAGATCTCGGTCGATGAACTCGATGAATTCTCGGCTGCGGCGTGCTGCGGTACTGCGGCGGTGATTACCTGGATCCAGCGCATTGTCGACGCAGATCGAAAATGGGAATTCCCGTTCGACGACCGCTGGCAAAAGCTCTATGACGTGTTGGTTGGGATCCAGACCGGGACGGAGGACGATCCGTTCGGTTGGCGATACGATATTTCAGTCTGACGCCTGAAGCGCCTCGATCGCTTGGCTCCGCTCTTCGAAGATCAGAAAGATCTCGTCCAGGCGCGTGAGGCGCAGTAGGTTGAGAATCCGGCGGTGCGGACGGAGCAAGGCCAGGCGCCGCCCCTCCTTTTCGAATCGTTGCAGGTAGCCCACCAACTCGCCAAGGCCCGTGGAATCGACGTGGTCAATACCCGACATATCGACGAGTACCGCTGGCACCCCAGCGTCGAGTAGATCTGCGAGGTAAGAAGAGAACTGGCGTGCCGATTCACCAAAGTTGATGACGCCGCGCACCGCAACGACGGTGACGCCCTTCTCCTCCAGCCGTTCGATCTCCATATTTTTCTCCTCGTTTTGCCCGCGTCTATTGTACGGGCCCCTCATTCGTCAAGGCAAGGGTATCGTCCGAGACATTGAACTCAGCACCTGTCAGTCGGATTTGTGGGCCGCCGCTCCTGTTCCCGACGAACATCGAGGTATCCCAGCGATTTTCTGGAGGCAGGGCGGATAAATCCGTTAGGTATTGAGGCTAAAGCTCGAGCGCAGCCAATGCGAGTTTTCGTTCATCGGGGTGCGGTGCGACCAGGAGGCACCCGGCCCGTTCGATGTCGAGCAGCAGTTCCGGCGCCGAGTTGAGGATCACAACGTCAAGGAAGCGGTCTTCGGGCAGCGCCTTCGCGACGGTCTCGGAAACCAGGTTGAGGGCCGCACGCATCGACTTCATCGCGACCGGATCCAGCCAAACGAAGAGCACCATCCCCGGCCCCTCGCCCTGGTCCGGGACATTGACGTCAACAAGATGGGCGAAAGCCAGGTCGGGGCAGGCCTCGAGGCCCACGCGGAGATTTTTCTCGACCTCTATTCCGAGCGGCTGTCCAGGTGGAGTGATACGGAGTTGCTGATCCGGCGCCATGATCCAAAGATCATAAACCACCTTTTGAGGGATCAACCTCGAAGTTCAGAAGATGAGCCCGGTCATAGACGCCGTCGAGGATTCAAGATACGGTTCGGTCGTGAAGATCCTTACCTGCATATTGATGTTGTTGCTCGGGATCCTTCCAAGCAGTCGTTCGACGGCGAACGATTTTGAAGGCGCCCTTGAACGCGCTCGCGAAGCCGGGCTCAATCATCGCTACAACGAGGTCATTGAGCTTCTCACACCATTCAACGCCGACGGTAGTCCAGAAACCCGGTACATCACTGCAGCCGAGATCGGCAGGGCATACTTCCACCTCGGGCGGTACGGAGAGGCGCATCGCGCCTTCCGCGAGGCGGTGCGTCTCCACCCGGAACGGGCCGAAACTGCGATCTACCTTGAAGCTACCTCCTATCTCATGGGAAATTCGGAGCAGGCCTATTCGATCTTGCGCGAGATACTCAAAAGCGGTGCTTACGATCTTTACCTCGCGGTGACCTTGCCAGGAGAACGGCGTTTCCTGGCCGATCCCGAGGTACATCAGATCATCGAGGAGTTCTCCGTCGATCTCGCGATAGATGTCGAACAGGCGCGCATTCTCGGTGTCGGACTCGGCGACAGCCGAAGCGACGCTGTCAATAGACTCGCTGCACGATCATCTGACCCCGAAGCACCCGCCTTGACCGCCAGCGCCGGACCGGCTCTCATCTGGGCATTCGTTTTTGACGCCCAGCAACAACTCGACGAAATCTTGCTCCAGGCCGAAAACCTTTTTCGATACACCCCCTATCGGCTCAGGTTCGACAACAAAACTGACTGGAGTCTTACCCCGGCCGCCGCAATAGCCTCCTGGGGGCCGCCCAGCGATACTGCCGCCTCGCAAGAAGACGGGATCGTCATCAGCTGGGATTATCCCGGCCACCGGTTGACTCTCGATTTCGGCCGACCCCGGCCTCCGAGACCGCTCGGGCTTCCGGAGGGCGCCGCGATGCTCCGCACCGTTCAGTTGACGAGAAAGACCTCGGATCCTGCTGATAGGATGACTGAATGAACGGGACGATTCAGTCGCTCGCGGGCCAGTTGCTGATTGCAATGCCGAACCTCGCCGACCCAAATTTCTGGCAGGCGGTGGTACTTCTCGGCGTTCACTCCGACGATGAAGGGGCTTTTGGGCTGATCATCAACCGTACTCTCGACGTCAATCTCCGAGAAGTCCTGCAGGAACTCGGCGAGGAAGCGGGCCCGGGGGACTTTCCGGAGGTGTTCGGAGGCGGGCCAGTACAGCCCAGCCATGGCTTCGTCCTCTTCGAACGCGGCCAACACCAGGTCGCAGATGATGAAATCGCCATTGCAGAATCGATTGTGGTGTCCGGCAGCACCGAGACCTTGACGCGATTGACCCAGGAGGTCGGCGACACGCGGTTTTTCCTGTTGCTCGGCTACGCAGGCTGGTACCCCGGACAGCTGGAACGAGAGATCGAAGAAAACTCCTGGGTGATTGCGCCATTCGACACATCGATCGTCTTCGAGGTGCCGGCCGAAGAGCGTTGGGCCGCGGCGTTGAGATCGATCGGTATCGACCCCGGAACTCTGGTTGATGCGGGCTCGGCCGAACCGAGCTAGGCCTCACTCAGAAGTCAGCCAATGCGGGTATCGTACCCGCACCTGTTTCCGTCCCCGACGGTTTTCCTTCGATCGAATTCGACTGGTCCCTACATCCGGCTCTCGCAGAGCTCTCCATTCTTCGGCGCGATGCGCGATCATCGGGCGCGGGGACGGGAACGGGAACGTCGTGAATGGTCGTGGACGCCAGCGAGATGTCTACGTACTACGCCGAAGCCAATTCTTGGCATCGCGACACCAAAAAGCCCGGCCCCTGTGGGCCGGGCGATGAAGGAATTGGAAGGGCCGGTTCTGCCAATAAGGTAGGATCAAAATGATGGGAAATATGGCTGGCCTAAAAAGGTTGGCCTATTTGAGGTAGGTCTCAAGGTGGTCAGCGTCCCCGGGCCCCTCCCTTTCTCAATTGATGCTTTATCGTAGCATGGGGTCATTTCGAAGTCCATCTTAACCTCGGGTGGGTATGGAGTTGCCTGCGATAGGCATCACCGGGCCCGCTGCCGCTCCGGACGGCTCAGCCGCGGCGGCCACAGGTCAATCCGTCCGCTCTTCGGACAGCGAGATTTCGAGTTCAAGAATCTCACCCTCCACGAGCTCGATGCTTTTCGAGGCCGCAGCGAAACCGAAGGCGCTGACTACCACGTCATGTGTTCCGGCTGTGGTCGCGAGGGGTCCCTGCATCAACGCCAGCTCCCTACCGGTCGCCACGAAGATTCCATCGATAGCGACCGAGGCAGATTCTGGCCTCACACGCAGCCGCAACGAGGAGCCGGGCACCTTCACGGCATCGGTGGCACCGGTCGACCGGCGATCCAAATCCCGCCTTAAGCTCGGGTCAGGCCCCGACTGACGAGACGGCGCCACCTCGGGCTCGGTCGTGACCTGCGGCCCAAAGACCCGATCGAAGGGTTCCCCTTTGCCATAGGCAGTTGCCGAATCGTCGGGGAGCTTATGGCTGGATTTTTCCATTCGGTGTTTCAGGTCATACCTGCACGATGGGTCTGCATCGAGCTCGACCAGCACTGTCCGATAACCCTCGAGCCGGAGCTCGAGGTTGTAGACGCCGGGTTCGAGGTACAGGTAGCCAGGTTTGCCATCGAGATACCGTGCCCGTCCGACAAACCGATTGTCGAGGTGTACTCGGGCGTCCTTCGGCCGGACATCGATGGATACAACGGCCAGCTGGGGCCCGGGCGGCATCCCTGCCGAGGGTGGTGGCCCGTTCCAGTAGGCGGCCACCGGTGTACACGGCAACATAACCCTACTCGCGTTGACCGTGCTGACGGGCCCTTCAGAGGCCCCAGCTGTTGATTGTGCGGCGGTCTGCGCGCCGACACCTTCAACGCCCAATGAAAGAAGAGCAAGGACGAAGGGAATCAGCCGTGGCGTCCCCATGGATCACCTCCGTTCATTCCCCTTGCAAACCCTCTGCCAGGCCCTCCTGATAACACAGATCCAGGAAATTCTGGTACACGCGACGGGGGACGATTCCCTCCACCCTCTCCCCAAGTTCTACCAACAGCCACAACGCGCTGCGGCGCAGCCGTCCAAGCGGCGCCAATCGGCGAGAACGGTGCATGCCCAGGAAGCTGTCGAGTTCCGGGTGGAGTTTCGCGAAGATTGCCGCCGACCGCCCCGCTGTCCTCTGGCGGCGACAAAACGTCCGCGGCCGAATACAGTGTCGGTGAAGCGTGCGCGCCTGCGGTTGGTAGTGAATTTTCAGGCCATCCCCAACCGCACGATATGCAAACTCGATATCCTCCCAGGCCGCCGCTGGAAAATCCTCTCTAAAACCGCCCAACCTGATGAGTTCGTTTCGCGGAAGGGAAATATTCGAGGTGTAGAAGAAATTGAAGGGCACCGCACGTGGATCTTCGATCAAGAGGTATCCGAATTGGGCGCCGTATTCGTTGATGAAACGCAGGAATGGGCTCTCGATCTCGGGTGAGAAGGAGGTGTAACCGAGAACCGTCAGCGGTCCAGCGCTGCCGAACAGTCGATGTTCTTCAAGATGGGCGCCGAGCCAACCGGGTTGGGGCTCCGTGTCGTCGCCGAGAAAGAGGATGAGATCGCCGGAGGCAGCCGCGACTCCGCGGTTGCGGGCGCTCGCCGGTCCCGAGTTCTGCTGACGAATCGCCGTGAATCCGGGGATTCCGATCTGAGTTTCCAACCATTCAGAGGTCCCGTCCGAAGAGCCGTCGTCGACAACCACCACCTCCAGATCGGTGCCCGGTGGCCGAACCTGGCGTTGGACCGCCATGATGACGGTCTGCAGCTGGTCAAGCCGGTTGAACGTGGGGATTATGAGCGATGCCAGCATCAGACTATCGAGCGCGGAATGGCCGGCGAGAGCCGAGCGAGGAATTCGTAGTTGATCGTATCGCTCAAAGAAGCGAGCTCCTCCACCTGAACTTTTTCGTCCCCCTGACGGCCGACCAGGACCACCTCGTCACCGATCGACACGTCGGGAATATCGGTGGCATCCGCCATCAGAATGTTCATACACACGCGCCCCACAACGGGTGCAGAACGCCCTCGTATTAAGACCCTGCCGCGATTGCCGAGTGCACGTGAATAGCCGTCTGCATAGCCAACTGGAATCACCGCCAATTGACTGGGGCGTCGCGCCGTCCATGTCCTGCCGTATCCGACCGACTCATCCCTTGCAACATGCTGTAATTGGCCGACCAGCGTCTTCCAGGTGAGCACAGGTTGCAGGTTGACACCATCGCCCTGGTGTTCCATAGACCAGGACAATCTTGTCTCTCGTGATGGCCAGTGTCCATACATCGAAATACCCACTCGAGCGAGGGTGAAGTCGGTCTCACGAAAAAGAAGCGCCGCCGCCGAACACGACGCGTGAATGAATGGGGGAGATTCTCCGAGCTCTCGCCTCACCACATCGAGAGCTTCGCGAAACCGTTGTAACTGAACCCTGGCAAATTCATGCTCGATCGTGTCCTCAATATTCGCAAAATGGGAAGCGACACCAACGACCTCTAAGGAATGCTGCGAAGCGAAGTCGAACAGCCCCGGCAATGCGTCCACGGAAATACCCTGACGTTTCGTGCCAGTATCGACTTTGATGTGAATCGGAAGTGCGACTCCGGTCCGCTGCCGATACGACACGATCCACTCCAATGATTGGAGAGAAGAAACCACAACATGATGGCTGCAATCAAGGTCGTATAGCTCGGAGGGCGGCACGAAACCCATAATAAGAACGGGTATCTTCAGCCCCAGCTGCCTGATCTGGCGGGCCTCGTCAGCGGTGTGGACTCCGAACCAGTCAACAACCTCTGCGGCTCTCTCGGCAACCTCCGCCAGGCCATGACCATAGGCATTCGCTTTCACAACGGCGAGCAAAGACGCATCTTCTCCTATTGTTTTTCGAAACAACTCGAGGTTGTGAATCAACGAGTTTCCGTCGACCTCTATCCATTGAACTGCACGCGGATCATCGAACTCCATCGACGGAGTTTAGCGTGAAAACGCCAGCCCCGCCATCGTCTTTCCCTTCCGGAAGTCGACCGGCAAACCACCTCAACACAGCATTTGCAGCGGTAGTCCTGACCATTTTTTATAACCGGTAAGACGAATCCTATTCTTATCGAGTCCATATTTTCAATCATTTTGGTTCGAATAGTCACCAATGGAACCCAACCAATAATGCCCTGTCAGCACATTAATGATCGCGTGATACCTCTTCAAGTCGCCCACAACTCGATAATAATTCTTCAATATAATTTCGAAAAAAGTTCTTGACTCTCATTTCAATAAAACGTATTCTGACCATGATCTCTCGGGAGGTGACCAATGAGCTTCGAAAAATTCATTCCGCCCCAGACCTCCGGTGTGCGGCCTCGAGCAACCATCCGTCCGAGTGGTTTGATTTCATTCGACGCCGCGACGGTGGAGACCTTTGGTCTCGATACGGTGTCGTACGCTGTGTTGTATTTCGACAAAACTCGAAAGATGGTCGGCGTACAGATCACCAAGAATCAGGGCGATGATGGTGCGTTGAAACTATCAAAAAGGCGGAGATCAGTCAGCCTCAAAGCGCCGCAGTTTTTCGACCTCTACGGGCTTTCGTTCGAAGAGGCTCAGCGGTTCGACGTCGGTCACGATCCGGACTCGAATATGCTGACTATTAGCCTGAAACACGTGCAAAGACGCCGCGGGCGGCGACCGAAGAAGCTTTAGCTCGGCCAGCCGTCACCAACACCAAAAAGATCCCTGAAGCCGGCGGAAGAGAGTGAAGCAACCTCTTCCGCCGGCTTTTTCCATTCCTCGGCCAGCCTCTCTCCAACCAGGGGTACGAAGGATGGTTCGTTCCGTTGGCCTCGATGCGGCACCGGGGCGAGGAAGGGACTGTCGGTCTCCACGAGCACCCGATTCGGTTCGAGGGCTTCGACCATTTCCCGGATATTGTCAGCGGTCTTGAAGGTCACCATTCCGGAAATTCCCACATAAAGGCCCATTTCCAAAACCCGCCGCGCCTCACCGGGGCCCTCCGAGAAGGAATGACACACGCCGCGAACGCGCCCCTCTCTCTCTCCAAGGACAGCTTCAAGATCCGACCACGATTCCCGGTTGTGCACAACGACCGGCAGATCGCGCTCGATCGCTAGATCGAGCTGCCAGGAAAATGCGGCCAGCTGATCCTCGCGCGGCGAGTTCAGGTAGTGGTAGTCAAGCCCGATTTCACCCACCGCAACCACACCGGGATGTGTACACCCCAGCTCAACTCTCCGTTTGAGCGAGGCGCCGAGAGAGTCCGCCTCGTGTGGGTGCACACCCACAGCGGCCACCACCTGTCCTGGCCATTCCTCTGCAAGCGCAATCGATGCCTCGAGATCTTCGCGTCCGGTCGCAGGCGTCAACACACCTCCCACACCGCGACTCTCGGCTCGCTCGAGGACCGCGAGAATCTCCTCCGATTCGAACATGGTCAGATGGGCGTGGGAATCGATCCACAGGATATCTTTACTCATGGCGGAGATTCTAACCCAAGCGTGCGTTCTTCCGGCTGAACCACCAAGAAACCAAGACCACCAATAGATTTCTTGAATTTCTGTCCAAATGAGGTGTGCCCGACTATTGTCCATTGTGACTATAGAGAGTGGAGCCGACCTTCCGGAGATAAAGAGAACCTTGGTGCCCTTGGTGACTTGGTGGTGAATATGGGGGACTGGGAGGGGTGTTACTCAACGATCCCGGAGTCTCGCGACCATCATTGCCCCACCCACGACCGCCGCCGTTTCGCCTCTCAGTACGTGCGGGCCCAACCGCAATCTCGGCCAGCCACGCCGATCGAAGAGCTGTTTCTCCGCAGCTGTGAAACCTCCCTCAGGCCCAACAACCAGAAGATTTCCGGCGGTCTTCTGCAGCTCGCCGACGGTAGACCCTTCCATGTCCGCGACCACACCACCGACCTGTTCCGAAACGCCGTCGACGAGAGCTGTCAGAGGTACGACCTCCGTGACCACCATCGCCCACGGTCGTCGACACTGTTTCAGCGCCTGCATGGCAATCCTTCTCCAGTGTTCGATACGACCCTCGAGGTCTTTGCCTCGCACCTGTGCCCGTTCCGCCTCTATCGGCACGAAACGCCCAACCCCGACTTCAACAGCCTTTTGTACAGCCCAGTCCATCGCCCGATTGTCGATCATGGCCAGGGCCAAGGTGACTCCCTCGGACTTCGGCTCGGGTTCGTGCCGAACCGATAAGACCTCAGCTTCGACCCTCCCCTTTTCAATCACGACCAGTTTTGCCTCAGCCAACACGCCGCGCCCATCGGCGAGGACGATCTCATCACCTGGACGCCGGCGAAGCGCACCGGTCAGATGACGGGCTTCGATGGGGTCGAGAACCACAATACGGCCGGCTTCCAGAGCACCGGATACCGCGAGCAACCACGGCACTGCCTTCATGGCGTGGTTGCCGCGACGGCGATCACGCTCGCCCAATCACCGAGAACGCGGTATGAGGGGATCGCGAAACCTGCCTCCATCAGGACCCCGGACACCAATTCGACCTCAGAAGCGAGGAGACCGGAGAACACAGCGATTCCAGCTGGAACGAGCCTTCCCCTGAGCTCGCCCACAAGTGGCAGAAAGGTGGAGGTGATCATATTGCACATCACGATATCGAACTCCGCGCCGCCAATACACTCTACCGGTCCGAGGACATAACTCACACGGGATGGCCACTCCTGCTGCCGGGCAGTTTCAAAAGCCACCCAGACCGCAGTCTCATCGATGTCGAGTCCGACCACCGAATCCGCTCCCATGCATTCCACAGCGAGAGCGAGAATTCCCGATCCGGTACCAACGTCGAGCACCCGGCGGCCATTGATCTCGATATCCTCGAGCGCCATCAGGATCGCCTGAGTCGACTCATGAGAACCGGTTCCGAAAGCCATGCGGGGTTCAATTACCAACCGCCGTCGGCCTGAAGGAGCAGGAGTGGGTTGATCAGGGTGGGGGTCGATCCACCAGCATCCACCAACTTCAAATGGGCGAATGGTCTCGCGAAAACCGGCCAGCCAGTCAGCGGCCTCGAGGGACTCCCGTTCGATGTCGCCGGCGCCCTGATCGGCCAGGAGACAGCAGACGCCGTCCGCGTCACTTGGGTCGACCCCCGAAAGGTAGACGGTAACAATGACCCCGCGATTCGATTGGCCGCCAATCTCGGTGCCGAGCACACCCCAGGGCGCCAGGAGCTCCGGGAGCTCCTCCTCCAGATCCGCTGGGATCACGCAGCGAATGGAAATGTACGTGTCGGATATTTGCTTCGTGCCTGCCATCGCTCGTTTACCTGCCCAATCAAGAGTAAAGGGTCAAGGGTCGGGTCTCGAGAGTCAGGCTATCAGCAATTAGCTATCAGCTATCAGCAGTCAGCAATCAGCTCATCTCCTGAGGGTGGGTGGCGGAGCTGACGGCTGACAGCTGAAGGCTGACTGCTACTCTCCGCCAAAGGCTCTCCGGAGCCGCTCGAAGAACCCGCGATCAACCTCCGGTTCGAGGCCCCCTCCGAGCTCGGCAACCTCTTCGATGAGCTTTCGCTGCTCAGAGGTCAGTTTGGCTGGTACGACCACCCGCAAGTGGGCATAAAAGTCGCCCCTGCGGCGACCGTTGACGTGGGGCATACCGGAGCCGCTCAGTCTCACAACCTCACCCGGCTGCGCGCCGGGGTTCACAACGATCTCAGCCTCTTCGCCAAGAATCGTCGTGATTGGCACCGCGGCGCCGAGCATCGCCTGGAACACCGATATCGGAAGCTCAAGGTGGAGATCAACGCCATCGCGCTGGAAGAGGTCGTGGTCCTCTACCGCCATCACGACGAAGAGATCTCCGGCCGGGCCACCCATTGAGCCGGCCTCACCCTCTCCCGCCAACCGCAGTCGCATGCCGGTGTCGACACCGGCCGGCACCGTGACGTTGAGCGACACTTCTTTTTCAGTCCGTCCCCTGCCCTCGCAGTCGCCACACGGATCGCGGTTCACCCGACCCGCGCCGCCGCAGGTTGGACAGGTCTGGGCGACAGACAGAAAACCACGTCTGAACGCTACCTGGCCCGAGCCCTGGCAGGTATTACAGCCCTCTGGAGTGGTGCCTGGTTCCGACCCAGAGCCGGAGCAACGCTCACAGTCTTCGAACCGTGGCACGCGGATTGACCGTTCGATTCCAGTCGCCGCCTCTTCGAGGTTGAGCCTCAGCGTGTACTGGAGGTCATGCCCTCGGCGCGACCGTTGGCCACCGCCCCGACGGCGGCCACCGAAAATGTCACCAAATCCGAACAGATCGCCGAGGATGTCGGCGAAATCACCAAAAGCATTGGGGTCGAAGCCGGTAAACCCTTCGCCACCGAGGCCCTGGTGCCCAAAGCGGTCGTAGCCCGTTCGCTTTTCGGTGTCCGACAGCACAGCGTAGGCTTCAGAGGCCTCCTTGAATTTCTCCTCGGCATCGGGGTTGTCGGGGTTTCGGTCGGGGTGAAACTGCACGGCCAGCCGGCGGTAGGCGGCCTTGATATCGCTCGCCGACGCATCTCGACTGACACCGAGAATATCGTAATAATCTCGCTTGGATCCTGTGGTCATTTACTCTTGAGGCTCGCTTTCACTCTCTTCATGGGGGGGCGGGTTGCCGCCTGGCGCATCGGGGTTCATCTTGAGCTCACCACCGAGAGCCGCCACCGGGTCGAGCATGATGACGTGAGTCAAGATCTGTGCGGCATCCTGAACAGCGTAAATAGCTTCCTCGAGAACCGAACGCTCCTCACTGGTCAGGGCTTTCCTCGCTCGATTGAGGGTTGCCCTCACTTCTTCGCGATCGTCGTTGCTCAGGCCCGCACCGAATTCCC
>RCNF010003132.1_pt1 | contig 22743 bp, 16 predicted proteins | sample 2041311 | NCBI WGS metagenome assembly RCNF01 (sample SAMN09708228, study PRJNA481090) | Marine sediment metagenome, whole genome shotgun sequencing project. | biome: marine sediment; feature: ocean; material: sediment; isolation source: Sewage treatment plant 2 marine sediment (STP2) ... | reverse complement strand
CTTTGCGCTGGTCGACGCCCATTTCGGTCCAGGTCAGGCGTTTGCCCTCCGAACCGACAGGTCCCACGCGTTTGGGATAACAGCCCCAGATCGCCATTACCAAGAGGAGCATCACAACAATAATTGCAGTGGATTGCCGATCAATGGTGTGCATGTTTGGTCACCTTGCCTCTTTTTCATGTTGGACGTCATGGTGGGGAATGAAAAGTTAGAGACAGGTTACAACGGCGATGGTCATTTTTCAAGATCGGCATGACTGGAAATTGTCGGCGTCTGTCCTGACCGGATGCCCGGCTATCCGGCCAGTTGTTCAATTCTGCGGGCAGCGGCACCGGCTTCCTGATTCACACTTACGCGAAGTGCTTTGAGCCCCTGGACACCGGGGAGGTTTTCCAGCTCAATGGTCTCCAGGTCTCCCAACAGGTGTTCACGGCTTTGCAGGTAGTCGATGTGGCGCCGGATATTCCTGCCTTCCTTGGGGTGAGAGTAGACGATGGCGATTTTGCCCGGCTGGGTGAGGCGTTCACGGCCGCCCTTGACCATGGCTTTGTCCAGGCGGGATTTAATGATCTCATGGCGCACGTCATAAGCGCCGTCTACATCGAAGCGCTTTTCATCGTAGCGGAAGCGTATGGAGAGGGGAGCGTGATTGACCAGGATCAGGTGACAGATATCCAGCGGAACCTTCAGCTCCGACTGGATCTTTCGGGTATGCCAGGCCAGCCCGCAGGCGATCTTGAATTGCCACAGGGCCAGGTTCTTCTGGAAAAACGGATTGTGTTTCCCTTCCGGATGCATGGACGCGCCCAGATAGATCACGTAGTCGAGGCCGTCGGTTTGGTGCTTTTCAAAATAGTGGGGGAATATTTTCTGGGCATCGGCCTGCTCCCGGTCTACATAGCCCGACAGTCGCTCATTGAGTCTGGAGACGCTCTCTTCAAACGCCTTGCGCTTGCGATAGACCACACCCATCACCGGGTCCACCGCCTGTTTATACCCGTCGATGGCATGGCTGACACCGGGGCCGATGGCGCGCAGTTCGGCGAAACTGGGTTCTATTTCCTGATGGAGAAAGGATGCGACCAGGGTTTCCTCTTGGGTGGAGAGGCCGGCCTTGATTCCGGCGATGCGCTTGTCGATTCGGTAGCTGAATTCGTCAATCAGCGGCCAGGATTTGGCTTCGGCGGCGCGTTGCATGATGGTCCCGGCCAGGCTCAACTGTTCGGTCAGGTCCGCCTGGATGCTCTGCACCCGGGCTTCCGAGGAGCCCCGAATGTCTGACTGGCCGAACAGGGGGATCACCTCCTTGAAGATGATCGGTTCCATTTCTGAGGGTTTGCCCTGGCGCAGCCGTTCCATATGGTCCATGGCGGCATTGCGGAAGCGCCACTCGACGGACGGGTGAACGGCGGTGCATTTTTCCTTGATGACCGACTGAACCTCATTGTTCATGTCGTCCAGGCCGCGTTTGAGGGCCATGGAAAATAGAGGGACGATATGGCGCATTTTTTCGATGTCCACGGCACCTAAACCATGGGGTTGATCGGATTTGACCCAAAATGTGCCGATTGCCTCACCGCCAAAATAGAGCGGTGCGATAAGCAAGGATCGCACACCATGGTCGACGGCCTCCTGTTCGGCCGGACACAGGTTCGGCTCTTTGCTCAGGTCGGGAATCCGCAGGATCTCCTTGTGATCGACGGCCTGGAGCCACACCGAATTTTTCAGATCGCTCATGGGGATATGGCTGGAATTGGTGAACAGGCAGTTGGCTTTGGATGTGTGTCCGTCGTTGAGGATCAGTACCTGATCCCCCTGAATCGCTGCCAGGCTTGCTTTCAGTTCTGGCTGGCCGAACAGGGTGCGCAGGCGGCTCTGCAGCCGTTTGAAACCGTCGGCCGAAAAGATGGATTCCTGGTCGATCAGGTCTCGTTCCAGGGCAGATGTGATCTCGGATTCGGTGACGTCAACGGCACGCACAACGGTGAATCCCCGGAAAATGAAATCACCGGGGGGCAACAAAGCTGTCAGCACCTCCGGGTTGGCGATGTGCTCGATCACCCGCTCCCGCTGCTGCTCGGTCAATTCGCGTGGTTTGCCCACAGTTCCCACCTGAACAAACTGAAAGTCGGGTGTGACCTGGAAATGGCGTTCCAGACCCGTCGTCGGATCGGTAATGATACGGATAAGGGGACTGTTCACCCCCTGGTCGATCCCGTAGAGTCGCTTGAGAATGAGGGCGTAGGCGCGGATGAAACGCTGAAAATTCAGGGTATTGTTCTCACCTTTGAGGCGTCCGGCGATCTTTCCGCCGCTATCGTAGAGAAGCTCACGGTAAGCCGGTGTGCAATAGATGGTGTCGTGTTGAAAGGGGGTGAATGCACCACTGATCTCCGTTTCCCAGGTTGACGAGGGAAAGGCCACACTCATTAGCGGTGAAAGGATATCCGTGTGGCGGGCGGCCAAATCCGGCCGGTCGATATCTCCCTTCAATTCTGGCGTCTCTTGAACCCGTTTTTCAAAGACCTCAAACATCTCGGCCATATACGGGCAGTTTGGCGATACTTTTTCGCGCCAGAATTCAAGCAAGGGGTCGATGCTGAGGACGGTTCGAAATTCGTCTGCCGTGGAATGATTGGACATGACTGCACTCCTTTCAACCGCCGTATGTGTTAAGGCGATGGTATCTAACACTCAGCTGCCTTGACGGTTATCTCAACACAATAATCACCAATCGTCTAAATGCCAATGTCGGTCAGTGCAAGGTCACTACTGGTTCATCCTTGCCGTGCACCTGGGTGGGCCAGGGCAACAAAAAGTAAAGCGCCTCTCCCAAGGACCGCAGTCCGGGACAGGCGCTTATTGCTGGTTTCGTCAGGTGGGGCAGACGGTTAGTGGTGGCCGTGGCCGCCCTTGCCCTTGGCCGAGTCGATCACGGCCTTGATCACGCAATAGGTCATGCCGATACCGATGATGTTCAATGCGTACCAGAGACCGCCATGAAATACTATGTGGCCGGCGTCCCAGATCCATTCAAAACTGAAAGGAAACATGTTTTCTCCTCTTTAAGCGGCTATGCGTTAGCCGGTTTTAGATCCGGAGTTGATTCCGTGTGTGCTTCCACCGCCATGGCCGTCTCCTCCTCGATAGGGTTCAACTCTGCCTCCTGGGGAAAGATCGGCAGGTAGCGGTAGGAAATCATGATCAGAATGATGCCGTAGGCGACCGGCAGGATGGTCGTGGCCACTTCCTGCCAGCTGGGATAATACAGTGCCCAGGTGTCAAATGGCATAATCGGCACGGCCATAACCTGCAACACCATGACCCAGCGGTTCAGGGACACGCCCATGACGCCCAAAAAGAAGGCGGTTACGCGCCAGGTGGGGTTTTTCCTCAAGGGTGCGCTGATCAGGATGATGGCCGGCACCACACCGCCCAGGATAATCTCGGCAAAGAGAATCCAGTAGCCGTAAAAGGCGTTCCCGGTGTAAAAGTCAGCCAGGTTCTGTCCCAACCCTGGTGCCGTGATATTGGCCCAGCGGGTCGTATCGCAAATCTTGGCGATGGTGTAGGTGAAGATCATCCAGCCGGAGATCTTGGCCAGCAGTTCAACCACGTTGTCTTTGACCAGTTTTTTTCGGGCCACCTTTTCGGTGATCCAGGTGATCAACAGGGTGAAGCTGGGACCGTAGGCGGCGGCTGACCAGGTGAAGAGAAAGAAGGTCCAGGGCCAGATGAGCAGGCCTTCGCGAAAGGCAAAGGGCCGCCCGAAAAGCACGCCGGCCACGCCACCCAATGACCCTTGATGAAAAAAGGAGAGGAACGCGCCGGTGGCGGCGAAGACCGCCATGGTTTCATGCATGTTGTGGCTCAGGTTGTGAAAGAAGGGCACCTTGTCAAGCTGGCGGTTTTCCAGGATCAGGGGAATGTACTCGATGGTCAGCACGGCAAAGTAGGCCGACAGGCAGAAGGCCACCTCGGTGAGCATGGAGTGCACGTTGGCGTGCCAGAAGATAAACCAGCCGCGCAGGGGTTGGCCGATATCGATGGCCAGGATCAAGAGCGCCGAGCTGTAGCAGATGAAACCGATGAGCACCGCATAGTTGATGATGTTCTTGAGCTCATCCTTGCCGATAATGTACTTGAGCAGGCCGCTGAAGAAGGCGCCGCCGCCCAGGGCGATGACGGCCAGGTCCGCCCAGATCCACAGGGCGAAACCATAGTAGTCGTTCATGTTGGTCTGGTTCAGACCCTTGAACCAGCACAGCAGCATGGCATAAACGCCCCACGCAAGGACAGCGCCCACAATGCCCAGTCCCAGGAGGAACTGCCACATGGGGCAACGCTTGACGCCTTTGGGTATTAACGCAGAATCCATAGGGTAAGTACTCCTTGATCTGTCAGGTTTGCCGTTCTTAGCTAAAAGCCTTTACCGCCAAGGTGATATCAATGGTGCAGCTTGGCTAACTGCCCGGTCTTTTCGTGGGCGAGGTAGTTGTCTCCTGCCCGCCGGACCCATTCTCGGCTGGACAGATAGTAGACTTTGGTATTGGTGCCTGTTCGCTCCAGGAGCCGGAATGCCTTGGGGTTCCTGGAGCGGTTGCCGTTATTGGAGTCCGGTTTGACGATCTGGTGGACCTGGTGCTCCGGATTGTTCAGATCGCCGAAAACGATGGCACCGGCCGGACATGCCTGTGTGCAGGCGGTCTGGTAGGCTTCTTCCGTCACCCGGCGTTCTTCGTCAAGATAGGCTTTGTTTTTGGCCAGCTGGTAGCGATGGAAGCAGAAACTGCATTTTTCCACTACCCCGCGCATGCGCGGGGACACGTTGGGACTCAGGTATTTCTCCATGCCGTCCGGCCAGACCGGATCCCACCAGTTAAAATACCGGGCGTGGTAGGGGCAGGCACCCATGCAGTACCTGCAGCCGAAGCATCGGGTAACGATCTGGCTGACGATGCCCGTCTCCCGGCTGTAGTCGGTAGCGGTTGCCGGGCAGACCGACACGCACGGGCTGTGGCCCTCGTGGCCTTCACAGTGCTGGCACGGCCGAGGTAAATAACAGATATCCGAATCCGGAAATGATTTACCGTTGGTCAGCTTGAAAATTCGCATCCAGGTGATGCTGACCCGTTTATCTGACTCATCTTCTTTAAACGGTATGTTGTTCTCGGCCATGCAGGCGACCATGCAGGCGCCGCAACCGGTGCATTTGTCAAGATCGATGGCCATTCCGTATTTCATTGGCGTGCCGTGTGTCTGCGCTTGTTTCATCAGAACCTCGTGTCAGGTGGGTTAGGCTTTATCCAGCTTCGCCCGGATTCCCCAGGCTGCATCAAAACCGGTCGACGGGTCCTCGACCGGGCCGATGAGTTCGTTGACGTTGACTCCCTTGCCTGCCAGGTAGCCGTCATAGGCAGTATGTCCCAGCCCCCTGACCATGGCCAATACACCGGGTTGAATGCCTTCGAACAGGTGGACGCGTACCAGGGCTTCACCCCGGGGAGTGGTCAGGGTGGCCCGATCACCTTCGCCGAGTCCGACCCCACTTGCGGTTAGCGGATTGATTTCGATGAAGCCATCCGTGCCCTGGATGACGGTGTCGGAAACGGCCTTGATCATGAAGGGGGCTTCGCCCATATATCCGCTGGTGAGCTGAATGGAGTCATAGGGCACCAGTAAAAGGGGGAAGCTGTTTACATCGCCTTCGGCCTGAACGGCCGGTGCATCCAGCCCCGCCAGTTGAATCGAACCGGCTACGGGGTCGGTATCGGCTCGCACCCATACACCCGTTTCCATAAGGGTATCCCATTTTTCCGCCAGGGTTTCCTCAAGGCAGGTTTCGTAGTCATCCCACGGAAACGCGTCGGCGATGGACCCGCCCATGGCCTTGGCCGTCATGATCAGGACTTCGCCCAGGTGGCGTGTGTTGAACTGGGGAGACACCACCGGTTTGCTCAATCCAATCATCTGCTGGACAAGGCCGGCGCCCACCGGGACATCCTCGTAACGCTCCAGGTAGACGTGATCGGGCATCAGTAGATCGGCCATGGCGGCAGTTTCATCTTGAAATGACGAGAAACTGACAATGAACGGGATGCGGGCGAAGGCCGCCTTTACGTGCTGGGTGTCAGGCAGATAGTGGCAGGGATTGGCACCGGCCACCAAAAGGACTTGCAGGGGATAGGGCCCACCTCCGTTGACACTATCGGCCAGCCGGTTGGTCAGGTATCGGGCGTCGGTGTATTTGCCGGTACCAGCGCCATCGAGGCGCGGTTGATCGAGGCCGGCAGAGGCCAGGTTGTCGGTGGCCACATCGGGCCACTGGATGTAGTCCGCTTCCGGAATAGCCCACATGCCGCCTTCCTGGTTGATGTTTCCCGTCAGGGCGTTGAGGATGTAAACTGCGGCGGTTTCCCGCAGGCTTACGGCCGTTTGGGCCTTGCCCCGTCCGCACAGCGCCAGGGGACGATCGGCCCGGGCAAAGCCCTTGGCCACTTCGACGATCACCGCCGCATCAATGCCGGTCGTCTGCGCTACCTTTTGGGGCTCATAGTTGGCCAGCAGGTCGTTTTTCCAGCCGCTAAGGCCGGAGACGTCACCGGTGTCCGCTATGCCGTTGGCCACCATCACGGCGGCAATGCCCAGGGCCAGGTCGGCTTCGGTGCCCGGGTTGATCGGTATCCATCGGGTGGCCTTGGCCGCACTGTTGGACAGGCGCGGCTCCACCTGGACGACGGGGATGTCTTTTTCTTTCCAGAGACTGGCAGCCTTGAACATGCGGACCGGTGACCCCCAGCCGTCCACGAAGCCGCTGCCGAAGCTGAGAACGTAGTCGGCATTCTCCACATCGAAACCGGTTCTGCCGTCCGCCCCGAAAAGGGCTTTTACGGTCAACTCATCAACGTCCCGGTAGGACGGTGACCGCATAAAATTGGGGGATCCATAGGCCGCCATGAACCGCTGGATCAACGCCGGCACCGTGCCGCTGTCCGATCCGGCGAGGGCGGCCACGGTGTGGGCTTCGCCCTTGTCGCGGATGTCGGTCAGTTTTTCCGTCAGGATGGCGAAGGCCTCATCCCAGGAAATTTTCTGCCATTTGCCTTCGCCCCGCTCGCCGATGCGTTTCATGGGCGACTTGATTCGGGTGGGGCCATAGAGCATCTGAAGTCCGGAAAGTCCCAGGATGCAGATGCTGCCGTCGTTGACGGGGTGACCCGACTGACCCTCGATTTTAACGGCGCGGTTGTCGACCTTGCGAACGGAGATGCCGCACCCGCCCGGGCACAGGGTGCAGGTTGAGTCTTCGTAGACCACCTCTCCGTCCGGTGGGACCGGCGTCCAGGGCCACATCTGCGACCAGATGGAGGAGTCATCCATCAGTTTCCACGGCAATGGCGACAGGGCTGTGCCTGCTGCGCCGCCGATCACAAACGACAAGAAACTTCTTCGGTCAACTTTCATCGATTATCCCTCACCTTATCCAAATCAGAAGCTGAAATCGTTATCCGGGGCATGATTCAATTATTTGTGGCAGACAAAACAGGCATCGCGATCGGTCTGGACGCTGGAGGTGTGAATCATGCCCGCCTCCTTGTGGCATTGGGCACAGTCATCCATCTTCATGCGGTCCCAGCTGTTTTTCTTGAGGCCGGCGATGTTTTTGCCCCAGATGTCGCGGCTGTAGCCGGTGATCCGGTTGTATTCATAAGGGCGGGACACCTCCGATTCACCGATATGGCCGTGGCAGACCACACAGTCCATTTTGGCGCCGATCACGTGGGCGGAATGGGAAAAGAACACGCAGTCCGGCTGGCGGGAATAGGAGAGCCAGGGCACCTCCCGTTCCTTGGCCACATACTGCTCGACGAAGGTGGCTTCGTCTTCGGTATCACCCATGGGCTCTTCATGGCATTCCGTGCATTGGGCAAGTTTGGGAATGCCCGAAAAACTACCGTCCTCTCTGAAGTAATGGCAGCCTTCGCAGCCCTCACCCACCTCTTCGACATGCAAGGCGTGGTTGAAATTCAGGGGTTGCTGCTTTTGGGAGTACAGGAGTTTGGGAAAGATGACCCACCCCAACACCATGCTGGCTGCAAAACCGATGATGAAGAACAGGATGATAAATCCACCGGCACCGCTCTCCTTGGCGTCGCTGCCATGTGCCGCATGATCCTCCATCCCCGCTTTGGCCTTTTCGTCTAAGGTGCTCATGGAATCTCCGTCAACCGCTTTGTGATGATTGGTCCTGTGTAACTGACTTTTTTTAAAACCCCAGTGCCGGCCGCCGCATCGACCGATAGTCCATGCCGTTCTAATTCCGAACGCGCCGGCTTCGTTCCCGATGGTTTCATGTCTACAAAATTCAGGCGGGATACGATCCCGCCTTCGGGTATAAAAAACACGGAAGGTGGAGCTTGCGACTTTCTATCGGCAGTCGGTCGTTTTGTCAAGAAAAAATCCTTGAAAACAGGCCGTTGACCGAACTCCGCTGGCCTGTTGCAAACAGCGGCGGAGTGTTGATTTGCCGAGTGTGTGCGGCATGTGGTCGGCTTATCCTGGAACCACCGTGGCGCACATCCTTGCCGTGAGCCATCGGGGGGTGATGCGGTAAGAACGGACTTGACATGCGAGCATCAAATATTACTTTCTCCCAGTTTTTGCAAACTGCTATTTCGGCAGCCAGGTGAGTATGTCTGTCATGCACAGGCGTGCCATAACTCGTGTCCATCCATAAATGGCCAATTTGCCCGTTATTCGAAAAATTTTATCCTCGGAATATCAAACATATGCCTCCGGTAAAATTTTTCGAAAGCCTTGATCTCGACCCAAACTGCCTATTCCTGGACGGACACTAACCCGATGAAGCACCACCCGCACCCTTTCGCTGGGCTTTGACCGTCCGTTTGTGCAGGAGGCAATAACTGTGGTGACGGGGTACTGCTTTCAAAAACCAGTTAAATCGAAGGCCAAGGAGACCGCACATCCATGATAGAAGTAAGGCATCTGACCAAGCAGTTTGGCAGTCATCTGGCGGTGGACGACATCTCCTTTACCGCCCAGAAGGGAGAAATCCTGGGTTTTTTAGGCCCCAACGGCGCGGGAAAGTCCACCACCATGCGGATGATCACCGGCTTCTTTCCGCCCACCCGCGGAACGGTGATCGTCGGCGGCAATGATATTATGGCTCAATCCATTGCCGCCCGCAAAATGATCGGCTACCTTCCTGAAAATGCACCGGTATATCCGGATATGACGGTCAACCAATATCTGGATTTCTGTGCCGAGATTCGTGGATTCAGGGGAGCCGCCAAAAACCAGCGGGTGGGTGAGACGGTAGAGCGATGTTTTCTTGCCAGTGTCCGTCATCAGGTGGTGAACACCCTGTCCAAGGGATACAAACAGCGGGTTTGCTTTGCTCAGAGCATCCTGCACGACCCCGAATACCTGATCCTCGACGAACCCACCGACGGTCTGGACCCCAACCAGAAGCACGAAGTACGCCTGATGATCCGGGAGATGAGTGCCACCAAGGCCATCATCTTTTCCACCCATATTCTCGACGAGGTCGATGCTATCTGCAGCCGGGCCATTATTATTGCCGACGGAAAGGTGGTGGCCGACGACACACCCGACGGGCTCAGGCGGCGGTCCATTTCTCACGGATCTGTGGTCCTGACTGTCAAGGGCGCGGCGACTGACGGATTACAGAAACGAATTGCGGAACTGGACGGGGTGGCGTCAATTTCGGTGGTGGAATCCGATGGCGAGCGGACGACCTTGCGCATTTTTCCTGACGATCCGGCGGTTCCCGTTGCCGATCGGGTGATCGCTTCGGCAAACCAGGACGGGGTTGGCATCGCCGCGGTGTTTGTTGAGCAGGGGCGGCTGGACGATGTGTTTCGTGAGATTACCACCGGTATAAGACCCTAACCCGGAAAAGCCGGAAACAAAAAATTGCAAGCAACAGATTTTAAATAACAAACTACAAATAACAAATCTCAAATAAATTCAAAACTACAATATCCAAAGCTCAAAAAAGGGCAAAATCTAACGGTGATAGTTTTTTTGGTTTCTCCAATATCGATGATTGGAATGTCCTTTCTTCAAAACCGCAAGGTTTGGAATTTTGAATTTTTGCTATTGTGATTTGTTTCCTAAAAAACAATGGAGTGGCCCATGCAAAACGGTAATTTTTTTAGTAACATATGGATCATCATGAAGCGCGAATTTGCCGGATACTTCGGTTCGCCGGTGGCCTACGTCTTCATCGTGATCTTTCTTCTCCTGACCGGGTTTTTCACCTTTTACATCAGTAATTTTTTCGAAGCGGGGCAGGCCGACTTGAAAGGCTTCTTCCAGTGGCACCCGTGGCTGTTCATGTTTCTGGTTCCGGCCATTGCCATGCGGCTGTGGGCCGAGGAGCGCCGGCTGGGGACGATCGAATTGCTTTTGACCCTGCCGGTAACCGTCACCGACGTGGTTCTGGGGAAATTACTGGCCGCCTGGTGTTTTATCGGCATCGCACTGGCCCTGACCTTTCCGCTGGTTCTGACCACCATGTACCTGGGCAATCCGGATTTGGGCGTTATTTTTTGTGCCTATCTGGGCTCATTTCTCATGGCGGGCACGTTTTTGAGCGTGGGCAGCATGACCTCGGCCCTCACCCGCAGCCAGGTGGTCAGCTTCATTCTGGCCGTGGTGGCCTGCCTGTTTCTCATACTGGCCGGTTTTGCGCCGGTGACAGCCGTACTGTCTGGGTGGGCGCCGATGTGGCTGGTGGATTTGGTCTCCTCGACCAGTGTTCTATCCCATTTTGCCTCCATTGCCAGAGGCGTGCTGGACGTGAGGGATCTGCTCTACTACCTGTCGGTGATGGTCTTCATGATCTTTGTCAACGGCGTTATCCTGCAAAATAGGGAATCGGCTTAAAGGAGGCCAAGAATCCATGAGCGATGGAAAAAGACGCATCGGAAAAACCGTATTCTCGGCCGGCAGCGCCGTGCTGATGCTCGTCATCGTGGTGCTGGTGAACATTCTGTTGTCCCGAACCACCTTGCGCTGGGATGCCACTGAAGACAATCTGTACTCATTGTCCCAGGGTACCCGGACCATCCTTGCTGAGCTGGATCAAGAGGTGGTGATCAAGGTGTTTTACAGCAAACACGTGGTCAACATCCCTTCCCATATCAAGACCTTTGCCCAGCGGGTGATCGATTTTCTTTCCGAGTACGAACAATACGGAAAGGGCCGGATCTCCGTCGAAATATACGACCCCAAACCCGATTCCGAAGAAGAAGAGTGGGCCGTTAAATACGGCATGAAAGGCATCAGCCTGCCGACCGGCGAGCAGGTCTATCTGGGGCTCGTTGCCCTGGCCGCCGACCAGGAGGCGGCCATTGCCTTTATCGACCCCACCCAGGAGACGCGGCTGGAGTATGACTTGACGCGCATTATAGCCCGCGTACAGACGACGGATCGAATGAAGATCGCCGTATTCAGCAGTCTGCCGGTATTCGGTGAAGCCCCCGCGAACATGGGAATGGCCGGGCCCCGTCCCGGCTCGGAGCCCTGGTTTTTCATTCAGGAGCTGGCAAAGACCTACGACCTGACAAAAGTGCAGCCCGATGCCGACCACATCGATCCGACTGCGGATCTGCTGGTGCTGTTTCACCCCAGAAACATGTCCGACATGCTGGCCTTTGCCGTGGACCAGTACATCTTGGGCGGTGGCAATGCCATTGTTTTTGCCGACCCCCTTTCCCTGATGGACGATCCGCGCATGGGACCTGGCGGGTCCATCCCCACCAGGCTGTTCAACGCCTGGGGGATCACCATGGAACCGGGAAAAGCCGTTGCCGACTACACTTACGCCACCCGGCTGAGGAACCGCAACAACCAGGCGGAGACCAATCCGCTGTGGCTCTCCGCCTCAGCCGGCGCATTTCTCGCGGACAACCTGATTACCACCAACCTGGAATCCATGCTCTTGCCGGTTGCCGGTGCCATCGAGAAACTGCCGGACAGCATTTACACCGTCGAGCCCCTGGTTCAAACCAGCACCAACAGCGTGAAGGTGGACGCCTTCGCCCACAACATGAATGTGAACGCCATTCGTCGGGATTTCAAACCGTCGGGTACGATCCACAATCTGGCCGTGCGAATATCCGGCACGTTTAAGACGGCTTTTCCGGAGGGAAAACCGGCCGCTGAACCCAAAGCCGGCGAAACGTCGCCGGAGGCAGACACCAAGGATACGGAAGAATCGCTGAAGGAAGGTAAAGCACCCTCGGTCATCGTTGTGGTGGCGGACAGCGATCTGCTGTACGACGGCTACTACCTGAGTCAGCAGAACCTGCTGGGCTTTACGATTTCAAACATCTTCAACGACAACCTGAATTTCATGCTCAATACGAGTGAGATGCTGACCGGTAATCCCGCCCTGATCAGCATCCGCTCCCGGGGCACGTTCGAACGGCCATTTACACGGGTGCAGGAATTGGAGCGCAAGGCCCAGGACCGCTGGTTGGACCAGGAGCAGGTGCTGGTTCGCCAGGTGGAGGAAACCAACCAGAAGCTTAGCATGCTCGAGCAGCAAAAAGATGCCGCCCAGCGTGCGATCCTCAGCGAGGAGCAGGAGCAGGAGATCGCCCGCTTTCAAGAGGAGAAACTCAGGATCAACAAAGAACTCAAGACGGTTCGGCGCAACCTGCGTGCCGAGATCGAACAGCTGGGAACCACGGTCAGGTTCGTGAATATATTTCTCGTACCTCTGCTCATCGGCATCGGTGGGATCATTTACGCAATCACTCGAAGAAGAAAGGCATAGTTGATGAAGGGCAAGACGTTTTTGATACTGCTGGCGGCGACAGGCCTTCTGCTGGCCCTCTGGTTTTTCCGTTTCGGGGTCGAGGAGCATACTGGCCAGGTGAAAATGGGAGATAAGTTGTTTGCCGACCTGCCGGTGAACGCAGTGACTACACTGACCCTCGCCGATTCTGAAAACAAAGTGGTCCTGGTCAAGGGTGACAAGGTGTGGCAGGTCGACGGACGCGGCGGTTATCCGGCCGACTTCGATCAACTCAGGGAGTTGGTGGTCAAGCTCTCCCGGTTGAAAATCGGCCGCAGTTTTCCCGCTTCAACTGAAAGCCTGGCCCGCCTCTCACTGATGGCCCCTTCCGCCACGGACGCTTCGTCCACGGGCAAGCAGGTCACCCTAACAGACGCGTCGGGAAAGATCCTCGCCAATGTCATCCTGGGTCAGAGTCGGGAGACCGACAGCGGGGAAGGTGGTGGACAATACCTGAAAAAGGTCGACCGTCTTTCTCGTGGACGGCAGTTTCCGGTTCCTGAAAACAGCACCCGCCCAGTGGTTGAAAAAAGAGATTCTGGATGTCAACGCCGAGGATGTGAAATCGGTCGCCTGTTATGTTGGCGATGTCCGAACCCCGATTTATACCCTTTTGCGGCCGGAAAAGGGAGAAATGGCCAGAATGACGCCCGTCCCTTCGGGAAGAACGGCCGATCCGGCAAAAATCGACCAGGTTTTCGACGCGCTGGCGCCCCTGACCCTGGATGACGTGCAGGCCGCCGACGGGGAGCCGCGGTTGTTGGAACCAGAGCAGCCCCGCCTGGTCTACCACCTTTATGACGGCCGGCAGATTTCCCTTTTTCCCCATTCCGACGGCAAAGACCGCTTCACCCTGCGGGTGACGGCTGAGGATTCAATAGCGGAACCACCGGCCGACGGTGCACCCGATCCGCAACCCGTGGATGAAAAAACACAAGCGGAAGAGATGGCCGCGCCCGCCCCAAAAACGGCCCGGCAGCTCAACGAGGAGTTGAACCCGTGGGTATTTTCGCTGAAGAAATGGCAGTGGCAGTTCGACAGCTTCATTACCCAGCCGGAGTCGCTGCTGGAAGAAGTGAAAAAGGACGGTGAAGGCACTTCTTGATGAATGAGGCCTGAATTCCGAGGACTGAGGACAAAAGTCGGATGACCGAAGCTGGCAACAGGAACATTGGGAATTCAGGACTTTAAAGTGTAGTTTTCGGCCGCAAGCAATTGGCTGAAAGACCATTCATCGTGCACACGGCCGGGCATTGCGCCCGGCCGTTGTGTTTAATGGCTATCAGGTACAACGATTCAACGGTGACGCAGGGTGCCTCTATCCGTCCTGATCTATATTTTGACGGATTCGTAAAAAAGCCGATATCTGCGTTACGCTGCATCCCTCATCACTGCGGAGTACCGTAAGTACTCCTCATTCTTCGGGATTTGCAAGCCTTGATCTCGGCGTTTTTACAAATCCGTCGGAAATGCGACTATTTACGAGTCCATCATATTTTGATTTTGACAAAATTGAGAAATGAATCGGAAACTCGTTTGACAGAATGGTATCAAAACATGACCAACGGGATTGATAGCTGCAGGGTCGTTGGAGTTATCACGGGTTTGCTCAAGTATATTGGTACCACAATATCTGGTAGGTAGAGCGTATCTCCAAGGGCGACAAAACAGCGAAACTTACTAATTCGGTATTATTGATTTACTAAGGGACTTCAAATGTCTTGGATAGCATAATCAATCATTGAATTATTAATTGGTGAACCAGCTTTGCGCATAAGGCAAATAGCAGCAGGCTGAAAATGATTCGTATGGCTTTTCCCTTCAGGCGCGTACTCATGATCCTTGCCCCTGCCTGTCCACCAACAAATGAAGCCACAGCGGCAGGAAGTATGAATCGCCAATTAATTTGTTCCATGGCAGCGTAGCCCAAAAAGCCTGTCAAAGAGGAGAAACAGACGATGAAAGTAGAAGATGCAGCCGCGATTTTTGTAGGGGTCTTTAGTATGTATATCAGAAGGGGAACAACAAAAACGCCACCGCCGATTCCAAGAAAACCGCCCATCAAGCCAATGCATAATCCAATACCAAATCCCCCGATGATTTTTTTTAAAGGATCGACACTGACACCATTTGTTTGTTTGGGCGGAGTTATAAGCATTCGACACCCTGCTAAGGCAAGCACGATGGACATGATGACCATGAACGGTGTCGTATCAACCCGTGAATTTAAGTAGGAACCTATTGGTGCAGCAAGTCCAGAGGATACTATCAAAGGTATTGCAAGGGAAAAATCCACCATCTTTTTTTGTGAATAGGTATACGCGGCAGACGCGGCGGCAATAAGATTAAGAAACAGCGAGGCTGATGCAGCATCGACCTTAGCAAAACCGAGGATCACGAAAAGAGGAGAAAAGATAAGCCCTCCCCCAAGACCAACCATTGTCAGCACCAACGCTATGAAAAATATACCAAGAATAAGAATAACTGATGGAGTCATAGGTCACACGCTTACGACTTTTCGGACTGTAAACAAGAGTAGAGATTTCGAGAAAAAAGGGCGAACCGCAATATCTTGCTGTTCACCTTTCCGCCTTAAATGTTTTGATAGATTGAGATAATCATAATCGGGGCCAAATTAAAGATACCATCATTCGTGGCTGGCAGGTCATGATGATAGTGGTGATAGCTACATATGGGTCGAAGAGCCAGGCCAGGTTAATGCGGTAGGCTTCGGATACGAGCCGCAGCAGATCGCCATCGCCGTCAAAGGGCCAGGGCCGTCCGGCGGATACCAGCTCAAGGGATGGCTCATCGTCCCGGTATAGGAGGCGCTCACCGAGTTGGCCAGTGGCATCCCGAAAGATGACCTTCAGGGCCTGCTGGCCGATCCACTGGAAGGATTCGACCGTGGCTGTCCCGGAACCGACGAGGCCAGTAACCCGCGTACCTACTGAGATCCTCAAGTTTCGTCATCGTTTGCTCTCAATCCGCCATCTATGGTAACCAAGGCATTCAGGTAAAGCTCAACCTTTACATTTTTCCCAGAGGCTGTCAGCAACTGCCCATAGGCGGTTCTCAAGGTCGTTTCCGTTGTTGGCCATTCAATATGTCTCCTGGGGTGATGTAGGTAGGTCAAACGGCATGCATCATAAGCCCAGGGTCATAAATAAGCAAGGGATAGCATCGAGTTAGGAAGGGGCCAATCCATGCATCCAATATGGATGCAGGATGTGGCTCAGAGATGGATGTACTGGAAGGTTACCCACCGCACCGTAAAAGATTCGCACAGCACAGCTTCCCCCACACTTGTCCTTGCGGACACATGACGGGCAAGGGTTTACGGGGACGGAAATCAGTCAGCACCGTTTGAATATGTAGCGTTATTCAAATCCCGGAGGTCAATGGCATTCCCCAGTCAATCGGGGATCATATACCTCGCTCCGATTGTATAGATGGGCTGATCCTTCTGTGAACTTTCGTGACGCCATTTAACCGTCACCATCCTGAAGGATCGCAACTCACAGTCTGCATAATCTTCTGCGAACAAATGGCAATCTTTTGATGCCTTAAACAGGATGGTTGTGCCAGGAACCATTTTCGTTTTAGTGGTAAAGCATATTCCCTGTTCGCTGAAATTAAGCAGGTGGGCATCAAATTCCTTTGAGTTCCCTATGGTGGAATATAGGGTGATTGGTCCCTCGATTGAATGACGGTTGGAAATGCGCTTTCTATGATCATTGGCCATGGAGACATCCTTTCCGTAAAGAACCCGGTACCACCCAACAACCCATCCATAACGATACATGCGGATGCGCCAGAAACGGTTGTAAAACTGTTATCGTTACAGCATCCAAGGTCTCAAATCACGATCCGGTCTTTCAAGCACACGACCATAGGGGGGAGCTATTCGGATAAAGCAGTGGGAAGCGTTTTCTGATAGTTGATGATACCGAATTGCCGTTTCATATTCATCATCTACTTTTCAGGATGGAATGTCAAATCCACTTGTCTTGGTTAACCGCCGAGAGGTAACTTCACCTGACTCTTGCCAAGACGGGATATTGGCTGTATCAACAATCATTTTAAAGGCTTCCCAGGTATGATTCCCAAGAAGCCTTTGATGATTTGCACGAAGCCCCCATTTATTAAATATGGCCGTTGACTGGTTTCTTCCAAGTCATGGCATTTTAGTTGGTGTTGAAGCTCGGCAAATTCATAATTCAGCCTAAATTACTAATTCGATCTGGGCAATGATAGTATTCACCTGACACACCAATCCTTGATTGGTGGCTTTCGTCTTAAACCCAATTGGGGGGGCGTGTTACCACTTTCTCGACTGGCAAACAGTATTGTAAATTACCGTCCTAATTCAAGGTGAATGCTATCGCATTCGGGTGTTATCCAAGGGGCAAGGCACTGCGATCCGGTTTGAATGTATGACACTGTGATTTGGGAACTGATGGAACAGGGGTGGGCCAACGGCCCACACGCTTTACCAGATAGACAGCACGTACCTTTAAAGGATGCTGGGTTGTGTGTAGTTGGAGTAATCTGCAATTTTGAAAAGATTGGTTTATTATAAATAAGTAGCTAAAAACAGGTCGTTTCTTACTGATTGAAAGGAAATAAAACCTTAAAATCTCTTTTCATGCTAACTACGGTCCATGCGTTTTTTGTTGCAGTTTTTAACAACTTAGATTTGTGGTATTCAAATTCTCTCTCAGGATCATCGTGATCTAAAATGCAGACCATATTAGGTAATCCACTGGTCGCTGTCACTTCCAACATAGCCAAATCGCCACTCGAATTTCCAAATGCAAAAATAGATGGTAATAGTCCCCTTTCACGAATTCTAACAACCTTATTTTCATCGGCATTATAAGGTTCAAAGTATGATGATTTTCTGATGAAAACTGGAATAGTTTTACCTTCAAATTGCAAACTAAATCCAACCATTGTGCCGATAATCTGATCCTTAGGAATATTCAAAATATCTTTAGATACGCTACGAATAAATTCTTGCTGTGAAGTAGAGACAATGTACACTTTAAATCCGTGATCTGCAAGATAATCAATCAATTCAATCATCGGCTGATAGAATAATTGAATATAAGGCTGATTAAACCTTGGATGTTTTTCTTTACTTAGAAATCGTCTACTATATTCCAAGTAATATTTTAACGATTCACCTTCAAACGCTTCAGCAATCGCGGCCTTTATATTTTTATAGAGGTATTCTGCGTCACCTTTAATAACAGCTTTGTAGATAGGTTTGCCTCCTAACTGAGGGTTTAATGTTACTTTTTCCAATAATCTATGCCTTGTTAATACAACTTCTATATAATCGGGTTTTTCGCATAAGATGGTCCCATCCATATCAAAAAATGCTCTGCGATATTCAATGGGGACAAAGTTAGTATCTGCAGGATCTGATACTGAATTGACAAATGAAACAATCTTTTCTTTTGATGGTCCAGCATTCCAGGAACGTAGGTGGCTTTGAATATCAAGAACACTGAAACTCTGGTCAGCTTTAGAATAAGTGCTTAACCCTACGAGAAAAATAAAACTAAAAAGGATAATTAACGAAAATTTTTTCATATTCATCCTCATGGTCATCATAACTTGTATGGATTTCTAAATTAGAATTTTAATGAAACCTATCAATACGAAGAAAATTCCTGAAAGTTTGAATGTCACAGTATATGGAACACATCAAAAATAATGATACATGGAGATCATATTAGCAATCTAAATTATGACATAAAGCCGATATATTTTGGTCATCTTGAACGTACCACGCAAACATTAACCGGCGCAAGGTTGCCCCGTTGTGATTATTTTCAAACATCGTTAAAAATTGGCGGGGCTGATATCTGCATGGTCGTTGGAGTCATCCAAGGAATCTGTGTCCGTTTTTCTCCTGTGATAACAATTTGAAAGTCAACAAATTTAAAAAAGATCAGACCCCCAGATGTTGTGGCCGGTCATTTTTTCATCTGGCGGTATTTAATAGACATAATGTTTGAAGGGGAATGGTCTACCCCTTGCGACGTGGGTTAAACCTTCACCATAAGACTCTTTCCTTCTCTACCCTTTACCGATTTTAATCGGCGCTTTCGATCCGACCCCAGATCCGCTAATTTCTCCCAGGCATGATGCCCATTTGATCAAAGCCGGTTACAAACTGACGTCGGGCGTTACCTTTATGGAGAGCAAAAATTCGCTAAGTAATTTAAATTTTTATATTTTATACCTTTACTTTCGTCTTGCGCCGAAGTATCATCGTTATGTTATTCACATATTCTTTTATGTAGTATTCTCCATCGAAAATGAGGCTTGGCGTGAATCGCTTTTTTAAAAAAACCGGGTGGTTCATTCCGGCAATCGTGATTATTGCGATTTGCGGATACGGCAATATGGCGCGAAGCCAACAGAAACCGGCCAATGTATTTGTCATTCCAATTTCAGGTGATGTCGAGCCGGGAATGGCGGCGTTTTTGAAAAGAGCGTTGAATGACGTACCCGATACCGCAGACACAGTTATCGTGGTTGAAATGAATACCTTTGGCGGCCGGGTCGATTCAGCCCTGGAGATGGTCGACGCCCTGATCAATGTCAAGAACGCCAAAACCATCGCGTTTGTCACCAATAAAGCCATATCTGCCGGCGCCCTGATTTCTCTGGCCTGTAATCAGCTGGTGATGAAAAACAATACGACGATCGGCGATTGCGCGCCAATCACCTATTCCAAAGAAGGCCCTAAAATGATGGGCGAAAAATTCCAATCGCCTCTCAGAGCCAAATTCCGCACGCTGGCCAAACGAAACGGCTACCCTGCCGTACTGGCCGAGGCGATGGTTAGCGTCGATATGGAGGTGTACCGCGTTAAACTCGAAGACAAGCTGGTGTTCATGGATGCCCAGGAATACCAGGACCTTGATAAAGCTCAGAAAGACAGTATCACTTCCAAAAAAACCGTTGTGGCCAAAGGTGAGCTGTTAACCATGGACGACAGTGAAGCCCATGACCTCGGGTTTTCATCGATGAGTGTCGCAAGTCTTGAAGAGATGCTCAAGCAGATGGATCTCAGCGATCAGGATTTAACGCGAATTCAAGAAAGTTGGTCCGAAGATCTGGTCAGCTTCATCGGTATGCTCAGCCCCATATTAATGCTGATCGGCCTGGGTTCGCTCTACACGGAGATTAAGGCGCCGGGTTTTGGGGCGCCGGGGATTATCGGTATTCTTTGTCTCGCGCTTGTTTTTTTCAATCAATATCTCGTCGGCCTGGCCAATTTTACGGAACTGCTCATCGTTATGATTGGTATCGTCCTGATGGGATTTGAAATATTTGTCTTTCCCGGGTTCGGGATTTCGGGGATCGCCGGAATCGTCTGCATTACTGCGGGATTGCTGTTGAGTTTGCAGGATTTTGTCATTCCCGATCCTAATTTACCGTGGGAGAAAGAGCTTTTAATCAATAATATGCTCAGGGTATTGAGCTCCGTATTGGGTTCTTTTCTTTTCGCCCTATTTCTTTTACGCTATGTTTTTCCAAGAATTTCAAAAACCGTTCAAGGTCCTTACCTGGCGGCCACACTCGCCGATGCCCGGCTTGATTTGCCGGTGGACACCTCCCTGCAGGCAGGACAGACCGGAACCGCCATCACCCTGCTGCGACCGTCCGGAAAAGCAACCATTGACGGAGAACGCTACGATGTCGTCACCCAGGGAGACTTCGTGCCCAAGGGGTCCAAGATTCGCGTCGCAACAATCAAAGGGACCAAAATAGTGGTCGTTCGGATAGATACCGATGAATAGCGCCATACACGTACCCGTTTTTCTGCAATTGGTCGGTATTCTTGTCATCATCGCCGAAATCATCCTTCCTTCCGGCGGAATCCTTTCAATCCTGGCCACCGGTCTTTTCGGATATTCACTATACCTTGTTTTTACCAACATATCCGCGTCAGCCGGCATGGCATTCATCATCGCCGATTTATTTATCGTCCCCATCCTGGTCTATTTCGGCATCAAATTTCTGGCCAAATCTCCCGCTACGCTGCGCACGAAGCTGTCGAAGGAAGACGGTGTGACCGCTCAGTCTTCGGACCAGAACGATTATTTAGGGAGCTTAGGCCTCGCGATCACCGATTTGCGACCTTCCGGTGTTGCCACGATCGATGATCAACGGCTGGATGTCGTAACCCGAGGCGAGTACCTTGAAAAGCAGACCGAAATAATCGTTATCGCCGTGCGTGGCAACCAGATCGTCGTTAAACAAAAAGATTAATTTAGCAAAACCTTAAAAGACTCGTAAAAGGAGTAAAACCATGGATACTAATTTTATCATTCTTATTGTTATCGCAATTGCCGTAATGGTGCTGTTATTCTTCGTCGGTTCCGCTATCGCACTTTGGGTGCAGGCCTTGGTCTCCGGCGCACGGGTCGGTTTGTTTAATATTGTTTTCATGCGTTTCCGCAAAGTGCCGCCCAACCTCATAGTGACGTCAAAAATTATGGCGGTTAAAGCCGGACTCAACTTTTCCACCGATTCGCTTGAATCCCATTTTCTTGCCGGCGGCAATGTGTCACGGGTTGTCCAGGCCTTGATCGCGGCAGACAAGGCTAATATAGAACTCGACTTCAACCGTGCGGCTGCCATTGATCTTGCCGGCCGGGATGTGCTGGAAGCCGTGCAGATGAGCGTCAACCCCAAGGTCATTGAAACCCCATTGATTGCGGCCATGGCCAAAGACGGCATCCAGCTCAAAGCCCTCTCCCGGGTGACGGTTCGCGCCAATATCGAACGACTCGTGGGCGGGGCCGGCGAAGAAACCATCCTTGCAAGGGTCGGCGAAGGGATCGTCACCACCATTGGATCGGCAGAAACCCATAAAATGGTTCTTGAAAATCCCGATATGATCTCAAAACGGGTGCTGGACAAAGGGTTGGATGCAGGCACAGCCTATGAAATCCTGTCCATCGATATTGCCGATGTGGATGTCGGTAAAAATATCGGCGCCGAACTGGAAACCGACCGCGCCGAGGCAGATAAGAAGATCGCCCAGGCAAAGGCTGAAGAACGACGTGCCATGGCTTTTGCCGTAGAGCAGGAAATGAAAGCGCGTGTAGAAGAAATGCGGGCAAAAGTCGTTGAGGCCGAAGCGCAGATTCCGCTAGCCATGGCCCACGCATTCGAACAAGGTCATCTCGGGGTGATGGATTATTACCGCATGAAAAACATAGAAGCGGATACTCAAATGAGAGATACCATCGGATCTCCCGATGAGAAGACCGAATAGGAATCTTGACCATGGATAATATCTTTACACTCATCGTGATCATCATCGCTGTCGTGTCGGTCGTCAGCAAAATCAAATCTAAGCAAAAGACGCAACAGGGCGCCACGCCCCCGGGTGGTGGCGGCTGGATTAAAAAACTCAACGATTTTCTTGCCGACATACAAACCAAGATGGAACAGCAGTCAAAAGATCGCACCACCGGTGCTTCCGGATGGGATCAATTGCTGGACGGCGGCGAGGGGTTCAGTTCACCATCCGATGCGGATGAAGCGGCCCTCGATGATTTGGTGTTTGAAGAAGCGGAAACACCGCCTTATACGAAAAAAATGCCGCCCGCAGCACCTGTCAGGGCTCAGACCACCCGATCGGATAAAACCCAATTCGTCCCCGGTGTCCCGCGGCGTAAGGCGGTGCACGCCGGTAAACCGTCGTACACGTCCGTGGCCACCAGCCGCGCCGACTTGCGCAGGGCGGTGATCTGGGCGGAAATCCTCGGCCCCCCGGTAGCCCTCAGGGATCAATTCGGTGGCCGGAGATAGGAGAAGATAGAGGGACAGGTCTCAACATTCATACTTTCAACGTTACC
>RCNF010000365.1_pt1 | contig 22747 bp, 18 predicted proteins | sample 2041311 | NCBI WGS metagenome assembly RCNF01 (sample SAMN09708228, study PRJNA481090) | Marine sediment metagenome, whole genome shotgun sequencing project. | biome: marine sediment; feature: ocean; material: sediment; isolation source: Sewage treatment plant 2 marine sediment (STP2) ... | reverse complement strand
TAAACAAATCTACAAAAGCTGCCGAAGGCCTGCAAGAGAGATTATTTAACCTGGGAGCTATCCGGATAAAAAAGATGTTTGGAGGATATGGGGTTTTTGAGGAAGATACTATGTTTTCATTGGTAGATAAAAATGGCCAGATCTTTTTTAAAGCGGATGATACAAATCTCCAGATTTTCGAAGAGGCCGGATCTGTGAAACATAGTCGAATGCCTTACTATACATTGCCGGACAAGGTCCTCAACGATGATAAGGCCTTGCTTTCCTGGGCTCAATCTTCCCTTGCTGTAGCAAAAAAAGCCAAATAATCATCAATCCTGAAAAATAATTTCATTTTCCAAAGGAATAGAACTAATAAAAAAGACCCGCAAAGCGGGTCTTTTTTGATTGTTATTTACTATTTCCGGATTTATTCCTGATGTGCTGAATGACATGATCGATAATTTTTTCAAGCTTTTCAGGATTATCTACAATATGTCCCTCTGGCAGTAAACCACTCTCATGCAATCGCTGGCGGGTGAAAGGTGTACTCACCCCCACCACTTTCATACCAGCATTAATCGCCGCTTCAACACCTGAGGGGGAGTCTTCAATCACCAGGCATTCTGCTGGATCGACGCCAAGCTCCCGGGCTACCAGCAGGTAGATTTCTGGATCTGGTTTTCCATTCTCAACATCGTCACGGGTGGCCACAAAATCAAATGCATCCCTGAGATCTAGAATATCCAACACTCGCTGTACTTGTTGGCAGTGGGACATAGTCGCCAATCCAACTCGACAATTTTCCTGCCGGGCCTGCTCCAGTAGCGCCAGGTTGTGAGTCCATTGGTTTTCCTGGATAACCCGGGGATCCGACAGCATTTCCTCGTAAATTGCCATCCTTACCTGGACGAATGCCTGCCAGGGGGTATTCACTTCAAACTCTGCCATCCGCTTCCTTGCTGTTTCCTCAAGATCAAAACGCGTCACAAGGGCAACTGCGACCTCCCGCCGGGAAAGACCCACAACGTCTTTGAACGCTTCTATTACCTCATTTTCGGTAATTTTGTATGGACAGAGGGCAACTGCCGCCCTGGCATAGGATAAAGCTTTTAGTTTTTCAGTTTGGACCAACGTTCCATCCAAATCAAAAATCATGGCCTTGATCATAAGATTACCTTACTTAAGGGTAGCGCAGCTACCCCAATAAACAGGATTTCCAGTCCAATCACCATTATTATGTGAAGAATAGCATTGGCAAGTTTTGATCCCCACTACAATATTTCACTTATGATTGGTTTTATCCTATTGAATAATTATCCGCGGATATAGCCCAAACACATAATATCCACGGTTTTCCTATTTTTTTGAGCTGATTAGGGTGTGGGGGTATCTGTAGCAGCGATTGATCCTTCTACTATTATTTCCACGTAAAAGGGATTCTTAAAAGAGCTGATGCCAAAATGGTTCCCCGCAGGGTCTTTTAGAGCCCATTTACCTTTATAGGTACCCGCATTATCGGGGGCGATTAAATCGACAGAAATCTCAATAGTGGTTCCTGGCGGAACAGGAATAGAAACCACCTGTTGGCTATCAGGTCCAGACATTTTGTCCCCGGAATAATAATACAATTCGTAATCTGTGTTCCAGGTGCAGCTGCCGTCATTCTGTAAAAGCCAGGTTTTTGTAAATTTTATCCCGGGATCAATAATCTCCCCATCCGGAATAGTGACATCTGCCAAAAAACCAGCCACATTACAGCCTTCATCGGGAACGGGAGCGGAAGTATTTGTAGCTGTCGGGAGTTTAGTTTCGGCAGGCACCAAGATAGTGCTTGTTGGTTCGAGTGTTGGGGTTTCAGTGGGCAGGGGCGATTCTGTTGAGGTGCTGGCAGTCATAACTTCGACAGCTGTTGGCCGTTGATCCGTCCTGGAGTATTGATTCTTATTGCTAAGGCCTCTGACAACAAACATGATCACGAGCACAACCAAAGAGCCGCTCAAGAGGTAAATAGGTATCTGATAATATCGACCTTTCAATGTTAAATACTCCCTTCTTCTAATTTATTTTCCCTAATAATAACCTATTTATGAGCAGGAAGGATAAATATTTGGTTAAGTTTAGTTTACAAAAGGCAGAATATTAAGATTTTGGCAGTTCCAGCGAGTGTTATTTTAATGGAGAATTTCTCGAGTTGGAAACAATAGCATCCTTTGAGGTGCTTGTGCCCGGGAAATCTGCAACACACATAGAAACCTAGGAACTCTATCAGGACATCGATCGTCCTGAGAATGATACTGCTTTACAGTCGTTAGTAAATAAACTGGAGCTGGATTAATCAGAGAGATATACTAAATCACTACCTGATCATGCCATAAAAAAACACTCCGGGTTTTCCCGGAGTGTTTAGATTAAGAAACAAATCAATATTCTAGAATCCTTTCATGGTATTGCCCAGCAATAGGACAATATAAGCGACTACAATAAACCAGAAGGCATAGGCAGATACAAAAGGAATGCTAACGAAGCTTCCTATGATGCCAACAACTGCCAATAGAACTGAGACATAAAATACATTTTTGGTTGGGGGTGTAAGATTCATTTTTTCTCCTTTGAATTGAAAAAAATATACCAACGATCAATCCAATTAACCTCGATTGATCCCATTAGTTACGGTGGGTTTATCTCCCGAAAATAAAAAGTGGATTACCTTGATGAGCGTTCCAAAATAGATTTGATTAATCAAAAACCTATTTATTTTTATTGCCTTGGTATTCTTATCTGAAGATTGAAAGTAAAATCGCCACCACAAATATCAGGATAAAAGCCAGGATCATCCAACCAAGAACGGCTGAATAATTTTTTGGATCTATTTGATCCTCTTGATCCATCTTTCGAATTAATGGAAAAAGGCGCCAAAAGAACGAAGAAATCGATATCACCAACGCGGAACCAGTAAGGACCAACAATTGATCATCAGCCGAGATTAGGATTACAACTAATAACAAAATAAAGATCAGTTTCGTCCCAGCGACCCAATTAACCAGGTATCTAACCAGATTGTGTTGTTCAGGGTCCCCTTTGGATTTTTCCCATGCCTTAAAAACACCAGCACTGTTCGCCAATTTTGAATCTGGGGCGAAATAAAGCGCCAACACATTGGCGGTTTCCAAGAGAAGAAAACCAATAATGATATAGGTGATAATATTCATAATTTTTGTTTCCTGATTATCCTGCCAGGCTGAAAAACATGGGGCTGAAGTAGGGGATCAGCCAGATCACCCAGACTGCAACGCTGAACTTGTGGAAATTCTGGATGGCCTTCTCATCTTTACGGATTAACACAACCACTGCCCAGGCAGCGTGAACAAACATCAGGATAATGGCTATCAGACCGGATATGCCGTGGACATCAGCTGTAAGTTTTTGTGCAAAATCAAGCATCATGCCTGTTCCCCAGGTATCACTAATCAGGCCCAATACAAAAAATGCCAGATGCCAGGGTTTTAATCTGCCTTGGATTCGTTCGCTCCAAACCCCAATGGAATAAAAAATTAACGCTGCGGTAATGATAATACTTGCTGTTGGATTCATCCTATGCTCCTTATAAATATTAGTTTTCCAGGAGTACTAAATTTTAAATATATCATATTTATTTTAGTCGATAACGCCCATGAAAAGTCAGAAAGATTAAATTGTATCAAATGATGATTAAGCCTGGTTATAAGTTATCCCCGCATCAGAGTCTACAGCAGAAATTGGGGGTAATCCCTGGGCGGGGCAGACACTCTTCTTCCCCGCTTTTCCAACGATGTGATCGCCAGATCCACCCAGCTTTCGGAGCAATCCTAAAAAGGGCAACGCGAACAAGGTGACCAAACCACCTGTAATATAACCAGTGCTCAAAGACCTCTCCTGCGATAGGTATCCCAATCCACTCTGCCCCAACATGCTGCCCCCACTGGCTAGCAGGGAATCAAAGGAAATCACTGTAGCTCGTTGTGAGGAGGGGATTACCTGGTGCAGGTAAGCTTGCTTGACCGGTGTAATCACTCCAACGGAACCCATCGCTATCAGGTAGAGGGGAACCGCCAGCCAGAACGAATTCACCAAACCAACCCCAATCAGCGCCAACGATGAAATTCCCGAGGCCCAAATTAATAGGCTCGTTCTTCGCTGGGATAAGAGTGAAATTCTCTCTACAATAAAATTCCCGGCAATGGTAGAGAGAGAAATAAAAGCAGCTATCACCCCAGCAACCCAAGTAACCTCCTGACCAAGCAAGTTCAGAAAGTATGGCTGCCAGGCGTAAAAACCCCAGGCCAACATGAACGCCTGGGTCATTCCTGCCAGTATTAATAAGCGAATTTCTTGATTCTTCCAGCCAAACTGGATACTATCGCGGGTTAAAACCTTCAAGTCTTTAGGAAAAGATTTCCAACTAGTCTTGCGGGGAGAAAACCCAATCTCCTTTAACAAAAAGAATGAAATCCCGAATACTATCACAAGCATAGCAGCTCGAGCCAGGTAGGGAACCGACAGGTTAATTTCTCCCAAAAATCCTCCGCCAATACTACCTATCAGCATCGCCCCACCAGAAACCATGGAAGCCCTGGCAAAAACCCGATCTAATTGATCCTCGAAGCCGGTAGCTTTTAATGCATCCACCAGCCAGGCTTCTAAAGCACCAGAATAAAATGTGAATCCCAATCCCAAAATCACTGACATACCCCCAAACCAGAGCAATCCTCCCTGGATTACCTGTGCATAAACATATCCGAGCGTTCCCAAGAAAAGGATCGCGATACTCAGCAATAAGGAAACTTTCCGGCCGCGAGTATCCGCCAGTACTCCAGTTGGAATCTCAAACAGGGCCATACTTCCTGTAAAGATCGCATTAGCCAGAAAGACTTCGAACAACTCTAATCCCGCATCCAATAAAAATAGTGTATTCACCCCCCAGATTACCGAGGCAGAAAGAGTATACAGCCCAATAATGAGTAGATAAATTCGTATCACACCTGATTGTTGGCCCGGGTCAGATCGGAACATACGCTGCAGTTCTCCATGGGGGATGGTTTAGTTGCCAAATTATTCTTTTATATATAGACTGGAACATGGTCGATTTTATTACCTCTCCCCAGGTGTGGGTTCAGTCCCTGAATTCTGACTCTGAGGGATAATTTTGGTCCTCGTAATAATTCCCTTCGGGTGTAACAAGATCTGGATCTTGTTCCTGGCGGGGCTTCTGCCGCTGGCTTTGGGCCTGGGATTAATGATGATCGATGTGTTCAGGCAAGAAGGGTTTCAGGGAGGCAAAGGGGAGGTGTACGAGGATGGGAAAAAAGGAAAAGAATAAATAATTGAACTTTGTTTTTGGGACCGGCTATCTTGAAGGAAGTTGGTCCCTGTTTAATTAAATATAATAACCGGAGCATATTTTTATACTCCGGTTTAGCTAAGAGGGCCTTTTTGATATTTTCCTTTCATCAAAATGCGCGCTTGGAAGCAGACATAGTCATTTCAGCACAGCGACACTGCAATTGACTACCCCACTGAACCAGCCGTGATCCAACTGAATCCAATATCCGAATGCTAATTTTTGTGACATTTGTTTCACAGTTATCTGTTGCAGACTGAACCTTTCGATAGTGCGCAGCTTGAGCGATTTTATCTTGTCTGCGTTCTCTTTCGTAATCATAATCTTTCCAGGTAAGCATGGTATTTCTCCTCATAACGTTATTGGTATTTTTTTCAATAAGCACTGCATTCCATCTGATATTTTTTGCTTATTTGGTGAACTAGTATTTTGATCTCTCCATTTTCCACCTCCGGAGTTTTGGTTATTCACACAATAAAAATGCTGCTACTGCCCGTAATGTATCCTGAACCCGCTCGCCATTCAGTGCATAACATTTTGCTCCCGAGCAGCGTCTTTCAATCAGATAGCCCGTGGCACTTAACTGTTTTAGGTGCCTTGATGAGGCTGATTGGCTGAGCTCTAATCTCTCCATGATTTCCTGCGATCGCAGCTCTCCTTCTTCCGCTATCAGCTTTAATATGTGCAGACGGACATCATCTGCGAGGGCGCTGAGCCGGATATTAATCTCATTTCGGCTCAGATCCGGAGCATGGATCTTGGTGTCTTCTGGAAGCCGAGCTCCAAAAACCACGCCCAGGGCATTTTTATATTGAAATCTTCCCAGGTAAGGTCCTATATGGGCGCTGGGCACAAAAACCAGCTGGTTGATTTCCTTTGAATTTAGATCCCATTTCTCCTCATTAAAATCCTTGCCAGTAATATATTTGGCAATCTCCTCCCGACTCATATTTCGGTAATCAATTTCTTCAAATGCCATCACTGCATCAGTCAGCATGGGTGTAGTCCGCTCACACTCAGCTTGGAAAAATTCTCCCCACATGAACTTCAGATGGGAAACAATCACCTGCTGCATTTTGCCGGGATCATTCAGCAGCTGATGAGCTCTTTCTTCTATTTTTGGATCAACCGAATCCTCTCCAAACTTGGTCCTCAAATAGTCCAAAAAGAAGTCCCTCTCCGCCAACAGCATTTCTCTGGTTGCGTCTGTCTGCTTACTTACACCATCACAGGGTTCAAAGCTAATGTAAAAGTCCAGTACCTTGTCTCGCAAAGAAATCGGATCGCTATTTTCCAGATGCGCCAGATAAGTTGGAAAGTCTTTCCATAACCGGGTGGGTAAAACTGCGTAGTGGAATCCGATCAGCACCAAATTATGGGTGGTTTTCTGCTCAGGAGTAAGGGCATTGGTTGTCTCATATATCCAGGAACTCAGGCCAGAAAGTTCTTCACTTCTTCCCATCAAAACCATACTTTGGATGATTGTCTGGACAGAATCGAGTCGGATATCAACTGTAGAAACTTCTGGCATTACGATGGCATCTGGTTTCGGCATTAGTTACTCCTGTGTTTCTGACTTATTCGGGTTACCCGTTCTATCGGGTAATGCTCATATCATAGCATAGAAAAACCCTTTGTCAAGCCCAATTTGGCAATTTAATGACATTAAAACCCCCTACTATTTACTAGCCCGGGGAATTTGGAAGATTTATATATATTTGGATTTAAAAAATTTGGGAGGTATTCCTGTTTCTACCCACAAATAGGTGTAGATTACTAACTCAGATAGAGTCTAATCAGTCTTCATTAATCAATTTAAAAAATACATCCAGGACTTGCGGGTCAAACTGGATCCCGGATTGTTCTTTCAGGAACGTGATGGCTTGTTTTTCCGACCAGGCTTTCCGATAGGGACGATCCGACTGCAAGGCATCCCATACATCAACCACTGCGAAAATCCTCGCAGCGAGAGGGATACTTTCCCCGGATAGACCCCGTGGGTACCCGGAACCATCCCAAAATTCGTGATGACAGTAGGGAATATCCAGGGCGGGTTTGAGGTAATTTATCGATGAAAGCATTTCATAGGCAAATATCGGGTGCTTCTTCATCACCAGCCATTCTTCATCAGTTAACTTCCCGTTTTTTAATAAAATCCCATCTGGAATTGCCATTTTCCCAATGTCATGCAGCAGCACTCCTCGGCGGATATGCGTTAATTCATCTCCATTTACCCCCATCTTCCTGGCCAAATTCATTGTTAATTTAACTGTCCTCCTGCTGTGTCCCCCCGTATCTCCATCACGGAGTTCGATAGCCCTTGCCCAACCTTCAATGGTAGCATCATAAGCTTGGATGAGTTCAATATTGGATTTTTCCAAATCGATAAACAAATTGAGACGGTCAATTGCGATTGCTGCTGCCCGTGCCAAAGCATCCAGGTAATCCAACCATTCCGGATCGGGATCCAGGCGCTCGCGATGAAACACTTCCAACACACCTACAAGCTCACCTTTTGCGATTAGTGGATTCGCCAGGTATGTGATAAATCCCTCTTGTTCAAATAAGGCGTCGCCCTGAAAACTTGTCGTTTGGGCAGTCAAATCAGGTATATGAATCAGTGAGCGATCTAAGGCTGCTTTCCCAGCCAAACCATCTCCAAGTCTGAGCGATGTATGCTTAAGGGAATCAGTTTTAAAACCGCTTGTGTTTACAATTTCCAGGGCCTGATTATTATTATTATAGAGCAGTACACAGGCCGCATCAACTTCCAGGGTGGAGATTAATTGCTCAATCAATACCTGCATGGTCATTGTAATATCTACACTACCCGAAATCGCTTGGTCAATTTCCCTTAGGGAAGATAATCGTGAAAGTCTTCTCTGGGCATTATCAAAAAGTCGGCTATTCTCCAAGGCAATAGCAACCTGATTCCCCATCAGCTGAAGTAATCTCTGGTGATCACGAGTATACGCATCAGAATCATAGGATTGGACAACCAGTGCACCCACGATTCTGTCACCCACTAGCAAGGGCACACCTAACCAGGATCGGATGGTTCTGCCTATTTGCTCAGGTTGCACGGGTAGAGTTTCCGTTTCTACATTACCAATCAACAGGGGAGATTTATTCCGAACTATCCAGCTTAATAAGGAATTCTTTTGCTCCGGTGAAATATTAAGTCCTTCTACCTGATGTTGCCTGATTCCAACTTCAGTCGCATATGAAACCTGGATCATATCAGAGCCCGGTTCACAGGTCGCAAGGATGAATGCGTCGGGTGCAAACAAGGGTTCGATTTGTTTGTGCAGGTAGTTATATAGTGCCTCAGGCTGGAGCTCTTGCGTTAATTTCAAGGCGGATTCATAGACTGCTTCGATTTCATTAGTCCGCCGACGCAACTCCTCAATTAGGCGGTTATTTTCCAGAGCAACCACTGCCTGGGTCGCAAAATCGGCCACCAAGTTCAGATCCTGTTGTGAATACTGGTCAGGTTGATGATGGTCAAGGGTGAGAATTCCAATCCTGTTGCCTTTGCTCTCCAAAGGCACAGCGAGCCAAGAGTGAGTCTTATCAATATCGGGTCCCTCTAATAATTGATCTATCTCATCCTTCCTGTTTAGAATAACTTTTTCCCCATTGAATAATATCCTTTCAGCTAGTTTATTCTCATTGATAATGAATGAAGTTCCTTTCACATTCGTTTGAAAATCACTTCCTTGGTAAGCTTCAATAACAATTTCAGATCCTTTCACCAATTGGATAGAAGCACTGCTAAATGGCACGACCTTCTGAAGAGTAGACAGGATCATATCCAGCAATTCCGGTCGAGCAACCATGCTGTTAATCAAAACACCAACTTCCCGCAGGGTTTCCGCTTCTTTTCGACGCAAGGATTCTTCTGAAAACAACCGGGCATTCTTAATGGCAATTGCAGCCTGGGTAGCAAAAAGTTCCATCATCTCAATATCACTCTTTGAAAATTTATCAGATGGATCAAGGGCAATTTCTAATACACCCAGGAACTCATCTCCCCAGAAAACAGGAATACCGGCAAGATAATAATTACTGACAGGTACCCAGGGTTCTGATCTCCCCTCCCATTCAGCATAATTCTCTACAATGATGGTTTCTCGCGTTTCCCACACTTTTCCTGACAATCCTTCTCCATACTCCATATCGGTGTTGTCAGGCATCTCATCGAAGCCCGTATAAGCCAGATATTCCAGGACATCCCGATCTGTATTGTAAACACTGAAACCACTTGCAGAGCCATTAACGATTGATTTTGCTCTTTTTGCAATGGATTGAAGTAATTCTTTGAGATCTAATTGACTGGCGATAGATAACTCTACTTCCCTAAGTGCTTCGAGCTGAGTTGTTCGTTTAAGGATCTCGGATTGAACCTGTCTTTGTTCAAATATCACAGCAAAATGATTTACTATGGCTTCAATAGCAGCTGGGAATTGGACCTGTTCACCTTCTTTCATGAATAAAATTAATCCACCGGTAGACTCTTCGTGTAAACTAAATCCCGCAATATAGACTTCCTCCACCCCCATCATTCGTTCGATTGATTTGCACACCCGTTTGGATAGCTGCCCGCGGGTTAGGTTAAACAATCCTCCTGGGATACGTTCTAATTTGCCGCTAGTGTAAAGTGCTTCTAGATTATCATCCAGGCTATTTTTAGATCTCTTTATTTTAATGTCTTCAGGTTTCTGTCCCAGGGCTTTAATTAGGCGGTCTCCCAATTTTCCCAAACCTTTTACCGTCCGCACCCGAATTGCGTCATGTTCCGGATCATATAGCGATACCATCACATAAACGCCAGGATTGGCTGCCTGAACTTTCATCGCCAGGTAATCGCAGATGTCATCAATCCCCTCAATTCTGCTTCCACCACTTAATGTCTCATTGATTAAACTCAACTCTTTAATACTTTTTGTCCGATCATTTTCCATACGCTTTCTCTGGACAACTCCACTCAGTTGTTCAGCGATAGCATTAAATCGATCTCTTTCCTGTTCAGTAAAAAGATGCGCTCCTGACATATCGATCAAACCGACGGGTTGACCAGCTGCGATTAGTGGAGCTATTATGACAGATTGGATATCTAACAAATGATAGATCTGTGGAATCAGCTTGCGTAAACCCTTTGCTATATTCACAGGAAGGAAAGTTGAAGACAATAACTCAGTAATCCATTCAACAATGATAGATTTTTCAGAGAGAATCTGTGCTTTCCCATTTTTAAGTATTTTCCAATAGAAGCTATCTTCATTAAATGGAATCTCAAGTCGATCCGGCAATTGTAGTTTAATAAATTTTTCAACCCGCTCCCGGAGGCGAGAATCAATATTTGTCAAATCGATATAAAGATGAGTCTCATTTTCATTCAGAAGATTTACAGTCGTGTTTTTGGATCGAAAAACACGTGTGGTTTCTTTTGCAAGTTGGGAAAAGATTTCTGGGAGGTCTTTTCCTTGATTGGAGGCAACATTTATTGTATTAAGCAGTCCAAGATCATTCATCTGCTGCTGTAAAATCATATCGGCTTTCAGTTGGTCTGTAATATCTTGGACACTCGCCTGTAATATATAATCTCTCTCAAGATCTACCCGGGTTAATTGCACCGTTGCAGGGAAGAGCTCTCCATCAATCCGTTTGTGTGTCCAATGGAAAAGGTGGAAACCTTCTCGTGATGCGATCTCAATCATCTCCCGAGCTTTATCACTGGATAACTGACCGTCTGGTTGGTATTCTGGTGATAACTCCCAAGGTTTATATTTCAAGAATTGCTCTTGATTTTCTACTCTAAACATCTCGACCATGGCAGGGTTCCCAGAGGTAAAACCCCAACTGGGAGGTGAAATTGTCATGATCGCATTTTGGGAAGTTAAGAATAAACTCCGATACCTGTCTTCGCTCATCTCCAGGTGTTTAGAAGCTTGGACAGTGTCAGTTATATCTACGGCAATTTGCATGCGAACCAATCGCTGATCTGGCCAGTAGATCACGCGATCATAATTTCGATACCATTTCTTATTTTTAGTATTCTGCCCTTCCCACACACACACTTCACCCGGTTCTCCCCGATTATTGACTAGATTTGTATTGCTGCAGTTTGTGCATATTTCTTTTTCTTCACGGAAAACCTCATAACACAGCTGACCGGAATAATTCCCGCCAAAATCCTCAATCATTTTCTTGTTCATATAGAGAATTTCATAACTATCAAAATCCGCCACATAAACATGGGCATCAATACCCTCTAAAACCCGGGTCAGTGTTTCATGCGCTTTTTTAAGATTTTCCTCATATTCTTTACGGGGTGTGACATCCCGGACAATTCCCAAAATCATTGTCTTTCCACCAATTTTCACAAGGTGGGAACTAATTTCGACTTCCACCCAAGTTCCATCTTTTCTGGTGAGTATCATCTCAACTGGACGAGTGGATATTCCGGAAAGTATTTTTGCAAACTGTTTGTTTGCCAGGGGGATTTGTGCCTTAGAAAATAATCCGGCCTTCAGGAAATTCATCCCAATTAATTCCTGGCGACTATAACCGGTTATTTTCTCTACAGCCCGGTTCCCATCCAGCACATTTCCCTTTATATCGCTTATATAATATCCATCTAGAGCATGTTCAAACATCACACGAAATTGCTGTTCGCTAAACTCTAAATCTCCCTCAAATTCAGCCTTCTCCAGGGCCAGGGCAACCTGGAAAGTAAACGACTCCACCAGATCTTTGTTAGGGATATAATTTGGTTTTGTTGTGAATATGTAGAAACATCCCATCACCCGGGTATTTCCTACCAATCCTATTGTATAAATATCATGAACGCCGGAAATTTTCGCGATTTGACGGCTAATATTCTGAGGCACATGATTAACGGCAAAATTCTCTAGTCCCCCTTGGTGTATAGTTAATTGACGCTTGCCGTATGAATCCTTAAAGCGGTCCTCGATCGGAAATAACCTTCCCTTAAGATCTCCCCCAGTTAACGACCAGATTTGTTTCAGGAATCGATTCTCAATCCCAAATACACCTTCCACCTGGAGAGTAGTTTCGTCAATATTCGTAAGTGCAATAACCAGGCAATCTTGCAGTTTCTCCTGGAGCATTCTGCCGGCAAAATCAAGTATATCCAACCCACTATTAAGGGAGAGTAAATACCTGCCTTGTTCGCTTAACCAACTTAAATCCTCAAGTTTAGCCTGTGGATTATCATCGTCATCAAACTGGCTAAATGTTGAGATATCCTTCAGTGTCCATATGGTTTGAGAAATATATCCAGCCTCATCTTCAACTGCCGCTCCAGAAAGTACAATATTTTTGATCGATTTATCTCTCCTGACCAAACTATAGATACTTTCGTGAGATTTTTTGCCCTCAAGAATAGAGGCGTAGAAAGTATGAAATTGGGAAAGTTGGTCTGGGGATATTAGGAGATCAAAATTAGATCCTAGAAACTGCTCTTCCATCTTAAATCCAAGCAAGTCAAGCGAGTCTTGATTTGCATATTGAACGATTCTTTTTTCATCCAATATCAAGACGGCTGCAGCTATTTGATCAATTAAATTTCGATAAGTATCAATCTTCATTTAAATGCGCCGGTCTCCCGGTTAAAAATAATTATCGCGAATAACGGTTTCTCGGGGATAGTGGAACACCATTAATTCGTCATTCAATTGTACAGCCTTCAGTGAAATTCTCTTAAAAATATACTTTACTGTTCTGTAAGCTATTTGAACACACGAATTATCTCTGTCAAGCATAATCCCTGCAGGTGTAATACTACAGAAATTCTTAGATTATGAATAATGCCGAAAAACTTACATCTACAATCTGGACCGATAGTTAAAGTCAATCTTGGGGATTTCAAATATTGGACCTGGTTCAAAGACACTCATATCAGTATTGTGGTATAAAACCAATGATGGTGAATCCGGATTTACAGTGAGGAGCAAACATGAACAGACAAAAAAAGACCCCTCTGACTGCAGCCCTGGTATTGGTTTCATTGCTGGTGATCACTGGATGCCAGAAATCTCGAACGGAACTCGATCTGACACCAACTCCTTTTACTAAAGAATCAGATAATGAAGAAGGAGACCCTTTTATTGGAGTGCCAAATCCTGCCTCTTTTTACTGTGAGGAAATGGGATATCAAGTTGAATTGAGAACTGCTGCTGGCGGCACCCAGGGAATATGCATCTTTCCAGATGGCAGGGAATGTGAAGAATGGGAATTTCTATCCGGTAGCTGCGGCACAGAATGGTCTTTTTGCCAGAGACAAGGATACAGTATCCAAGCAGGTGATAATATTGGAATCTGTGTCTTCCCGAATGGCTCCTCCTGTTCAGAATATGATTTTTTCATCCGGGAATGTGAAGCACCGAAATAAGATATTGATACTATTCGAGGTGATATTCCCAAGCACACAAACCAACTCAGACACAACTAGCTCACTACTCTGTTGTGTCTGTCGTTATTAAAGAGGTGATTCAAACATCTCTCTTCTGCTACTAAGGAGAATATACAATGGCTTCTAAACAGTCCCCCGCCAATCAGGATTTACAGCATATCATTGAATCGGCCCAGCGCTTAGGAATAGAATTGAACGAAGCGGATGCCCTCCAGTGGCTAACCGCAATCTCTTCTGCCCAGGAAGAAGGTGACGTGGTTTTTGATGAGCGCGCCGGAGTTTTTGGCCATAAAGTATCCATGCTGGATTTCAGCTCAGATGACCTGGCCCATTTTAGAAAATTGGGAAAATTGGTCGAGTTTTTGGATATTCCAGGGAAGGTTGAGACAGCTCTGGCTCTTTCAGGTTCGGCAGCCCAATCAAAAATCCAGATCTATCCGGGTGATGCAGATTATTTTGAACGCATTAATATTATCGCTGACAGCCGTGACGAAACCTGCCAAGTGCTAGCTGAATTGATTCGCGAAAAGGCTATCTCAACAGAATCGGGAACAACATTCCAGTTAATGGAAGTTCGATTTGGATCTTATCCATTTGACGTCGTAATTGGAGACCGAACCTATTCCGCTGGCAGTTCAATTTCCTGGGCAATTGACCAAATCAGGGATGGGGTAATCAAGGCAGCCGCGCCTTCTGGAGATCCGGTTATCCTCGATTGGTTTGAGGTTGCCCTGGATCCAGGTTGGTGCAAATTGGATTGGGTAGTTGCGGATCCCATCCGGGGCGAGTTGGTTAATGCCAGCAACATGCTGGATGTTACCTGGGAAGCTCCAGATGGTTCAATCACGCCACTGGATGGTTTCCTGGATCCTTACTTCCAAGAAATTTACCTGGACGTGGACTCTATTCCGATATTTTCCAAACTTTCTCAACATGTTTCGGCCAACGCCCTCGATCAATACGTCACTCAGTTGGAGAAAGAAGTTAATAAATATCTCACTAAAGACATCAATTATGGAAAAGCCGCAAAAAGAATGTACAACATCTTCCGATTAACCGGCAGATATGGAGAGGCCGCCCTGATCCGGGAGTTATTTGACGAGCCTTCCTCCATGCTATACCAGGTTTGGGCCTTGATACGGACCATGGATGAATGCAGTTATCCAGAATCCAGCATCTCGGTAGAAAGTGTAAAGAACCAGGCGGACCAACTGATATTGGAAGTCATCCGCGCATTAGAGGGTGATGAGGAGACCCTGGTTGTAAAACATTTACTTCAATTGCGAGATGCGTTGGAGGATCAAAGCCAGGGCCAGGGACTTCCGGTCGGCGTGGAAGTTGCCCGCGATGAAGTGATTAATATCGTAAATAACTTTTTTTATGAGAAATTGACCACCGTTCCTGAAATAAAAGATTACATGGATGCCTTTCAGAGCTGAATAGGTACTCTAATAGAAAAAATCCGGAAATACAGAATGTCCCCCTTAAACTTGCATTTCCGAAAAAAGACGCTATAATATCCAGCAATACTATAAACGCGTTGATCGGGACGAGTAACAGAGGTAGTCCTCAACAGGGATAGAAAGTCAAAGACTGAAAACTTTCTAAGAAGACCCTCCGAGAAAACCCCCCCTGAGCGGAAACCTGAACTCCCCTAGGGAAAAGTAAGGTGATACGATTGGCCCCGTTACCGGCCCCATGAGATGAGTCCAGAACCATTCAATGGTCTGACTTAAATCTGGGTGGAACCGCGAGAAACTCTTGCCCCAGTTGGCAGGAGTTTTTATTTTTTGGAGGTGTATTATGGCTAAAAACAATTATCTAGGATCTGAGCTGTGGAAAATAAGGCATTCCACTGCCCATGTAATGGCGCAGGCAGTGCGGGATTTATTCCCTGAAGGGGCTGCCAAAATTGCCATAGGTCCCCCCATCGCTGATGGTTTTTACTACGATTTTGACCTACCCCGACCCTTAACTCCGGAGGATCTGGAAAAAATCGAAAAAAAGATGCGGAAAGTTCTTTCTGAGGAGCATGAGTTTGTCAGGAAGGAATTATCAGCGGATGAGGCTCGAGAGATTTTTAAGGATCAGCCTTATAAACAAGATCTGATCACAGGGTTGGAAACCGGCGGTGTGGATGAATACGGGGAACCGTTGGATGAAGAAACGGTAATCTCAATTTTCACCCATGATGATTTTGTTGACCTGTGCCGGGGACCCCATGTTGAGAGCACTAAGGACCTCAATCCCAAGGCAGTGAAGCTGCTTAATGTTGCCGGCGCATACTGGCGGGGAGATGAGCATAATCCCATGCTGCAGCGTATCTATGGAACCGCCTGGAAAACCGAGAAAGAACTTAATAACTACCTCCAAAAATTGGAGGAGGCGAAAAAACGTGATCATCGGCGGCTGGGAAAAGACCTTGATCTATTCAGCACCAATCCCGATGTTGGCAGCGGATTAGTGCTCTGGCATCCCAATGGAGCATATGTGCGCTACAAAGCGGAACAATATGCAATGGATGAGCACCTTAAACATGGGTACGAGTTCGTTTATTCACCCCATATCGGAAAAGCTAAACTCTGGGAAACCAGTGGACATTTAACCTGGTACGAAGATTTGATGTATTCCCCGTTGGATATCGATGAGGAATCCTATTTTCTGAAACCAATGAATTGTCCTTTCCATATCATGATTTACAAAAACTCGCTTCACAGCTACCGGGATCTTCCCTTGCGCTGGGCGGAGTGGGGGACGGTCTACCGTTATGAACGCAGTGGCGTCCTGCATGGCATGCTGCGGGTTCGCGGATTCACTCAGGATGATGCCCATATCTTCTGCAGTCCGGAACAAATGCCAGAAGAGATTGACCGGGTGCTAAACTTTTGTCTTCATATCCTGCGCGGATTTGGTATGAAGGAATTCCATGCCTACCTGGCAACCCGCGACCCTGATAAATCGGCTGGGGATATTGACCGCTGGGATGATGCAACAGAAGCATTGCGCGGAGCCCTGGAAAGGGCAGAATTGGCTTATGACATCGATGAAGGTGGAGCCGCATTTTACGGCCCAAAAATTGATCTGAAAATGATTGATGCCCTGGACCGCGAATGGCAGTTAAGCACGATTCAGTTTGACTTCAATTTACCAGACCGCTTTGATCTGACCTATATCGCTGAAGATGGGAAACAACATCGACCCTATATGATCCATCGGGCTTTATTGGGATCTATGGAACGGTTTTTGGGTGTTTTGGTTGAGCATTATGGAGGAGCTTTCCCGCTCTGGCTGGCTCCAACCCAGGCAATATTGATTCCAATCACAGATCGCAACCTGCCTTATGTTGAAAAAGCAGCTGAACAAATGCGGGAAAACGGCCTCCGGGTCAAAGTGGACAGCAGAACAGACCGGATGGGAGCTAAAATCCGGGATGCAGAGAAACTCAAGATTCCTTATATGCTGGTGGTTGGAGACCGGGAAGAGGAAGCTGGAACTGTTGCACCCCGTTTACGATCAGGTGATCAACTGGATCCCGTCAGCATAGGAGATCTTATCGATAGAATGTCTGAGGAGATCCAGACCCATGCTCAGGTCTAAAAACAAGGGGCAGAGACTGCCTACAGGAGCCCCTGCCCCTTATTCTTCCGTTGACGGTTTTCCCTTAACTATGGTATTATCGAAGTCTAAGTTTAGATATCAAAGGAGAGCACAATAGGAAAAATTAACTACTGGGCGAATGACCGTATCAGGGCTCGCGAGGTTCGTCTAATTGGTCCCGAAGGGGAAAACATAGGAGTAGTTCCGATCGAAGAAGCCCTAGCTATTGCGAAGGAAGCTGAATTAGACCTGGTAGAAATTTCCCCTAATGCAAAACCGCCTGTTTGTAAGGTGATGGATCTGGGAAAATTCCTTTACGAACAGGAAAAAAAGCGCCAACGGGCACGCAAAGCACAGAAAATTGTTGAAACTAAAGAAATTCGCCTACGTCCGAAAACAACTGATCATCACGCGACATTCAAAGTGCGTAATGCTCGAAAATGGCTAACCAGCAATAAGAAAGTTAACGTCCGGATTCAATTCCGGGGGCGGGAAGTGCATTATCCAGAAATCGCTTTGGAAATGCTAAACCAGATCGCTGAAGAATTAAGTGATGTCGGAGTTATTGAACAAAAACCTTCCCGGGAAGGCTATTCCATGCTTATGGTTATAGCCCCTGCAAAAGAATAAAAATTCCTTTTCTGAATTTTCCACAGGTGTACAGGGTGGTTTTTATCCAACCGGAACCACCATCCCTCTGTGTGTCTAACCAAAAATTAGAAATCTAGAAACACCGGTTGGAAACAATGGTACGCAGCTGCTGGGTGCAGCAACAGGTGCCTTTCCAGACAGGAAATCGCAACCGGCGCCCAGGGGACTGCAGGAGAGAAAAGAATGGCAAGAGTAAAAACAGGTGCAAATCGCCGGCGACGGCACAAGAAAATTATCAAGATGGCGAAAGGTAAATACGGCACGAGAAGTCGTCTTTACCGACGAGCAAACGAAGCCATGCTTAAGAGTCTCTGGTATGAGTACAGGGACCGACGCACAAGGAAACGGGATCTGCGTAGACTGTGGATCACCAGGATTAACGCTGCCTCCCGGATGAACGGTCTGCCCTACAGCCGCTTCATCTATGGATTAAAAGAAGCCGAAATCAACCTCAATCGCAAGATACTGGCAGATATGGCTGTCCGCCATCCAGAAGCTTTCTCAGAAGTGGTGGAAAAAGCCAAAGCAGCCATCAATTAGATCTATAAAATTTCACAAAAGGACAGGGATTCCTGTCCTTTTTTGTTTTAATGCTACAATGATTCTGGTGGTTTTCTTTTTCTGAATAAAATTTATCCTGCTGATCAGTTTCAGTTATGATATCTTCCATCCAAAATCCGAAAATTAAACGAATCCGGCTTCTGCAGACCCAAACCAGATCCCGGAAAAAAGAAGCCGCTTTTGTCGTTGAAGGTATTCGCCTGATTGAAGAAGCTCTCCAAACAGGCCAGATCCCGGAGTTGGTGATTTATACCCGTGATCTCGACCAAAGGGGGGAGCAGCTGGTGGGAAGATTTCATGAAAAAAAAGTGGTTTGTGAAGAGGTAACTCAGGAAGTCCTCAAAGCTGCCAGTGACACAGAAACCCCCCAGGGAATTCTAGCCGTCCTTCCCCTGCATCCGATTGTTCTGCCTGCTGAATGTGATTTTTTGATGATTGCGGATGAAATTCGTGATCCAGGAAACCTGGGCACTTTGCTTCGAACAGCCCAGGCTGCAGGTGCAGACGGGCTGCTGCTTTCTCCTGGTACGGCAGATCCTTTCTCTCCCAAGGTAGTACGAGCAGGAATGGGAGCTCATTTTCGCCTTCCAATATTAAGCTGCAGCTGGGACGAAATACTTCAAATTACCAGCAATTTAATGATCTTTGGCTCCGATATGGAAGGGGATACTCGGATCTGGGATGCGGATTTTACTCAACCCCTGGCATTAATCCTTGGCGGGGAAGCTCATGGTCCGGGAGAACACTCCCGCGATCTGGCCGATATCTGGGTTAATATACCAATGAGCGCTGGCTCCGAATCCCTAAACGCAGCTGCGGCTGGTGCGATCCTTCTATTTGAGGTTCTCCGCCAGCGAACCAAAAGCCGACCATCATGATAATCTTCCCGAAAATTAATCATCCATGACATAAACCAATCTAACGATTAATCAGATTATCCACGGGGATGCTGTTCGAGAAATGAATAAGCTCCCCGAAAATTCTATTAACCTGATCTTTGCCGACCCTCCTTACAACATGCAAATCAAAAAAAATCTATTGAGGCCGGATTTCAGTAAAGTGGATGGCGTGGATGATGAATGGGACAAATTTGATGATTTTAGAGCTTATGATACCTTTACGGGTGCCTGGTTAACTGCCGCTCACAGGGTTCTGAAAGAGGATGGAGCCATCTGGGTGATTGGCACTTATCACAATATTTACCGGGTGGGAAAACTCCTCCAGGATATCGGTTTTTGGATCATCAATGAAATCATCTGGGAAAAGAATAATCCTATGCCTAATTTCCGGGGGGTTCGTTTTACGAACGCGCACGAGACATTAATCTGGGCTAAAAAATCCGAGGCTGGAAAATACACCATTAATTATCACGCCATGAAACCATTTAACGATGGGAAACAAATGCGCAGCGTCTGGAATTTACCGATCTGTAAAGGGAAAGAGCGAATACGCATAAACGGAGAGAGAGTTCATTCCGCCCAGAAACCACTGGCATTGTTATACCGTGTGATACTTTCCTCAACCAATCCAGGTGATGTGATACTCGATCCGTTCTTTGGAACCGGAACTACGGGTGCTGCCGCCAAAATTCTGCACAGAAATTGGATTGGAATTGAGCAGGATCAATCCTACATCCCCGTCGCGCGGGACCGTATCGATCAGATTCAACCTGAAGAATATTCAGCCGAAAGCTTTGACGTCAAGGATAAAAAACGATTGGCACCCCGGGTGGCTTTCCCACGCCTGCTTGAATATGGATTAATCAAACCCGGGCAAACGCTCTATTTTAATCAAAATCTTAAGCAAACCGCTCTTGTGAAACCAAATGGAAATCTGCATTATGACGGGTTTGAAGGATCAATCCATCAAACTGCTAAACATATTCTGGAAGGAAAACCAGGAAATGGCTGGCTTCACTGGTATTACAGGGGCAATAAGGGAGAGTTCCTTTCGATCGACATCCTGAGGGAAATCATTCGAAAAGATCTGAATCACCCCGTTGAATAATCCCACCATCTGGTTCTTTCCAACAACCATTGTTCATCCCTTATCTCAGGAAACGATCCATGAAAATTCGTTCAGTCACATATTTCGAGAATCCAGGGGATCCTATCCAGGAAGACAAGCTTACTGGATCAGGCAGGTTCGCCGGTGAGGCAAAAAAACTCTTTGAATCTGCCGGCTATCAGGTCCAGACAATCCGCTTCGCTTCCCCCGCATTCCCACTTATCTTAAGTAGTCTCCAGACAAACCACGCTGTAACATATGCCGGGGAATTAGAGCAGTCGCTGAATTCTCTTGGTTTTGATTATTTATCTCTCGGTCCTGCTCTCCCATCCCATCCGGAAAGTTACTTAATCATCCCAGATGTCATTAAGTCGACAGAAAACACATTTTGTTCTGGCTTGATGACAGACTTCCAAAAAGGAATTTCATTAAAGTCGGTCCGGGCCTGTGGAGAGATCATTCATCAACTCGCCCCAATTGAGCCAAATGGGTTTAAAAATTTGTATTTCGCAGCCCTGGGCAATGTGCCCTCCGGCGCCCCATTTTTTCCGGCAGCTTACCATGGAGGAAATAAACCGAGATTTGCTATCGCAGTCGAAGCAGCTGACCTGGCGGTTAAAGCTTTTGAAGAAGCAGAATCATTTGAAGAAGCCAGGAGGTCATTGATCAACCTTCTCGAAGATCATGCCCGAAAATTAACTCTGGTTTCCAAGGATTTAGAAAAACTCACATCTGCTGAATTTGGCGGGATTGATTATTCGCTTGCTCCATTCCCAGAGGAAGATCTCTCAATTGGTACTGCCCTGGAATCTCTCGGGGTTGAACGATTAGGAAATCACGGCTCATTAGCTGCAGCTGCTTTTCTGGCCGACACAATCGACCGGGCCAATTTCCCCCGGACCGGGTTCAGCGGATTAATGCTTCCCCTGCTGGAAGATGCAATCCTAGCGAAACGGGCTTCGGAAGGGTTGCTTGGAATAAAAGATTTGCTGCTCTATTCCACGGTTTGCGGCACAGGATTGGATACTATACCGCTTCCCGGTGAAGTTACCGCCGATCAGCTGACTGCTATCCTTTTTGATCTGGCTGCCCTCTCAGTCCGGCTAGATAAACCTCTCACTGCCCGATTAATGCCAATCCCGGGAAAACTAGCCGGGGATCCCACAACTTTTGATTTCCCATATTTTGCCAATAGCAAAATCGCAGATGTGCAAGCGGAAAGTCTCTCTAATTTGTTCTTGAGTGGGGGGTATCTGGATCTGAAATCGAGAAGTTAAGCAGGGTTGAATGCAATCGAAATGCAAAGAATTTTTTTACTTATCTCTTCGACAAAGCTTGTCCTGCCTGTCCTGAGTTTATCGAAGGGCGTGGAGCGAAGTGGAAATCGAAGGACCCTGAAATTTTTTGGTATCTAGACCTCTCTAACAGCTCTCTGAATATAATCAAGGCGGGCTCTAGCCAATCCAGGCAGCGCCTTCAAAGCAAAAAAAGGGCCGCTCCCTTCAATAACCAATGAGGAAGCGACACTGCCATACAAAGTAGCCTGGAGGGGGTCGAAAGTTCGTCGGTATCCGACCAAAAACCCGCCGCAAAACGCATCTCCTGCGCCAATTGAATTCTGGACCCGGGCTGGATATGCGCTGATTTCCCATCGTTTATCAGACGCTCCATCATAGAGATATTGACCATTAACACCTCTCTTGATGACCACCATTTCACATCCATATCGGCATAAATCAGCTGCCATCTCCCACAAATCCGTTGTTTTTCCCCTATATAAGTTTTTAAGGTCTTCTTCTGAAGGCATAAATGCCGTGAGTCCGGTGATAAGGGCTGGGATATCTCCGAAATAGGCAGGATCCATATAGGAAGAGGAAGGGTCTAGAGTAATAGTTGAAAAACCCTGCTGCCGCAGTACTGCAGGAAGAAGATTATGAGATAGATAATCCAGCGGGCAAAGATGCGCTCCGGTGGCAGTTAAATAACTCTGAGGGATATCACTTTCCCGGATTGATGTGTCCTTTTTTGTTCTTCGATCTGCAGGGGGTTTATGGGGAGATGTGTATCCGATTAATGCTGGTGGCAAAGGTATCCCGACCTGAGAAAAATAAGGGATGGGATCATCTACCAGCCTT
>RCNF010000363.1_pt1 | contig 22769 bp, 21 predicted proteins | sample 2041311 | NCBI WGS metagenome assembly RCNF01 (sample SAMN09708228, study PRJNA481090) | Marine sediment metagenome, whole genome shotgun sequencing project. | biome: marine sediment; feature: ocean; material: sediment; isolation source: Sewage treatment plant 2 marine sediment (STP2) ... | reverse complement strand
ACCTGAAAAACTTCCTCGTTGTCAGACAAAGAAATATCGAATTCCGTACAAATCACGGTATCGCTGCCATCTACGGTATCGATGACGTTTGAACTCATGTGGATCGACGTCCGTTGTGGCTCAATCTCAACGATCGACGCCCATACATCCTTGATCGTTGCCAGAAAACCGTCACCGAAAAGTGATGCGACGGTGGTTTCGCCTGGTGTGAAAAAGTCGGGGTTGCGCCTGTCCTGGCTGCTCAAAGTACTACCGTAGAATGACTCGACCATGTGGCCGATGAGCGCCGCATCCATAAATATCAAACCGGGTCCGCTTAGCGGTTCTGCCGAGAATTCTATGACCAGAAATAAACCATCGATCCGGCCGCAAAACTCGCTGTACGTGCAGGTCTCGACCGGTTTGGCTTTGATCGTTGTTTCCGTATTCAAAAACTGATCGGCGAATTTGTTGATGCGCCCTGCGAGTTGCAGATCGAACTGCCGCAATCTCGGGAAGCTGTTCGAGACAATTCTCGAACGTGGGCCGATTTCGAAAGGTTTGACTTCCGCGTACTGAGAGCCATGCTTCGAACAGACCTCCACTTCGCCGCTCGACATTCCTTCGAGCAGCGCACCCTTCTCGTCATCTGTCAGTATTTGTTCGCTCATATTGATATCCGCCTGAGCTACTGGATGACCAGGCTCGTGAAATACACGGCCTCGACACCCGGCTTGCCGATCTGCGTCGTCATTACGCCTTGAATTTCGTTGAGGCCGTCCGCGAGCATTCGTTCTTTGCCACTGCGGGTTGACACTTCCTCGTAAACGGCACTGCTGTACAAGAGGATCAGGCTATTGCGGATAACAGGGGTGTGATCACGGACCGCGTTGATCACGTCCTGATCGCGCGCCATCACTTCCATCGTGATTTGCATGAAGTGAGAATCGCCGACCGCGTCTTTGAAGTTGACGACCAACGGTGGGTGCAGGCTCGTATAGAGTGCCGGCCCGACCGCGGGTATTGTCGCTTCATCGGCAACGACCTCGTCGTCAGGGGCAGACTCGCCGTTCATCACCATCGGTCCGACAAATACGCCCAAACCGATAAGCACCAATCCGATACCGGCGAACATGAGTTTCTTGCCCATACCGCCGCCACTCGCCGCAGCGGTGGTTTCGGTTTCGGTTTCGGTTTCAGTTTCAGTTTCTGACTCAGCCATAACTTGCTCCAATGTTCTTATCATTGATAATGCAAGTGCCGTGCCAAACCATTCAAATAGATTTAATTATGTTATTTTACAGGGAGTTATGAAACAAACGGTCCGCCCAGGGGCTTTCGCTAGCGTCGGGTTTCCGTCGTTTGCAGAGATCTCAGGGAGCTCCGCTTGTTGGCGTCATTTTATTGACGGCCGCTGTCAGGCGAAGGTGTCAACGAGGCCACGCGATGCCACTGCCCTGCGACTGTGCGATATCTCAATGTCCGTCGCGTCATCATCGATGTTTGTTGCCGCATGCAGCGATTCAAGTGACGCTCCTGCATCTTTGTCGCGTCCCCCCTCAGCAACGCCTTGCTCGCCGATATTGGTCTGGCCAAGCGAAATGCCGTTTTCGGCCAGCATCGCCCGTAGTCTCGGCATAGCCATTTCCAGGGCCTCACGTGTCGAGGCGTGTTGCGCCTGAAACATCACACTCGCGTTGCCCTCATCCATCGATACTTTGACCTGCAACGGCCCGAGATCAGCCGGCGTCAGGCGGATACTGGCAGTCTTGAGCTGATTGCCCGCCATCAATAAGACACGCTCGCTGATTTTGTCCCCCCAGGCGTCAAGCTGCACAGGAGTATTAATTGGCTGCGACGCAGCACTCGCTGCTGTCAGACCACTGGCCTCACCCGCTGAGTGAAACGTGACTGGAGCCAGCTGCGTCGGTGCCGCAGAAGCGGAAACCAAAGTCGCAGCTAGTCCCTTTGATGGCAACACTTTTGCCAGTTGCGGCTTGAAGTCCGCCGGTGGCAATTCGGTTGGAACGCCTACAATCCGTGACGATGGCAGCGATGCCTGTGGAGCCAGCCCGGCCAGCGTCGGATCTGGCAGTGACGTTTGCGCCGGATGCGGTTGCTCGAGATTCGAGCGACCGCCGAGCAACGTCGATGCCGTATTGGCCACCGGTACCTGTGATTCCGAAATTGTCCCGGCGGCTAGCGCATGACCACGACTCGACGATGACAGGTTAACTACTGCCGCTTGGGTTGCAGTAACGTGGGTTGCCACAACTTGAGTTGCGGTAACGACCGGCTGCGGCGACAAGCCCGTGTCAATTGCCGCAAGTCCCGGCATCAGCGTTGGTTTCGAGTCGGCAGTGGCCGCCGAAAAACCAGGCAAAGGCAGCGCAGGCAGCGGAGCGATCTCCGCGCCCACTGTCGGATCGAATTCCGACCACTCGGTTTCTATTTCAAAGTCCGCTGGTTCGAAGTCCGCTAGCTCAAAGTCCGTCGCTGCGGGGAAGATGGGCAATTCGGCGTCAGGCGGCAAATCGTTTCCTACTGGCGGCAAATTTATTCCATCCGCGAATTCCACTTCGGTCGCAGCATCGAAGCGGGATTGCAGCGCCTTGCCAAATTCGGCATGCGGCGCATTTGCCTCTTGCGGCTGCAATGCAGTACCTGCCTCGGTAGTGAACGTTCCAACGTCACGAACTAGTAGATTTATTGTGGCTAGCATCCATTTTCCTTTGAAAAAGTGGTCATCCTAAGGCGCCTCTTTCAGCACCTCTATAGATACATAAGCAAAATGTGTGCCAAATGATCGGATGCTTGCGAAAATACCGCCGGCTACCGACATTTCAGTCGCCCGGCTCCACAGAATAACTCGCCGTTTTCATCGGGATGTCGTCCAGTCGGCGTTGTTCCTGGCGGTCAGCGTAAAGGGCTTCGTCGCGACGATACCGATCCAACACTCGCTCCAACGACTTGAGCTTCTGACGTTTTGCCATCCACTGACGGCGATGCGTTTCAAAGTGTTGCTCGCAGTCTCTGATAATCTGCTGTTGTGAGCGAGCAGCCTGATCAAGACGATGCATGAAGCTTTGAAAATCTTTCATGTGCGCCGAATTGACGTTCATCATGGAATTGACCTTGTTCGCATAAACGTGACGATGTGCATTTAGTTCTCCCAGCCGCTCCAGTTCTGTACCCAATCTGACCCGTAACCTACCGGCCGCCTCACCCGTACGCCGTTCATCCGCTTTCGCGATCACAACGAGTTTGTCGATTTTCTGCGATCGCTTCTTCACATCACTCGCTTACTTCAGTAGCGGTGTCAGATTCCGAAGCATCGAATAGCAGACGCAGCTTTTCGAGGCTGGTTTTTGAGTCAACCTTTTGTGACTGATGTTGCCGAAGGAATTCGATTATCGACGGCCAGAGAGCGATGGCTTCATCCAGTTTCGGATTCAAACCAGGTTGATATGCACCAACCGATATCAGATCCTTGTTCTCCTGATATAAGGAGTAAACCTGACGAAACCGCGTAACCAACTGTAGCTGGGCTTCGCTGGCGAACGAAGACATTGCGCGACTGACGGACGATTCAACATCAATCGCCGGGTAAATCCCTGCGTCACCCATCGCTCTGGAGAGAACAATGTGTCCATCAAGAATAGCCCGAGACGCGTCGACGATCGGGTCGTTCTGATCGTCGCCCTCTGCGAGCACCGTATATATGGCAGTAATTGAACCGTTGTCGTCCTCGCCATTACCGGCGCGTTCAACCAATTGCGGCAACTTCGCGAATACCGACGGTGGATAGCCCTTGGTCGCCGGCGGCTCGCCAATGGCCAACGCGATTTCGCGTTGTGCCTGAGCAAAGCGCGTAAGCGAATCCATGAGAAGCAAAACGTGCTTACCCTGATCCCTGAAATATTCTGCAATCGCTGCCGTCAGCCACGCACCGTGCATACGCATCAGAGGGGTATCGTCAGCCGGCGTAGCGACGACGACAGATTTTTTCATGCCTTCCTGTCCAAGTGACTTTTCGATGAATTCCCGAACTTCCCTTCCTCGTTCGCCGACCAGGCCGACGACCACGACATCAGCATCTGTATTGCGCGTCATCATACTGAGCAACATGCTCTTGCCGACACCGCTGCCTGCGAACAAACCCAGGCGCTGACCACGGCCAACGGACAACAATGAATTGATCGAGCGAATGCCTACATCCAGTTGCGCCGTGATAGGTTGTCGCTTTAGTGGGTTGGTTCGCTTTCCGAACAATGAAACTGCCTGCCCACCTGTCAGTGGAGCACCGCCGTCAAGGGGTTTGCCACGGCCATCGAGAACCCGCCCTAGTAATTGTTCGCTAACCAGAACTTCGGGTACGCCAGACACCGGGATAACTCTGGCATTCGGCACCACACCGCGCATCTCGCCGATCGGCATCAGGAACAGCCGTTCGCCCGAGAAACCGACGACTTCTGTTGCTATACGCCTGCTATCTTCTGCAACTACGTCGCAACGACCGCCCAGTGCTGCATGACAACCCTCGGCCTCCATCGCAAGCCCAACTGCTCTCTTGAGTACGCCTTCAACCACCAATTTGGGCGGCTCATCCAGCGCTCGATCGAGATAAGACCCGAGTCGCAATGATCGTTCCAGATTTCGGTCAGGATCTGGCCCTGGGACAAGTGCGTTTTCTTCCGTCATCAGCTTCGCTCATCACCGGTGATTGCACCTACGACAGCATGCAACCGCGACTCTATCGTCGCGTCGATCTGCGAATTATCTGTTGTGATCTGGCAGCCGCCGCGAGATATCAATGCATCTTCAACAATAGTCCAGGCCAGTTCACCTTCAGAACGTGCCAGCGAGTCTCTAACCAAACTGGCATCCTCCGGATGTAAGTGCACCTGAATGGACCGACTTGCAACGGGCAGGAGCCCGAGTGCTTCGCGAACGACGCCGATAACGTGGCCAGGTTCTATACGAATTTCACGTCGAAATAGCTGTTTGACAATGGTAATCGCCAGCTCCACCAATTGGTTTTCGACGGTCCCATCAAGCTGTTCAAATGGGCTGCCAAGCGCTTTGAGTAATTCGTCAAATCGCTCCGCACGTTTCAATACGGCTGCCTCGCCAGCCTTAACGCCCTCAGCGTGGCCTTTCTTCCAGGATTCTTGATAAGCGTCTTTCTGCAGCGCCTCGAGACGCCCGGCCGTCATGTAGCCGTTGCCGCTCGAGCCATCAATCGCCGGCACATTCCAACGTGCCGGGGACTTGGCAACTGATGCTTCAGACATACTCTTCGCCGCCTTGTCCAAGGTCGATGTCACCCGAGTCCGCCAGGCGCCGCGCGACATCGAGAATTTCCTTTTGGGCAACCTCTACTTCGCTTAGTTTCATAGGGCCTTTCGCTTCCATGTCCTCACGAAGCAGGGTCGCAGCACGCTTTGACATGTTTCCCAGAAGCTTGGTACTGATCTCCGGGTCGCATCCTTTAAGTGCTACAACCAGCAAGTCATTCGATATCTCACGCAACAAGGCTTGAATGCCTCTGTCATCCACCTTGAGCAAAGTGTCAAAGACAAACATCATTTCCTGAATACGGTCCGACAACTCCTCGTTCTTTTCTCTGATTTCTTCCAATAATTTCTCACCTCGCTCAGGCTTGAGCGCGTTGACGATATTGGCCGCGACTTTGTCGCCACCGACCTTTCGCATACCGCCTCGGCTTGTTGCTGTCGACTTTCGCGCAATCAGACTTTCGATTTCTGCCAGCGCACTTTGCTGGATGTCGGTCAGGCGGGCGATTCGCATCACTATTTCCGAACGAAGTTCGTCCGGCAGTAGTTCGATAACCTCTGCAGCTTGCGGGCTATCGAGATATGCCAGAACGATCGCAATAATTTGTGGATGTTCCTCCTCGATGATGTCGACGATTTCACGCGAGCTCATCCACTTCAGAGCATCAAATCCCTTGGCACTGTCACCGGTCATAATTCGATCGATAAAGGCATTCGCCTTTGTCGGACCGAAAGCACTTCCCAGCAAGGATCGTACGTAACTTTCGGTGTTGATACCGAGGGCCGTCTGATCCTCAACATCGGTGATAAAGAAGTCGAGAACCTCACTGGCCTGGTTACGCGTCACATTGTCGAGCGTTGCCATTGCCGTACCGAGGAGCTGGACTTCCTTCGCGCCCATGAACTTGAGCACTTCCGCTGCTTCTGACTCGCCAAGCGTCATTAGCAGGAGTGCCGCGCGTTCAGTCCCGCTCATGTTTTCAGCTGCTTCACTCATCTACAGTTACCCACTGCTTCACGACCTGCGCAACTCGTGCAGGGTCATGGCCAGTAATATTTTTCGCCGCGGCAACTTTTTCATCATAACTTGGTGCCGGAATTGCTGCGTAGTTCCCCGCCATTTGCGGCGACCCAACTGCTGTTGCGTAGCCAGGCGCGCTCGCGAGGTATTCGGCAGACACAGTGTTGTTACTCGCAAGTACACCTCGAAGCATCGGTCGCGCCACTCCGAACAGGATCGCAAGTACCAGCAATGCGCCCAGGACCTGCTTTAGTAAACCCTGCAGAGACGGATTCTCCCAGAATGCAGGCGCGTCGACGGCCTCAAACGGAATTTGTTTCCGAAATGCTTCACCCAGTACAACCACGGAATCACCGCGAGCTTCGCTAAATCCGACCGCTTCCTGAACCAACGCCGTGTACCTTGAGATATCGTCATCGGTCAGCGAAACGTCCGCCGCATCGCCTTCAATGGGGCTGTCATCGACCAGGACCGCAACCGAAAGCCTCCTGATCGTGCCAGCCTGTGGCTTGGTATGACTGATAGTACGATCGACTTCATAGTTCCGAGTGCTCGATCGCGTCGTATTCTGTGCTTCGACTTGTTCGACTGTCGCCGCGTCATCGACGTTCTCGGCAACCGTAGTTTCAAGGGCTTCAGGGGGCTGATTACTAAGCGCGCCGGGAATACCAGCTGCAATGAAGTCATTGCCCGTATGTTTCTCTTCGCTGATCTGCTCGCTACGAACAACGGTTCTTGCCGGATCGTAGGTTTCGCGAGTTTCCTCGGAAATCGTGAAGTCCATATCCGCAGCCACCTGCGCCCGAACCCGACCAGCGCCAACCAACGGAGTTAGCATCTCTTCAATACGTTGCTTATAGGTTTGTTCGAGTCGACGCGCATAGCTAAATTGGGTAGCGGCCAGTGCGTCGGCCGGCTGTTCGTTGCCGGAACTGAGCAAACGCCCCTGCTGGTCAATCAACGCGACGTTTTGTGCCTGCAAATTGGGGACACTTGACGCGATCAGTTGGACAATTGACGATGCCTGATCCTGTTCCAGACTGCGACCACGGTACAACTGCAGCAAGACCGAGGCACTTGCACTTTTCTGGTCACGAATGAATGTCGATTGCTTCGGTAACGCGAGGTGCACTCTCGCATCACTAACCGAAGCAAGGCTTGCGATAGTCCGAGCCAGTTCCGCCTCGAGGGCATGTTGATACCGCGCGCTTTCCATGAACTGGCTGACACCAAAGCTCGACTGATCCTGCATCAGGTTCATTCCCGATGATGTGCTTTCGGGCATTCCCTGTGATGCAAGCTGCAGTCGTGCGTCGTGCAGGCGAGCCTCGTCTACCATGATGCCGCCAGTGCCTGCATTCAATCTGTACTCAATGTTCGCGGCGCGCAACGACTCCTCAACCTTGGCAGACTCGGCGCCGTCAAGTGCGGCATAGAGTTGCGTATACACCGGGGACTGTGACCACAGCACGATCGCGAATCCAGCTGCAACCGCAGCCGCCACTCCTATTAGCAACACTACTTGTCGTACCGCGGGAATAAGAAGAACACCGGCCAGATTTAGCTGGCTTGCGGGCATCAAGGTGGACTCAGTGACGTTACTATTTTCCATGACTTATCAAAATTCCCAATGTATTAAATAGAATGCTCTTCAGCAAAAATTATCAAACCGGCATGTTCATAATATCCTGGTATGCCGCGACCAGTTTGTTGCGCACTTCTGTAACCGCACGAAATGAAAGGTCCGCCTTTTGTGTCGCAATCATTACCTCTGCAAGACTCGCATCCGTGCTTCCGTTTTCGAAACCAACTTTCAAATTTCTGCTGACTTCTTGCGTCTCATTAACGGCATCGATTGTAGATTTGAGCATTTCGCCGAAGCCCGCCGACGACGGCGCTCCTACCTCAGGCGGCGATTGCAGGCTTTGCCCAAGTGAGCGAATCTGACTTAGTAGTTGTTCCGAGCTAATTTGGTTCACGTCAGTTCTCCTGGAATTTCAATTCCGTCTTCGCGCATACGCGCGATCTTGTACCGAAGAGTTCTTGTGCTGATGCCGAGCGATTGCGCGATATTGCTGCGTTTGCCGCCATTAATTAGTGCTTCAAGGATCAATTGGTACTCGCGATTTCTGAGACCATGATGCAGATCTTTTTCTATCGGCTTGTTGTACGTTAGATCGTCGTTATCTTCGATCGCCAGATCGGCTGCGGTGATAGTGCTTCCCTGAAGCAGGACCAAGGTTCGTTGAATAACGTTCTCGAGCTCACGAACATTGCCAGGCCAGTTGTAAGCGACCATCCTGTTTATCGCACATTCTGAAAACGACACAGCACCAAGAGTGGGAATCTGGTGCCGCTGCAGCGCCATATTGGCCAGCGGCAGCACGTCTATTGGCCGTTGTCGCAGTGGAGCAATATGCAGTGGGAAAACGTTAAGACGATAGTACAAGTCCTCACGAAATCTTCCGTCGGCAACAGCCTGACGAAGGTCTCGATTGGTGGTCGCGATCACTCTGACGTTCAGAGGAATTACCTTCCGCGCCCCGATACGTTCAACTTCCTTTTCCTGGATTACACGCAGTAACTTCGCTTGTAGTCCGAGGTCCATTTCGGAAATCTCGTCGAGCAGCAGGGTGCCGCCTTCAGCCTGTTCGAATTTTCCGGCGTGTGCGCTTGTTGCGCCTGTAAAGGCGCCTTTTTCATGGCCAAAAAGAACAGCTTCCAGCATGTTCTCAGGTATCGCAGCGCAGTTAATTGCGACAAAAGGTTTTTCGCAACGAACAGAGCGTTTGTGGATAAATCGAGCGATCACTTCCTTACCGCAGCCGCTTTCACCGCTGATCGTGACCGTCACCTCGGTCGCTGCAACTCTCTCGGAAATTCGCAACAATTCAATCGAAATGGGATCTTCGGCGATTGGCCGATCGGTCGCCGCTGTAGTCTTTAGATACTTCCCGACGACGCGTTTTAGTTCATCGGCTTCAAATGGCTTGACCAGGTAATCTGACGCGCCATTTCGCATGACATCGACCGCGTTTTCAATGGTACCGAACGCTGTCATCAACACGGCTGGCATTGTTGGGTGTTGTTCTCGAATTCTGCCGAGCAAGGTAACACCATCCATCGGCTCCATTTGCAGGTCGCTCAGGACCAGCCCTACGTGCTCTTTCTCGAGAATAGAAAGAGCGCTCAAACCGTTATCAGTGGTAATCACGGGCAGCGCGGTGCTGCTAAGCGTGTCATACAGCGCCTCACGCAAATTGGCGTCATCTTCGACGATCAGGACCGCAGGATCATTCATTTTCACTGTCCTCGCAGGTGTCGTTCGCAGCCGGTAATCGGATCGTGAATACGCTGCCACTTTCAAGAGACTCGACGGACACCTCTCCGTCATGGGCGGCTACGACCGCATGCACGACGGTCAGGCCTAAACCTGTACCTTGTGGTCGAGTAGTAAAGAAAGCCTGAAATAGATTCGGCAGGACGTCCGCCGCTATACCCGGTCCATTGTCAGCAACCGTCAGATGGACAAAGCCGTCTTTGCGGCAAGCTCCGAGGATGATCCGGCCGGTGCCGCCGCAGGCCTGGTCGGCATTGGTTATCAAATTAAAGAGCGCGCCTTTCAACGCGTCTTTATTGGCGTTTATCTGGGTTGATACATCGTTGCATTCGATATCGAAGTCGGTTTGCTGAGCCAGTTGTGGTTCGATCGACTGCTGCACCTCGTGCAGGAGATCCTGAATGCTGATTCGCTCCTGCGCCTGGCGCGCGCCCGCGGCGAAACCCAGCATGTCATTGACCATCCGCCCAAGGTCATTAAGTCGGGCGGAAATTCGTTCGGCAATGCGTCTTGATCCTGGTGTCGTCACGTCCAACTGACCCGCATACAGCATTGCTGAGGCCAGCGGAGTACGAACCTGATGTGCAAATTTCGCCGTCATTTCACCAATGCAGGTCAATCGCTCCTGACGTTGTCGCAAGTTCGACATTTCGCGACTTTCGGTGATATCGGCAAGCAACAGTACTTCGCCAGGCTCCTGCTGCAACGGGCGGCGTGACAATATTAGCCATCGCCCATCGCGCAATTGAATATTCCCGTCTTCACTACCGCCTTCGCGGACTTCGCGCCTGACGACACTCGCCCAGGAGTGACCGATCAGAGGGCGATTGAGCAAGATACTCGCTTCGCTGTTTTGCTCACGAATAAGACCATCACCGTCAATGACAATAATCGCGCCGGGTAAAGATTCCAATAGGTGCGACAGATGCGAACTCAGGCGCTCCTTTTTCACCAATTCCACCAGACGTTCCGATTGTGCCTGTCGGAGTTGCCCGTTTAGCGTTTCAACCTTGAATTGCAAGTCGCGATAGGATCGCTCCAGCAATCCGGACTGTTGGTTGAATACCTCAAAAGCACTCTGCAGTTGTTCCGCGTTGACGGATGTTGCTGCCAAAACTTATCTCCGTTTAGCATGATAGAAACTTCTAACAGAGATAATGCAAAGAGCGTGCCATCTATTTATTACTTATAAAACAACAAGTTAGTTAACCAGAGGGGTTGCAAAAGCGTCAGATTTCTGACGCTTGACAGCGGCGGTGAAGGAAAATTGACTCGCGATGGAGCAGCAGAGAGGCAGTGATCGGGCGCTGTATGTTGCAACTGCGCTGATATTGATTGCAACCCGGTAGCGTCGGGCCGAAACCGTCTTGTGTTGGGCAGCAGGGGCGGCCTGCGAGATAAGCCCGGTCAGGCGATGTTGTATTTGCCGATTTTCTCGACCAGGGTTGTGCGACGCATGTGCAACAAGCGAGCCGCGCCAGCGGTTACACCATTGGCGGCGTTCATTGCTTGCCCGATCAGACTCTGCTCGACCGACTGCAGGTGTTCTTTGAGATTTGCGTTGGTCATTTGCAATGCCTCAGCCACGTCGCTGATTTCTACAATCGGAGGGCTTTGCTGAACATGGTATTTAGACGGCAAGTCGCCAACTTCAATGACCCCTTGCGGCTTGATAATCGCGAGCCGCTCAACCAGGTTGCTGAGCTCTCGAATGTTACCCGGCCACCGGTAGTTGGCGAGCATGCGCATGGCGTCGGTGCTCACCCTTAGGCTTCCTGGATTCTCGCCATTGTGTTGAATCAGCAGTTCTTCGAGCAACTGGCTCAAATCGGATGCGCGTTTGTAGAGTGGTGGCATCTCGATGGGAAATACGTTGAGCCGATAAAAGAGGTCTTCGCGGAACTCTCCGGCTGCGACAGCGGCCGGCAGGTCACGATGTGTTGCGGCAATAATTCGCACATTGCATTGCTGTGTTTTGTTACTGCCGACGCGTTCATAGGTGCGTTCCTGCAGGACCCGCAGCAACTTGACCTGCATGGAAAAGCTCATGTCGCCAATTTCGTCCAGGAAAAGTGTACCGCCATCGGCAAGCTCGAAACGGCCAATACGGGAACTGATCGCTCCTGTAAAAGCGCCCTTCTCATGCCCGAAGAGCTCGCTTTCGAGAAGTTCAGCAGGAATCGCGCCACAATTAATCGGCACAAATGGCCTATCAGATCGATCAGACAATTCATGAATCGTGCGAGCCACCAGCTCTTTGCCAGTTCCGGACTCACCGGTTACAAGTACATTTGTGGAGAAATCTGCAACCTGTTCAATGAGTTGCCGGACCTTTCTAATCGGGCTCGAGGTTCCGGTGATGCGATGTCGTCGCTCCTGACCCTGATATCGCTCAGCCCGAAGTAACAGCCGCGTTAGTTGTGAGCGCCGCAACGGCAATTCCAAAGGCCAGCTGAGGTTGTCCGCCGTCGCCCTCTCATTTTCGGCGCTCGTCGGCAGACAAAGAAACGGGAGGCCGGGGTTGTTCTCTCTCAGGGTCGCTATGAAGCCGTCAAAGTTGTCGTCGGCTTGCGGACCACCCAGAACTATCGCCAGGCTGGACGTGAAAATATCGTTAGAGGCGTCTCGTGTCGTAATGACAGGCTCGTAGTCGAGAAAGCGCAGCCGTCGGCTCAAATCTTCGGCGCGATTCACGTCCGAATCGAGTATTAGCACTTTTGCCCGTGATTTACTGGTAGCCGCCATATTCGCTCGCTCTTATGTCAAAACAGATTCCACTGAGACTCAGCATAGACCCACATATCGACCACATTTGTGACCTACGTCACAGATACAGATATACTTAACTTAATGAACACTTCAGAGACCAGCATTTCAATTCAGCCAGGGTATGTTCTTGTACAGCACCCTGCTGAATACGAAGTTATATCGAGCGAGATGCCAGCCTTGTTTGGCAGGGTCGCAACTGCTTGTGAGACCGAAGGATGCCGCAAGGTACTAGTAGCGGGTCCGGAGACTAAGGTAAGGCTCTCCGTTTTGGGTATTTACGATCTTGGCGAAGAACTTGCCAGGCTGGGCCTGAAGATCGCATTTTCCGTACAACATGACGCTTCGATCAGGGATATTAGATTCTTTGAAACTGTCGCATCCAATCGGGGCGGCGATATTCGTTTTTTCGACAGCGAGCAACAGGCCAAAGATTGGCTGGGCGTACTCTGAGCCGGCTATTTCGCGAAATTATCCGAACGGATGTTGCCCTTAAACAGATGCCACAAATGGCTACCGAAAACGCCTGACTTAATTAACGACAGCCACCTGATTTGTGTCGCTGCTTTTTCCCGGCGGCTTAAAACCTCACGGTTGCAAGAGCTACGGGCCGTTAGCTGCACTGTATGCTCGGGTCGCGTCTTTACCGCGCTGAATTCCCGAGAGCTTCTCGGATACACTGTGTCGGGCACTCTGCGCCAGCGCCTGCACCTCTTCGGTACTGCGCTTAACCGACAGCAGAATTTCACGACGTTCATATTCCGGGATTTGAAGCAGCGCGCGGCGCAGCTTTTCAGAGATCTCCTCAACCCGCTGCCATTCTTCATTTGCAGCGAATGCCTCCATACTTGCCGTCATTTCCAATACGGTCACTTCAGCGCTTTCGTGCAGTAGAGCTCGACTGGGTATCATATCAGCACTCCATTTCAGCTATTTTAAACGTGTGCGCCTGGTGACACGGCCGCTTCCGGTGCGATCGCATCCCAGGCTTCTTTGAGCTCGCGCAACAGACCTGTAACCTCGTCCAATATGCCGGGATCATTGTGCAGATTTGCTTCGAGCAAGCGGCGCATCATGTACGCGTACAACGCATCAAAGTTTTCCGACATTTTGGCGTCCGCCTTGTGATTCAAGCTCGCCTGCAGACCATTGATAATGCTGATCGCATCAGAAATATTGCGGCCCTTGTCACTGACTTCCTTGCGCTCCAGATGACGACGAGCAATGCCGATCTTGGTGATCGCACGTTCCATCATCATTTGTATGAGTCGATGCGGCGTCGCATTTTCGACATTGCTGTGCGTATCGAGTTGTTGGTACTGCCGTGCCGCTTCGTTCCCACTTGCCATTACCATGTTTCAGTCCTTATCCGTTAGTTGCTGCCGGGTCGCGAAATGCCCGGCAGGCTACTCAATTGTTGTGTCAGAAAATTACTGGTCAGCGACAATTGCGACAGCAAAGAATCCAGTGCGTTGAACTGTCGATACAATCGCGTCTCCAACAACGTCAAACGCTCGTTTAGCGCCTCTCGATCACCGGAGAATGCCTCAATCTTGCTCGTCAAGCCGGTGGTCCGCGCTTCGAGGATGCCGTCACTATCGAGATATCCATCGGTCAGATCGAATAGTCGGACTGCAAAGCCATCGCTGTTCGAAAACAACCCACCGAAATTGACGAAATCATCAGCTAGAACAACGGCAAGCTCATCATCGTTGACGGCCAGTTGGCCATCGAGTTGCACCTCAATACCGACGTCCCGGAGCATGGAGAAGGGCGAATCCGAATTCGCTACTGGCGTGCCAAGCTCTCTGCGAATCTGGTCCCGAATACCGCGCACGGTCGCATCACCAAGCAGCGGAGCCGCCAGATCAGAATCTGCGTTGTACGCGGTAAGAGTGTCGAACGACTCAATAAGCACGTTGTAACTGTCAACGAAGCTCTTCACCAGCTTGTTTACTGCCGCTGCGTCATTCTCGACCGCCAGACTTGCCGTCGCGCCTGACGACTCCTGCAATACAGAAATCGTCACGCCTTGCACTGCATTGACGAAAGTGTTGTTTTCACTCATGACATCAAGTCCGTCGATACGAATCAGCGCGTCCTGAGCAGCAATTGATTCGGTCATCGAATTGAGGCCTGAGCCTGGGTCGTACTCAAGTGCGCTTAGCCCACCGTCACCGCCACTCTGCGTGAGCGTGGCTTGTTGCGCGGCACCCGTCGAATTTGTCGTCAATATGAGATAGCTACCACTGTCCGCATTGACAATGGTTGCGGAAACACCCGGGTTATCGACTGCTGAATTTATCGAGTCACGAATTCCGGCGAGCGTATTATTTTCGGTAGTAATTTCAATGTCTGCGACCGACGCACCGACAGTGAGCTGCAATGTGCCAGTTCCGATCACGGTTTCCGCATCGGCGAACGCTCCTGACATCAGTTTTTGCGACTGAGCCAGCTGCACAACCTCCAGGGAGTAGTTTGCCGGCAGCGCATTTGTGTCTGCTGTCACAGTGAAGAAATCTTCATTACCGGACGAGGCTTTGCGAACCAGTAATTGATCGAGGGACTTCATGACCTCAAGTTGGTCGCGCATGTCAGCGATAGCCGCTTTCAGGCTGCCGTATGCCGACAGCTTGGCTTGTTCTCGCGACTCCTGTTGGGCGATTCTAGACGCCACTGGTTGGCCCTCCGCAGCCACTAGTTGCTGCACGATTCCCGAAATGTCTAAACCGGAACCTATTCCGGATGAAATTATTGAGGCCATATCTGTATCTCACTCTGCGCTAGTTAGCTCGTCGGTGTTACTGTCTAGAGTTACAAGAAACGTGCCATTTATGGTGTGTGAACTATTCAAACGTGATCGTCGTGCAACCTGAGCGCAATAAGGCTATCGCCGGTCAGGTACGTTGCTGCTTTTTCCGGCGGAATTTCGCGAATCAGCTCGCCGGTTTCACTATCGAGGACCTGGATTACAGATTGTCCGGTCTCCATGTTGATGCGAAAGCGCAGGTCGCGGCCGATACTTTGGCTGGCCTGGTTGAGTACGTTAGCCAATGCGGCCAGATTCAGTTTTTTGCTCTCTGCAACTGGCATATTCTTGCCGCTCTCAGGTTGAACGTTGCCGTCTGCCGAGCTCATATCCGCAGCCGTATCCAGCTTCGAAAATGTTCCTGTGGCGGCGCCGACTGGCGCAATACCCTGCTCGGCCATTTGTATTCTCCATTATCCTTGAGTGAGGCGGCTTCCATGCCGCCTCATCAAGGGGTTCAACGTCAATCTACCCTTACTGCAACAAACTCAGAGCAAGCTGCGGTTGAGCGTTCGCCTGTGACAGTACGGCAACACCGGCCTGTTGCAGGATCTGTGCTTTGGTCAGTGCAGCAGTTTCCGCAGCGAAGTCAGCATCCTGAATCCGGCCACGTGATGCGGACAGATTCTCACTAACCGTTTGCAGGTTAATGATGGTCGACTCAAAACGATTCTGGATAGCACCCAGGTTGCTGCGAAGACCATTGACAGATGTCAGCGCCGAATCAATACGAGCAATCGTAAAGTTCGCGTTAGAAACAGTGTCAACGCCGGCACCAGCCAGAGTCGTCGCGTCAGTAACCGCTTCAACGCCAGTTGTTTGCGCTGCTGCTGCGAAACCAGCCGTATTAAGGCCGCCAGCCAGGCTGTTGGTCTCAGTAACGGTCGTGTCCGCTTCGGCAAGAATCTGCATCTCTCCGGTGTCAGTGATGAAAGCAGATATACCGTCGACGTTGGCGTCGTTAACAGCATCGGCAGCTTGCTGAGCTGATGAGCCAGCAGCGATAACTGCTGTACCAGCCGCGCCACCAGTGAACGTCAACGTTACGTCGCCACCAGTTACTGCATCAACGCTAGCCGTGCTAACAGCGGCTGCACTCTGTGCCGTGTTTACAGTACCAATCGCTGAGGCCGTAACATCTGTCGTCAAGCTGACAGATATTGTCTCGCCGACGTTCGCGCCAACCTGGAAGGTTGCCGTACCGAACGAACCGTCAAGAACCTTAACGCCGTTGAAGCTGGTTTGTTTCGCAATCCGATCTACTTCAGCGAGACGCTCGGTTACTTCCTGGTTAAGTGCCGCACGATCCGATGCAGAGTTCGTAGCGTTGACTGATTGTACAGCCAGCTCACGAATTCTCTGCAAGTTGTTGGTCAACTCGCCAAGCGCACTTTCTGCCGTCTGCGACAGTGAGATACCGTCGCTGGCATTTCGTACCGCCTGGTTGATGCCACGGATCTGCGTGGTGAAACGCTCGGATATTGCGAGTCCTGCTGCATCATCCTTCGCGCTATTAATTCGCAAGCCTGTAGATAGCCGTTCCAGTGACTGGTTTAGCAAACCCTGCGAGCGATTCAAGTTCCGTTGCGCATTCAACGATGCAACGTTCGTATTAATCGACTGTGCCATTCTAGATACTCCTGTTCCTTAAAAATACCCGGTCCGCTATTGCCGCCGGAAGTCATTGTCTTGGCCGCGAAATCGATTCATGACCACCGTTCAAATGAGTTATCGGTCGCTACCGGGAATCCTTGAGGAAATTCGCTGCAATTGGTATTTTTGTATTTCTCACACCGCCAGAACGGCGGGAATCTTTAGCTGAAAACTCTCGAATTGTGACTCAGGTCACGAACAAAAGTTGACTGGATTAGAAGTAGTTGAAGAGCGACAGAGACTGGGTTCGAATAAACGACTGCTGCGCAGCCTCAAGCGTAGTTGCTTCTATACTGAGGCGTGACAGGGCCTCCGCATAGTCAAGATCCTCAATATCGGCCAGCGTCTCCTGGAAGGTCAGTGCGAATGCCGCATTGCTATCAGTCTGACTTTCAATCGCCGCAAGTCTGGATCCGACCTGTGTTCGAACATCAAGAATATTTCCGAGAGCCTGATCAATATTGAGCAGACCGGTGTTGATGCCGTTGTTCATCGCTGTCCGCGAGACATCACCATCTACCGACAGTTCGACTGCCGAAATCAGATTTGCGAGGGATGTAAACACATCCTGATTTCGACTCGGTGACACTACAAATTCATCAGCGGCTCCGGGCTGGCCACTCAGAGAAAACTCAATGCCACGAAAGCCGATTGTGTCGCCCGATGTGAAGCTACCGCTCGATACCAGCGTTGCGGATGAATCCAGCACTTCATAGTTGCTGGAGTCAATAAAGCGTACCGTATATTCGTCCTTATCATAAAGCGTCGGGTCAACGAGGCTGCCCACACCCATCAAACCAGTACCACTGTTCGAAGTGAGTGGTGAAATCGAAAATTCGCCATTGCCACCGCGAATCGCAAAAAACACCGCTGCACCGGAATCACTGTCGGCGATCTGGCGACCTTCGCCAATCTGAATCCTGCGCTGGCCCTGATCCCCATTGTAATTGTAGGTCGACCCTGTGCGAGTAACCGGTTGTACCTCTTCGGAATGACCAGCAAACAGGAACCGACCATTGCCATCCTTCTGATTGCCCAATTGCACAAGGTTGTCGAGATGCTGTCGCATTTCGACCGCTATTAACGTGCGGGATTCATTGCTTTGCGTCGCATTATTGGCTTGCAAAGCGAGCTCTCGCACGCGTTGCAGAACATTATTCACCGAGGTCAGAGCGACCTCCTCCTCGCTCAGGCGATTCGTCGCAATGTTCGCATTGCGATCAAACTGATCCAGACGCGACAGCGATTCCCGCAATTCGAGTGCCTGCGATGCGGCGATAGGATCATCCGACGGCCGCAGAATTCTGCGGCCGCTGGAAACCTGACGCTGCGTATGATCAAGCGCTGACTGCAGGCTCTGCATCATGCTTAAGCCCCGCGAATACGCTCCAATGGTCGAAATTCGCATAGTTAGCGCCTCGTTGCGTTCAGCAGACTGTCGAACAAAGTACTTGTAATGGATACGATCTGGGCAACGGCTTGATACGCCTGCTGATACTGGATCAGTTTTGCCGCCTCTTCGTCCAGATTGACTGCGGATGTGGATAGCACGGCACCTTCCGCATTGGCCAGCACGACATCTTGCGCTGCAAGACCCGCTTGTATCTGTCGCGTCGTACCGCCAACACTGGCCACCAGGCGGCCGTAGTTTTCATTGATACTAATTGTTCCACCGTCGAGAGCACCGACCGACTGAATCTCAGCCAGTTTCAGGCCGTTGCTGTTATCGCCCGATGCGCCGGAATTCGCACTGATCGTAAACTGATCACCGGTTAACGGTTCACCTTCCAGCGTTACTGACGTGCCATTGATGGCAATAGGTGTTCCGGCACTATAGGGAAATGAGCCGGCGCCATTGATGCTATAAGTTACAGGGCTTGTCATCTCAATCACCGCTGTCACCAGAAGTCCCGGATCACTCGTATCATAGACAGACATGGCGCTGATACTGGCGTTGCCGATATTGTTGATTGACGCCTGCACACGGACTGGCGACGCGAGCGCGATCGCTTGCGGGTCACTGATCAAACTTTCGACTGAACCTGCCGCATCGTTGCTTGATCGGACCAGCATTCTGTCTCCGGCCGCAGCTGCACCACCGACTTCAATACTCAAACCGTCCGCACGGAATGGGTCAGCAACAGTGCCACTACCACTCAAGGCTATCGGTTGACCGGTATCCGCACGACTCAGGCTGTACGCCGCCCCGTCAAATTCAAGAATATAGTCGGCCCCGGTCAGAGCGCCGAGATCGTTTACCTCAGCGACCGCTGTTCCGCTTCCGGAATTGCTGTTGGAGGCAAGCACAGTCGGGGGAGCGATGGCAAACATGTCACCACCCAGGTTACCCCGAAGGTCCATACCTGCCGCATGCTGCGCATTGATTTGCATCACGAACGCGGCCGCGGTTTGACCCAGCGACTGCCTCGATGGATCCAGCACTCGTGTTCTGAATTCGAGGAGTCCGCCCAGACTGCCACCAGACAAAGACGTGTCCAGCGGCGTAGAGCCACTTGCACCCTCGTAGACGACAGACAAGCGCGTTGGATCGAATTCGCTGCCGCGGACCGACAATTCCCGGGCATCAATACCTGTCACCAGCGACTGACCTGAACCAACATATACGTTTACGGAGCCATCGTTCTGGCCGATGGTTGTTACCGATACGATCTCGGACAACTGCAGAATCAACCGATCCCGATGGTCCAGAAGGTCATTCGGAGGCTGACCGAAGCCACTTGCGACCCCAATCTTTTGATTCGCGTCCGCGATAGCACCGGCGAGCTGATTTACGTCATCAACCGCAATTTTCATGCGCTCATTAACCTCTGACTCAAGCTCTCCGAGTCGCTGATCAAGGGCCCGAAAACGACTCGCCTGTCCGGTTGCCTCGCCCAGCAGTGCCTGACGGGTCGGTATGGATGCCGGGTCGTTGGCCAGGTCCTGGGTCGTGTTAAAAAATGATTGCAGGCCTGTATTCAGACCGGTATCGCCATCCGCCAACAGCGAATCGATGCGACCTGAAAGGCTATTGAGCGTATCGAATCGCGACTGTCCGGTCAGCGATGTTCGTAGTTGGCTGACCAGCATCGCATCGTAAATTCGAGTTACTGTCGAAATCTTGGTACCAGCGCCAATATATCCATTACCCGTACCCTGGCCGGCGCGCGAAGCGAATTCAGCGACCTGGCGTGTGTATCCCGGTGTATTCGCATTCGCTATGTTATGGCCTGTCACGTCAAGAGCACGCTGAAAAGCGAGCATCCCTGAAAGGCTTGTATTTAATAGGCTTGGCATTGATTTCTCCTGCTAGTCGCAGTCAGTATTCACATTGATTCTGCTACCAGCCGCGTTGTTATCGGCTGCTCTGCCCCAGTCTTGAGGCTATGCATGGCTCTTTTCATCGTTTCGCCTTGCGCAATATTTCTGAGCTTGTCTGCATACGCCGGATCAGTCGCATAACCACTTTCCTGCAGGGCAGTCGCGAAACCGCCGACATCGCTGCCATGGCCGCCGACCAACTCGTAGCGCGGATTGGTGCTTATCATGTCAACGTAGTCGTCAAAGCTGGCAGCAACATCTTCATAGGCCCTGAACTGCGCTATCTCCCGTCGCGGTACTCCGCCCTCAAATTCGAGAGTTGATCGACTCACGCTGTCGCCCGACCAGCCAGCTGCCGCCTTTATGCCAAATAAATTAAAACTGCTACTGCCATCCCGGTTCTGCATGACGTGGGCACCCCAGCCTGTTTCAAGCGCCGCCTGGGCCAATACGGCTTCGGGGGCTACGTTCAGTCGTCTCGCCGCGCGTTCGGCGTGCGGCCAGAGGTCATGAGCGAATTTCTCAGCATCGGACCAGTCTGGTTGCTCCGCTATGGCTGTGATCGGAGCAGCTCGTGTGGTTTTCGTCGTTCTCGCAATGCCAGATAGATCAAATTCCACTTTGCCGCCCGGTTTCGGCTCGCTGTCTGCACCTAACTGGCGCACCAGCATGTCCGCAAGTCCAATGCCATTGCCGCTTGCCATCTCGAGCGATAGTTGTTGATCCATCATGCCCTGAAACATCTTGTGTTGATCGTTGTCGCCGAAAAGCGGATCTCCCAAAGATGCTTCACGCATGTTCTTCAACATGGTTTGCAAAAACAGCGCTTCGAATTGACCGGCGACCTCGCGCAGTGCCGCCGGATCGTTTTTTCCGGCCGCCGTGCGCAAATCGGTATATTGATTGAAGTCGGTAATCGCAGCAGTCATTTGAATAGATCCTAGATAACCACCAATTCTGCGCGCAACGCACCTGCTTGCTTAAGCGCTTCGAGAATTGCGACAAGATCGCCTGGAGCTGCACCGACCCGATTCACCGCCTGAATAATTTCATCCAGACTGGTCCCTGCCTCGAACATGAACATGCGGCCCTCCCCTTGTATAATATCCACCTCGGAATCGGGTAAGGCCACTGTTTCACCGGTTCGACCGAACGGCGCATTCGGCTGACTCACAAACGGCCGTTCGCTTATCGTGACGACCAACGAGCCATGCGATACCGCAGCCGGGCTAACACGGACATTCGCACCGATCACGACCGTGCCGGTCCGCGAGTTAATAATGACTTTTGCCGAAACCTCACCAGGCTCCACCTGCATGTTCTCCAGCACTGAAACGAAAGCGGTTCGCTGCATCGTGTCCACCGGGGCACGAACTTCCACGGATACGGCGTCGACAGCCTGCGCTGACCCGGCACCTAGTGTTGTATTAATTTGTTCTGCCAGCCGCATCGACGTTGTGAAATCGGGGCTATTAAGGTTCAGGACTATTGACTGGCTGCTAAGAAATTCACTCGGCACACCCCGTTCAACGATCGCACCATTCGGAATACGGCCGGCACTGGGTACGTTGACAGTGATACTGGAGCCATCAGCGCCGGAGGCACCAAAACCCCCGACAATAAGATTGCCCTGAGCAATCGCATACACGTTGCCGTCAGAACCCATTAACGGTGCCATTAGCAAACTGCCGCCGCGCAGGCTTTTCGCGTTACCAATCGATGCGACAGTTACGTCGATCATCTGACCAGGCTTTGAAAATGGTGGCAAGTCCGTGTGAATAGTGACCGCTGCAACATTTTTCAGCTGCAATGATGACGCCATGTTTGGCGGAATAGTAATGCCGTACTGCGTGAGCATGTTGATAATACTCTGTACGGTAAAAGGCGTCTGTGTCGTTTGATCTCCGGTTCCGCTAAGACCCACGACAAGACCGTACCCTGCCAGCTGGTTGCTACGTACACCCGCAACACTGGCGAGGTCCTTCACCCGTTCGGCCATCACTGTTTGCGAACAGACCAGCAACAGAAGCGCGATCAGGCGCACCGGTCTCCGCTGTCCATAGTTTCTCATTGTCAGGCGCATACAATTTCCTTGGTTGATCAATACGGGTGAAAGACAGAATTAAAGAAGCGCGAAATCAGACCCATTCTGTTTGCATCGGCGAGCACGCCTTTGCTGCTGTAGGTAATCTGAGCGTCGGCTATTTGTGTCGATATGATCGAATTGTCTGTTCTTATGTCGTAGGGGCGAACAATTCCCGACAAGCGGATAAACTCCCGACCTTGATTCAACGTCACCCATTTCTCGCCGCGAATACGCAGGTTGCCGTTCGGCAGGCGCTCCGTAACCGTAACGGTGATATCCCCGAGCAGACTATTGCTTTGGCTACTCGAACCAGCACCGTCAAATGCAGTATCGCCGCTCAAACTGCTTTCGAGCAGCGGCACGCCATTGTGAGTAGGTTGCACGCCGAAAAGAGTCGGATTATCGAATGACGCTGCCGTAGACTTGGAGGTTGATGTTTGCGAATTCTTGCTTGCATTGGTCCGCTCCACCAGACGAACCATCAGAATATCTCCGAG
>RCNF010000372.1_pt1 | contig 22787 bp, 16 predicted proteins | sample 2041311 | NCBI WGS metagenome assembly RCNF01 (sample SAMN09708228, study PRJNA481090) | Marine sediment metagenome, whole genome shotgun sequencing project. | biome: marine sediment; feature: ocean; material: sediment; isolation source: Sewage treatment plant 2 marine sediment (STP2) ... | reverse complement strand
GCCCCGCCTTCCGGCGGGGCGCTTTCGTTGACCTCGATCCTCGTTGCTGGATGCCGGATCATCGCAACCATCCCATCTCAGCCCACAGATCACACAGAAAAGCACAGATGACATCACGCCATCGCAGGTTGGCATCCCGCTATTGCCGGGAAAATACAGGGTGAGATTCACCCCTCCTTCAGTGTCGATCGACCTGGTTGTCGTGTGTCACTTCAGCCCTGCGAACTGGACTCGAGTTGATTCGGCGAGCAGAGCGCGCCGCCGCAATTCCACCGGGTGGAATTGTCAGATCTCCGTCCCATCCGGGATGATCCCGTTCTTGGGAACCACCACGAGGCCATCACGGATAAACCACCCGTCGCCGTCGGCCTCCTGCACCCCCGCGGTATTGACGATCTTGACGTTGCGGCCGATCCGGGCGTTCTTGTCGATGATGGCGTTGATGATCACCGAACCCTCGCCGATGCCCACCGGCGGCGCGTTCGCCGCAGCTTCCGGGTAGAAGCCGTCGACACCCATGACCAACGTTCGCTTGAGCGTCGCGCCGGAGATCTTGGCGCGCAATCCGATGACCGAGTCCTCGACCGTCGAATTCACCACCTTTGAACCGTCGCCGAGCAGGACCCGGGTGAAGCAGCAACCGTCGAGCCGGGCGCCCGGCAGATGTCGCGGCCGGGTGTAGATGGGCCAGTCCCGATCATGGAAGCTGAAGAGCGGGTTGAACTTGACCAGATCCATATGTGCGTCGAAGAAGGCGCGCATGGTACCGATGTCGCGCCAATAACCCTTGAAGAAGTGGGCCTGGACTCGCCGCCGACCGACTTCAGCGGGGATCACATCGCCGCCAAAATCGACGAAATCGTTATCGAGGGCTTCAATCAACGCCTGCTTACGGAAGAGATAGATTCCCATGGACGCCAGATAAGGCTGGTCGGCGCGGACACCCTTCTCCTCGAGCAACTCGGGCGAGACCTCCATCCCGGCGCGTTCTTCAGCGGTCTTGGGTTTCTCCCTGAATTCCAGAATCTGACCGTCTTCATCCACCCTTGCGGCGCCGAAGTCTGCGATCTCGGCCTCTGAACACGGCATCACACCGATGGCGACATCGGCATCGTGCAGCATGAGATCGGCGAGCAGATCGCGGTAGTCCATGCGGTAGAGGTGGTCGCCGGCGAGGATCAGGACGAACTCGCCCTGAATCTGGCTGAAAACCCGCTCGTTCTGCCGGACCGCATCCGCGGTGCCCTGGAACCAGGAGTTGCCACCATCGGTCTGCTGGGCGGCGAGGATCTGAACATATCCTTTGGAAAACGTGTCGAAACGATAGGTCCGTCCGATGTGGCGATGGAGCGAGACCGAGTTGAACTGGGTCAGGACATACATCCGATGCATGTGTGAGTTGATGGCATTGGAGATGGGGATGTCGATCAAACGGTACTTGGCCGCGATGGGAACCGCCGGTTTGCTGCGGTTCATGGTCAGGGGATAGAGACGAGTTCCGCGACCCCCACCGAGGATCAGAACCGTGACATCGTGAGCGAGATCTTTCACCCTTGGCATGGCCACCACCCTTCGTTGAACCGTTCATCTGAAGTCTAGCAAAGGTAGCGCGACCCGGCGGGCGAATCTCAGCTCACCTCCAACCCATTTTGCCGATTTTCGCCGGAAAAGCGCGCATCGCCGTCATGGCTCGTCCTTCAGGTTCTGAGGCGACGGGCAAAGACCCCGATGAGGGCGAAGGCGAGGAAATAGGCGACGGCCGCCACGCGGAACGGCCAGTGATATCCGACGTGGAAGGCGAGCTCGGCAGTCAGCGGCCCGAAGATCCGCGCCAGTGACGAAAAGGCCTGGTAGATGCCCATGACGCCGCCGACCTCATCCGGCTCGACGAGTTTACTCGTCAACGCCGAGAGCGACGGGGAGGCGAGCCCCTGGCCGAGGGCGAGGACGGCGAGAACCGCCATGAGCCCCGCGATACTCGATGGATAGGGCACCGAACCGACCGCCAATGCGGCGAGCAGCGACCCGGCCACCACCAGCTTGACCTCACCGAAGATCTTGACCATCCGGCCGACGAGTCCGCCCTGGACGACCGCTCCGAGCACCCCTGCATAGACAAAGAGCCACCCGATACGGGAAATGCCGAGACCGTGCTGCGCCGAGGCGAACTGGGCAAAAACCGTTTCGAAATTCGAGAAGGCGAAGATGATGAATAAAACGGCGGCAAAACACACGCCCACCATGGGATGCGCGGTGAAGACCTGACGCAGACTTGCCGGGCTGAGCGGATGGCGACGGGACTGCGATCGATTTTCCTCGGGAAGGGTCTCCGGGAGTTTAAAAAAGACCAGGAGGAACGCCACCGAAGAGGTCACGGCGGCGGCGACACCCGGGAGCCAGGGCTGGATATCCACGAGGAGCGCTGCCATTGCAGGTCCGACGATGAATCCGAGGCCGAATGCAGCGCCGATGATCCCCATGCCCTTGGCTCGATCCTCGGGCCCGGTGATGTCGGCGATGACCGCCTGGGCGGTGGCGATGTTGCCGCCCGAGATGCCATCGATGATCCGCGACACGAAGAGCATCGCCATGGATCCGGCAAAGCCGAAGAGCAGATAGCCGATGACCGAGCCCACCAGCGAGACCAGGAGCACGGGCCGCCGGCCGACGCGGTCGGAGAGCCGGCCGAGGATCGGAGCGAAGAGGAACTGCATCGCGGAGTACGAGGCCATCAGGAGCCCGAGGGTCAGCCCCGATGGTCCAAAGCGCTCACCGTAGAGCGGCAGGATCGGGATGACGATCCCGAACCCCACCAGATCGATGAAGACGATGAGAAAGACGATGCCGATGGACGTGCGGTGTTGTTTCAGGTGAGGCTCCTCTTCAGGGCGATATCGACGGTCAGCATAGTACGGATTCGCTTCTTTCAACGCCATGGGAGGGGATGCCAGGCACGCGGTATTGTTCGCGGCTCACAATGTCGGAGCCAGGCACCCTTTCCGCGTTCCCAGGATTGTGACGCGGTTATGGAAGCGCTCCGTCTTCGATCCACCGTCGATAGAGGGCGAGTTCTTCGTCGGGGAGCTTGATGGAACCGACGACCGTGCGCGGCATGCCTTTGCCGATTTCGAACTCGTGGATCAACTTGCGCCAGAGATACGAGTTTTCCACGTCGCCGGGGGCCACCATCAGCAGTTCGGGCACCTGAGTAGATGCGCGACCGACCATCTCGCCGTAGCCTGTCCCGATCTCGAGCACCAGCCTCGCCTCGGGCTCTTCGGTGGTGTGACAGCTCAGGCAGCGCGCGATGACCAGCGGTTCGATGTGCTCGGCGTAGGTCACCGGCACACCTGCCGGAACAACGGGAATCTCGACACCGGAACAAGCCGCCGCCAGCATGGCAAACACTGCCACAACCATCAACCGTGGAAACATGCGAACGCTCCTCGGGCCGAGGCAACCCGCGTGGAACTACAGCTATTCCCCGTGGAGCCAGATCGACCCACTTTGGTGCGAGATATCCCAACTCACAGTGGGGGGATAGGTTTCCGGCTACACTCTGTTTCTGGAGGATCTCCCGCACCATGCATCGACTCGCAACAGTTGACTCCCGATTTCTGCGCCCCGTAGCGATGATGATTGTGGCTATCATCGCCCAATCGTGGATCTCACCCGCCGAAGCTGGGACCTGCGGTGTCGTCGATATTGACGGTGTGGGATGGACAGCCATCGAGAAGATCAGGCTGACTCCGGGTATCCACAGCTGGATCGAGCTCGACGACCGTCTTCTGGTCTGTGGAACCACGGCTTCGATCGATCGAATGGCGACTCGATACGTGCTCGTCGCTCGCCACGAGTCCGTGGGCGAGAATCAACTCCTGCTGTCGCGCGGTAGCCCGACAGGGGATCTCGAGGCGAGCGGTCTCCGGGTCATCACCTCCAGCGGCGGCTACGCCATTGTCGAAGCCCCGATCGCGGAGAATGGACCGACCCCGACTGTCAATCGAAACCGCCGAGACCGGTCCGTCTTCACTCCTCTGCCTCGCAACACCATCGTTCTTCGCCAACAGGCCAACGCACCGCCGCAGCCCAAGGCCAGGACCCTGCCCGAGTTTCAGCCCCTCGTAGACCAGGTCAACGGCAACCGCTGGTTCGACGATATCGTCACCCTAGCGTCATACAATCGAAACACACACTCTCCGGACAATCTCAACGCCCGCGACTGGCTGGTGACGCAGTTCCAGAATCTCGGCAACCTGACCATCACCACCCCGAGCTTTTTGGTCTCGGGCACCACTGCCTACAACGTGGTCGCGAGACTCGACGGGGTCCTCGATCCCGACGACTGGTACGTCATCGGCGGCCACTACGACTCAACCTCAGAGAATCCCTCCGTGGCCGCTCCGGGTGCGGAAGACAATGCCTCGGGCTGCGCCGGGGTGCTCGAAATGGCGCGAATCATCACAACAACTCAACCCCGCGCGACCGTGCTCTTTATCTGTTACTCCGGTGAGGAGCAAGGTCTCTACGGATCCGAAGCACATGTGGCTGCGCTCTCGGCGTCGGGGGACCTCGACAAGATCCAGGCCATGCTCGACATGGACATGATCGGCTACACAGCTGACGCCGATCTCGACTGTCTGCTTGAGACCGATCCCTTCGCAGAGTCGCTGCTCGATCCCTTCATCGATGCCGCTGCCACCTACACACAACTCAGGATCGTGACCACGCTTTCCGCGTGGGGATCAGATCACGTTCCCTATCTCGACGCAGGCGTTCCTGCGCTGCTGACCATCGAGAACGACTGGAGTCAGTACCCCGACTACCACAGCACCAACGACCTCCCGGCCAATCTCACAATCGCGATGGCCGAGGAAATCCTCAGGATGAACGTCGGCGCTCTCGCGAACCTCATCGACGCCGAGACAGGCCGTCTTTTCTCCGACGGGTTCGAGTCCGGCAACCTCGTGGCATGGAGCACCACCAACCCCTGATTTCAGCCGCTACTCAGGTGACGTCTTCTTCCGGGACGCGTATGGTGTGATCCGGAGGACACCATGGGCGACAAAGGTCATTGGGATGCCGATCTCTTCCGTCGCGAAGGCCACCGGATGGTGGAGTGGATCGCCGACTACCTTGACGGTGGTGCGCGTGACCACCCTGTGCTTGCGCAGGTCGAGCCGGGAGACATCGCCAAGAGGCTCCCCGACGCCATGCCCGAGCAGGCCGAGGATCCCGATGCCGTGTGGCAGGACTTCCTCGACATCATCCTCCCCGGAGTCACCCACTGGAACCACCCCGGTTTCATGGCCTACTTCAGCATCACCGGCTCGGGTCCGGGAATTCTCGGCGACCTCATCTCCAGCGCGCTCAATGTCAACGGAATGCTATGGCGGACCTGCCCGTCCGCCACCGAGCTCGAACTCGAGGTCCTGGGCTGGCTGCGCGACGGGCTCGGGCTGCCGAAGGACCTGTTTGGCTTCTTCTGCGACACCGCATCGATTTCGTCGCTGCTCTCCCTGGCGGCCGCCCGCGAGAAGGCCGACCCCGAAATCCGCCATCGCGGTATGAGCGGTGCGCCGTTCAGGGTCTACGCGTCCGACCAGGCCCACTCATCCATCGCCAAAGCCTGCCTCACCCTGGGCCTCGGACTCGACAGCGTCCGATCGATCCCCCATGATGCGGAATACAGGATGGATGTCGCCGCCCTCGAGGCCGCGATCGCCGAAGATAGAGCGGCCGGACTGCGACCGTTGTCGGTAGTCGCCACCGTGGGTACGACTTCGACCACATCGGTGGACTCCGTTGCCAAGATCGGCGCCGTCTGCCGACGCGAAGAGCTCTGGTTCCACGTTGATGCCGCCTACGCAGGTTCGGCGGCGTTGTGTCCTGAACACCGGTGGATCTTCGCCGGCGCCGAGACTGTCGACAGTCTGGTCTTCAACCCACACAAGTGGCTCTTCACGCCGTTTGACGCCTCGGCCCTCTACACCAAACACCCGGAGATCTTCCGCCGCGCATTCTCGCTCGTTCCCGAATACCTGAAGACCCCGGTGACCGGTCAGGTCGTAGACCTCATGGACTACGGCGTCCAACTCGGTCGTCGATTCCGGGCCTTGAAGCTGTGGTGGGTCGTCCGCTGTTTCGGCGCCGAGGGCATCCGGCAACGCCTCAGATTCCACATGAGCATGGCCAAGGAATTCGCCTCGTGGGTCGATGGCCATCCACACCTCGACCGGGTGGCGCCGACGCCGTTCTCGGTGATCTGTTTCCGCGCCAAGCGGCCCGGCGACGACGACCCGCAATCCATTGACACGTTGAACATGGAACTGATGGAACGGGTCAACGCCTCCGGTGACATCTATCTTTCACACACCCGTCTCGACCCCGGCATCGCGCTTCGCGTCGCCATCGGCAACCTCGGAACCACCGAGGCCGATATCCAGCGGTGTCGCGACCTGCTCGATGAGGGGTTGACATGCCTCTGCCGCCGCTAATCGACGACGCCTCCAGCTTGCATCGGTTTCTCCGAAACCTCCGGGTGTCGATCCCGGTGGCGTTCTGGTTCGCCGCGCTCATCGTCGTCAACCTCACCCAGACGGCCAGCCTCGTCATCAAACCGTTCTCATCTCGCGCATTTCGCCGCGTCAACCGCTGGTGCGCCGGCTCCTGGTGGAGGGGCTGCGTGATCTTCTCAGAGCGGGTCAACCATCAGGAGATCATCATCTCGGGCGAGGAACTGCCCACCGACGAAAATGTCCTGGTGCTCTCCAACCACCAACAGATGCCCGACATCACGACCATCATGTCCATGGCCCGCGGCAAGGGCCGGCTCGGCGATCTCAAGTTCTTCGTCAAACACGCCATCAAATGGGTGCCGGGAGTCGGCTGGGGGATGCAGTTCCTCAACTGCCCATTCCTCAAACGCGACTGGTCCGCCGACCGCGACAAGATCGACGCCACCTTCGCCACCCTGGTCGACGAGCGAATCCCCATGTGGTTGGTGAGCTTTGTCGAAGGCACCCGGGCCACCGAGGCGAAGATCCGCGCTAGCACCGAGTGGGCCGTGGAACACGGTATCAAGCCCACACGCCACGTGCTGATCCCGAGGACCAAGGGTTTCGTCGCGTCGGTTGAAGGGCTCGGGGACCACCTCAACGCGGTCTATGACTTCACCATTGGATATGTCGAGGGAGTACCGACCCTGTGGCAGCACCTCACCGGTCAGGTCAAGAAAATCCACGTCCATGTCCGGCGCTTCCCGGCCGACGAGCTGCCAAAGATTGAGGCCGATCTCAAGCAGTGGTTGATGGATCGGTTCTACGAGAAGGATGCGCTGCTCGAGGAGTATTACGAGACCGGGGCTTTTCCCGGCGAGTAGCGCGTCATCCGTGGCCGTTGGCACGATCCGGTCGAGGAACGCTCGTGACGAGTTCTCCGGTGCCACCCGTTGCATTGATCGGCATCGACGACTCACTTACGCCGAAGAGCCTCTCCGCCGAACAATGCAACAAATGGCACCACACCACGCTCAGCGGGGCGTGCCGGGCACGGCATTGTGCTGGGACGACCTCCCGGCGACCAATCGCGCTGCGCACAATGCCGATGCCGGGCAACCCACGGGAAGGGCGACGAGGTACGGCTGTTCCAGCTCAGAAGGAGGCCGCCGCTCGCGTAATCAGCGTGGTCACAGACCTTCCAATTGACCACCGAATGACCACGCTGATTGCGCGACGCTGGGTCGCCGGAGGCGGACCAGAAGGCCGGAGTTGAGGGACGGGCTGCGGTCAAAGCCCGGTCGAGGAACGCCCGTGACGAGTTCTCCGGTGCCACCCGTAGCATTGATCGGCATCGACGCTCTACCTTTGCCGAAAAGGCTCACCGCCGAACAATGCAACAAATGGCACCACACCGCGCGGACCGGACGCCGGGCTTCTACTCCGGCTTGATAAGCCGCCGCGTCCACAGCATGAGCGCGACGCTGAGCGCGAGCAGGCACGCGCCGGTGGCCTGGTGGGCGGTGGCGATGGTGACTTCCAGGGTCGACGGGGCGCCGACGACGGCGCGTCCCTGGGTCACCGCCAGCGCGGCGATACCAAGGGCCACCTGCACCGCGACTCCCGCCATGAGCAGCTGCCCGAGCTCCTGCACCGGTCGGACACCGTGATAGAGCCCCCATGCCCTCGAACCTGCCACCACCGCAATCATCACCACGACCGCCGCGATGGTGATGTGAATGATGAGTCCCTGCGCCATGTGTCGCTGCACCGCGCCGAGCACCAGCTGCAGCAACAGAATCCCAATGAGCCAGATCTGCAGGGTTCGGTCGGCTGCCGCGCTCATCCGCGGTTCGGCCGGAGGCGCTTCGAGCCAAGTTGTCGAAGTGATGACCACCAGGGCCGTCACGAGGCTCAGAAAGACCTGGCCGAGCACCCCGTGGGTCACCGCCAGGGCGATGGATGGCGCCATGTCGGCTTGGGAAGTCGAGAGCGTGAAACCACCGGTGACCCGCAGGCCGCCGAGCACACCCTGGACAACCACGACTCCGACGCCGACTGTTGCCAACCGCCGAACCCACCCACGATCGTCCCGCCGCCACAACTGGATGGCGAGCCCGATAGTTGTCAGCCCAACCAGCGCGCCGAAGAGCCGATGCGCGTGTTCGTAGTAGATTCCACCGGTCATCCGCGACAAGGGGAAGAGAAACATATTGGTGCCGAAGGTGTTGGGCCAGTCGACGACGGCCAGCCCGGCCTCGTTGCTCGTCACCAAACCCCCGGCGACAACAAGCAGAAAGGTCGCGAGCATGGCGACCTTGGCGAAAAGCCCGGTCCAGTTTTGTCCACCACCCGCATCCGGTTGCCGCGAGCCGATTCCGGCGCCAACGGCGGCCAGACCCGCAACCGCGAGCATCGAGCCCGGTACCCACAACACCGCCGACGGCGTGACCGTTCCGGCCCCCTCCGAGGTCAACAGACTGCCGAGAATCAGCATGTTGAGGATCGCAGCAACGAGACCTGTACGCGCGCCTGCCCACCAGCCGTCTCCGGTCCATCGACCGGCCGACATGCCCCACCACACGACGGCGGCCAGGAGCACCGTGAGCACCAGCCAAGGCGGCGCCATGATCGCCGGGAGGCGGCAGGCATACGCCACCGCCCACATGGAAACCGCCATTCCAAAGCCCAGGGGAACCGCGTACGAACCGTCGCTGCCGATCTTATCCATCTCCGCCTCCCGAACCTCACAAATCAGATTCCGGATCTTGAATCGTGGATCTTGGATCTCTCCTCGAATCTCACCGAATATCCTCTCGGTCCCTTCGGTTATACTCGCCAGGTCGCCGCCCATGATCGCAGATCGTCGGGCAGAAAACGAGATGATGACTCCAACCACACCCTCTCAGGAATGTGACGACCGGGCTTCGAGCCCGGCGGGTCTCGGCCGGCTGCTGGGTTTCTACCTCGAGCTCGCCAAGGCGCGGCTTGCCGCGCTGGTGGTCCTGACCACCATCGTGGGCTATGTCCTCGGAGCCCGCGGCTCCTTTGACCTCGTCGTCTTTTCCTGGACGGTGGTCGGAACGACCCTCACCGCGTTCGGCGCCAACATCCTCAACCAGTGGTTCGAGGCCGATCGCGATGAACGGATGGAGCGCACCCGCAACCGTCCGCTGCCCGCGGGCAATGTCAGCCGGAATCAGGCGTTGCTTTGGGGACTTCTCTCCTCGGCCGCCGGTCTCATCGTCCTCGACCTCGGGGCCAACCCGCTCACCGCCGTCCTCTCGCTTTTCGTAATCCTGCTCTATGTCCTGGTCTACACCCCACTCAAGGCGCGGACGCCGCTCAACACCTTGGTCGGCGCGGTCTGCGGGGCGATTCCGCCCATGATGGGCTGGACCGCCGCCACGGGGCACCTCGAACTCGGCGCGTGGATCCTCGGCGGCATTCTCTTCATCTGGCAGGTGCCGCACTTCCTCGCACTGGCGTGGCTGTACCGCGAGGACTACGCCCGGGGCGGTTTCCGGATGATGCCCGCCGCCGATCCCGATGGCTCAGCCACAGGTCGCGCCGCCTTTGTCCACGCCCTCGCGCTGCTGCCCGTCACCGGCGCCCTCGCGGCGGCGGGTGTCACCGGGATGACCTATCTGGTCTTCTCCCAGGTTGTCGGGATCGGTTTCGCCGTGCTCGGGCTGGCATTCGCCAGACACCGAGGTCGGCTCACCGCGCGACGGCTCTTCCTCGCCAGCATCATCTATCTCCCGATTCTGCTCGGGCTGATGGTCTTCGATATGGATGATCGTCTCGCCCGTATTGCCGGAATCAAAGTCTCACATACCGCGCAGATGACCGGCGATGTCCCTCCGGCACTCCCGGTCGCCGACACCGATGGCGCCATTCCCACGGCCGGGAAGTGAACCCGGCACACCTGATCCGCAGCGGCTGGTGGGTGTTGGTCGCGGGAGTGGTGGTCTCCATCGTGTTCGCCGTCTTATTCATCCGCATGCCGCTGCAACCGGCGGTCTCTCAGGAGACCGGCGCCATCGCTTTCGAACCATGCCTCATCGATCGCGACACCATGGTCAAGGCCATGGCCCGGGACGGCCTCAGGGCGCTGACGCTGCCCGTGACGATGACGCCGCACGAGGTCGATCACCACAATGAGAACGAGAGAGGCAAGCTCCTGGTTTCGGCCGATCGCGTCGTCGGTATTGAAATCGATGGAGAAGCGCGCGCCTATCCACTCCGTCTCCTCCGGTGGCATGAATCGATCAATGACGTGGTGGGTGGCCGTGCCGTCGCCGTGACCTACAGCCCCCTTTCCGGCGGCATCGCGGTCTGGGACCGGGTCGTCGACGGACGAGAAATCTCACTCGCCGTCTCGGGTTGGCTGCACAATTCCAACACCCTTCTCTACGACCGGCGGAACGAGGGTGAGACATCGAGTCTATGGCATCAACTGACGGGCGAGGCCGTGACCGGCCCGGCGGCCGGGCAGAGAATGACCGCGTTACCGGCGGAGCTCAGCACCTGGGTTGATTGGCGGCGGGATCATCCGGAGACGACCGTGATGGCGCCGGACGCCGATTCAAAACCCAAGTACAAACGCGATCCCTACCACTCCTACCGCGGCTCCGATGTGCTGCGGTTCCCGGTCGAGCCTTTGGCGCCCGCAAGCGATCTCAACCACAAAGACCTCGTGGCCATCGTCACCCACTCGGGTCGGGACACCGTCTTCGCTCTGCCCTATCTCGAGTACGCGGTGGGTGCAAGCCCGGGGAAATGGGCGGTATTGCTTGACGAGGATGTCTTCCTCATCGAATACGATGTCGAACTCGGCACCTTCGCCATCGAGCCGCGCGAAGACGGCGTCGCGGATCCACCCGTCCGATTCGCCTACTGGTTCGAGTGGTACTCGCTCCACCCGGAGGCCGGGCCGCTGCCATAGCCGTTGCCGTAACCGTTTCCGTGGCCGCGACCACCTGCGGCGGTCAGTCTTTCAGGATGAACGTCACCTTGAGGTTGACACGATAGGCCGTGATCTTGCCCTTTTTGACATCCACCTTCTGGTCCTTTACCCAGGCGCCGGTGATGTTCTTCAGGGTCTTGTCGGCACGCTTGATGCCCTTCTTGACCGCGTCCTCGAAAGATACGGCTGACGATGCGGAAATCTCACTGATCTTGGCAACGGACATGGGTCGCTCCTTTCGATGTCGAGCTCTTGATTGAGTGGAACGATCATCTTACCTCAGCCTAAGATGAGCGATGCTGCCGGATGGGATGTGTGAAGATCTTGAGGCTCTGGCGTTTGCGAAAAGCGGACGCATACCCATCGGTATTCCGAGCATTTTCGCAGACGTCAGAGTCCAAGAGATTTGCGCAGATCGCCGGTGAGAATCGCTCACCTTAGGCTTAGATCAACCGGAGCCAAAAAAGAGCGCCCCCGAAGGGGCGCCCTGAAGTCGGTTCTGAATGATCGAACTACGGCGAGGTGTTGGTCCAAGCCGAGGTATCGCCGGACTCAAAACCATCGGCGAAGATATCGGTGTTGTTGCACTCAGTCGGGGTGATTACCCGGACGTCGTCAACATACCAACCTTCCTTGCCCAGGCTGGAATCGGTGGCCATACGGAACCGAAGCTGCACGGACTGACCGGCATAGGCCGAGATATCGACCTGATAGAGCGACCAGTCTCTGGGATCGCCACACCAAGCATCCTGGCCGGCGATTGGATTCGAGAAAGTGGTCGATACCGGGCCTTCATAAGGAATGGTAATGAGCACAGGATCGAGCAACTGGGTCCAGATCGTGCCTCCATCGGTTGAGGCCTCGACGATCCCACCGTCAAAACATCCAGCTGTGGCGTCCTCGATCTCCTGCCAGCTCCAGAACTCGAAGGTGATGCCCGCCACGGCCGGCAGAGCGAACGCGATCGATTCCAGGTACTGGTCGGTGATGGAATCCACATCGACCGCGAAGAACGAGGTGGTGCCGCTGTGGGCACGAGCGGTTGAGAGGGTCCAGGTGTCGCCGGTACCGCTGTGGGCCCAGTTGCCGTCACCCGACTCCATATCATCAGCAAAATAGACCTGATCGGGCCCGGTCGGGAGCCCGGACAGCTCTTCAGTGTTGACATCCTCGTTGCCGCTGTTGCACGGGCCACCACCGGCCGCGGTGTCGTCCTCGGCGCGAACCACGTAGAAGTACTCCACCTGGTTCTCGACATTGGCATCCTCATACGATGTTGTCGGCACGCAGGAGGCCACCAGATTGGCCGGACCAGGGGTGAAGCCGGAGGTCTCGGACCGGTAGACGTTGTAGGTTACCGAGCTGCCACAGACCGGAGTCGCATCCGACCAGTCGAGTCCGAGGGCGCATTCGGACGTCTGCGGATTGTCGACGCTCTCGAGACCGGCAAAGACCGGCGGCTCGATGCAGGGCCCACTGGCGGTCTCATCGGCGCAGGGACTCGCATCGGAATCACAACCCTCGTCGTTGTTGGCCATCACAATGTAGGAATATGTGATCCCACCTGAAACCGTGATATCGGAGTAAGACGTACCGGCGATGCCCGAGGCGATTTCTTCGTAGGCGCTCTGAGGGCAGCCGCCGGCGGCGCGCATCACCTTGTAGGTGATTCCGGATCCTGCCACCGAACCCCAGTTGAGGTCGATAGTGTTGTTGCCGTTGTTGACCGCCGTCAAAGTGGCCGGTCCGACATAGGGATCGCAGAGGGCGCCCGGCGGAACCAAGGGTCCGAGATCCGTGATCACATCCTGGATGGGCACACCGCGGTTGCGGTCGTCAACCGTGGGGTTGCCGGAATCGCAGAACGCCGATCCGCGACAGTGGTGCAACGCCACGACTTTGTTGTCCGAGTAGCCGAGGACCGGCGACCCCGAAGAACCACCCTGAGTGTCGGTCCAGTAACCGACATCCGGCGGTCCACCGGCGGAACACGCCGTCTCGGTCAGACTTGAGGCGTAGTTGAAACCACCCATCGTCACGTCAGCCGGGTAGGTGGAGAACACGCCGATCTGTTTGCCCCAGCCCGCCGGGTGTTGCGGGTGGTAGATCCGCTCATCGAGCACCGCACCTGTCTGGCGCAGTTTCATGAAACCATAGGTCGCGGGAAGGTTGGTCCCGGTACCCGTGGAAGTGTCCGGAAGCACCAACGCATAGTCCATCGGGGCGCTGTCCTGGATGAAGGTTCCACCGGATGCCTCGATGATCCCAGGGCAGGCCAACGAGGATGCACAATTGGTGGAACAGTCGGCGCCCTCTGCCATGAACTCGAAGTCGATATTGTTGAGCTCTGACTGCGAAGTAATGCAGTGTTCGTTGGTCATGACGTGGCCGGCGTTGCCCACCAACCAACCCGTGCACCACGCACTTCCGTTGAGGAGCAACCTCGCGACCGCGCGCGATGTGTCGTAGATTCCGGGTTCCGAAGCCTGATAGCACTTGGCTTCATCGGTGTCATCGGTGCCGCAGAGCGACTCAGGATCTTCCGGCGGCCGCGCGAGATTCATCTTCTCACCCAGCCCCTGCTCCCAATACCAACGGATCTCGTCATCGTTGTAGCCGCGGCCGAACTTGTCGATCTCGTAACCCCATGATGTCGAGTCGCCGGTGGTGTAGAGCTCCACGATCGCCGAATCACCACGAATGTGGGTTGCGAAGAAACCATCCTCAGTGGCGCCGAGATTGTTCCTTCCGTAGCCCGTGTAGACCCACTTCTGAGCACCATCGAGGGACCTCACGACCACAAAGTCGCCATCGGCGAGATCCATGGTTTTGAAATGCACAGAGATGTAGATGGCGCCCGGGAAGCGGATATCATCGTACCAGGTGAGCATGGAATCGACCTCGCCCGAAGTGGGATAGGGGTGGGCCGTTTCGAAGGTCTCGAAAATGTGCTCACCCGCAGTCGTGGGGCTCATGGAATACGCCGCCGGTGCCACCAGCAACGCACATACAACAAAAAATGCAGCGCCTCTAACTCTCATCAACAATTCTCCCTTTCGGCTCTTCGTTGTGATCGCCCCGATGAGGGGCAGGAATTCTGTCCGTACGTTACCACGACCCAAAATCCAGCGCGGAAGGTGAATCTCTCGACTCCCGACTGGTTGAGTCGTTGCCCACCCTCCTACGTCGAAGGAAAAACAAGGGTGCCTCGGCTGGGGCGCCCTGAAGTTGGTCTGATGTTTCAAACTACGGCGACGTTTCCGCCCACGCCGAGGTGTCGCCCGACTCGAAACCATCGGAGAAGAGCGAGCCCTCGAGGGTGATGTCGTCGATGTACCAGCCGTCTTCGCTGGTGTTGGAGTCCGACGTGAAGCGGAAGCGGACGCGGGCATCGCCGGCGTCGTCAAGCCCCGGCAGCGGAATCAGCACCTGAGTCCACGAACTCTGGGTGCCGGTGTAGGTCGCCACCTCGTGCCAGGACACTCCCCCGTCCGCCGACCATTCGACGTGACCATAGTCATAGTTGCTCTCGATGGCATAGCGGTGCCAGAAGCTCAGGCTGACTCCGGTTGATGCCCGCAGATCCAGCGGTGGCGCTTCGAGAGCGATGTTCGCTCCGTCGGGCGAATTGCCGCCGGGACTCTCGTGCCACGAACTCACCGGGCTGTGAGACTGATTGGTCACGATCGCCCAGGGTGGATCGGCAGACCACCCGATGTTGCCCGACTCGACGTCGTCGGCGAGGACCGTGGCGAAGGGATCGAGGACGAAATCCTGAATGGTCGTATTGCCCTGAGCTGCGATGATCCCCGCGACTGAAGCGCCGTAGTGTCCCGGCGCGGTTGCTGCAACATCGTAGGTCCCAGCCGGGAGCATCAGGTCATAGCTGCCGGTGGCCTGGCTCGACGCGGTCGAGAACGCCCCCGCGCTGACCGTCCCCTGGATGGGGAGAGTGGTCTGGGAGTCGGTCAGCATCCCGGCGATGTGGGCCGCGGTTGCCGGGTCGAGCACCCAGACAAAGACGGCCCGGGTCGTTCCCCAGTATCCCGCACTGTCCTGCGCGCGGATGTAAACGATGTGTTGGCCGTTTGCCAACCCTGCCGAGGGGAAGGAGGCCGTCACCGCCTCGATGCTGCTGTCAAAAGCCCCGTCGGTCGCCGTCATGGCGATGGGCGTGGCCCCTCCCTGCCACGGAGGCACATCGACAAAGATCTCGGCGGTGGCGATGGTTTCCACCGAAGCCGGCGGAGAGGTCTCACCGGGACCGAATCGGGTGTCATCCATGACGGCGTTGACGGTCACCGTTTCGCCCGGGTTTGGCGTGCTCGGCAGCGCAATCGGCGACCCGACCTCAGGGCCGGACGACTGCGTGTAGGGCGCACGGACGGCCCTTGCCGCATACAGCAGCGCCTGGAGATTGTCGGGGTAGATGGTGCTCTCGTAGAGAGCGCAATCCTGGAAGAACTCGGTGCCCAACTCGAAGGTGAAGGCCGGCATGCCCATCCGCCCGTAACCCCAGTCCTTTGTCGAACCGTCCACTGTGTAGACGCTCCCGAGACGGGCGTAGTAGCCGGTGAAATTCGAGAACTTGCGCGCCAACCGCAGAATCTGGGTATTGTTCGGCGCCGGCGGGTCCTGGAAACCAAAGGCAGTGAGGACATCGCCTCCGGAGCTGTGAACGTCGACAAAGATCCCGGTGGCGTGGTCCGGCGCCGGGCTCGTTAGGTCGTCATCTCGCCAATCCGGGAACTCCGAGGCAATATAGGCTTGGACCGCCTGGGTCTCCGGCTCAGATGCGGGCGACGGGCCGCGATAGGTCGTGTCGCACTGGGATCCGCTCGATCCGCCGCAACACCCCCACTCGAAGTCGAAATTGCGGTTGAGGTCTGCGCCACGGTCGCTCGACGTCGGACCGCAGTAGTTTTCGTTGGTGTTCTTTCGCCACCAGTCTCCGGTCTCGGCATGTTTGCGGCCATCGGGATTCGCCTGGAGCAGAATGTGGATCTCGTGGTGGTCGAGCAGCCAGGTCACGTCCGGGTCGAGATCGTAGTTGGCGAGGAGGTGCTCGCCGAACCGTGTCACGGTCTCGGCGGTGACCAACTCGCGGGAGTGGATGGCGCCCATGACCCAGAGATCGGGTTTGTCCGCCGATAGGATGCCATTGGTGGTGTTGGTCAGCTTCAGCACCATCAGGTCGTAGCCGGCTAGACCACCGGGACTGGTTTTCTCCCACGAGTCACCGATGTCGATCCACTGGGCGAGATCGGGATACGCAGCCGCGAGAGAAGCACCATCCGCCAGGGTCTCCTCCACCGTTCGGTAGCACGGGTATCCAGGAATTCCTTCCGTTTGGTTTTTCAGCGGCGCCAGCGGACGACTGTATTTCTCGGTCATCTCTCGATCGACTGTGTACTGATAGCCAAAGTCGCTCAGCATCTCGATACCCTCGGCATCGACCGCAGCCTCGACCACGCCCCGCTCGGGGTCCGCATCCCAGATATCGATCCATCTCGCGAGGAATTCGATTTCGGCGCGAGAGGAGACCTCGATGTGGACGACGGTGTACCTCGGCGCAGTCGCTTCCGAAGCGGAATCGACGCGTTCCTCGGCCTCAGAAGAGGCTGGAATCACCCAGAGGACCGTCAATAGAACAACCGCCGCAATACCGAATGTGAAAATCTTTCTGCGCATGGAGACTCCTTCGAACGTGGTCGGGAGATGGTAACAGACGGATTCTCCGTGTCTGTGACCGCGGCGGTGAGAAGTGAAAAGTGAAAAGTGATCCTTCCCGAGCACGCGGAGGTATTGCCTCCACCGGGCGTGCCGTCCTTGATGTTCTTCAAGGAGACTCGCTCACGTACCCCTCGAGTCGCGAAAAGCGTCAAGGTGGGCAACCTGCGATGATGCGATGAATTCGATGTCCCTTCGCCAATCGACCCCATGATCTTGACAAACCGGACACGGGGGTCCTAATATCCGTCGCGATGCTGTCGCGCAGTGCAGAATACGCGGTTCGTGCCCTCTCTCTTCTCGCCCTTCGCGAGGGGGACAGTGCGCTTCATTCCGCCGAAATCGCCGACGAACTCGATCTGCCACCCCAGTTCCTGAGCAAGATCCTCCGTCGGTTGAAAGCCACCGATCTGGTGACCTCACAACGCGGACGCACCGGTGGTTTCCGTCTCAATCGCTCGGCCGACGAGATCTCGCTGCTCGCGGTGGTTCAACCGTTTCAGGACGGACTGACCGGGGTCGAATGCCTTCTCGGCCAGGCCAACTGCACCGACAGCGACACCTGCCCGCTCCACGAACGAATGACCGGGATCCGGCAGTCGTTCCACGATTTACTGGCCGGCACGACCCTGGCGGATATCGCCCAGCGAGCGGTTCGCACCGGCACGACAATCTCAGTTTCTACACAAGAACGCGAAACAGATGGATAATGCACGAAATCATTCGGCATTCTGCTGAGGGGGTATTGATGAGCGTCCAGATCGAGAAATTCAGCTACGACGATGCCATCGTTCGTCGCTTCACCCTGGTGACCTTTATTTGGGGTGTGGTCGGCATGCTGGTCGGCGTGATCGTGGCCCTGGAGTTGGCCGCACCGTTGTTCAACTTCGAGCTGCCGTGGCTGAGCTTCGGCCGTCTGCGCCCGCTCCATACAAACGCTGTCATCTTCGCCTTTGCCGGCAACGCCATCTTCGCCGGGGTCTATTACTCGATGCAGCGGCTCTTGAAAACCCAGATGTTCTCTCGGACGCTGAGCGCCATCCACTTCTGGGGCTGGCAGCTGATCATCGTCGCAGCCGCCGTCACCCTGCCCCTCGGCATCACCCAGAGCAAAGAGTATGCCGAGCTCCAATGGCCCATCGACATCGCCATTGCGGTGATCTGGATCGTCTTCGCCATCAACGTCTTCGGCACCATCGCCAGGCGCCGGGAGCGTCATATCTACGTCGCCATCTGGTTCTACATCGCGACCATCGTCACCATCACCCTGCTGCATGTCTTCAACAATCTGGCGGTGCCGGCGGGCCTCTTCCGCAGCTACCCGATCTACGCCGGGGTCCAGGACGCCTTCATGCAGTGGTGGTACGGCCACAACGCGGTGGGATTCCTGCTGACCACGCCCTTCCTCGGCATCATGTACTACTTCCTGCCCAAGGCGGCGAACAGACCGGTCTTTTCCTACCGCCTGTCGATCATCCATTTCTGGTCGCTCATCTTCATCTATATCTGGGCCGGGCCGCACCACCTCCACTACACGGCGCTTCCGGCCTGGGCCTCGACCCTTGGCATGGTCTTCTCGGTGATTCTGTGGATGCCCTCCTGGGGCGGCATGCTCAACGGCCTGCTGACCCTGCGCGGCGCCTGGGACAAGGTCCCATCGGACCCGGTGCTCAAGTTCTTCGTGGTCGCCATCACCTTCTACGGCATGTCCACTTTCGAGGGGCCGCTGCTGGCGGTGAGATCGGTGAACCTGCTCTCGCACTACACCGACTGGACCATCGCCCACGTCCACGCCGGCGCCCTCGGCTGGGTCGGTTTCCTCATCTTCGGGATGATCTACTGGCTGCTTCCACGGCTGTATCAGACCGAGCTGTGGTCGAACAAACTCGCCGAGGCGCACTTCTGGCTCGGCACCATCGGTATTCTGCTGTACATCGTCGCCATCTACGCCGCCGGGCTGACCCAGGGTCTGATGTGGCTCGCCTTCGACTCCGAGGGCTACCTCAAGTACGCCGACTTCGTCGAGACCACCCTGCGTCTGATTCCGATGTACTGGGTGCGGGTGATCGGCGGCACCGCCTACCTCACGGGGATCCTGTTGCTCGGCGTCAACTACTTCATGACCTGGCGCAATCGCCCCTCCGCATATGACATCCCGATGCACGAGGCGCCGGCGCTTTCCAAGACCTTCACCGATCGCCCCGAGCCGGTCTCGCCGCTGCATGCCGACAAGGTCCACGTCGCCGACACGGCCTACAAGCTCGAGCGTTTCTTCTCGACCGTCTGGCACCGGCGATGGGAGCGTCTGCCCCTGAAGTTCACAATCGCGGTCACGATCACGGTGGTGGTGGCCTCCCTGTTTGAGATCATCCCGACCTTCCTAATCAAGTCCAACGTCCCCACCATCGCATCGGTGACCCCCTACACCGCCCTGGAGCTGGTCGGACGTGACATCTACGTCTCGGAGGGCTGCTACAACTGCCATTCCCAGATGATCCGCCCGATCCGCGCGGAGACCGAACGTTACGGCGAATACTCCAAGCCTGGTGAGTTCGTCTATGACCACCCCTTCCAGTGGGGTTCGCGGCGGATCGGTCCCGATCTGCAGAGGATCGGAGGCAAGTACCCAGATCTGTGGCACGTCCGCCACATGGACGACCCGCGCGCCATCACCCCGGGTTCGATCATGCCGGCCTATCCGTGGATGTTGACCAAGGATCTCGACTTCGACGAGGTACCGCGATCGATGCGGGCCAACCGCGCGGTCGGCGTCCCCTACAGCGACGACGAGATCTCGAACGGGGTCGCGGCGGCACACGAGCAAGCATCGGCCATCGCCAGCGAGATCACGACACAGGGCGGGCCGGAGAACCTCGAGGGCAAGCAGATCGTCGCCGTCATCGCCTACCTCCAGCGGCTCGGAACCGACATCACCAAAACGGAACCGGTAGCCCTGGAAGAGGAGACCGGCGAGATGCCGGCCGAGGCCGTCGCCACCGCCATCGAGACCGTAGTCGCCGCGGAGATCTCGCCGTGAAGATCAAACCTGATGTCCGCCGTTTACGGAACCACAAGAGTGGACCGACCATCGCAACCACGAAGGCACAAAGACACCAAGGATTTCACAAACCTAAATTGAGCGATTCTCACCGGCGATCTGTACCAACTCCTTGCGCTCTGAGCGTTTGCAAAAAGCCTCGACATACCACCAGTATTCCTGCGTTTATTGCAAACACCAGAGCATCAAGGAGTTGGCACATCTCATTCGGCAGAATCGCTCAGTTTAGGCATAAAGAAAAACTCTTCGAGTCCTCCTTCGTGTCTTCGTGTCTTTGTGGTTGTGACGATTCCAGCAAGGGTGCGGAGGACGCGTCATGAAGCTCTCCGACATCATGAGTGCCGCCGGTCTCAGCTCGTGGGCCGAGATCGGGCTGATCCTCAGCGTCATCACGTTCTCGGCCATCGTCATCTGGGTGTTCGTGGTGCGCAAAAAGCCCTCGTATGAACACCTTCGCGAGCTTCCACTCGAGGACGACAACGCCGCCGATGAGACCCCCATCGCGAAAGGAGGCAGCCTCTCGTGAACACCGAAAACCTCGATGGCGAACCGGATGTCCTCGACCAGGACCATCTTTTAGACCACAGCTACGACGGCATCCAGGAGTACGACAATCCGCTGCCGGGGTGGTGGCTGGCGATTTTCTGGGCGTCCATCATCTTCGCCCCGCTCTACATCCTCTACTTCCACTTCGGTCCCGGTCTGCTCTCAATCGACCGCTATGACCGCGCGATGATGATCGCCACCGAGCGTCAGATGGCGACGATCCTCGCCTTGGGTGAGATCTCCGAGAGTACCCTGGTCGATCTCATGGACGACCCCAGCATGATGAACGGCGGCAAGAAGATCTTCACCGCCAAGTGCGCCACCTGCCACGGGATGTTCGGCGAAGGTGGGATCGGCCCCAATCTGGCCGACGACCACTGGCTCCACGGCGGCCAGCTCATGGATGTCTACCGGACCGTCCGCGAAGGGGTCCCCTCCAAGGGGATGCTGGCCTGGGAGCGTCAACTCCGGCCGGCCGAGCTGCTCGCGGTGAGCGCCCATGTCGGCGGTCTTCTCGGCAGCGACCCACCCAATGCCAAGGCGCCCCAGGGCGACCAGGTCGAACGGCTCGCCCCCGAGCCCGTCGCCGAGGGTGAAGCAGCAGCCACCGAGGTCGCGACCGCCACCGAAGAAATCGCCGGAACCGACGCCTGAGACGAGGAGTCAGGGTGGGAATCAACTCAAACGCTCCCGAGGCCCAGGAGCAGATCCTGTCGACCATGAACCGCGACGGCAGCCGCCGGCGGATCCGGCCCAAGCTTTCCAAGGGTCGTTACTACCGCGGGCGTTTCCTGACCGCGTGGGGTCTAATCCTTGGCTTCTGCTTGATCCCCATTCTCAAATTCAACGGCAAACCGTTGATGCTCTTCGACATCACCCGGCGTGAGTTCACCCTCTTCGGTTCCACGTTCCTGCCCACCGACAGCTTCCTGCTGATGCTCCTGCTCTTCAGCATCTTTGTCGGGATCTTCCTCGTGACCGCGATCTGGGGCCGCGTTTGGTGCGGTTGGGGCTGCCCACAGACGGTCTATATGGAGTTTGTCTATCGCCCCCTCGAGGTCTTCATCGAAGGCGGCCGAAACCAGCAGATCAAAACCGACAAGACAGGAATCTCCGGCCGGCGGTTGATCAAGCACGTCGTGTTTTTCATCGTCTCGGCCTTTCTCGCGAATACCTTTCTCGCCTACTTTGTCGGCTGGGACCGGCTGCTGAGTTGGATGACCAGTCCTCCAACCCAACACCCCCTCGCCTTTGGGGTCATGATCGGGACCACCCTGCTCATGTTCGGCGACTTCGGTTGGTTCCGCGAACAAACCTGTATCCTCGCCTGCCCGTACGGCCGCTTCCAATCGGTGCTCCTCGATCAACAGTCGCTCATCGTCGGCTACGACGAGGCCCGCGGAGAGCCGCGCCAGCCGTGGCGAAAGAAGGAAGAACGGACCGGCGGCGACTGCATCGACTGCGGTCGCTGTGTGACCACCTGCCCGACGGGCATCGATATCCGTGAAGGCGGTCTCCAAATGGAGTGCGTCGCCTGCACCCAGTGCATCGACGCCTGCGACGCCATCATGGACAAGATCGGCAAACCGAGGGGTCTGGTGCGCTACACCTCACAGGCCGAACTCGAAAGCGGCAAACGCAAGGTCCTGCGGCCGCGGCTCGTGGTCTACTCGGCAATGTTGGTGATGTTCAGCGCCCTCGGTTTTTCCCTTGTCGGAAAATCGACCGCCGATGTGACGATCTTGCGCGGTCTGGGCGCGCCATTCTCGGTGCTGCCCTCGGGCGAGGTCTCAAACCAGATCCGGATCAAGATCGCCAATCGATCGGACGAAGATCGAAGCTACGCATTCGAGCTGGTCGATGCCGAAGGGCTCACGCTGGTGGCGCCGGAGAACCCCCTGATCGTGGCCGCCGGCGACTCCCAGATGACCGGCGCCTTCATCACAACCCAACCATCGTCGTTTGTCGACGGTGTCATCGAAATCAC